>OHPS01000009.1_pt1 | contig 170625 bp, 125 predicted proteins | sample 1577811 | NCBI WGS metagenome assembly OHPS01 (sample SAMEA3879552, study PRJEB24766) | human gut metagenome | biome: human-associated habitat; feature: feces | place: USA | collected 1985/1987
ATGGATGGAGCTCTTTTCAATTAGAATACAGCGCACTTTTCAATTAGTATCTACAAAAAAAAGTTTTTTCCGATAAAAACAACTATCTTTGTACACAAGGAAAACAGTTATTATACTATGAATCATACCGTGGAAGACTTGTCTTTGTTTAATGCTCTCCGACAGGGGGATGGTAATTCTTTTGACCATTTATTCAGAAGGTACTATCCTATGCTGTGTGCCTATGCTCACCGCTTGGTGTCGCTGGAAGATGCCGAAGAGATTGTTCAGGAGGTGATGTTATGGCTGTGGGAGAATCGTGGGGATTTGATAATCGAGTCTTCATTGAATCAGTATTTGTTCAAAATGACTTATCGGAGGGTCTTGAACCACTTGACGCGGGAACAGGTGAAAACCAAGGCGGAAGCTGCCTTTTATGAGCGGACACAGGCGGCATTGTGTGAAGTGGACTATGGTCGTTTTGAGGAATTGGACCGGAAAATAAAGGAGGCGATGGCTGCTCTGCCCGACAGTTATCGGGAAGCCTTTGTGATGCATCGCTTTAAGGAACTGAGTTATAAAGAAATTGCTGAAGTGCTGGATGTGTCGCCACAGACGGTGGCTTACCGCATCCAGCAGGCATTGAAGCTGCTTCGTGTTTCCTTAAAGGATTACTTGCCCATGCTGGTATGGCTGGTGGGCTGAAAAGTACCTCTCCCTGAGTTTCCCTTGTTTTTTCCTTCAAATCCTTCAGCCCCTTCGCAAACGCCCGTCAATAAAGAAAAGCGGCTGAAGGATTTCCTCCCGGAATTCCTTCAGCCTAGTGTAGAAGTTTCAGCTCTTTATGGTTTGAGCTTCGTTTGTAGAAGTTTTCTATTATATTGTTTCGTTGTATATTTACTTTATTGTCAGGTCCGTGTCGTTTGTTGCCGATACGTTTTCCGTTTCGTTCTCCGGTTCGGGCAATTTCTCTTTTCCGTAGAATCCCGGCATCGGTTCATAGATGGGGTTGCGCGGAATGGAGATATTGCGCAGTTTTTTATCTTTCGCCAACTGAGCGATATAACGTCCCGCGGTAGCTCGTGTCAGTCCGCATAACGATTCAAACTTCCGGCGTGTCAGCACGCTGTTTGTCAAGAAGTATTCCGTCAGTGCTTCGTCTATACTCTCTTTGGTTACCGGCATGGAGTGCGGCTTGTATTTCGAACGCTCGGTCTTGACGTCGCTCAACTGATGCTTCAGGTATTTGTCCGCACGGAATGTCACCGATTTGAATTTCACCTTGTTGGCACGTGTGGAGCTTGGTGTCCGTGTCTCGGGGCAGGTAAGCGATATATGGAAATATCCTATCCCTTCGATATGTACCCGGGCACCGTCCTTCAAGTAGTAGGCCAGTTTCTCGCTGAGCGAGATAATGGTTGCCTTGATGTCCGCCACGGTGAGCGAGGAGCCGTACTGTATTTCCCGTGCCAGATAGTCGGTGTTGATGCGCTGCCAGTTTACTACACGGGCGTGATAGCGCTTCTTGCGCGTACCTATCGTATTGGGTGATTCATAAAATTCAAATTTGATAGCCATTCGCTTATTTGTTTTTATCCGGTTGTTTATGCTTTCTTGTACGGAAGAGTTTGCTGCAACTTCCTTTCAAGTTAATCGTTTCACTTTAGTGATGAAATCATATCACTCTAGTGATGAAGTTGTATCACTTAGGTGATGAAATTTCATCATTCTAGTGAAACGATTAACTTGACGGTGCAAAAGTATGAAATAGTCTTGATAAAAACGAATAATTTCCCAGTTATTTTCGCTTAGTCACTTTTTTGCGGTAGTGTGGGGTAAATGCTTGTAAAAGGGTGTTTTGAGTGTTATCTTTGTGATATTACACAACCCCAAATAATGAAAAAGGATGAAAAAATTAGTGGAAAAATTACTGAGTTGGTGCAAAAAGAGTATGAAAATGAGGAGATGCGTGGGAAAAAGCACGGCTCCGGTTACCGGGCAGTCGGTGGGGCAAACCGGAAATGCGGAAGGGGTGTTGCCTTCAACGGCTACGGAAACGGTGGATGAAATTGTTCTCCCAGCGGCTGTCGAAACAGCTGGCATGGCAGAAACTATCGATGAAAAGGCGACTTTTGGCAAATCGGGGCGCAAGAAACCGGAGAATATGCTGGCGGCCTTGCAGTGCTTTTTGACCGCACGCTATGATTTCCGTTATAACCTTCTCACCGAACAGACGGAGTATCGTGGGAAAGAGATGCCGGATGAAGAGTATGGTATAGTGGCTCAACGCGATTTGAATACATTCTGTCTGGAGGCGCGTTCCGGTGGCATCAACTGCTGGGATAAGGATGTGAGCCGTCTGCTCCATTCCAGAAAGGTGGAAAACTATCATCCTTTTCTACATTATATGAGCCACTTGCCTCAGTGGGACGGAGTGGATCGTGTAACTCCGCTGGCCGTGCGTATATCGCGTAAGCCGATGTGGGTGAAAGGGTTTCACCGTTGGATGCTGGGTGTTGCCGCCCAATGGCTGGGGCAGGCGCAGGATTGCGCCAATGCGGTGGCGCCTATGTTGGTGAGCCGTGAGCAGGGGAAGCGCAAGTCTTCTTTTTGCAAGATTTTGATGCCTAAGGAACTTACACCTTATTATATAGACAAGTTCGACCTGACGAGCGAGAGTGGATGTGAACAGAAACTTTCGCTTTTCGGATTGATCAATATGGATGAGTTCGACAAGTACCGTGCCGGACAGATGCCTGCCTTAAAGAATCTGATGCAGATGACCACACTGACTTTCCGCAGGGCACATCGTCCGGCATTCAGTCATCTGCCTCGTATCGCCTCTTTCATCGGTACGTCCAATATGACGGATCTGCTGACTGATCCCACAGGAAGCCGCCGTTTCCTCTGTGCGGAAGTGGATGATAAGATTGATTGTACACCGCCCGATCATGCGCAGCTGTTCGCCCAGCTGAAAGCGGAGCTGGCCGGAGGAGAGCGTTACTGGTTCTCGGAAGAGGAAGAAAAGGAGATACAGCACAGCAACCGGAATTTTTATAAAATGCCTGCCGAACAGGAATTGTTTTTGCGTTGTTTCCGGATGCCGCAGGAAGGGGAGTTGTCCAAGCCCTATACCACGACGGATTTGTTCAATTATTTGCAGAAACATTATCCGGCTGCCATGCGCGGGGTGACTCCGAACCGCTTGGGCAGGATGATGGTTGCATTGGGGATACAGCGTGTTCATACCGAGTATGGCAATGTGTACCGGCTGGTGAAGCTGAAGGATTCTTCCGCAGCCTGAAACTTTTTCCCGGTGTGATCCTTCAGCCGGAACGCCCTCCTGCAAAGGGTTTGCGGGAGGACTGAAGCTTTTGAAGGATTTTTCAGGGGGAATCGTATAAGGAGAAATAAATGAAAAAGATTGCTTGGCGATTTGTTTGTTCGACTTTTTTGGTGGTGTTTTTATCTATAAAAACATGGGAAGTGACAGTTTACATATTTATTACATTGTTTCTTCTTGGGATTATCCGGAAACGAGATGCTCCAAGTTTCATGCTGCTCCGGGAGATACTTTGCAGTTGAAAGTTTCCTTCCGGTCGGACAGCGTAGGGGTGTTTGTCCGTGAATTTCATATCTATGGCAACTTTTCCTTTTTGCCACTTGGTCTGACGGTGGAGGGCGCGATTGCATATAAGGCAAGCTCATAGCATATAAGAGAAAGAATTAACAGGATAATTTTGTTTTTATCGAAGGTTTATTGCTAACTTTGCTCTACCATCGTAATATGGATGAAAAGCACAACCGATATACAAATGAGCAAAATGCCTGGAAATTCTTTTAATGATATCTATACCTCTTATTATAAGAAGTCTTTTTTCTTTGCCAAATCATACGTTCATAATGATTTGGCGGCAGAAGATATTGCCTCCGAGGCATTAATAAAGTTGTGGGAAAAGTTGAAGGCCGAGTCTGTTGAAGAGAAATATATCTTACCGTTGTTACTGACAATTTTGAAGAACAAGGCTTTGGACTATCTAAAGCACGAGGAGGTAAAACGCAGTGCTTTTGAAGTGATGGCCGACTGGCAACAACAGGAATTGTCTATCCGTATGTCTGCCTTGGAAGCGTGCAATCCTGATGAGATTTTTTCGGAAGAAGTGGAAATAATCATTAGTGCTACTTTAAGTACCTTGTCGGAACAGACGCGACGGGCATTTATCTTGAGTCGTTTTGAAAATAAATCCAATAAAGAGATTGCCGAAGAGATGGAAATCTCTATAAAGGGGGTGGAATATCATATATCAAAAGCATTGAAAGTACTGCGGGTGACTTTAAAAGATTATCTTCCTTTATTTTATTTCTTCTTTTATTATTAAGCCTGACCGGATGGGGATACGGATGTTTTTGAGGACAGAAATGATTTTTTTTATATTTTTCTTCATTTTCTTTTAGGGTAGTTTCTTCTTGAGTCGTTTCTAATAAAACAGCATAGAATATGAATCCTGAATTATTGCAAAAATATATAGCCGGAAATGCTACTGAAGCCGAAAAGCAGCGTGTGACGAAATGGATACAGGAAAATCCTGAGAACATGCGTGAATATATGGCACAACGGAAGCTGCATGATATGGCATTGTGGCGTACGGAACCTGTGGCGGAGGAGAATAGCCGGGAAAGGAAACATTTCTCGTTACGCGGAGTATGTATGGAAGCTGCCAAGATAGCAGCGGTATTGGCGATCGTCTTGTTGGGTACACATTATTGGACAGGAAAACATCAGGTACCGGAAGACAAAACATGGCAGTCTATTTATGTGCCGGCGGGCCAACGGGCAGAATTGATGTTGGCGGATGGTACGAAGGTTTGGTTGAACTCACGCAGTACCTTGACTTTCCCGGGAAGTTTCAAAGGGAATATCCGAAATGTGAAATTGGATGGTGAGGGTTACTTTGCGGTGACAAAGAATGTGGAACAGCCTTTTATTGTAGAAACGAACAAATGTAATGTGAAGGTGCTGGGTACAGAGTTCAATGTAATGGCTTATGCAGCGGATAGCGTATGGGAAACTTCTTTGTTGGAAGGTGCTGTAGAAATTTTAGTGCCCGGTTCGAATAACAGTGGAATGAGGCTGGAACCGAACATGATGGCCAGCTTGAAAGGCAACAGACTGGTGAAAGGACGCATCAAGGAGGCCGATTATTTTTTGTGGCGTGAGGGCTTGCTTTGTTTCAATGATATATCCGTACGTGATATGATAGAGAAACTGAAACTGTATTATGGGGTGGATATTGTAGTAAATAATACCCGGATTCTAAAGAACCGTTATACAGGTAAATTCCGCACGAAAGATGGGGTGGAACACGTACTGAAAGTTTTGAAACTCAATAATAAGTTTACTTATACAAAGAATGATGAGACAAATGTGATAACAATTAATTAACCCTTAAAAAAGAATATGCCTATGAAATAACACACCTGGTCTAAAAAGGAAATGGGATAGTGCTGCAACACCATCCCATGGAATGTCAATGACTCATTGACAATTTTTTCTCAAATAATCTTAAGTTGAACCTAAAATTAGTAATGCAAATATATGAAAAATATTTTGTATCAGGAATCTATTGTAGAAATTAAACATTTATTCCGTATGATGAGAAACACACTCTTAGCTCTGTTTGTCTTTGCCGGAACAGCCTTTGCCACTGAGTCTTATTCTCAGACAATGAAGGTGACTGTTGTGGCGGATAACGTGTCAACAGGCAAGGTAATCAGTGAAATAGAAAAACAGACAGATTATCTGTTTGTGTATAATGTGAACGAGGTGAATCTGAAGCGCAATGTGAAGGTGAATGCGCAGAACAAATCTGTAGCCGAAGTGTTGAATAAGGTTTTTGAAGGTACTGATATTTATTATGCCATGGAGGGTAAGAATATCATGCTGATGAGTAAGGCGAAAGACGGGGAAGCTGTCCAACAGGCAAATAAAGTGACAGGTATTGTGAAAGATGCGAATGGCGAGCCGGTAATCGGTGCCAATGTAACAGTGAAAGGTCAGTCAATAGGTACGATAACAGATATAGATGGGCGGTTTGTGTTGGATGCCCCGAAAGATGCCGTTTTACAGATTACGTATATCGGGTATGTTTCTCAAGAAGTGAAAGTTTTTGGAAAGAAAGAACTTAATGTAGTATTGAAGGAGGATACAGAAACTCTTGATGAAGTGGTGGTGGTTGGATTTGGTACGCAAAAGAAAGTGAATCTGACAGGAGCTGTAGGACTTGCTACTGCTAAAGAATTAGAATCTCGTCCTGTGACTTCAGCTACACAAGCCTTACAAGGATTGGTACCTGGTTTGCAGATATCAACAAGTACGGGTGAACTGGACAAGACCGCAGATATCAGTATCCGTGGTACAGGAACTATTGGTGAGGGTTCCAGCGGTGCACCTCTTATTCTAATTGATGGAATGGAAGGAGATTTGAATACAGTCAATCCTCAAGACATAGAAAATATTTCTGTATTGAAAGATGCTGCCGCATCATCCATCTATGGTTCCCGTGCCCCCTTCGGCGTAATTCTGGTGACTACCAAATCGGGCAAAAAAGGAAAGACTTCTGTAAACTATAACAATAGCTTCCGTATATCTACTCCTGTAAATATGCCGAAGATGATGGATTCCTACACTTTTGCAAACTTTATGAACGCCGGTTCGCTTAATCAGGGTGGTGGGCTTATCTTTACAGAAGACCTGATGCAGGATATGCTGGATTGGCAAGCTGCCGGAGGTGGAAGCACGGGGGGAGTAAAAGCTTCATCCAACGGTCAATGGGGTAAACCAGACTATGATCCATTTACAACAGCTTGGGCTAATACAAATTGGTATGATGAAGTTTACAAATCTTCAAGTTTTTCTCAAGAACATAACGTTAGTCTAAATGGAGGAAGTGATATTGTAGCTTATTATGCTTCTTTCAATTATTTGGATCAAGGAGGACTTTTGAAAGCTGGTGACGATGGACTTCATCGTTACAATGTAACAGCTAAAATCAATGCTGATTTGACTCAATGGTTAAAATTCAATTACAGTACCCGTTTTACTCGTAATGATGTATGGCGTCCTACCAGTTTCAACAGTTCTTTTTATGACCAGTTAGGAAGAGCTACTTGGCCCAATATGCCCGTAAAAGATCCCAATGGCTATTATACCAATAATGGTTGGACTAATCCAGTCCAAAATCTTGTTGAAGGTGGAAAACGTAATGCACAAACAGACCGTCTTTATCAACAAGCGTCTTTAGTAATTGAACCGATCAAAAATTGGATTACACATGTGGAGTTTAATTACAGTATAATGAACTCATCGGTAAAAGAAACTTCAATTCCTACTTATAATCATGATGTGGAAGGCAATTTAATAGATACTCATGGTACGTCTTATCTTTATCAAGATCAGACTAAAGAGAACTATCTGAACCTAAATATTTATAGTGAGTATTCCCAATCTTTTAATAATGCCCATAATGCAAAAGTTATGCTTGGCTTCCAGACAGAAGATATGAAACAGGAATTTTCTTCTACAAAAAAGTATGGTGTAATGATGGGGGGGATGCCTTATTTTGATGTCACAACCGGATTGGACGGACAAGGTAACCCCAAAGCGACAGAAGCGGGTGGAAATGGGAAAAGATGGAAAACGGCAGGTTTCTTCGGTCGCTTGAATTACGATTACCTGGGACGTTATTTGGCGGAAATCAATATGCGATATGACGGTTCTTCCCGTTTCCGTCGAGGAAGTCGCTGGCAATGGTCTCCTTCATTCTCTTTAGGCTGGAACATCGCTCAGGAAAAATTCTGGGAGTCGCTGACAGATATAGCCAACACATTAAAATTGCGTGTTTCTTACGGTGAATTGGGCAACCAGAATACTACAGCATGGTATCCTACCTATCGTGATATGATACTGAAGTCTTCTAATGGAACATGGTTGCAAGATGGAGTGAAGCCTAATACAGCAGAGCCGGGAAATTTGGTCAGCAATTCTTTGACTTGGGAAAAGGTTCGTACTTGGGATATCGGTTTTGATTATGGCTTTCTCAGTAATCGTTTGACAGGTAGTTTTGATTACTATATTCGTTATACGGATGGTATGGTAGGGCCTGCACCTGAACTCCCATCTATTTTGGGTACATCTGCTCCTAAAACCAACAATTGTAATTTAAGAACGAATGGATGGGAACTATCTATTGGATGGAGAGACCGTTTGAAAAACGGGTTTGGATATAGTGCTAATTTAACTCTTTCCGATGCTAAAACAATTGTTACCAGCTATCCGAGCAACGCAACAAATACTATCGGTTTGAACAAATACGTTGAAGGACGCGAAGTGGGCGAGATTTGGGGATTGGAAACAATAGGAATAGCAAAATCTGAAAATGAAATGCAAGCCCATCTCCTTTCCCTTCCTAATGGAGGACAGGATGCGATTGGTTCCAAATGGTCTGCCGGTGATATTATGTATCGTGATTTGAATGAAGATGGAAAAATATCTAAAAGTGCGGGTACATTGGATGATCATGGAGATTTGAAAGTAATAGGCAATAGTACTCCTAGATATTTCTTTGGTATTGACTTGAATGCTGATTGGAAAGGATTCGACATACGTTTATTCTTTCAAGGTGTAATGAAGCGTGATTTTTGGGGTACAAATAATTTCTGTGGTTATTTGTTTGGTGCTTATGGAACTCAAAGTATGTGGGGGGCTCGTGGACTTAAGGAACATGAGGATTATTTTCGTGCAGAGGATATAGGATTGTCAGGTCATACCATTCCTGCAAATCTTGACGCTTATTATCCTCGTCCTATTTTCTCCGAAGGAGGTAAGAACCAAGAAATTCAGACACGTTATTTGCAAGATGCATCCTATATCCGTTTAAAAAATTTCCAATTAGGTTATACTTTCCCAGCAAAATGGATGAAAAGTATGGGTTTGACCAAATGCCGTGTGTTTGTTTCCGGAGAAAATCTTTGGACTGGAACATCATTGTCTTCTTTGTTTGATCCGGAAACAATTAGTGGAGGTAATGGTGGTAATGCTTATCCGTTATCAAGCACCTGGTCTTTTGGCTTAAGTTTAACACTTTAATATACATATACAATGAAAATAAAACATATATTCTTATCTGTACTAATCGCTTCATCAGGATTTATATTTACTGCTTGCGATAACTATTTGGATGAAGTACCTGAGGCATCTATTTCCCCAGAAGTATATTTTACAGAGGCAACCCATATTCAAGCCTCTGCAGATAATTTGTACTCTGATATTCTTCCCTCTCACGGAACAGGAAATACATATGGCATCTACAAAGATGATGCAACAACGGACAATCAAATAGAGGTTACAGCCCCCAATCGTTTTACTTCCACCTTGTGGAAAGTGGACAATGCGGAAACCAGCAATTGGAACTTTGATAAAATATACAAAATCAATTTTGTATTATCGAATGTGTTGCCTAATTTTGGAGATAAAAATGCTGATGGAAACGACTTGAGCGGCAATGCCAATACCATCAATGGTGATCTTAACAGCATAAAACATTATATTGGTGAATTATTTTTTTTACGTGCTTGTGAATATTTTAAACGTTATCAGCTGTTTGGAGATTTTCCCATAATTACCCACCCATTGCTGGACGACAAAGAAGCATTGAGTGAAGCCAGTAAACGATCACCACGCAATGAAGTGGCTCGCTTTATTCTAAGTGATTTGGATAAAGCTATTACTTTGTTAAAAGCTAAAAATATGCCGACAACCAGAATAAATGCGGATGCTGCTATTTTATTAAAGTCGCGTGTGGCTCTATTTGAAGGTACTTGGTTGAAATATTTTAAGAATACGGCTTTTGTACCCAATGGTGACGGTTGGCCTGGCAAGACAAAAGATTATAATTCCACTTATCAGTATCCCAGTGGGAATATTGACAGTGAGATAGATTATTTCTTGGAAATCGCCATGACTGCCTCTAAAGATATCGCAGAACGCTATAAAAACAGACTTACAGAAAATACAGGCGTTCTGCAGCAGTCAACTAACGAAGATGCTAACCCTTATTTTGACATGTTTGCTCAAGAAGATTTATCTTCAGTCGACGAAGTTCTGTTATGGCGTAGATACGCTTATAACTTAGTGCACCACAACGTAAATGTATATGCCAGCTGGGGAAACAATGGCGTGGGTGTCACTCGCAGCTTTGTGAATAACTTTTTGATGGCTGACGGCACTCCTGTTTATACCCACGGTGATTATATGAACGGAGATGGATATTATATGGGAGACAAAACCATACACGACGTTCGTCAAAACAGAGATAGCCGATTGGTTATCTTTCTGAAAGAACCCGGACAACATAACATCTTAATAAAAGATGTGGTTGGTGAGACTGCCAATGTTGAAGAAACTTATCCATTGATTACCATTACAGACGGAGCACGCCGTTATGTAACTGGGTATGCCTTACGCAAAGGAGGAGCTTTCCATCAGAAATATTATTCCAATTCAAAAGGATATACCGCCTCTATTGCTTATCGTGCGACAGAAGCCTTGTTGAATTACATGGAAGCCAGTTATGAAAAGAATGGTACCTTGGACGGAGCAGCGACCGAATATTGGAAAATTATCCGCCGTCGTTCTCATGTAGATGAGGATTTTCAAAAGACTATTGCTTTAACGGATATGAGTAAAGAGGCTGAAAATGATTGGGGAGCGTATTCCGGTGGTAAGTTAATAGACGCAACTCTCTATAATATACGTCGTGAGCGCCGATGTGAATTTATGGCGGATGGGCTTCGTTATATGGACTTATGCCGTTGGCGTGCTATGGACCAGTTGATTGAACAACCTTATATACCGGAAGGTTTCCATTTATGGAACACTCCTATGCAGACTTGGTATGCAGATTTGCTATATGACGGATCAGACGCTTCCAATGTTTCTTCACCTAATGTCAGCGAATACTTGCGCCCTTACCAGAAGAATTCTAAACAGACCTGTTATAATGGTTTTACTTGGCGTATGGCTCATTATCTACATCCCATTATGGTCAAGCAGTTTTTGATTACCGCCCCCGATAACAAAACAGTAGAAAATTCTCCTATCTATCAAAATCCATATTGGCCCATAGTACCGGATATGCCTGCTGAAAGATAAGTTTTAGGGCATTCCAATTATAAAATATTGGAGTGCCCTAATGACAACTCGATATCATATGATTGATAAGAAAAGAGTAGCCATCATATGTACTACTTGTACGATGATACAGGAATCGTAACTAAATTCTATGTCTGCAACTCTTTATAATTCCGATATTTGTGAATACACACAAGCCGATACAAATCGGTGTTCATTCTTTATAATAATGTATCAAATAAAAAACATCGTTATCATTTTTTTCTTGATGCTTGTTCCTGTCGGAGTAACAGCCCAATATCAGAAAGCACAGGAAAAAGCCCCTTTGGTCAATGTACCTTTGGAAAATTTTGCATCACAGCAGAAAGTCCTTTTTAACTTTGGCTGGAAATTCCAGTTGGTTACAAACGAGAATAAAAATACCGATTTCGCCTCACCTGCCTTGGATGACTCTTCTTGGCGTACATTGGACCTTCCTCATGATTTCCAGTTCGAACAACCTTGGACTGAAAATGGTGGAGGTGCACGCGGATTTAAACCCATGTGCGAAGGATGGTACCGCAAGTCTTTCCCTACCGATCCGTCGTGGAAAGGGAAACGGGTGGTTCTGGATTTCGGAGGTATCATTTATCTGGGCGATGTTTATCTGAACGGTACAAAAATAGCCTCGACAGATTATGGATATGTGGGGCTTGAAGCGGACCTTACCCCTTTTCTACGTCACGACGGAGAAAACGTGGTAGCCGTTTATGCCTCCACCGGTCCCAAGAAAGGCTCACGCTGGTACACGGGAGGCGGTCTGTTCCGTGATGTGTATCTGCAGGTGCAGAATCCCACACACATCGCCCGCCACGGGGTGTATATCACCACCCCCGAAGTTTCCTCCTCCCGAGCAACGGTAGCCGTACAGGTTGAGGTGGACGGCTGGCAGAAGCATGATGTACGGATACGGACCACCCTCCGCAATCCGAAAGGTGTCATAGTGGGCTCCGTGCAATCCGGTATGCCCGAACATACGCACCAGACCTGCACGGAAGTGAGGTTACCGGCGCTTACTCTGGAGAATCCGCAACTTTGGTCATGTGAGTCCCCACAGCTCTACAATGCCGAAGTGGTGGTGACGGCAGACGGTATGGTGGTGGACAGCCTGACCGAACAGTTCGGTATCCGCAGTCTGGAATTCTCACCGGAGTTCGGCTTCAAACTCAACGGGAAGAAGATATTCCTGCAGGGCAATGCCAACCATCATGATCTGGGTGCACTGGGAGCCACCTGTTACGACAAGGCCATCGAACGCATGATGCTGCAACTCAAATCCTTCGGTTACAACTGTATCCGCTGCTCACATAATCCGTACAGTGACAGTTTTGCCCGCATTGCAGACCGTGTGGGGATACTGGTGGTGGACGAACTGACGGACAAATGGAGTGACAATGACTATTGGGGCGGACGCCAGCCATTCACCCATATCTGGCACAAACTGATTACAGAATGGATCAAACGCGACCGTAACCGTCCGTCCATCATTTTGTGGAGCTTGGGAAACGAACTTCAGATTCGTGAAGGATGGGCAGGTTTCGAAGGAACCAACGACTGGGGAATCACTACCTATAACATATTCAACCAGCTGGTAAAGAGATGGGATCATACACGTCTCACCACTGTAGCCATGTTCCCCGCCCGTGCGGGAGCTATAACCCGGCACGACAAGGAGTTCAACGACTATTTAGTACCGCCTGAACTGGCTTGTGCCACAGAAGTGGCATCGTTCAATTACCAGTCGGACAAATATGACGCTTATTTGAAATACCGGCCGGACCTTATCCTGTTCCAGAGTGAGGCTGAAACCAGCAACTTGTTGCAGCCTTATTATAATATGGATAAAGAGCGGATGGTCGGTATCGCCTATTGGGGTTCGGTCGAGTATTGGGGGGAATCCAATAAATGGCCTAAGAAAGGGTGGAACTACTCCTTCTTTGAGCATACCATGCGCCCCTATCCCCAGGCCTATCTTATTAAAACGGCTTTCATGCCGGAGATTCCTGAAGTACATATCGGAGTGGTCGATGCGGCGGGAGCGGAAAGCGTCAGTTGGAATGATGTGATAGTGGGGCGCATGGCGCTGAACGAGTGCTGGAATCATACTCCGGGCAGCAGACGGTCACTCTTCACCTTCACTAATGCACATTCTGTAGAGTTGTTGGTAAACGGTCAGAGCATGGGAATTCAAAAAAACGATACGACACGGGCAAACCTGCGTAATATGATTTATTGGAAGGATGTTCCTTATGGCAACGGTGGCTCTGTGGTGGCAATAGCCCGTGACAAGTCGGGCAAAGAAGTGGCGCGTCATCGTATTGAAACTGCCGGAAAAGCCGTGGCACTCCGGATTGAGGCGGAAACACCGACGGACTGGAAGGCAGACGGTATGGACTTGCAATATATAAACGTGACGGTCATAGACAAAAAAGGTCGTCCGGTATGGGACTACAACGAGCCACTTACTTTACAAATGGAAGGTGCGGCACGATTGGTGGCATTGGATAACGGGGATCATTATACGGATGAGCTCTTTCATGGCATAACTTCCAAACGAATGTATCAGGGAAGGATGCAAATTATTCTCCGAAGCGATCAGGAGGCTGGGAATGTTACGGTCAAAATATCCTCAGCTGGATTGAAAGGCACACTTCGGTTGAAAACGATAAAAGAATGAAAGGAAATATATGAATAAAAGATTAAAATTACTTGGCATCTTTATAACAGCATCTTTATGTTGTTATGCCCAGACAAAAGAGTTCGATCCTTCTCTGGATCCTAATGTAACCATCGTGAGCCGGCAATCTCAGGAGGAATGGAACAGTCGCTATATGTGGTATCCGGGACAACTGGCTGCTTTCTACCAGCAACAATGTGCCCGTATCTCAAAAGAGCGTTGCGTTAATGTAGGATATCCGGGTAAATTTTTTGCAAAGAACAATCATGCCTGGTTCAGAAAAGAGGTAAGATTGAAAAAGGAAAGTAGTCTTTGCTGGGAGGGTCCGTCGGATATTATTCTTTATATAAATGGTGTAAAACAGTCTGTTTCCGGTAAACAGGTTATTTTACCCGTGGGCAGATCCTCTTTATTGTTTGAGGTGACAACGGATGACTCATTACCTTGTATCATTCTGAAAGGGGCGGGACTGGAAAATCCGGATGAATGGCAAGTCAGCATGGATAAAGAGCATTGGACAATACCCGAGAGTGCCGTCATGTATAATAAACCGGGCGTGCTGCCGGATGCTCCGCAAGATATGACAGCCCGGATTAAACCTTCACAAATACTCCCCATGCGCAATGCTGAGATGCAAGGTAAAGACGGAATTAGTATCGGAAAGAATGGTTATGTCCTCATCGACTTTTTCCATCTTGAGATTGGAACACTGACCTTTCAAGCGAAAGGAAAGGGAACTATAACCGTACGCGTTGGCGAAACTCCCGAAGAAGCACTGGAACGGGATGATAAGAAACTGGAACAATATCCATTGGCTCCTGTTACCTTGTCAGAAGAAGGAGGCACCATCACTTTGCCGGAACGCGCTCTCCGATATGTTTCACTGGAATGCGACAAGGGGGCTGAGATTACCTCCCTTCGTTTTGATGCGTCATTGTGGCCGGTAGAGCACCAGATGCAGTTTGAAACGGATGATGATTATGTGAACAACCTGTTCAAAATGAGCAGTGCGACATTGCATACTAGTATGCACCGCTTTTATCTGGACGGGGTGAAGCGTGATTTTCTTCCCTGGTCCATGGATGCGCTGGTCAGCACCCTGGCGGGGGATTATCTTTTCGGTGACCAGCAGGTGTCAAAAAACGGAATTTCCATAGCACTGATGCCGCTTGATCCGCAGAAATCAGATATAGGGATTCCTGATTATCCGTTGCATGCCCTGTTCGGCCTGAAACAGAACTATCTGCGTTTCGGTGACTTGGCCACTTCCCTTCAATACAAAGACCGCATCATCCAGTTGCTTGATTTTTATGCCTCCATCGTGGATGAGAATGGTTTTGTACACGGCAATTATGGAGACAGGCAGTTCGGTTATACCCCCGGATGGTCCACCTATAACGGTCCTGTCCGGAAAGGGGTGGCGGCCTATGCCCAGATCATGCTCTATTATAATTATGTGACCGGAGCTTATTTCGCGGATCTGTGGAAGGAGAGTGCATTGGCGGACAGATACCGCAAGTTGGCCCGGAATCTAAAAAAGAAGATTTTTGAACATTTTTGGGATGATGACCGGAAGGTCTTCATCAACGGTACAATGAATGACAATGTGACTGTGGACAAGCGTATTTCGCATCATGCCCAATATTGGGGAATACTGGCCGATATCTTTCCCGAAGAACATTATGACAACCTCTTTGAAAATATTCTGCCGAATTTGCCTAACTATTATGAGGTGGTCAGTTATGAGAAGGGTTATGAGTTTCTGGCTTATGCCAAAGCCGGGCGGATAAAAGAGTTATGGGATCATATTTATGGTGTGTTCGGCGACTGGATGGATCAGGGACATACCCGTTTCCCGGAGAACTTTATGATGAATGCTTCCCGCGCCCGTCAACTGGTGTTTTATAATCGTCCGTACGGCCTGAGTCTTTGTCATGGGGCGAATGGAGTCCCGGTAGTGGTAGGCGCATTGAACGGTCTTATCGGTTTCAGCCAGTCTTCGATGAAGACGAATGAATATACCATTAAACCGGAGTTACTCCATTTGAAGTGGATTCATTCCAGAATTCCGGTAAAGGAAGGATATATTGTCTTGAAACTGAATGCCGAGGGGGAGAGCACTATTGACATTCCGGCAGGATGTACAGTCAGAATTATAAAAAAGATCGGAAAGAAGCCACTGGTACTGAGAGAACAGGGCGGGTACAGCTTCCGGTTGAAGGACTGAGCGTTGAATAGAAAAAAGTGTCTGTTCAATAGCCATATTCTTTATTAAGTCATTCTTAATGTACTTGATTAAACCGACAAGTTGCAAGTTCTTGAATTTCTTCCTAGCTTTGTATTCGTTTGTTTTCAACAGGAGTACTTGCGTGAAGAATATGAAAAACATAGGAAGGATAGTATTACCAATCATTATTTTGTTATTGACTGTGCGGATAAATGCCGTTCCGGTCAAAGCATTTGATATGATAGTAAGAAACCTTCCTAATTCGGAACAGTTGCCGACCAAAGAATTGCTTTGTATTTTCCAGGATTCGGAAGGATATATGTGGTATGGCACTGAAGGGGGAGGCTTGTGCCGTGATGATGGATATACGGTGAAAGTATTCCGTTCTGATTTCAAGAACCCGGGAATCTTGGAAAACAACAGTGTGACGTGTATTACTGAAGACGGTGAAGGGAAAATATGGTTTGGAACGAAGCGTGGCGCCTATATTTTGTCAAAAACAGATTATGAGATAAGGGCGCTTGCTGATGAAACGATAAAGAGCTGGACTATAACTACAATGACAGCGACGTCTGATGGTACGATCTGGATTTCGACTAACAGGCATTTGTTTCGATACAATGAGTCAGGGGAAAGAACTGGAAAATACATTCTTAAATGGAAAGGACGGGAGAATACCGTCAATTCTATTTATGAGGATAAGAAACAGACTGTTTGGGTAACTCAAGCAAAAGGCGGGCTTTTTTGCTATGATAAGGTAAAGGACTCTTTTATTTCATATCCTTGGCCCTATGATGAGTATCCCACAAGCATGACGGAAGATCATAACACCCCGTATTATTGGGTTACTACTTGGGGAAAAGGTATTGTACGTTTTGATCCCAAGGCACAGGATACAGACAAAATGTTTGGATTGCAAACAGTGGATAATGCGTCTTCTAACTCCGATACCCGAAAGCTTCATCATATCATACAAGATTCTGTTAAGGGATATTTGTGGGTGATTGCGGCAGATAATTTATATGCCTATAAAATAACGGCCGATGCATCTTTGGATAAGGTAGATCTCTCCCGTTTATTATCAGCTGACAGGAAAATCCTCACAAAGATTCTTTCCGATCAATCCGGAAACTTATGGGTGACAGGTTATTATCCTTCTTCTTTCATTATTTCTTTTCTTCCTAATGAAGTGCTTCCTTTGTCTATGGAAGGGGTAAAGCAAAATTTGGGGGTAATCGCGTCTCCTATGCAGTTTTCTCAAGAGAAAAATTATTATTGGATCAGGCAAAAAAAATTGGGGCTGTATGCTTATGATCCCCAAAGAGATCGTATGTCTGTTGTTAAGAATGACAGGGAGCTTTCTTTTTTCTTTGAGAGGCCATCGGATAGAGAGGGACTCTATATGGTAAGGGATCATTCGGTAATTTTAATTCGGTATAAGGAGAACCGGCTTTTTGAATCCATCGTATGTGCCATACCCATTAAACAAGGTGAGCGTATCCGTGCTTTGCATGATGACCACCATGGAAATCTTTGGATAGGGACTACTTACCATTTATTTCGGTATAGCTTGGAGGAAGACCGATTGACTACAGTTTGTGATGATGTTAGTTTTATAAATGCTATCGTTTCGTCTAATGAAGGAGTTGTTTATTTTGCAACTGAAAGTAGAGGGTTGTGGAGAATTTCCGGAGAAAGCCGGTTGCAAATAAAGGATACTGGAGAAAATTATTCGGTATTGACTGTCGCACCGGACAACAATCTTTGGGTGGGTACTAAACAGGGCAATGTGTATAGTTATTCTCCGGATACGAATGATTTTATTTCCCGGACAAAAGATTGTGGATTGACAGGGGATGCTGTGTTGGATATAAAATCGGATGACGATGGGAATCTTTGGATTCTTACATCACAGCGGGTGATGGTCTATCATCCCGGAACACATATCTTTACTATGATGTCTTGTACTGATTCTTGGATAAATCTGGAAGATTTCCAGTCATTGTATAAAGGTCCTCGGGGAGAAATGAGTGTGGGTGGACGAGGTGGAATTGTGACTTTTCCTCACTATAATGAAAAAAAGAGAAGGATACCTGAGCCAACGGTGCGTTTGACATCCGTCGAAATGAATAACACCTCTGAAATCGGGGTGGATAATCAAAAGAAAATAAGCCTGTCTCCTCATGAGAGAAATGTGAAATTGTTTTTTTCTACTTTTGACCATTTGAATACGAATAAGGTAAGATATGCTTATCGTTATAAACAAAGAAACGATAATTGGGTGGCTTTACCGGCAGGGGAAAATAGTATCGGCTTGTCTGATTTGTCAAAGGGGGAATTTGAACTGGAAGTCCGTGCTACAGATGAGAATGGTCTGTGGAGTAAGAGTACATTGACGGTTATGATCCAGTGTCTGCCTGCTTGGTATGAAACAGGTTGGGCGTATTTGTTTTATATACTTGTTGTTTTATCGGTGGTGTGGGGATTGGGCCGGATGTATATGAAATTACGGAAGCCCATTATTGCACAGACTGTTCTGCCACTGGAACAAAATCCGGAGCAAAGGCATGAGATAGATCCATTGCCGGAAGAAGGAAAAGTAGAAGCGAATTCTATTTCAGCATCTGATGAGCAATTAATAAGGAAGGCATTGGATATGGTTGAGAAGAACCTTAGTAATCCTGAATATTCCATAGAAGATTTAAGTAGGGATATGTGCATGAGTCGTGCTACTCTTTACCGGAAGATTACATCTATCACCGGAAGTTCGCCTTCTGATTTCGTGAAGAATGTACGTCTTCGTAAAGCTGCCGAATTATTGAAAGAAGGAGGGCTTTCCATTGCTGAGATAGCTGATCAGGTTGGTTTTAATACGCCTAGTTATTTCACAAAATCATTCAAGAAACTGTTTGGGGTGTTGCCTACACAATATAAATAAGCTTGTAAGAGGCTCTGTCATCGTATCTTGCAACATTTGTTTCACATCTTGAAACGTGGGAGCGGTTTGTATCAAGGTGGATTTTCTACATTTGCTGTTGATAAATCAAATGAATAATACCATGAACAGACAGAATTTACTTATTTTATTATGTATGCTTTTGCTTTTTCCCGTATCCGGACAGAGCAATAACCGTGAGAAATATAATTTCAACCCTGGATGGTTGCTTTATATCGGAGATACGCCGGGGGCGGAAAGAACGGATTTTTCCGATGAAAACTGGAAAAAAATTACTTTGCCCCGGGCTTTTAATGAAGATGAGGCATTTAAAGTACATATATGGGGAATGACGGATACTATAGCCTAGTATAGAAAACATTTCAGGCTCCCTAAGACTGCAAAAGGGAAGAAGGTCTTTATTGAGTTTGAGGGAGTACGGCAGGCGGCGGATTTCTATTTGAACGGCAAGCATATAGGATTGCATGAAAATGGGGTGATGGCGGTAGGCTTTGATCTGACTCCGTTTCTGAATTTTGGTGGAGAGAATGTGATTGCTCTCCGAACAGACAATGACTGGAGGTATAAGGAGCGTTCGACTGGAAGTTTGTTCCAGTGGAATGATAGAAATTTCAATGCCAATTATGGAGGAGTACCTAAAAATGTATGGTTGCACATTACTGATAAATTATACCAGACCTTGCCTCTATACAGTAATTTACAGACTACAGGGACTTACATCTATGCATCCGATATTAAGGTAAGGACCCGTGAGGCGGTTGTTCATGCAGAGTCACAGGTGCGGAATGAGTATGGCAAGTCCGTTCATGTGGATTATGAGGTGAGCATTTATGATTATGATGGAAAAAGGGTCAGTACATTCCGGGGACAACCGACGACAGTGCAGTCCGGAGAAACGGTTGTATTGAAAGCTTCTGCACCATTAAAAGATCTTCATTTTTGGAGTTGGGGGTACGGCTATTTATATGATGTGAAGACTACCCTGTTGGTAAATGGCCGTCCGGTGGATGAAGTTGTTACTAGGACAGGTTTCCGCAAGACTCGTTTCGGAGAAGGAAAAGTGTGGCTCAATGACCGTGTGTTGCAGTTGAAGGGATACGCGCAACGGTCCAGTAATGAATGGCCGGGAGTAGGAATGTCTGTACCGCCTTGGATGAGTGACTACTCTAACGGATTGATGATTGAGCATAACGCCAATCTTTTTCGGTGGATGCATGTCACTCCCTGGAAACAGGATGTGGAATCTTGTGACCGTGTGGGGGTGATACAGATGTTGCCTGCAGGTGATGCGGAAAAAGATGTGACCGGCAGACGTTGGGAACAACGGAAAGAGTTGATGAGGGATGTTATTATTTATATGCGTAATAATCCAAGTATTTTATTTTATGAATCGGGAAATGAATCAATCAGCCGTGAGCACATGGTTGAGATGATTGCCATACGGGACCAGTACGATCCGCATGGAGGAAGGGCGATAGGTTCCCGGGAGATGTTGGACATTCGTGAGGCTGAGTATGGTGGTGAAATGCTTTATGTGAATAAAAGTGAACATCATCCTATGATTCAGACTGAATATTGTCGTGATGAGGGGCTGCGTAAATATTGGGATGAATACAGTTATCCGTTTCATAAACAGGGAGATGGCCCTTTGCACAAAGGACAGGACGCCGGAGCATATAATCAGAATCAGGACAGGCTGACTGTGGAGTTTGTCCGACGGTGGTATGATTTGTGGCGTGAGCGTCCCGGAACAGGCCGGCGTGTCAATTCAGGAGGCGCGAAGATTGTGTTTTCCGATACGCAGACTTATGGACGTGGTGCCGAGAATTATCGCCGGAGCGGTGTGGTGGATCCGTTGAGAATCCCTAAAGATGGCTTCTTTGCACACAAGGTAATGTGGGACGGATGGGTGGATGTGGAAAACTATCATACTCATATTATTGGTCATTGGAATTATACTCCGGATGTGAGAAAACCTGTTTATGTGGTTTCATCGGGAGATGCAGTGGAACTGTTTGTAAATGGAAAATCCAAAGGTTTCGGCAGACAGGATTATCGGTTCTTGTTTACTTTTGATTCTGTGCAATGGGAGAAAGGGACGATTGAAGCCATATCTTACGATGAACAGCATAAAGAACTGAGCCGTCATTCTTTTCAAACCGTTGGAGAGCCTGAACGGTTAAAACTGACCTTGATGCATGGTCCGCAAGGTGTCTTTGCCGACGGCGCTGATATAGCGATGGTGCAGGTGGAAGTGGTGGATGACAATGGAGAACGATGCCCGTTAGCCAATCATAAGATAAAATTTGATTTACAAGGTCCAGCTGAATGGAGAGGAGGAATAGCACAGGCGGCAGATAATTATGTGTTGGCAAAAGAACTTCCTGTGGAATGTGGTATAACACGAGTGATGATCCGCTCGACAACGCAACCGGGGAATGTGGTGCTGAAGGTGGCTGCAGAAGGGTTGGCTTCAGAAGAAATAGCTTTCAGTACGCGGCCGGTAGAAGTTAAAAATGGCTTAAGTACCTTTTTCCCATCTGTTGGGTTGCCTAGCCGTTTTGATCGTGGTGAAACTCCGTCCTCGCCCTCTTATAAAGAGACCAAAGTTGATGTCAGAGTAGCTGATGTTACAGCCGGAACAAATCAAAGGGATGCAGGGAAAAGTTTTGATGACAACGAATTGAGCGAGTGGAAAAATGATGGCAGGTTGAACACCGCCTGGATTACATATAAATTGGAAAGGCGTGCGGAAATAGATGATATCTGTATCAAACTGACCGGATGGAGGCAGCGTTCTTATCCGCTTGAAGTATATGCCGGAGAACACTTGATTTGGAGCGGGAACACGGAGAAAAGTTTGGGATATGTCCATTTGATGATTGACCGTCCGGTACGTTCTGATGAGATAACCATCCGTTTGAAGGGGGCTACTCAGGATTCCGATGCATTCGGCCAAATCATAGAAGTTGTGGAACCCAAGGCCGGAGAGCTTGATCTTTTCAAAGCTGAAGGAGGCAAGAAGGTACACAATGAACTCCGGATAGTTGAGGTGGAATTTTTAGAAACTTTGAATCAGTAATTTCAGAAATTAAGAAAATACGTCTATATTTACATCAATTATAAAATATCTTTTTATGAAAAATATATTCATAGGGTTGATAGCTGTTTGGGGGCTTTTTCTCGTTTCATGTGAAACAAGGGAGCCCATGGTTGAAGTAATAGAAAGAGGGCTGGAGGTTTCCAAACGGCAAGCTGTCTTTTTAGCGAAGGAAGTGGAAAATCAGGAAGGAAGGCTTCCACGGACTTATGAGGGTGGTGAGTTGAAAACATCTGATTACCGGGCATGGATTTCCGGCTTTTTCCCGGGAGTGTTATGGTATTTGTATGAGAATACGCCTACGGATGAACTGAAAAGATATGCGGAACTATATACAGAACGGGTGGAGTCTGCCAAGGATATGACCACCACCCATGATTTAGGATTTATGTTATATTGTAGCTTCGGAAACGGATATCGGTTGGCAAAGAATCCTCATTATTTAGAGGTGATGACTGTAGGAGCGGAATCCTTGGCAACTCGTTATGATGAGCGGGTAAAAGCTATCAAATCGTGGAATTCAAATGAAAAATGGCAGTTTCCCGTCATTATTGATAATATGATGAATCTGGAATTTTTGTTTTTTCTTGCTAAGACAACGGGGGAAAAACGTTTGATGAATATGGCTGACAGTCATGCACAGACTACTCTTCGACATCATTTTAGAGATGATTATAGTTGTTATCATGTAGTTTCTTATGATACGCTTTCCGGACAACCACATTTTAAAGGTACTCATCAGGGGTACGCCGACAATTCGGCATGGGCCAGAGGACAGGCATGGGCACTGTATGGCTATACCATGATGTACAGGGAGACCGGAAAGACCGAATATTTGGAACAGGCGCGGAAAGTAGCTTCTTATATTAAGAATCATCCCAATTTGCCGGACGATAAAATACCTTATTGGGATTTTGACGCACCGGATATTCCTGCTGCTCCCCGGGATGCATCCGCCGCTGCTGTTATGGCATCGGGACTTATTGAACTGAGTCAGCTGGATAAAAGTAAGGAAGGAGCGGATTGGCTGGAGCTGGCAGAAATGCAGATTCGTTCTTTGTCCTCTCCGGAGTACCTTGCCGAACCGGAAACCAACGGAGGTTTTATCTTGAAGCATAGTGTGGGAAATTATAATAAAAATTCGGAAGTAGATGTTCCCCTGTCTTATGCGGATTATTATTATGTTGAGGCTTTGTTACGCTTAAAAAAATTACAGAATGAGAACTAGGAATTGTTTGTTAATCGCTTTTTGTTTTATTATCTTGTGTGGAAAACTGTATGCCCAGCCCACAGGTAGTGAGGACCGTATGTACTGGGTGCAGACTTTAACAAGGATTGCTGATCCTGTGTTGGTCAATCTCAGTCAGGGCACGTTGAAAAAGAATATGCCGTTTGAGTCACTGTCTGATGAACCTTTACGTAGAAGTGTTTCCTATCTGGAAGCGGTAGGAAGAACCGTTTGCGGTATTGCTCCTTGGCTGGAACTGGGACCTGATGATACTCAGGAAGGAAAGTTAAGAGAAAGGTATATTCAACTGGTGGTTAAAGGACTGAAACAGACTGTCGATCCGCAATCAGCTGATTATTTGATGTTTGATAACCGTCATTCCCAGCCCTTGGTAGATGCGGCTTTTCTTGTACAAGGTTTGTTGAGAGCTCCCAGACAACTTTGGGGAAATCTGGATGTGGATATTCAAAAAAAACTGGTGTATGAGTTGAAAAGAACGCGTGGCATAAAGCCTAATGAGAGTAATTGGTTGCTTTTCGCTTCGATGGTAGAAGCGGCCTTGTTGGAATTTACGGGGGAATATGATAGTCAGAGATTATATTATGGTGTAAACCGTTTCATTGATGAATGGTATAAAGGAGATGCCTGGTATGGAGATGGGGCAGAATTGCATCTGGATTACTATAACAGTCTGGTCATCCATCCGATGTTGACGGATGTATTGTCTGTCATGAAAAAGCATGGATTGGAACGTGCCGAGTTCTTGGAACGCCAATTGGTTCGTCAACAACGAATGGCTGCCCAGCTTGAACGGATGATCTCTCCGGAAGCCACTTATCCTGTAGTGGGCCGTTCTATCGTGTATCGTTTTGGCGTTTTTCATGCGCTTTCTCAAATTGCTTTGTTGGACAAGATTCCTCAGCCTCTTTCCAAAGGACAGATCCGTTCTGCTCTGACAGCTGTTATGCAGAGGCAGATATCTATGCCCGGTACTTTTGATGAAAACGGGTGGCTGAAAATTGGCTTTTCAGGCAGTCAGATAAATATGTCCGAACCTTATATAAATACAGGCAGTCTGTATATGTGTACAGCGGTCTTTTTGCCATTGGGACTTCCGGCAAATCATCCTTTTTGGACTGAGCCTTATAGTGAATGGACTAACCTGAAGGCATGGAAAGGTGTCGATGTAGGGGCGGATAAGGCTTTGAGAAAAGGGTAGGTGTCTATGAAAAGAAAAGTAACTTAACTTACTTGCCCAAGTAAGTCAACTTAAATGCCGAAGTAACTTAACTTACTTGGCCTATGAAGATAGCTTACTTTTCATTGGCTGGCTTGCCTGATTTTAAAGAGCATGGAGATTTTTCCATATTAAAGGAAAAATCTCCATGCTTTATGTTTGTATGTCAATAGAATAGCTGCCGGTCTTTCCCTTTTTTTATTTCTTCAGTGGGAATTGGTGAGTACTGTGATATATGGAATTTATAAAGTTCAATTAAAAAGGTCAAAGTGTATAAATTTCCATGCTAATGAACAAAAATACATTTTGGGGCTTTATAAATAACGATATATTTGTAAAATACTGCTTGAATATTTCAGATTGAAAGAAATAAGGTACTCATTTTAAATTTAAGGCCATGAAAGAATTAAAGATGTACATCGATGGGCGATTCATCGAAAACCAATCCGATAAGTGGATTGATGTATTGAACCCTTCTACGGAAGAAGTGATATCTAAAATGCCTGATGGCACACCGGAAGATGCACGAGCAGCTATAAATGCCGCCGTGAAGGCACAGCTTTCTTGGGAAAGTCTTACCTCTATTGAACGCGCCGGCTATTTAACTCGGATTGCACAAGGTATCCGCAAGCGGGAGCAGGAATTGACTGATATTATCATCCGGGAGGGTGGAAAAACAAGAGGATTAGCTAATGTAGAGGTGTTATTTACGGCTGATTACCTTGATTATATGGCCGGATGGGCCCGTCGCTATGAAGGGGAAATTATTCCTAGTGACCGTCCTCACGAAAATATATTTGTCTTTAAGAAACCTATTGGGGTGACAACAGGCATCCTGCCTTGGAATTTCCCTTTTTTCTTGATTGCCCGTAAGGCCGCTCCTGCTCTGTTGACGGGGAATACAATTGTGGTAAAGCCGAGTCAGCTGACACCGGAAAATGCGTATGTTTTCGCACAGATTGTAGATGAAGTTGGGTTGCCTAAAGGTGTATTCAATCTGGTGAACGGTCGTGGTTCGGTGATTGGACATGAACTGGCTGCTAACCCTAAAGTAGGTATGGTTAGTCTGACCGGAAGTGTGGAGGCTGGAATACAGACCATGGCAGCCGCTTCTGCCAATGTGACGAAGGTTTCTTTGGAATTGGGAGGGAAGGCTCCCGGTATTGTAATGCCGGATGCAGATTTGGATTTAGCTGTAAAATCCATTATTGCTTCGCGTGTTATTAATACAGGACAGGTATGTAATTGCTGTGAGCGCGTGTATGTACATTCTAGTATAAAAGAGGCTTTCCTTGAGAAACTGTTGGCAGGATTCAAGCAGGTGAAAGTGGGTGATCCGAATCAGTATACAGACCTCGATATGGGTCCGTTGATTGATGCCAATGCACTGAAATCAGTAGAAGAGAAAGTGAAAAAAGCTATTGAGCAGGGAGCTGAGTTGCTATGCGGTGGTCATCGTATCGGTACTAAAGGATATTTCTTTGAACCGACGATTTTGATTAATTGTACCCAAAAGATGGATATTATTCAGGAAGAAACTTTTGGACCGGTACTTCCGGTTGTTGAGTTTACAGAGGTGGAAGACGCCATTGCCTGGGCTAATGATTGTGAATATGGGCTGACTTCTTCTATTTATACCCAGAACCTGGATATGACATTCAAATTGATTCGTGCGTTGAAATTTGGTGAAACTTATGTGAATCGTGAGAATTTTGAGGCGATGCAGGGATTCCATGCCGGATGGCGTAAATCTGGTATCGGCGGCGCGGATGGTAAACATGGGCTGGAAGAGTATTTACAGACGCAGCTGGTTTATTTGGAAACTAAAGAGTGATTTATATGCTTTTCTGAATAGTTAGGAGGGATAAACTGAAAATCCGATTGATTGATCATATAGTTTGTCATTCTAAAAAATGCAGTGAAGAATCGGTCAACACAAAACGGATGTGTGCAGATTCTTCACTGCTGTTTTAATGTGAGTGGCAAATTGACGGTTTACTACACTTCTTTTATCAACTTCTTATTTTGTAACCAATACCTTTAAAATTCTTGTCCGTCCACTCCAAATATAGGTCTTAATGCATTTTGCTTTGTGGTATAAAATTGTACGGCACTATCGTTCATTTTGGGGTAATATTTATTTAGTAAATTAATCATTTCAGCTCCTGCCAACAAAACTGGTCCATATCCATGTGCTGCATATACATTTACCGGACGATGATAGTAAAATGCTGGGTCAAAAGCCATGCCGGTACCGACGCAGGTATTTTCAACTTGTCCTTTTTCATTGATTTGAGTGGATATGGCACTCCATCCCAATTGTGCTACAGGACCGTATGATACTGCATCCAGCCAGCCATTGTTGATACCACGTGCAATGCAATATACGTAAATGGCTGTAGCAGATGTTTCCAAATATGAGTCGTTTCTATCTAGTAATTGATGCCAGAATCCATTGCCCGACTGACAGGCGGCAATTCCTGCTACATGTGCTTTATAAAGTTTTAGGATATTTTTCCATTCGGTATGTTCTTGAGGAAGTGCTTCAAGTACCTCGGTCAATGTTAGTAATGCCCATCCATTGGCACGTCCCCAATGGAAAGTCGGATGAGTGCTTGCGCCTTCTACCCATCCGTGCATGTAGAGTCCTTTCTCTTCTACAAACATACGTTTGGAAAACTGAAGAATCTGACGGACCGCTTCATCGAAGTAATGCTTTTCCCCGGTGTAAATCCCCATTTGTGCAAGTGCGGGAATTCCCATATACATATCGTCTAGCCAAAGTGTATTGGCTTGTGGACGCATCCGGGCGAAAGTTCCGTCTTGCAGTCTGTATTCTTTATGTTCTATAAAATCCATGTAGTTATTAATTATGGATTTACAGTTTAAATCGGGAAGGATACGTTGCATCTTTATCATGGCTGTACACATAGCTCCGGCATCGTCCAAGGTACTGGGTTGTATGATTTGTCGCATCTGTCCGTCTACTACATTATATTCTTGAGTGAGACGGCTGAAGTAAGGAACCATTTCTGATAAGAAACGAAATCGTTTTGATACATATTCTTGATATTTGGAGTCACTTGTAGCATGTGCCACTTCCATCATACCTGAATAGGTAACTCCCCATTCATAACTAGCCAGTCGAAAGTTTCCTCTTTCCAGTTGTGAATATTGGTTGATTTGTGTATAGTCTGTTATTTCTTTTCCGGATTTTCGGTCAATAACGCGAGGTGGAGTTGTTTGGTCAAGATAAGAGAATATACGATCAAGGCATTGTTTGATTTCAGTTATATTCCATTCTTTGTAGGGGATGGAATAGTCTGGAGTTAATAAATGTAACGGGGTGTTGGTATCGTTTGCCGAAGCAACTGATTGTGAAGCTTGTTGACATGAAGATACTCCTAGTACGGTTATTATTCCTAGTGTTAAATAGATTCTTTTCATAAGCTGGATAAAGTAACGGAAACTCACCTTTGGTTACTTCAGATGAGTTTCCGTTGATTTTATAATTAATAGCCAGGATTCTGCATAGCACTCTTTTCTTCAGTTGTCAGCGCATGACCATCTTTTTGGATGATATCAAGGAAAGTTTGTGGTATCGGACGCAGATAATGCTTGTTTGGATTAAAGTTTGGAGCTGCATTCTTGTTGTAGGCCTTTACACGAGCTTCCAATGTTTTTGTGCGTGCCAAGTCTTCCCAACGGACAAATTCACCCATCATTTCACGACTTTTTTCGTTTAAGAGAAAGCACATGGCCACATCATAAGCACTACTGTAACCCAACTTCTCACAGATAGCCTGATCTTCTGCTGGTAAAGAAGCAATGGAAGTGATATCTGTTACTTCTAGATTGGATGGAATAGCATCCAGTGAGCCTAGTTGCAGATTGTTTGATTCATAATAGGAACTGCGATTACAGTAAGTAGAAATTTCAGCATCAGCACCCCAAATACCCCATCCCAAAGAACCTTCATGGAAGGCGGCCCCACCATCTACGTGTTCCTGGCGGTCTTCACCTGCTTTCCATTCAGCACGGCGACGAATGACATTCAGATATTCTGCCGCTTTAGAGTAGTCTCCTTGGCGGATATAGGCTTCAGCAAGGAAGAAATAGTCTTCTGCTGATCGCGCCAAAATACCATCGCGATTACCTTGTTCTTCGGAAATGGATTTACGTGAGCCATCGGCATATTTGCTGCAAGTGGCATAGTATTTAATGTAAGCATCGTCTTCCAGAACTTTATCTGTAGCAGTAGTTCCAGCTGGATAGAGTGCGAAGACAGTGGAAACGGGTTTCTTTGTTTCAGCATCAGCCAAGGTGGCATTGCTTTGGGGGGCGGTAACACGACTGTCACCGGGTTTGTTCAGTAAGAACATGACAGAGCGGTCGCCGGCTACATAGTCCACGCCTCCGGCATTCCAAGCAGAACGGTTACCGTTTTGTTTGGTACGGAAGGTTTTCCAAAGGCGGGAATCGTTCAGATGGTTATATACATTATAAGAATAGTATGTGGTACGCAGACGGTTGTATTCACGCCCACCGGCAATATCACGGGCCATACCTGGTAAGTCGCGGTATTGGCTGCAAAAATAAAGGTGTTGCTCATTACCGTACTGCCCTTTGGTGGCATCGGCAGAAGTGCGTTGGGCTGCTAGTATGATTTCATTCAGTTGCTCATTAGGACCATCGACTTCTGTATAATTCCATAAATCTTTGAAGTTGGGAGCTAGCGGGTGTTTACTGATGACTTCTGTCGCATACTTGACAACATTGGTCAAATCACTGCTTTTTGTACTGGAATTCCAATTGTCATTGAGTTCACTGGCACGCCATAGATATGCTTTGGCAAGGAAATGGGCAGCTGCGTACTTGGTAAGACGACCTTCTTCTGCTTCATTTTCAGGAAGTTCACCATAAGCGGCTGTCAGATCACTGAATACCTGTTCCATAACTTCCTGCGCTGAGGCGCGGGAAAATTCGCGTTCCACTGTATTGGAAGAAGCCAGTTTGATAGGTACACCACCGTATTGGCTGACTAGCTTAAAGTAGTTGAATCCACGGATAAAGTGGGCTACGCCGGACAGTTCGTTCTTATTGCTTCCCGAATAATTCTCCAGTTTCTCTAGCAAAAGATTGGCGGAAGAGATACCGGAATACATATTATCCCATACATCGTAGGCATGTGTGGTGTTGATATTTACTGTGGCGATGTCTGAACTGAGATTGGCTATATAACTATCCCACATGGCGTTGCTGCCATCGTTTCCTACTATGAACTCGTCTGTTCCATAATTTGTAGTAGAGAATGCCCATTCGAAAGAATGATGGAAACGAAGGTTATAGTAAATAGCGGTTGCCAGTGACTGTACGCCTTCATTGGTGTCAAAAAAATCGGTATTGCGTTCAGTTGTTAGATTTTCATCTAAGAAATCTGAACAGGAAGTGAGGGCTGGTGTGGCTAGTGCGCCTACCAATACACTTGCTAATATGTGTTTATTTAATTTCATAATAATTTTTTTATTAGTTTGATTTAGAAACTCAAGTTTAAGCCAAAAGTAAAGCCGCTGTTGTAGGTATTACTATATGTGTCCAGATCTAATGTCTTGCAGCCGCTGAAAATATACCCCGGATTCTTAATCTGAGCATACATGCGTAAAGCGCTAAGACCTGTATGGGTTAACAGTCTGTTCGGGAAAGTATAACCTAACGAAATGTTACGAATCTTTAGATAAGAACCGTTTTTTAAATAAGTTTCGTTGTAGTACGCATCTTTTCCGCCTTCATCGTAAATAGGTTTAGGATGAGCTGCATTTTTGTTGTTTTCGTTATAATAGTCATAGTCACGAACATTATAGCGTCCGCCTACCCATACGGAGGAATCATAATATTTGAATCCCATACGCCCGTAGAGCTGTATGCCTAAATCCCATCCTTTATAAGTGAAGTTCGTATTTAATCCAAGTGTCCATCGAGGATCGTAATGGCCTACAATAGTACGGTCATTGTTGGCGTCGATTTTGTAATCGCCATTTTGGTCTACAGGGCGTGCCATACCAATTTGGAAGTCATGTCCATTGGCATTGAATTTTTCCATATCTGCACGATCTTCTTCTTTCCATAGACCTGCGGATTCATATGTATAGATACTGTTGGTACTTTCACCGATAAACCAGCCATTAGCCGGATCATCTTCTTTGCCATTAGCTAGTGAAACGATTTCATTGCGGGAGTAAGCGGCATTTACTCCGATATTCCATTCAAAATCTTTGGTGCGGACAGGAACAAAATTAAACGTCAGATCGTAACCAAAGTTTTTGGTTTTGCCCACGTTAGCATAAGTGCGGGCATAACCTGTCAGGGTAGGAATACTTTGAGCCATTAACAAGTCAGTGGTTTTAGACGTATAAACATCTACGATACCATTAATGCGGCCGTTAAAGAAATTAAAATCCACACCAATGTTCCATTGGGCCGTTTTTTCCCAACCTAAATTTTGGTTAGCTAATGTGTTGGTAATACCTGCTTCGTTTTCGTATGCTATATAACCTTGTGTAGGATTTGGGCCAAAAGGATAATATAAACTAGAGATGCCTCCTTTGGTTTGATAAGGAGTAATAGCTGAATTACCTGTAACACCATAACCCAGACGAAGTTTCAATTGGCTGATCCAAGAAATTTCTTTCAGAAATTCTTCTTGATCTATGCGCCATCCAAGAGCTACAGAAGGGAAAGTAGCCCATTTATGACCATCTGCTAATTGAGAAGCACCGTCACGACGGACAGAAGCTGTTAGCATATAGCGCCCTTTATAGGTGTAATTCATACGAGCCATGTAGGAAAGCAATTGCTTTTCAGTCAGTGAGGATTCCCAACTTTTTAATGAACTTAGTGATTTGAAAGCATTCCATAAGGAACTTTCCAAAGGAATACCTTCACCACTCATATTATTGGCTTCATATTCATATTTTGTAGCAGTTTGTAAGAAGGTAAAGCCGAAGTCATGTTTGCCAATGGTACGGTTGTAGTATATAAGATTATCCAGTGTCCATGAGAAGTCTGTGCTTTTGGTCAGTGAAGCATAGTTTAAACCTTCACGGTTTGTACTTTCTGCAGAATTGAACATTCCACGGCGATAGTAACGGAAATCCGGACCAAAATTAAGTTTATAAGAAAGACCTTCCAAAGGTTTCCATATTTTGCCGAAATTTAACTGTGCATAGAAGCTTCCTAATGCACGGAATACTTTACGTTCATCGGTTGAATAATTCCATTCATCTATTACAGTTTTAATTTTTGAGTCAGCACCTGGATATTCAATTCGTTTTCCTTCATCGTCATAAGCTACGGCATAAGGTAGGTTACGCATGGCGGCTGCATATGCACTTCTCGGTCCACTGGTAGTACCACCGTCATTCGACATACCATAATTTTGTACGCTGTAAGTGGCATTTATGCTGGCAGCCAAGGTTAGCCATTCTGTCAGTTTCATGTCATTATTTATTTTAGCGGTGTAACGGGTATAATCTTGACCTTTGATTGTTCCTTCGTTTTTCAACCAACCAAAAGATACATACGAATGATTTTTTTCGCTACCGCCTGAGCCACTGATAGTATGTTCGGTGGTAATACCTGTTTGAGTTACATAATCGGCCCAGTCTGTGGTTTGTACTTTTGAACCGTCCCAAGTATTGCCAGACCATCCACGTTCAATATTTGCCCAGGCATATGGATCACTGGCTGCGTTGAATATTTGTTTGTCATTTTCAATGGTCGGTTCATCGCCACGCGGATATTTGTTTGGATCGGAATAATAATAGGCCCAACGACGCCAAGTCAGATAATCACCGGCGCTCATCCAAGTAGTACGGTCTTTGATGTTATCTGTGGAAACAGAGCCTGCATAACTGAAAGTAAATTTACCTTCCTTGCCTCTTTTGGTGGTAATTAAAATGACACCATTGGCACCACGTGAACCATAGATAGCTGTAGCAGAAGCATCTTTCAGCACTTCGACGGATTCAATATCAGAAGGATTCAAACTTTCCAGTGTACCACCACGGGGGCTTACGTTGTCTAAATTCTCTTCATGAGTTTTTCCTACGGTACCATTTAGAGGTACACCGTCTACAACATAGAGAGGCTGACTGGAAGCAGACAGAGAGCGGGAACCACGGATAAATATATCTCCAACTTCTCCCGGACGGTCACTGGTGCGTATATCCACACCAGCGGCTTTACCTTGCATGGCTTCAAATACATTGGCTGTTGGGCGGGATTTCAGTTCTTTGGCTCCTACGCTGACCATTGACCCTGTTACATCGCTTTTTTTCTGTGTGCCATAGCCTACTACCACTACTTCATCCAGCGTTTTTGTATCTTCTGCCAAAGTTACTTTCAATGTACTTTTTCCAGCTACTGGAATGTCTTGTCCTTTATATCCTATATAAGTTATAGTGATAATCCCTTTTTCGGGAACATTAGAGAGGGTGAACTTTCCATCAAAATCTGTTATAGTACCATTGGTTGTACCTTTTACAACAACACTGGCACCGATAATAGGTTCACCATTTGGATCGGTAACCATGCCCTGTACATTTCTTTGTTGAGCATTCGCTACATACATAAAGGAGGATAAGACCAGCATGAACAGCCAAATCGTTCCTTTAAATGAATAATTAGAACTTAATGTTTTGTCTTTCATAACGATTAGAGATTTATGTTACACAAAAGTGATTTTTCACAAAAGTAAACCGAAGCATTGTCGTAAAAAATGCAAACGAGTCCAAAAAACAGTAATTACGTACGTGAACGCAATTCCATGTTTTTATAACCTGTTGTAAAATAGATTATTGTGGCGAAAATGTGTTGCAGGGAACACAAAGCTTCGAGGGATAATATTGTATTATTTTCCTGTTTATATTACCTTTGTATTCTAATACTATAAAAACATATTGTATGAAAAAGGCTATATCATTGCTTTTGCTTAGTTTGTGCCTGTCTGTTCTTCATGCACGCGATATTAACTTTTCTCAAATAAGTTCGAAGAACGGATTGTCACAAAACACAGTACGGGCTATTGCCGAAGATAAGAATGGTTTTATTTGGGCGGGGACTCTTGATGGACTTAACAGATATGACGGTTATAATATCCGATCTTATCAATTGCGAACCGGTGATCAGCATATATTGCATGACCATAGAATTAGAAATCTATATGCCACGCGTGATGGTAACCTTTGGGTACAGACCTATCAGCAGGAATACAGTTGTTATAATCCGATTAGTGATCAGTTTGTTCACATAAGAGATAAGAATGGCAAATTGCTTGCTCATGAAAATTTCTATGAATCCTCCGGTGGTGATGTATGGTTGTGGGGAAAAGGAACTGGGACAATTCGTTTGCACAAAAAAGAAGATGGAAATTTTGATCAGCAGAGTTATTTACAGGCAGAGGATGCCTGTAATTTTTTGCTAGAAGATAGTTCAGGGAAAATATGGATAGGTGGAAAGAATGGGTTGAAAAGTATTTCTGAGCAAGGAGAGGTTAAAGAGTTTTATACCTATGAATATTATTTCACTCATGCAATAGAGGTAGAGGGAATGATTTATTTCTCCACAATGGAATCTGAATTGTTGATCTATGATATGAAGCGTGGTATTTTTGAGGAGGTAACTCCGGCTTTTAATGATGCCATGACTCATTTGTTCCGTCTGTCATCTCACGAACTGCTTGTTTTCTTTGACTCCAAAGGTGTATGGATATATGATATCTCATATGGCACTTTTCATCAGTCTGGACTAAATTGTGAAAAAGAACATCTCACTTCGGACGTGGAGATTATTTATGATAAGAAGAAAGGTGTATGGTTTTATTCTAAATCGGGTAGATTATGGTATTGCAATGGAGAGGATTCCAGAATCCGAAGGATAAATATAGACTTGAATAAGGATCTTGCGATGATGGGTACAGGGCAGACCGCGTTATCCATAGATGCTGTTCTAGCCGGTTCTGACGGGCTTTACTGGATAGTGACCTACGGGTTTGGCTTATTTTGTTATAATCCGGTCGATGAGACGTTGGTGAATTACACTAACCAGCCGGATCCTAGCAGTCTTGCTTCCAACTATCTATTGTCTATAACTGAAGACCGCTTGGGAAATATATGGATTGGAAGTGAGTATGCCGGAATTATACGGGTGGTGAAAAGTCCTGAATATGTACATGTGGTACATCCGGAGGCAGGGACTATTATCGGCAAGACGAATAATGTACGTTCCATTTATGAGGATTCAAAGGAAAATATCTGGGTCGGTTTGAAAAATGGGGAACTGTATGTCTATGATTCTGCTATGAACTTGAAAAAACATATTGATTGGGTTATAAACCCTTATGCACTGGTGGAAGATAATCAAAGGCGTATGTGGGTAGGTACCAAGGGGTATGGTATTTATTTATTTGATATTGAGAATTATAACGAATTGGCTCATCTGACACATAAAAAAAATAAGCCAGAGTCGTTGTGCAGTGATGCTGTCTTTCATATTTTGAAGGATAATAAGAATAGAATTTGGGTTGCCTCCTTTGAGAACGGGGGGATAGGATTGGCACAAGAAACAAAAGAAGGTATTACTTTTAAAAATTTTATCACAGGTAAAGGAAATAAGAGTATGATTCGATATCTTTATCAAGATAATAAAGAGCGTATTTGGGGTGGAACTTCTGACGGACTTGTTAGGTTTAATCCGGGAGAACTGATACGGAATCCAGATGCTTATGTCTTTTATAATATGGATTTAACTTCACCTTATTCGTTAAGCAGCAATGATATCAAGACTATTTATCAGGATACGAATGGAGATATTTGGATTGGAACTGCCGGAGGTGGACTGGACAAGTATATAGAAGCGCGTGAAGGGACTTCTGATCAGTTTCTCTCTTTTACAATTGGCGAAGGAATGCCGGATAATTATGTCTTGGGTATTTTGGAACATGGGGATTATCTTTGGCTAAGCAGTGAGAATGGTTTGTCGCGTTTTTGTAAGAATGATTATTCGGTAATTAGCTATCAGTTTGCCCAGAAAGCTTATGCGAATATCTTTAATGAGGGGGCACGTTTTAAATGTAAGAATGGTATTATGTTATGGGGAACTTTGGATGGGCTGATGATATTTGATCCTGAAAAATTTGAACCGAATACGAACCCTTTTCCAGTACTGGTTACTAGCTTGCAGATTGACGGAGTAGATTGGAATGAAGTCGAGTCTTCCGTAGAAAAGAAATCTATTACCTATACTGAAGAAATTCAACTTACTTATGAGCAAAATGTATTCACAGTAGAATTTGCGACATTGGACTTGCAGAATCCCGAACAGAATCAATACACTTATATTTTAGAAAACTATGATAAGTCATGGAGTATTCCTGCTTCCTTGAATACGGTTACATATAAAAATCTGCCACCTGGAAAATATACTTTTAAAGTAAAGGGAGCCAATTCCTATGGGATCTGGAATGATGAAGTGACTTCTTTGAAAATTACAATCACTCCACCATTTTGGAAGTCCAATATGGCTTATACAGTGTATGTATCGCTGTTTATTTTCATATTGTTTGTCTTTTATCGGTTGATTGCAAAATTCAACCGATTAAATAATGCTGTAGAGATTGAGAAGCAATTGACGAATCACAAACTGCGTTTTTTTACAAATATTTCGCATGAGTTTCGTACACCGCTTACTTTGATTCAGGGTGCGGTGGAGAGATTGAATGAACTGGGGGACCTTCCTGTCCCTGCTTATAAGCAATTAAGCGTGTTGAATCGGAATTCTATGAATCTCAGACGACTGATAGATCAGTTGTTAGAGTTTAGAAAACTTCAAAATGATGTATTGAAGCTAGATCTTGAAGAAATAGATATGGTAAGTTTTACGCAGGATATTTATGGTGGCTTTCAAGAGATAGCTGTACAGAAAAACATAAATTATCAGTTTGATTGTTCGATGGAGTCACTTATTTTGTTTATTGATAGAAAGAAGATTGATAAAGTTTTGTATAATTTGCTTTCCAATGCGTTTAAGTTCACACCTAAAGGAGGTTGTATAATTTTGTCCTTGGCGGAAGATGAAAAAAGACGGAAATGTATCCTGTCGGTAAAAGACAGTGGAATTGGAATACCTAAGGAGAAACAACATTTATTGTTCAGCAGATTCAGTCAGATTCACTTTTCTAAATCTGGTACCGGAGTCGGGCTTTCTTTAGTGAAAGAATTTGTGGATGTTCATAAAGGGAAAATTTATTTTGAAGATAACCCCAGTGGGGGGGCTATTTTCAAGGTGGAATTATCTACTTCAAAAGAAACTTATGTAGGGGAGAATTTTGTTACTGTACGTCCACATATGGATATCATAGAGGATAGTCCGGTTGTAAAATCTGTACAGGTAGAACAAGAGAAAGTCTTTCCTTCTGTAGAAAGCAATATTTTGGCAGAATATAGGCTTTTGGTAATAGACGATAATGATGATATACGTGATTTTTTAATGGATGGTTTCAGCGGCAGTATGATTGTAGATACTGCTGCTGATGGTAAGGAAGGTCTTCAAAAGGCAATTGATACAAATCCGGATATTATAATTTGTGATGTTATGATGCCAGAAATGAACGGGTTTGAAGTGACGCGTCAGTTGAAGAAGGATTTTCAAACTTGTCATATTCCTATTATTTTGCTTACAGCACACTCTTCTCTTGAGCATGAGTTGGAAGGTATAGATAGTGGAGCGGATGCATATATCACAAAGCCTTTCAGTTTGAAATACGTCCAAAAACGTGTGATGAAGTTGGTGGAACAGCGGGAGTTGTTGAAAAAACTTTTCTCCAAAGAGTTTACTATTGACGAAAGAGTGACTAATACAACTGATAAAGAGTTTTTTGATAAAATAGAGAAAATTTTGGATGATAATTATGAAGATAGTACGTTTACCATCGATAGGTTTATTGAATTATCGGGTATCCGCCGAACTATTTTTTTTAAGAAGGTAAAAGGTATAACAGGTTTTTCGCCGAATGAATTGATAAAGATGAAACGATTGAATAAGGCTGCTGTTTTACTAAGGCAGGGTGAATTTACGGTTTCCGAGGTTTCTTATAAGGTGGGATTTGAAGATCCTTTTTATTTCAGTAAATGTTTTAAGGCTCATTTTGACTGTACGCCTAAAAATTACAAAAAATCAATATAGTTCCTTTTTTCTTGATTCAGTATGTCTTATTGTGATTTTTTTGAGGGATAGAGTACAGTTAGTTCTTTTTTCCGTCTTATTTTAAAATATTGAATCATCATAAAACAGCATGCTATGAAATTGTTTTTTTCCTTCGTTTTTGCCTTATTGGCTTTTACAGCTTGTACAAAACCCGAAAAGGAAGTCTATATCTTCACTTCTCATCGTGAGCCGGCATTGGACGGGTTACATTATCTTTACAGCTATGACGGCTATCATTGGGATAGTATCGCAGGTTCATGGTTGAAACCGGAAATAGGAAATAAGACTCCTTATTATAATTATTTCACTAAACAGACCGAAGAACAGAAATATGCTCCCAATTCGATGATGCGTGATCCGTCCATGACCCAAGGCCCGGATGGAACTTTCCATTTAGTGTGGACAATCAGTTGGAATGGAGAACAGGGATTTGGTTATGCCAGTTCTAAAGACTTGATTCATTGGAGTGAACAACGCGAAATTAAAGTGATGAAAGATTCTTTGACTAACAATGTGTGGGCACCGGAAGTTTTCTATGATGATGAAAAGGAACAGTTCATCGTTGTCTGGTCTTCTGCCATTCCTGTAGAAAGATATACGGCAGCCGATAGCTTGGGAGCTAATAAAAGTCACCGTGCCTATTATACCACGACCAAGGATTTCCAAACATTTACTCCTGCAAAGGCGTTTTATGATCCGGGATTTAATTCTATTGACGGATTTATAGTAAAGCGTGATAAAAACGACTATGTATTAATTATAAAAGACAATCGCAAGCCTGGTTACAGTGATTTGTTCTGTGTATCCGGGCCATCGGCAGAAGGACCTTATGCTGATCCGTCAGTAAAATTTGCACCGACTTACTCTGAAGGTCCGTGTGCCGTGAAAGTAGGTGATGAATGGTTGATTTATTTTGATGTTTATCGGGAAGGACGGTTTGGAGCCGTGTCTACAAAAGACTTCAAGAACTTTACTCCCATTGACGATCAGATTTCTATTCCACAAGGACATAAGCATGGTACTATCATAAAAGTTCCCGAATCAGTTTTGCTCAACCTGAAAGCGGAGGAAGCTAAAAGATTCCCTCAAAAAGACTAGTTATTACCCAGAATTGTCTGCTTGAATAAGTTACTTTGGGCTTTTGAAATTTATAAGATGAATGCACAAATGAAAAACAAGAATCTAGTATTATTATTCCTTCTTCTGATGGTGGAAGGAGGGCTGCTTTCGGCAGCAGCACAGAGCAAATCGTCGGTTTATAAGCCTTGGAGTCATGGACAACTGAAAGTAAGTAAAGAGAACCGCTATCTGATGAATGCGGACGGAACTCCTTTTTTCTGGTTGGGGGATACAGGATGGCTGTTGCCCGAGAAACTGAATAGAGATGAGGCTGCTTATTATCTGGAACATTGTCGTCAGGCAGGTTTCAATGTGGTGCAGGTACAGACTATAAATGGAGTTCCTGCCATGAATTTCTATGGCCAGTATTCCATGATAGATGGTTTCAATTTTAAGAATATAGACAGAAAAGGAGTTTACGGGTATTGGGACCACATGGATTATATTATTCAGAAAGCTGAGCAGAACGGCATTTACATAGCGATGGTATGTATCTGGGGAGGGCTTGTGCGCTCCGGAAAGATGAATGTTGAAGAGGCTAAAGCGTATGGTAGATTTTTAGGTGAACGATATAAAGATGCCCCTAATATCATTTGGGTAATCGGTGGAGATACTTATGCTGACCGGAATACTGAGATTTGGGAGGCGTTGGCGAATAGTATTCTTGCTGTGGACAAGAATCATATAATGACCTTTCATCCGTTTGGCCGTACATCCAGTGCTACTCATCTGAATAATAAGGAGTGGATGGATATGAATATGTTCCAAAGTGGACACAGGCGTTATGGCCAGAAAAAAGGAGATGGTGATACTTCTGTTACGGGATTGGAGGAAGACAATTGGCGTTATGTAGAAGAGGCTTTGTCCATGACTCCACTGAAGCCTGTTCTGGATGCAGAACCCAGTTATGAAGGTATTCCTCAGGGATTGCATGATCCTGCCCAGCCACGCTGGCGTGACTGTGATGTGAGACGCTATGGATATTGGTCTGTTTTTGCGGGCTCTTGCGGACATACATACGGACATAATAATATCATGCAGTTCTTGAAACCGGGTACACCCGGTGGGTATGGAGCTGATGGAATAGAGAAACCTTGGTATAAAGCAATGCAGGATCCCGGCTTCAATCAGATGAAATATCTGAAGAATCTGATGTTAACTTTCCCTTATTTTGAACGTGTACCGGATCAAAGTGTAATTGCCGGTACGAATGGGAATCGTTATGACAGAGCCATTGCGACTCGAGGAAAGGATTATTTGTTAGTATACAATTACTCCGGAAATCCGATATCTGTTGACTTGACTAAAATCAGTGGCGCAAAAAAGAAAGTATGGTGGTATAGTCCTAAAGATGGAAAACTTTCTTTTATAGGAGAATTTGATAGTAAAATTACTCCTTTTACCTATGACGGCAGTTATAATCGGGATAATGACCAGGTATTAATTGCTATAGATTCAAGTAAGAATTATATTTCTACCGAATGGCTGGAACTTCCTATGGTAAATCAATAGCATTTTTGAGGAATACAGTCAAAAAGTCTTATTAAGTCTTAATGAAACGGGAAAAGTCAATGCGGAAATTGTAATTTTGAAAAAACACATTTACAAATGAAACGCATTGGCTTGTTCTTATTCTTTTGTATTCTTTCCTTGCATGGCATAGCTCAGGTTGAAAATGACAAGGATACGCTCATCATCCGGCAAGATAAAATCAATGAGTTTATCAATGAGATGAATGAGGCTGATAAAAGTATGGATTTTATAAACGAACCTCCTACGTTGACACCTCCCGTTTTATCTGATACGTTGCGGATGCCAAAATTTGATTTTACTCCCCGTGAAGAAATGCCTAAGATATCCCCTTATACTTTTTCCGGAAATCCTTTCGGACATGATTATATAGATGGACGTGCTTATCAGATTAATAGTACAGGGATTCTGAGTGGTTATCATTCCTTTCAAGGGTTGCCTTCTATAGGTGAGGCACGTAATGCCGGAGTGATGTACACACAGCGTCTCAATGATTTTATAACCGTGACGGGAGGAGTATATGCTGCTAAATACAATGTATATGGAGTCCGCTTTAATGATTTAGGTGCTAAGGGAAGGTTGTCTTTTCGCATTAATGACAGAATGAAGATCAATATGTTCGGCACATACTCGGTGTATAACGGATATGGTATGACTCCCGCTTCACAGCTTTTTATGAACCAAAATTCATACGGAGGCACTTTGGAATTTAAAATATCGGATAGTTTCGGAATTGAAGCGGGAGCAGAGAGGGAATTTAATCCGATGACCCGTAAATGGGAAACCCATCCTATTATTATGCCGGTATTCTATTAATAATAATTTGTGTATCTTTACGGCATGAATGAAGAGATAGAAGAGTATTACGAAGAGTTATACAGGCTTTATATAGATGAAAACCAGCCATTGGAACGCCGTTACAGGCAATTGCGTGAATCATTGGAGCGTGTGGTGCGTGAAAAGATACAAGGGAATAGTTTGCAGACCACTGATTTGGCCGCCCGTATTAATTATGTAGCCACTCAATATGGGCTGGATCTGAAAGAACAGAATCAGTTACATACCTTTCGCCTGACTTCCAATGATATTTTGAACCATCGTAAGTCTCCTGTAAAAGAAGAGTTCCTGCGTGATTTGCGTGCAGTGGCATACGCATATAGGAAGATGTTTGCACAGGATATTCCATTGAAGTTGTTCTCAGTTCTTCCCAAGCAGGAAATAGCATCTTCAGGGAAAAAAGAAAAGATGGAATACATCCGCCGCATCCGTGTATGCTTTGATTATGCCGATGATACCTATTTGTATGTACATCCTGTAGATGTAATAGCTGATGAACTTATACGGGTTGTTTATAATAAACCCGGTATAAATCATGAATTTGAAGAAACCATAAAGGAACTTTGGCGATATGCCCAGCTTAATCTGCTGGATGTTTCTGTAGATAGGGATGGAATTTATACCCCTTCTTTTATCGTATTGGAACCGGATTATTTGATAGATATCAGTTCATTGGCGGAATGTTACAAGGATTATGGCAGCCATCCGGCAAACTATTTTTTGAGCCGGCTGGTGCCGATTGATAATGCCCGCCCTTTGCTGTTGGGAAATATAGCCAATCTGTTTCTGGATGAATGGATACATGCAGGTGAGGAGGAGCCGGACTATATAGACTGTATGAAGAAGGCATTCCGGCAGTATCCCATTGAACTGGCTGCTTGTGCCGAACTTCGTGATCCGTCCAAAGAGAAAGAGTTTGCCAAGGATTGCCGGATGCATTTTGAGCATATACGGGACGTTGTACAACACACTTTTTTGGAGCCGGGGTATAATCTGGATAAAAAGGAGGCTGTGCTGGAACCGTCCTATATTTGCGAGGCGTTGGGCATTCAGGGACGTCTGGACTATATGCAGCGGGATATGAGCAGCTTTATAGAAATGAAATCGGGCAAAGCGGATGAATTCTCCATGCAGGGAAAAGTGGAACCCAAGGAAAATAATAAGGTTCAGATGCTGCTATATATGGCAGTGTTGGAATATAGCATGGGACAGGACCGGCGGCGTATGCATCCCTATTTGCTTTATACCCGTTATCCTTTATTGTATCCGGCCAGAGCATCGTGGGCTCAGGTAAGGCGGGTTATCAATTTGCGTAACCGTATTGTTGCTGCCGAGTATGGGGTACAATTCCATAATCATCCTGATTTTACACGCAACTTGTTGGCACAAATCAATCCGGAGGTGGTGAATGAAAGAAAACTGAGCGGCAGATTCTGGGAACAGTATTTGAAGCCCTCTATCTCGCGTTTCCGGGAGAAGCTGTCGGCGTTGGAACCTTTGGAGCAGGCCTATTTTTATACGCTTTATAATTTCATTACAAAAGAACTTTATACCTCCAAATCGGGAGATGTGGATTATGAAGGACGTGCAGGGGCTTCAGCTCTTTGGCTGAGTACACTGGATGAGAAACGTGAGGCGGGAGAGATATTATATGATTTGCAGATAATGGAAAATAGGGCATCACAGGCTCATAAGGCCTATATACTTTTGTCTATTCCGCAATATGATGAAATGTTTCTTCCCAATTTCCGTACAGGAGATGTGGTTGTGTTGTATGAGCGTAATAATGACTTGGATAATGCGACCAATAAAATGGTTTTTAAGGGTAATATTGAGCAGATTACAGATACAGAATTGCGTATTCGTTTACGTGCTACCCAACGTAATGCTTCCGTTTTTTCTCCGGACAGTCGTTATGCTGTAGAACATGATACGATGGATACTACATTTCGCAGTATGTATTTGGGACTCTCCGCTTTTCTGGATGCGAATACGGAAAGACGGGAATTATTGCTGGGACAACGGCCTCCCCGCTTTGATTCGTCTTTTGATGAAGCTATAGCGCTGACCGGTGATGATTTTGAGAGGGTGGCGTTGAAAGCTGAGTCGGCCCGTGATTATTTTCTTCTAGTGGGACCTCCCGGAACAGGAAAGACTTCGAGGGCGTTGCGTAGAATGGTGGAACATTTCTATGCAGCATCATCTATGCAGATATTGTTACTGGCTTATACCAACCGGGCTGTTGATGAAATTTGTCAGTCACTGTCCTCTATCACCCCCGGTATAGATTATATACGGGTGGGAAGTGAGCTTTCCTGTGATGTACGTTTTAGAGGACATCTGTTGGAGAATATATTGGCGGAATGCAACAGTAGGAGAGAGGTGAATATCCGTATGGCAGATTGCAGAGTATATGTTGGAACCGTGGCCTCTATTGCGGCTAAAGCTGAACTTTTTAAATTAAAACGTTTTGATGTAGCCATAGTGGATGAAGCCACCCAAATATTAGAACCCCAATTGTTGGGTATTCTGTGTGCCAAGTTTGCCGATGAAAGAAATGCAGTGGGTAAATTTATCCTGATAGGTGATCATAAACAGTTGCCTGCCGTTATTTTGCAGAATAGCGGACATTCTGAAGTGCATGATGAGGGACTTAGGGAAGCCGGACTTTTTAATTTAAAAGATTCTCTGTTTGAGCGGCTTTATCGTTTTCATTTAAAAGAAGAATCTCCTAAAGCGATAGATATGCTTTGCCGTCAGGGGCGTATGCATCCGGGAGTGGCTTTTTTTCCCAATAAAGCATTTTATGCCGGAAAATTGGAGGCTTTGGGATTACCTCATCAGTTGGAGCACATAGAGGCTCCGGTACGTTTTATCCCTTCGAAGCAAGATTTGGAGAGTGTTTCCGGAAAAACAAACAGATATGAGGCACAGATTGTCGCCGGTTTAGCCAAAGAGGTGTATCTGGCTCATGAAGAGGAATTTGATCCGAATCGAACGTTAGGGGTCATTACTCCTTATCGAAGTCAGATTGCTTTGATACGTAAAGAGCTTCAGGCATTGGCTATTCCTGCTTTGAGTAGGATTTCCATTGACACTGTGGAACGGTATCAGGGCAGCGAACGTGATGTCATTATTTATTCTTTTTGTGTGAATCACCTCTATCAATTAAGGTTTCTGCCCAACCTGACAGAAGAGGACGGTGTACAGATTGACCGTAAGCTGAATGTCGCTTTAACGCGTGCACGCAAGCAGCTTTTTATCACAGGAGTCCCTGAAATATTAAGTCATAATTCTATCTATCAATATCTTCTGAAAACTATTTATTAGGGAAAAAAATACCACAGGCTACTTAGGTGTGTAGTCTGTGGTGAATTCTTTAATTAGGCATCAACCGGTTTGTATTTGGGGACCAATGCTTTCATGATAATCCAACCAACCAAATAAGCTACGGCACATACACAGAATATGATGAAGTAGCCGGCAGGTTTTCCTTCGAATCCCATAAAAGTCATATTCGTTTCTGCTGCATAGTCAAACAGTCTGCCAGATCCCATATTAATACAGAATGAACCTATACCACCTGCCATACCACCAATACCTACGATAGTAGCGATGGTGCTTTTGGGGAACATATCACCTACTACAGAATAAATATTAGCAGACCATGATTGGTGTGCCGCACCTGCAATACCGATAATAATGATAGGATACCAATATGAATAATTGCCTAAAGGTTGGGCAAACAATGCCAGCAGTGGGAACAAGGCAAAGATAAGCATAGCCTGCATACGGGCTGCATATGGATTCTTACCTGTTTTATTAATGATAATAGTAGGTAACTTACCACCATAAATAGATAACATGGTAATAGCATATAATACGAAAATCAACATTTGTGCGGTACCCGTATCTGAAGCGAAACCGTATACATCCGAAATATATGCCGGAGTCCAGAACAGGAAGAACCACCATACGCCATCAGTCATGAACTTACCGACAAATACAGCCCATGTTTGGGGAAATTTGAAACATTGCAAGAATGAAATCTTCTTGTTGTCGAAGTCGTTGGCAGCAGCTTGTTGTTCTGCTGATTCTTCAGGATTGTTGTTGTCTTGTTCAATATATTCCAGTTCGGCAGCATTCACGCGAGGGTTGACATTGGGTTTCTTATAGAGGAACATCCAAAGTCCCATCCAAATGAATCCTAAACCACCGATAACGATGAAAGCCATTTCCCATCCGTTGCCCACACCAATACTTTGGAAATAACGTGCCAAAGGAGGGATAGTGATCGGAGCGGCTAAAGCACCTACTGTAGAACCTGCATTAAAGATGGAAGTGGAATATGCACGGTCCTTTTTCGGAAAATATTCGGCTGTTACCTTAATAGCTGCTGGGAAGTTTCCTGCCTCACCTACACCTAATACGATTCGGGCAGCGATAAAGTAATAAACGCTGGTAATGGCGATAGTTGAAGCGACGGCTCCTGTTGCAGAAAGCATCTCTTCTGCGTTATGAATACCTAATGTTTCTTCGGTTGCCCAACCGCACAATGCATGAAGACAAGCTCCTAAGGACCAGACAAAGATAGCCCAGAGATAACCTTTTTTAGTTCCCATCCAGTCAATGAAACGACCGGCGAACAGGTTGGCAATGGCATACACTATAGAGAAAATAGCTGTGATATCTCCGTAATTCGAATCCGTCCAGTGAAATTCCGGAGCAATGAAGTCTTTCCAGGTTAGTGAAAGCACCTGACGGTCGAGGTAATTGACTGTAGTGGCAAAGAATAGCAGACCACAGATTATCCATCTGAAGTTTGTCATCTTCTCACCTACTTTTTGAAATGTACTCATGATAATAGATTTAATTATGTTTTTCTTATTAGACGCAAAAATAACCATTCTGTACCTATTCTCTATGCAAAAATTGGTGGAAAGCCTGTATAAATCGGTACAATGGTAAGATTTCTAAAAAAATCATTCTGAATGTCGCAAAAAAAACTGAAAACGAGTTGATTTCTTGCAACATTCAGAATGACAAGAGTTAATGAGTAATGGTGTGTACCATTCTACTTATCTCATATCTGTGTATTTTATTTCATCCTTGTCACTGTATTTCAGGTTTTCACCTCCCATACCCCAAATAAAGGTATAGTTGCTGGTACCTGCAGCGGCATGGATAGACCATTCGGGAGAAGTGATGGCTTGTTCATTGTGTAACCATACCAGACGCTCTTCTTGCGGTTCGCCCATCAGGTGGCAAATGGCATTTCCTTCAGGCAGGTTGAAATAGAAGTAGGCTTCCATACGACGGGTATGTGTATGGGCCGGCATGGTGTTCCATACAGAACCCGGAGCCAGTTCAGTAAGTCCCATCTGTAATTGGTTTGTACCACCGTTTTTCACTCTTTCCAATACATCTTTTACAATTAACTGATTTACAATACGGTCGTTGCTATCTTCCATTTTTCCATAATGATCTGAGATAGCTAAAGCATACTGTTTAGGATTTGCTTTTTGAAGCTTGGCGTCGGTAGTGATCAATTGAGTAACGTATGGCTTGTAAGCCGGTGCCGAATTGATATAGAATTTAGCCGGTTTGGCAGCGTCATTACTTTTAAAAGTAACTTCTTTATTCCCGCAACCTACATAGAGGGCTTCCTTGTATTTCATAGGATATTCTTTACCGTCTACAGTAACTACGCCATCACCGCCTACATTGATGACTCCTAGTTCACGCCGTTCAAGGAAGTAAGTGATTTCCGGACCCAGTTCACGGAAAGTTTCCAGCTTCAAAATTTTGTTTACCGGCATAGCTCCTCCGTAAATAAGACGGTCGTAAAGGGTGTATGTAACATTGATCTCATCCGGCGCCATCACCTTTTCCATCATAAATGAACTACGCAGACGTTCTGTATCATAGTGTTTCACATCTTGCGGATGGCAAGCTGTCTGTACTTTGTAATTTACTTGAGCTGAAGCTGCCAAGGCAGAAACACTCAGCATCATTGCAATCGCTAATTTTTTCATAATCATTATCTTTAAATTTTAATTTTTCATTGTTTTCTGGTATTTAATGATAGAACGACGGTTCAGCACCATTAAGAATAGTGTTATCAGTACTAAAATTCCGGAACCAATCCATTTGAATGAATAAGTCAAATGGAAAATAGCCCATGAGAAAGGACTTGAAGCAAAATCCAACGCACCACCTTCAAAACCAGACGGGATGTTTACGGCAGCATCTTGTGTCTTGGCGTATACATCATGTGCTGCTTTGGTGAAATAAGGAGCCAGATCTGTTACAAAATACAGACCGATGGCCAGCACAACAAAACCAATGATGAAAGTCTTTACTACATTTCCTTTTGTGATAGGTAATATCAATGGGAATACATAGAACATGCCAGCTAATGAAGCCAATGGCAAGAATTCATTGCCCGGAAGCACCACTGCCAATAAGATAGTAACAGGGATTAATAGTAATGATACAACCAACGTGGCCGGATGTCCGATCACCAAGGCAGGACTCATACCGATATTTAAGCCTACAGCACCCTTAAACTTCTTGGCGATCAGTTCGCGGGTAGCGTCCGAAATGGGTTTCAACCCTTCGATGAACAGGCTGGTAATACGGGGAATCAACTCCATTACCGCTCCCATCTTGATACCTAAACCTAGAATATAAGGAATCTTGTCTACTATTTCTTGTCCGTTCTTGCAAGATAATGCACCGATGCCACATCCTACCAGGATACCCAAGAAGAGAGGTTCGCCTAATAAACCGAATTTCTTTTTCATACCTTCCGCATCAATGTTCAGCTTTTCAAATCCGGGAATTTTGTCCAATACCTTATTTATAATGAGAGCGAATGGTACGAAACCTGCACAGAAGGGCTGCGGAATAGAAATACCTTCCATTTTATCATAGAAACCTTGAAATTTGTCTGCTGTGTAATCTGCTAAGATTAATGTGATGATATAACAGATAACAGCAGCGAAGAATCCCCACAAAATACTATCTGTTGCAAAATAAACTACGGCTCCGATAAAAGCGAAATGCCAATAGTTCCATAAATCAATATTAACCGTACGGGTGGTTTTAGTCAATAACATTAAGATGTTAACGGCCAGACATACCGGAATGATGAATGCCCCTACGGAAGTGTTATAAGCTACGGCTGCAGCAGCAGGCCATCCCATATCGAATACTTTCAGTTGCAGGCCATATATTTCGACCACTTTGCTTAAGGCCGGACCCAGACTGCTGGTCAGAAGTGCGGTAACCACTGATAGACCAACGAAACCAACACCTACCAACAAACCGCTTTTTAATGCTTTGCTGAATTTGATTCCGATACAAACGCCTAAGATTGTAAAAATTATAGGCATCATCACCGCTGCTCCTAAACCGATGATATAACTAAAAACTTGTTCCATTCTCTTGTGAATTAATAGTAAATGACTGTGTTTTCTACAATAGTATAAATTAAAAACTGCCCCAAAAATAAAACCTTTTCTCAACTTATCAAACCTGAAAGACATAATAATTAGTAAAAAGACAATTTTTGAACGATTTTTATCGTTATCGTGCACAAAAATAACCGTTTTCGCACACGAATACCAAATAATACACTTAGTAGGTTGAAAAGTGCACACTGCTTTTCGAGGAAAATACTACTTTTGTTTCATAAAATAAATAGGTCTAATACTAAAAATAAGTGTCTTCATGAAAAAGAATTCTATTTGTAAAATTATTGTGTCCGGTTTGCTTGCGGCTGTTCCTTTGATTGGCATGGCTCAGCAGGTTTGTGGTAATAAGCCTTGGTCTGTACGTATGGCGGAATCAGAAATGGTGCGTTGTCCCGAATCTTGGCAATTGGATTTTCAGACCCGTTTGAAGTGGGATTACTGTCATGGCCTGGAACTTCAAGCTATGCTGGATGTATATGATGCATACGGTGATAAAAAGTTTTTTGATTATGCTGTGGCTTATGCTGATACAATGATTCATCAGGATGGCTCTATCGAAACTTATAAACTGGAGGAATATAATATTGACCGTCTGAATTCCGGCAAGATGCTTTTCCGTATTTATGAGCAGACTAAGGACGAGAAATACAAGAAAGCATTGGATTTGTTGCGCAGTCAGTTGGATACGCATCCTCGTAATGCCGATGGCGGTTTCTGGCACAAGAAGATTTATGAGAATCAGATGTGGCTGGATGGGCTTTATATGGGGCAACCATTTTATGCGGAGTATGCTTACCGTAACAACCGTGTGAATGATTATGCTGATATTATCAATCAGTTTGTCACAGTGGCCCGCCATAATTATGATCCGAAGACTGATCTATACCGTCATGCATGTGATGTGAGCAAGCGTGAAAAGTGGGCGGATAAAACTACCGGGTGGTCGCAACACTGTTGGGGACGCGCCATGGGATGGTATGCAATGGCTTGTGTGGATGTACTCGATTTTATACCGGAACACGAAGCCGGACGTGAATCTGTTATCGAAATATTGAATAAACTGGCTGCCCAGATTAAACGTACTCAAGATCCAGCAACAGGGGTATGGTATCAGGTAATTGACAGAAGCGGGGATGAGGGGAATTATCTGGAATCCTCTTGTTCTACCATGTTTGTATATACTCTGTTGAAAGCGTTACGTAAGGGATATATTTGTCCTTCGTACATGGAAGTGGCTAAAAAGGGATATGAAGGGCTTTTGACCCAATTTATAGAAGTGGATGATAAAGGTGTGGTTTCTATTACTAAAGGTTGTGCTGTTGCAGGTTTGGGAGGCAAGCCGGTGTATCGTACCGGAGATTATAATTATTATATAACTGAAAAAATACGTTCTAATGATGCGAAGGCAGTAGGTCCGTTTATTATGGCCAGTCTGGAATGGGAACGTTTGTTTCAGAAAAACAGTTGTGGAACTGCATGTGAATAATAGGAGGTGATACGATGAGGAAAGTTTTAGGATTATTGTTGCTATTGTCTGTTGTAAGCGCAGCATGGGCTCAGGAACGTCAGGATACAATTGTAGTCTCACGTGATGGAACGGGGAATTTTCGTACTTTGCAGGAGGCTATAGAGAGTGCGCGGGCTTTCATGGATTATACTGTTACGATCTATGTGAAGAACGGAGTATACAAGGAGAAAGTGATTGTTCCTTCATGGGTGGAAAATATAGATATTATAGGTGAAGATCGTGATAAGACGATTATTACTTATGATGATCATGCGAATATAAATAAAATGGGTACTTTCCGCACTTATACGGTGAAGGTAGAGGGCAGTGATATCACTTTTAAAAATTTGACTATTGAGAACAATGCGGCTCAGTTGGGACAGGCGGTAGCTTTACATACGGAAGGTGACCGTTTGAAATTTATCAATTGTCGTATCTTGGGCAATCAGGACACTATTTATACCGGTGCTAAATTTACCCGTCTTTATTTCAAGGATTGTTATATTGATGGTACTACCGACTTTATTTTCGGTCCTTCCACCGCTTTATTTGAAGATTGTATTATTCACAGTAAACGCAATTCGTATGTAACGGCTGCTTCCACTCCGAAAGAGGCTAAATATGGATATGTCTTTAAGCACTGTAAGCTGACGGCAGAACCGGGAGTGGATAAAGTGTATTTAGGTCGTCCTTGGCGTCCATATGCTTATACTTTATTTATAGAATGTGAATTGGGGAAACATATTGTTCTTGCCGGATGGCACAATTGGGGTAAGCAGTCTAATGAAGAAACCGCCCGTTATATGGAATATAAAAATACCGGTGAGGGTGCAAATGCTTCGGAAAGGGTGGCGTGGAGCAAACAGTTAACAAAGAAAGAAGCTGAGGCGGTGACGGTCGATGCTATTTTTCGTACTCAAAGTGATTGGGACCCAATAGACTAGATTGATTTTGTAATTGCTTGAAAAGGAGACTTCTACGTTGGTGGAGGTTTCCTTTTTTTGTTGTGTTGAATAATTGGATCCCGTAAAAAATACCTAATAAATCCACATAAAAAGATAAAAACTACACATCAAGGTAATGTTATATTCATAATTTTGCAACAGTGAAGCTAAGGTCAAAACCTTAAAAAAACATTTTAATAACTATAAAAACACATCTTATGAATCTAAAAGAATTAGCTAGAAAAGCTATCTCAACTCTTTTTTTGAGTATGCTTTGTTTGGTTGCTTTTGCTCAAGGTCGTCAGGTGAACGGTACTGTTAAAGATGCAGCAGGTGAACCGATGATTGGTGTAAACGTCTTGGTAAAAGGAACGACTAATGGTACCATTACGGACTTCGATGGTAATTTTTCGCTTTCTGGGGTTAAAGACAATGATGTTTTGTCTGTAACTTATATAGGTTATATTACTCAAGAAGTGAAAGTGGGTAATCAAAAAACAATTAATGTCGTACTGAAAGAAGATACCGAAACTTTGGACGAAGTTGTGGTTATTGGTTACGGTACTGTGAAGAAACGTGACTTGACAGGTTCAGTAGCTTCGGTAAGTAATGAAGCTTTAGTTGCCAACCCGGTTGCCGATGTTTCTCAGGCTTTACAAGGTAAATTGGCAGGTGTTTCTGTCGTTTCTCAAGATGGTCGTCCTGGAGCTTCCGTTTCTATTCGTGTACGTGGAGGAGGCTCTATTTCACAAAGCAATGATCCTCTTTTTATAGTGGATGGTTTCCCGGTTAGTTCTATTTCTGATATTCCTGCAGATCAGATTGTGTCAATTGATGTCTTGAAAGATGCTTCTTCAACAGCTATTTATGGTGCTCGTGGTGCAAATGGTGTGATTTTGGTTACGACTAAAGGTGCGGATAAAGATAGGGTTTCTGTATCATATAGTGGATATTATCAAAGTAAATGGGCTGCAAAGACTCCAGAACCTATGTCTGCTCAGGATTATGTAAAACATACTTGGGGATATGGAACTGCATTGGGAATGGGAGATCAGATGGCTAGTTATTTTGGTTTAGGAGAAAAATATGGTAATCATTATAGTGAATATGCGAATATGGATTCCCATAATTGGACTGATGATATGCTTCGTACAGCTAGTGCTCAAAATCACAATGTGACCATAAATGGTGGCAGTGAAAAAACGAAAATATCATTTTCTGTTAACTATCTGAATGATGATGGTATTAAAATAAAATCAGGCTATGAACGTTTCTCTACTAACTTGAAATTGAAACAAGAGTTGGCAAAAGGACTGAGTTTTGAATTGGATGCACGTTACGTCAGCACTAATGTTGAAGGTAAAGATGAGGCTAGAAGTGGACGTGGTTCTCTTTTATCTTCTGCTTATCAGTATCGTCCGATTGATACTCCTTTAGGAAACGGTGACGATGCTTTGTTCCAGATGGGATCTAAGAATATTGAGGTGGGTGCCAATCCTGTTGGTCTTACTAATGCTATCACTGATTTGACAAATCGCCAAAATATCCGTGCAAATGCTGCTTTGAACTGGGAGATTATTAAAGGTTTGAAAGCTCGTACAGAATTTGCGATTGGTCACGGATGGAGTGAGGGTAAATATTACGATGATGGTTCTGCTTCTTCTGCTGATAATTTTACTAGAGGATATAAATATGCTAAGTTGACAAAAGGCAATACTGAAAATTGGCGTTCTGTTACTACAGTGAATTATGAAGTACAAGGTTTGGGAGATAATCATAATCTTTCTTTCTTGTTGGGTAACGAAGTCATTAAAAATACGGGTGCTTCAAGTGAAATGATTGGTGCCGGATATTCGATGGCTGAAAGCTGGGACATGGATCGTGTCTTTGGTATGTTCAATATGTATCAAGCTGGTCATGCCGATAATTCTTATTCAAATAAAATTAATACTCCTTCTACTACGGTTTCTTTCTTTGGACGTGGTAACTATTCGTTGAAGGGACGTTATTTATTGACTGCTACATTACGTGCTGATGGCTCTTCTAAGTTTGGTCCCAATCATCGTTGGGGATATTTTCCTGCTGGTGCTTTTGCATGGCGTATTTCTGATGAACCATTCTTTCAGCCATTGGCAAGAGTTGTTGATAATTTGAAATTGCGTCTTTCTTATGGACTTGCGGGTGCTGATAATATTGATGCTAGTTTATGGCGTGAAACTTGGAAAACAGGAACTACTACTTATAATGGTAATGTGGTCTCCACTTATGAACCGAACGGAATGAAAGCTAATCCAGACTTGAAATGGGAAACTACTACTTCACGTAATATTGGTTTTGATTTTGGATTGTGGGGAAGCCGTTTGTCTGGTACTTTGGATTTGTATTGGAATACAACAAGTGATTTGTTGATGCGTCAAGAAATTGATTCTTCTACAGGTTATAGCTATCAGTATCGAAATATTGGTCAGACTTCTAACAAAGGTGTTGAATTGGCTTTGAATTATCATTTGATTCGTACTAAGGATTTTAATTTGAACGTATCGGCGACTTATAACTTCAATAAGAATAATATTGATGAGTTAGATGGTGGTAAAGATATTTACTATAATAGTGGATGGGGGTCTTCAGCACAACATCCTTCATATGACTATGTTCTGTCAGAGGGCAAACCTGTAGGTGTTATTCGAGGTTTCAAAAGTGCCGGTTTCTATACGGTAGATGATTTTGATTATGTGGATGGCGTTTATAAATTAAAAGCAGGTATACCTGATATCTCAACTGCAGCTACTGGTACTTATCGTAGACCATCAGAACTGCAAGTGGCAGATGGTCAGATTGCCTTTCCTGGCGCTTTGAAATTACAGGATGTTGATAAAAGTGGTATTGTTGACTTGGATGATGTTGTTGATTTGGGTGAAGTCCAAGCAAAACATACAGGTGGTTTTTCTTTAAATGGTAATTATAAAAATATTGATTTTGGAGCTAATTTCACTTATCAGATTGGAGGAAAAGTATATAATGTTGCTACAATGAGTCAGCTTAGTGGTGGTAAAGAAACTGGTTTGGGACTTAATAAGTATAAAGATTTGGCAGGTGCTTTTCAATTGTATGATATACAGAATGGAAATTTGGTACCGGTAATAGAGCCGACAGCTTTGAAACAATTAAATGCTAATGCTAAATATGCTCTTCCTTATTATGAAGATGCCCCTATATTATCTGATTATGTAGAGGATGCTTCATATTTGCGTTTGAATACATTGACTGTCGGTTATACTTTGCCAAAAGCATGGACAACAAAAGCATACATGCAGAAAGTACGTATATATGTCACGGGAGGTAATTTATTCTGCATTACAGGTTATTCAGGTCTTGATCCTGAAGTAAACTCAGATCCGGATAAAGCCAAGTCTTATCCTACTCTTGGACTTGACTGGGGGGCATACATGCGTGCTCGTACATTTACGGTGGGTTTGAATGTTGAATTTTAATTTGAAGTCTAATAATTAAAAAACACGTAACGATGAAAAAAATATTATATACAATGATGGGTGTAGGAATGCTGTTTGCTGCTACATCTTGTGAAGACTTCTTGGATACTTCTTCACCTTCAGAGGCTGATGTGGATTTTGTATTTTCTGAAGCGTCTACTGCCCGTGCCGCACTTTATAATGCTTATGAAAAGTGGCGTGGAAATGCAGGGGTACATTCTAATGGCGTATTTTATGACTTGGTGGTTTGTGGTTCTGATGCAGAGCGTCATCCTGAGGCTTATGCATCACAAATAGCTCGTCATGTTCCTGAAAATTTATATGGTTATTCAGATGCTACTTTTACAAAGAAGGGACCTTCTAACTATACTATTTCTCAATATGGTAATGCAAAAGGAACTTGGGAATCACTGTATGCTATTATTGCTACAACAAATACATTGATTTCTGCTGTGGAAGGGTCTTCTGCTTTTGCTGGATTTGCGACTCAGGACGGACCATCTGAATTGAGTCAGATTTATGGTGAGGCTGTCGCTTTGCGTGCTACTTGTTATCATGAACTGATTCGTTTTTATGGAGATATTCCTCATCAGCTTCAGGCTGGTGAAGAGGCCAGTGAGATAACTCCCCGTGATGTGATTGCGGAATATCATATTAATAAATTGAAAGAGGTTGAGCCTTTAATGTTTAGAGCGGGAGAATCTTCGGGGATTGATAAGACTTTCATGACTAGAACTTATGTACAAGGCTTGATTGCTCGCATGGCTTTGATGGAAGGTGGATATCAGACTCGTCGTTCTGATTTTGGAAATGATTATTATAAGGATCTTGACGGTAATGTATTGTCTTTTGAGAAAGCAGGCGAAACATCAGCTACTCAGTGTTTTTATGGTCGCCGTACAGATTGGGAGAAGTTTTATAAGATTGCAGAAACTTATCTTACTTCTGCTGTAAATAATTCTGGTACTACAGCTTTGCAGGTTAATGACCCTAGAAGCAGTGATAAGAAGACATTTGGTAATCCTTATCAGTATGTATTCCAACAAATGATGGATGAAACGATTGCAGATGAAAATGTATATGAAATTCCTGAAACTCGTGGTAAGCAGGGTGAACGTCCTTATGCATTCGGACGTCCGTCGTCTGGTGGCGGTTCTGCTGCTTATCCTTGTAAGAACTATGGTCAGAGCCGTTTCCATGCAGTTTATTATTATGGTGATTTTGATCCGAATGATATGCGCCGTGACGTTACATGTACGGTGACCGGTTCGACTGGTGATGGCTCTGAGAAGATTATTCCTTTTACTATGGGCTCTGTAGCTAATAATGGTGGTATTGCTTTGAATAAATGGGACGAGAATCGTCAAGCTAATCCTTGGGTTATTAAGAGCCGTCAGGCTGGTATCAATACTCCTTATATGCGTTTTTCGGATATCATTTTGATGTTGGCTGAAGTAAAAGCAGCATTGGGTGATGACGCTTCTGCCAAGCAATATTTGTCTATGGTTCGTAATCGTGCTTTTGCTTCTACATCAGAAGCTAATGTAGATGGCTTTATCAGTAAATGTGGTTCTGTATTGGATGCTGTCCTTGAAGAACGTAAGTTGGAGTTTGGTGGTGAAGGTATCCGTCGTTATGATTTGATCCGTAATAATAAATTGGGAATGGCTATTGATAACTTCCATAAGCGTACTAGTGCAATGATTAGTGATTTAAAATCTAAAGGTTATCATACTTTTGATAATGGTAATACTATTTCATCCTATATTTGGGTTAAAAAAGTAAATCCTGCAGATTTTGGAGTAAATTATAGACTGACTACGACCTGTACTGATAAAACGAATCCGGTACTCTTTCCAGGTTGGAGAGGTCAGAACGATGATTGGGCATCTGTAGCTGCTTCTAATGGGACTTCAACGAAGAATCTTACAGCTGGGAATGTTACTAATCTTGCTATTAAAGGATTGTTTGAATATATCGATCCGAATGGAAGTGAGGCTAAAGCTTTAGAAGCTGATGGATATACTAAACAACCATGGGGAGCAAAAATCGTAGAATTGGAAAATGAATATAATTCGTATGTATTTAATGGATACATTGCAGGTGAGGCTCCTATTTACTTAATTCCTTATCATCCTGATGTTATCAAGAATTCAAACGGTGTTTTAACTAATGGATATGGTTTTGGTCAAGAATAAGAGATCGTAAGTAAATGAAAAGAGGATGTGTCAAAACGACACATCCTCTTTTTTGTTTTATTAAGAATGTATTTCTAAACAAGTATTCCCGTCATTATAGCATTAATAATTTGAACTCAAGGTTTACTCTCTTGACGTTTGTAATTTCTGCTATCACTTCTATACTTCCCTATCTATAGATGATTCGGCAAAATGGTGGAAGTAGTGGCAGCAAAGTAATAAACCTTTGTTATAGGAAGTTACAATAAAAAATCAATCTTTTTCTTGATAGGTTAGTTCGTGTGTTGCTAAATTATGCACATAAAAGACCAATTTTTACCTTATTTTTCTTTGATTGCTTTTTACTTTTGTATCAAGATATATTTTTATCTGATACGAAATGAAATTAAAAATTTTAGTAAGTGCAATAGTGAGCATTATTATATGGCCGGCAAGTATTACGGCACAAAGTGAATTGATTCCAATGATAGAAATACCCGCAGGAAATTTCTATATGGGAACTTTGGGTGAAGATGAGAATTATGATGAAGCACCTATGCATAAGGTGTATATATCCAAACCATTTAAAATGGGGCTGACCGAAGTGACTAATGCGCAATATGAATTGTTCTGCCCTAAACACAAGTTGCTGCGTGGTAAAAATGGTTTTTCAAGTGAAGATGACGAAGCGGTGGTGTTCGTAACTTATCAAGATGCCGTTGCCTTTTGTGACTGGTTGACCCAGAAAGAAGGAAAAACTTATCGTCTGCCTACCGAAGCTGAATGGGAATATGCATGTAAGGCAGGCCGTTACTGGAATTTCTATATGGATGACAAGCTTCCTGCCGCCTGGCAAAAGAATCAAGTGATAGCGGCTACTCCCAAACCCTTGTCTTTGAAAGTGGCACAAACTCCTCCTAACGAATGGGGGCTACATGATATGTGTGGAAATGTGGAGGAATGGTGTTTGGACTGGTATGGGCCCTATATAGACAAGGAACAGACTGATCCTGTCGGCTATTCGGACGGTATAGCACGGGTGACTAGAGGAGGTAGTCATAATACACCGATGAAATATCTCCGTTCGGCAAACCGTATGGCTATGTTGCCGGAGGACAAACATGCAATGACAGGCTTTCGGGTGGTACAGGCAGAGTATCCGCAGACCGCTCCGCTTTCTCAGCCAAAAGATGAGTATGCCGTGTCTCAGATAAAATGGGATTGGACTTCTCAGTGTATCACGGAACCTGTCTTCACTGCTCCTTTGGTTTATGTGCATGAACCGGATGCGCATAGTGGAACGCCTTTTTTCAAGCATAATCATCAGCCGGCATTGACTTGGTGTGATAATGGAGACTTGTTGGCTGTGTGGTTTTCTACCAATGAAGAAAAAGGCCGTGAGATGGTGGTGCTCTCTTCGCGCTTGCGTGCCGGAAGCCGTGAATGGGAAAAGCCTCGTATGTTTTATCAGATAGCTGATCGTAATTTGACCGGAACTGCATTGTTGAACGACCGCCAAGGGACTCTTTACCATATCAATGGAGTGGAAGCGGCCGGACATTGGCAGAATTTGATGATGACTTTGCGTACAAGTACAGATAATGGACAAACTTGGAGTAAACCTCGTATGATTGCTCCAGAGCATACGAGACGCCATCAAGTGATAGCCGGAACCTCTATTACAAAGGAAGGCTGGTTTGTTCAGGCTTGTGATGCCGGACCCGGTGGAAGAGACGGGGCTGCTGTTCATATCAGTAAGGATAAGGGAAAAACTTGGACGGACCCGTGGAATGGAGCGCCCTTGCCCGATTTTAAAGAGGGAGGGACAGGTACCACTATCGCCGGAATCCATGCCGGAGTGGTGCAATTGAAGGATGGCAGATTGATGGCATTGGGACGTAACAATAGTATTCGTGATAAAGAAGGACGTCTACGTATGCCTATGAGTGTATCTGATGATATGGGAAAGACTTGGCATTATTCCGCTTCGGAATTTCCACCCATTGATGGAGGACAACGGCTGGTATTGATGCGTTTGAATGAAGGTCCTATTTTGCTGATATCTTTTACTGAACATCCTTATCGTACTCCGAAAGAGGAGCGTGGTATGATGTTTACTGAAAAATCAGGAAAGCCTTTTAAAGGATATGGCATGTACGCTGCTTTGTCATACGATGAAGGTAAGACCTGGCCTGTAAAACGTTTGTTGACTGATGGCACTTATCGTTTCCTTAATGGTGGGGCTTGGACTCAGTTTTTTGAAATGGATGAGAATCATGCTGAACCTCGTGGCTACCTGGCCGGAACACAAACACCTGATAATATGATTCATTTGATAACGAGCCGCTTTTATTATAAGTTTAATTTAGCTTGGTTGAAAGAAAACTAGTATAATAAGGTAAAGAGTATATATGAAAAACATTTTATCTGTTTGCGCATTTTTGCTAGTCTTTGGGATGCTCCCTTTATGGGGCAGTTCCAAGATTCTTTAAATGAAGATCAAACTATTGTACGTATTTGGGAAGGTGATAATTAGGATCCTTCTATTGTCCGTTATGGAAAGTCTTATTATCTGGTCCATTCTTCTTTTGTTTATATTCCGGGACTGGTAGTTTACACGTCGGATGACTTGGTCAATCTATGCTTATGAGAACGGATTTCAAACATTGGGTTGTCAGGATCCTTTTATGTGAATTGGTTCAGAAGGAGAATGGTTACATTTGAAAGAAGGAGTTATTTCTTTACCTGTACCGGATCACTTAATATGCTAATTTGCCGTATGGTTCTGCTATGTTCGCATGTCAATTGGCCTATTAGCAAATTGGCAAATTAGCACATTATTCAAAATTTGCACATAATAGACCAATTTTTACCTTTTTGTTCCCTGTCTCCTGTTTACTTTTGTATTAGAACAAATCTTAATCTATACAAAATGAAACATTTACATTTTCTTGCTTTTGCCTTGTGCTGGCTTGTATGGGGACATCTGTTAAAAGCACAAAGTATTGATCATTATAGTTCGTTAGATCCTTCGCAACCTATAGAATTTAAAGGAAACTGCCTTCGTTATGCAGATAAAGAAATTATTTTAGGTCCGAAAACATTTTTTGTTGATGGGCAGTTGTCCGATAGGGAAGTGGCGGGTAATCCTTATGTTTTTAATAGTTTCAATAAAGCTGCCGCTAATTTCTCAGCTGGTACGGAAGCGGAACCTATGAAAGTTTATTTGGCTCCTTATGTCTATTGGATTGATGATCCAGATGACCCTGCTATTCGTGTTGGTAAAGACGGCCGTGAACCGTTCGGCTTGGTTGTTAAATGCCCTTATCTCCATATTATCGGATTGAATACTCATCCTGAAAATACAGTCCTGGCATCCAGTCGTGGACAGACACAGGGGGCTGTCGGTAATTTCACCATGTTTGATTTTTGGGGAGACGGTCTGTTAGTAAAGGACTTGACCATGGGGAATTTCTGTAATGTCGATTTGGAATACCCTCTGAAGAAGGAATTAAGCAGGAAGAAAAGAATGTCTGCCATCACTCAGGCACATGTCGCTTATTGTCATGGCGACAAGATTGTGGCGGATAATGTACATTTCATCAGCCGCTTGAACATGAATCCGTTGAATGGCGCCAAGCGGATACTTTTTAATAAATGCCACATGGAAAGTACGGATGACGCATTGACCGGAACAGGGGTTTATCTGGATTGTACACTTCATTTTTATGGTCAGAAACCTTTTTGGAGAAGTGATATGGGCGGAGCTGTATTTTTGAACTGTGACTTTTATGTATGTCATGAGGAAGACCGGCAATATTTTTGTAAGTCGGTCGGGCCGTTAAGTATTGTCGATTGCCGTTATCATTCGAAGAAGCCGGTTTATGCGGGCTGGACACATGATCCTACAGATTGGTTGCGTTGTTACCAATACAATGTGAAACTGAACGGGCAACCTTATGTAATAGGGGCTGACAAGCCTTATAATACGGTTTGCATGGATCAGCTGAAGCAACTGAAAGCTTTCCGGCTGGAAGAGAATGAAGAGGTAGTTTATAATACTTACAATTTATTGAGAGGAGAGGATGATTGGGATCCTCTTCAGGTGAAAGACCGTGTCATTGCTATAGGTAAGCGGGATGGAAGGGATTATACCCGGATGCCCTCCTGTCTTTCTGTAGAGCCTTTAACGGCTTCCATCCAGACTGGTGGCCGGACGGTCAAATTGACTGCAACAGTAAAAAGGCATTGCAACTATGTACTGAATAATGTTCCCGTGAAGTGGAAAGTACAACAAGGTTATGAAAAGGATGTGAAATTATCTACTTCCGAGGGTTATGAATGTGTTGTCGAGGCAACTAATACGGAGGATGAAACAAAACATTTCACTGTGATAGCCTATACAGAGGATGGCTTGGAATGTGCGACGGAACTTACGGTTGCTCCCGATTATGTACCGGCTCCCTCGTTTACGGAAGAGCCGGAATTGAATATTGCTAAAGGAGTAGCTACTGTCAGTTATGCTTTAAATTTGAATGGGCGCAAGGATGAATCATTGATAACCTGGTATAGATGTACGGACAGGAACGGGACTGATAGACTTCCGGTTTCTGTATCCCGCTTGAATGAACCGGAATATTCCTATACGTTGGTAAAAGAAGATGTTGGTTATTATCTGATGGCAGCTATCGCTCCCAAGCATCTGCGTTGTTTGCCGGGGGAAGAACGGATTGTTGTTTCCAATTCTCTGATAAAGAAAGGGCAAGTGAATATCACTCATATATTTGAAACGGATTTTCAGAACTTTCCATGTAAGAATCAACCACAACTTTTACCGGGATTTTGGACGATTGGTGGATATAAGCCTTTGGATACGGCAGCATACGATTGGCAGGTAGTTCCGGATAAGGATTATTGGATTTATGGACCTGGAATGAATGGTTCTCACGGAACCGGTTTGTTGCAGGATCAGAAAGGAGCCCGTTTGCTGTATACTCCATTGGATGGCAGCTATGGAGATATGGCAATCACATTGAATGTGGATGCCAGTAAAACAGCAGGACAAGGTTTTGGTAGTGCTACAGGACAGTATTTGGATTTGTATATCAAGTTTGATACCCGTACTTTAACGGGATATGCATTGCGTATCATTCGTACGACCAAGTATAGTAATGCGGTTGATTTTATTTTGATGAAATATGAGAACGGGGTGGCTGAAGCCATCAGTCAACCGGTGTCTTCTACCTGCTATCGTACAAATTGTACTCTGACATTGACTGCTAAAGGAGGAAAATTGACAGCACATGCTTCAACAACGACTCCGCTTCCGGCGCCTGTAACTGATCCGAACTTGAAACTTTCGGTAGATTTGGAGGCGGATATAGCCTCGAACACTTTTGGGGGCACCGGTATCCAGCATACGGGCAGTTGTGGTGAAAGTACAACGATGCTGCATTATATGAAGGTGGAATGGGAATAGAATGATTATTGAATTTAATAAAAGAAAGTAATAGATAATTATGAAGAAGAGTATTATTGCCATAGCATTTTTGTTGTTATGTCCATTTTATGGGGTGAGAGCACAGGAGAGACCATTTTTTGATTTGTCAGGAAAAGGATGGCATTTATGGCAGGATAAAAAAGCGACTTGGCAGACAGAGGATATTTATTTGACATTGGAAGAGGCACAGAAAGTTCCTGCAGCTGTTCCTACAGCGGGATGGGATATATTGACTTCTGCCCAGACTCTTTCGGTACAGGTTCCTGGAACAGCTGAAGAATATCTTCAAACTCAGTCCGGACCCGAAGGAGATATTACAGGAGTTACATGGTGGAGTCGTACAATGGATATTCCGGTATTGAAGAAAGGACAAAAAGTCTTTTTGAATTTTGGCTCTATACGTTCACGGGCGGAAATTTTTATTAATCAGAGATTAGTGGATTATCAGATTGTGGACAATGTTCCTTTTGAAACGGATATTACTCCTTATATAAAATCAGGAGAACAGGTACAATTGGCTGTACGTATAACGGATGCGGGTGGTAACCATGATTGGCGTGACTCCAGAACTATTCCGTGGGGAGATAAAATGTTGCCTCCCGGTCATGGCTTTGGAGGAATAACAGGAAAAGTTAGTATGAAGGTATGTAATTCTGTTTATGTGGCAGATATTTATATGCAGAATACTCCTCAGATAACTACCGCCAACGCTATTCTGACATTACAGAATGAAAAAGGAAAGACTGCGAAGCAGGATCTTCGTATAACGGTGTACGAGTGGAAAAATAAAGAAAAAATAGTTTATTCTAAAGAGATAAAGGGTATCTCATTAAATAAAGGTATGAATGAGCTGAAGATTCCTGTATCAGCTCCGGATGCGAAATTATGGAGTGTGGATGATCCTAATCTGTATGTATGTGAGGTGGAGTTGTCCGAAGGACAGAACTGGGTGGATAAAGATTCCCGCCGTTTTGGATTCCGTTGGTTCGAGGCTTCCGGTATAGGTGATGATGCTGTTTTTCGTTTAAATGGAAAACGTATCATGCTTCGCTCGGCCATCAGTTGGAGTTTTTGGCCAGTCAATGGTATTTTTCCGTCGGAAGAATTGGCTGAAAGGCAAATTCGCATAGCTAAGGAGTTAGGATTGAATATGCTGAATTTTCATCGTTTTATCGGTAATACTGACGTAATGAATTATGCTGATGAGTTGGGACTGCTCTATTTTGAAGAGCCTGGCGGTTTTCGTCTGGACGTAAGACAGCCGTTTATGAATGCTGTTTTGCATGAAAAGGTCATCCGTATGGTAAAGAGGGATCGCAGTCATCCCTGTCTGGTTATCTATAATATGATGAATGAATCGGGAAATGCTGCTCCTGAAAAGTTAGAATTGGAAATTCAAGCGATGAAGGATATGCGTGTATTGGATCCTTCCCGGTTGATTCTTCGTACCTCGGCTTGGGCTAAGGGAGATGATATAGAAGATCAGGCTAAAATTCATATTCGTCCTTACGATGAAAAAGTGTATTGGAGTGGCTGGTATGATTATCATCGTGCCGGAGGACCTGCTGTTTGGAATGAAGGTTTGTACAAAGGCCCTGAAGATTATTATAATGATACAAAGAATAAGCGTGAAATTGTATTCTTTGGTGAGGAAGGGGCTTTATCATCACCTCCTCGTTTGGAAAAGAATAAAGAAGATTTGGAAAAATATAGCTATAAAGGATGGGATGGTATAGAGTTTTTACGTTGGTATGATGAATTCAATAAATTTCTGGATGCTAAACAGTTAAGGACAGTTTATCCTACAGTGGATGATTTGTGTGTGGTTATGGGAACTGTATCCTATGAACATCAAGGACGTAAAATAGAATCGGCCAGAATGAATAATTTGACGGATGCATACGTTGTTAATGGATGGGAATCGGAATTGACGGAGAATTATTCGGGAATTGTCGATTGTTTTCGTTATCCCAAATCGAATCCGGCTATCATAGCTCGTTATAATCAGCCTTTGTATGTAGCGGTAAAGACCAGGCAACAGGTTGCTGCCGCAGGGGGAGAGGCGACCGTTGACTTTTATCTGATCAATGAGAAGAATGTCCGGGGAAACTATCAATTGAAAATCTCGGTGACAGACTCTCAAGGAAAAGTGATGGAGGTAGGAACTTATGAAACGGAAGCTGCCGGAGGTGAGGTTTATGGTCAGTTGTTGGTGAAAGATGTAAAAATACCTGTTCCTACAGCTGGAGGACTTTGTAGGATTGAAGCAAAACTGTGTAAGGAAAATTCTGTTGTTACAACTGGGTATGATGATATATTGTCTGTAAATCTGGCATCCAATATGTTGGATGGTAAAGGGGCCGTTTGGGAAGATGGGAGTGCTTTACAGAATTTCTTGAAGGGAAAAACGAAAGAAGCGGTTGCAGCTTACGAGGATAATTTAGGAAAGTTGGATTGGATTATGGTGGCCCGTCCTCCTAGGAAAGATCAGTTGACAATGGTGCCGATGGAAGCGTTACGCTCTGCCGATGGCAAACCGGGATTGGATGTGGTCTATTATGAGGATATGGAATTTCAGAAGGAAGTTTATCATGAAGTGGCCAAGGTGGTTAATCTGAGTGCTATTGAGGGAGCTACACCAAGTCCTTTTGTGTATATGCTTGATGGTTATGGTATTAAATGGAGTGGTAAAGTACTTCCTTCTGTCAGTGGTGAATATACGATTATTCCTCAGAGTAATGATCGTAGTATGATTGAAGTCTTTGTCAATGGTAAGAAAATATATGAAATTACCAGGAAGAAAGAGCATTTGGGCGATGGAAAAGTCTATTTGGAAGAAGGCAAGTCTGCCGATATAGAGATCCGTTTCAGACATCCTCGTAGTAACGCTCGTTGTCGTTTGGATTGGGCTGTTCCTAATGATAAGATGCCGGATGCACAGCGTTTAATGGAACGTGCCGTAAATGATGGAACCAAAATCTTCATTATTCAGAGTGCTGATGAGTGGTCGGAATTTATAGCAGCTAATAGTAAAGCGGTGTTTAAGGACAAATTCTTTGTTGGAACCAATTGGTTGGGTGGAGTGATGTTTAATAAGCCGCATGATATTTTCAAGGAACTTCCTGTCGGAAATGCTCTCAACTGGCCTTATCAGGCATTGATACATACAGGGGTGGAGCGTATGGGATTAGTGATGGAAGGTGAGGAATTGCTGGTCGGAGCCTATCATACTTATCCTATGGCTATCGGAACTGCTATGGGGATTGTACCTATGGGTAAGGGTAGTGTTTTGTTCTCTACATTGGATATCTATGGGAACATCATTAATGATTCGGCTGCCGGACTTGTAGCCAAAAAACTGATTTTCAATATGATTGATTTTAAATAAAATAACAGATACCATGAAAAAACGATTCCTATGCTTTTGTTTATGCCTGTATTGTATGGGACTATGGGCGGCCAATACTTCTTTTAAGAAGACAGGAAATGATTTGTTGTTTCTTTTGCCTCAGGGAAATGTGAAATTGGAATTTTGTACAGATGATATGTTCCGTGTACGTCATTCTCAAGGTACCGTGTTCGCTGAAAATGAGCAGTGGATGGTTCGTAAATATGATTTTACTCCTGTACACTATACAGTGGAAGATAAAGGAACTGCATGGTTGATTACGACCGGAAAAGTGATTATAGAGGCTACCAAGAAGCCGTTCTGTCTGACAGTTTCTGATAAAAACGGCAAACTGCTTTATACGGAACTTGCGGAACAACGTTTTTATAAGGATTCTGTCAAGACGAAAGCTGTTCTACAACCGGATGAGCATTTCTTTGGTTTTGGGGAACGTATGGATTTCATGGATCAGCGAGGGCGTAAGGTCTATCTGAATGTAGAGTTGGGAAGAGGGATAAAACCGGCTGTAGGAGGAAAAGATATTTTACGTGCCAATTATTGTCCCGTACCTTTTATGATGAGTACCAAAGGATATGGTTTGTTCTTTCATACTCCGTTTGCTACCGAATGGAATATGGGATGGGACAGTAGTGACTATTATTCATTCAAAGCTTTTGGCGGTGATTTGGACTATTATTTTATTTATGGTCCCGATTTTTATACCATGGTTGACCGATATACGGAATTGACCGGAAAATCCCCCATGCTTCCTCGTTTTGCAATGGGGTTGCATGTCGGTACTTATTCCGGTGGAACCTGGAAGAATGAAGAGATGACTTCCGATAAATATCCGCCTGCTTTATGTAAACGTTTGCGTGAGGAAGGAGTGCCTTTTGATTTGCTTTGGCTAGATTCTACTTGGAGACTGTTTAATACCACTTACGGAAATGGTGGTTGCTGTTTTGAATGGCGCAATACGTTCAAAGATCCGAAAGCTATGTTTGACAGTTGCTATGCGCAAAATGTAAAAATGGTGGGGCTTCATATCCGTTCTATATTAGATAATGGTCCTGAATATCATCTATTGGATAAGGCGCGTGAACAGAGAAACGTGCTGTATCCAGGAGCCAAGACAGAAGGGGTAGTGAATTTCTTTGATCCGAAAGCTGTAGATTGGTGGTGGGAGAACGGAGTAATGAAAGTCGCTTCTATCGGGGCTAAGTTTGTGAAAACGGATGTCGGAGGAACGATGGACCTGAAAGGACTTCATAATATTTTTCCTTTAGCTTATGCGGAGGCCCCCTATCGTAAATTTCAGGAATATAATAATATGAGGGGGGTGACACATACCCGTGAAGGTTATGCGGGAATTCAGCGTTATCCTTATATCTGGGCCGGAGATTGGGGGAGTGAATGGCAGTGGTTTGAACCGGTGATACGTGCAGGACTTAATATTGGTATGAGTGGTGTGGGTAACTGGACTCATTGCATGGGAGGATTTGAACAATATTCTCCTTACGATACAGAATTATATACTCGTTGGGTACAGTTCGGTATGTTTTCACCTATCGCCATGGTGTTCGGTATGGACCATCCCCGTTACCATGAACCTTGGACTTATGGTCCGGAGGCTTTGGCCAATTTCATCAAATATGATAGTTTGCGTTATACATTGATTCCTTATATTTATAGTAATGCCTATCAACTTTATAAAACGGCACGTCCCATGATGACTCCTTTAGTGATGGACTATCCTCAGGATGAGAATACTTATCAGCTGACACGTCAGTATATGTTCGGGCCATGGATGATGGTTTGTCCTGTCACTACCAAAGGTGCACTGAGCCAACATGTTTATTTTCCCGGTGGAGAATGGTTTGATTATGAAACCGGTGAGCGTTACGAGGGCCGTCAATATAAATCTTTTCTTACTCCGTTGGATGTGTTGCCTATCTATATAAAAGCCGGAGCTATTATTCCCATGCAACCTGTTATGCAGTGGGTAGATCAGCACCCTGTAGAGATGATAATATTGGATGTCTATCCGTCAGGCATTTCTTCTTATGAGATGTATGAAGATGATGGTATATCAATGGATTATCAAAAAGGGATTGGTTCATTGACCCGTTTTACCAGCAGGCTTGCTGATGATAGTTGGACGTTTACTGCAGATAAACCGGTAGGGAAGTACAAACCTGCCAAGCACACTTATCTAGTAAAGGCTTATTTGCAGAACGTTCCGCAATCTGTGATAGAAAATGGTAAATCGTTGCCCGTTCTTTCATCAGTTACAGATGCAGAGCGGAATACAGGCTGGTTTTATGATATAGAGCATAAACGTTTGTATGTGAAGACAGCCGGAGATAACCGTCAGAAAATTGAAATTGTGGTACAATAACTTAAAGGGATGATTCTATGAGAAAAATTATCGGTTTTCGCACTTTATGTGTAGGTTTGGGAATATGGGTGGGGACTGTTGTGGTTTCTGCTCAGGGGGAGTTCAAGGCATTACCTTGGAGTCAAAGTACTGCTTATAATTCTTATCTGATGCGTGATGTACATCGGCAGTTTGCATCCCGGCAGTCAGCCATTCAGCAAGCATTTACTTCTCCTGCCGGGATGCAGGAGTACCTGGAGGGTTGCCGTGAACGATATAAACAAATAGTAGGTACTTTTTCTGAAAAAGAGAATTTAAATGTTCAGGTGGTGGGGAAGATACAAGGTACCGGCTATCATATAGAGAAAATAATTTTTGAAAGCAAGCCCGGCCGCTATGTCACAGCACATCTTTATATGCCGGAGAACACGACTGTTCCTGTTCCGGCAACATTGGAACTTTGCGGACATGGATTGAATGGTAAAGGGTCTTCGTCTCATGCCGCTATGTTGATGGCATCCAATGGCATTGCTGTACTGGTGGTAGATCCCATAGGGCAGGGAGAACGGTTGCAACTTATTGACAGGGAAGGAAAGCCGCTGACACGGGGGGCTACCACGGAACATACCTTACTGAATGCGGGCTTTAACTTGCTTGGTACTAGTTTGGCGGCACAGGAATATTGGGATAATCATCGGGCTTTGGACTATTTATTGACTCGTAAGGATATTGATCCGGAGCGTATCGGAGTATATGGATCTTCTGGTGGTGGTACTCAGACCGCTTATTATATAGGTTTGGATCCCCGTGTAAAGGTGGCGGCCATTTGTAGTTTCTTTTCTACCCGAGAACGTACTATGGAGTTGCAAGGTCCTTCCGATGGTTGCCAACATATACCCTACGAGGGGCGTGAACAACTGGAAGTACCTGATTTTGCTTTAATGATGGCTCCACGGCCTTTATTGATTTTAAGCGGTAAATATGATTTTGTCGATTTATGGGGTGCGCAGCAAGGATTTGCTGAATTACAACAGTGCTATAAAGTATTGGGAGTTCCCGAAAAGGTGGATATGCTGACAGTAGAAACAGGTCATGGACTTGGAGTTGAAAAAAGGCAAAAGTTGGTCAGTTGGTTCAAACGTTGGTTGAAAGATGATCAATCTTCGGTGAAGAAAGCGGCACAAGACCGTTTCCTGTTATCAGATATGTTTTGTACGACTCGAGGACAGGTGAATGTATCTATGCCTGGAGCACTCAGTATTATGCAGGAAAATGTGAATCAGCTGGATGAGTGGGCTTCCAAGCGTGAGGCGTTTCTTTCGAAAGGAAAGAAAACTGTCCAAGCAAAGATGCTGGATTTGTTAGGTCTTAAAGGTCTTCCTGACCATAAAATAAGAATTGAGGCAACCGGACATGATTCAATGCGTGAATATGAACAATATAAGTTTCAGCTTATAAGGGAAGGGGAGATGCCTGTTCCTTGTATTCTTATCATGCCGTCCAGAGCGAATGCTGATTCTCCTGTTGAGTTAAGGTTACAGGAAGAGGGAAAAGGAACTTATTTGAGTGAATATGCGAATTTTGCTGCTGCCTTGACGGAAGGAAAAATCTTGTTGTTGGCAGATTTGCGCGGATTTGGGGAAACAACGGATCCTGCATTCTATACGGATGCTAAATATTGGAACCGTGAGTATCGCAATGCAATGGTCAGTATGCATATAGGGCGTCCTATAATGGGACAACGTGTTGTCGATATTTTGACTTTGCTTGATTTTTGTTCAGAACACGAATTTCTGAAAGGACACCCCGTCAAGGTATTTGCTAATGGTATTTATGGTCCGGTTGCAATTCATGCTGCTTATTTGGATGAAAGAATCAACAGTGTGGAGATAAAACATAGCGTGAAGACTTGGAAGGAATACATTGAGAGGCCTATGCAGTGGGATATGTATTCTAATGTGTTGTATGGTGCTTTGAAATATTATGATTTACCGGATTTGATAAGGTTAAGCAATTGTCCCATTTGTTTTGCAGATTAAAAAATAGAATTCATTTCCACTGTAGGAGCATATTAAATGCCCAAAGGAGGGCACAGCAATCTGCTCCTGCAGTGGATGGAATATATGGCTTGTCTATTTCTTTTCCAGGAAATCAGCACGCATCGGGCTGAAACAATCTATCAGCATACCCGGTTCCAGACATACACAACCATGCACAGCATCTGGTTCCTTATACAGACAGTCGCCGGCTGATACAATTTTCTTTACGCCATTGATGGTGAACTCAAACTTTCCGCTTTCCACATAAGTCACTTGTGAATGGATATGATGGTGGACAGCTCCTACAGCTCCCTTTTCAAATTTTACTTTAACAACCATGATGTCATCATTGTAACCCATGATCTGGCGCACTACACCTTCGCCTGCAGGTTCCCATTCTTTGCCTTCTGCAAAAATGAAGTTTTCACTACCTGTTTTCATAACCTTTTTTTCAGTGTTTTTGTTTGTTTCTTCAGTACACTCTTTGTTGCTCTCTTTTTTTTCACTTTGTGCATTGCAGCTCTGCAATATTAGTGGTGCCATCAAGGCGCAAGCATACAATGCGGTTCTTACCTTACGATTCATGATCTTGCATTTAATATAAAATGAATAACTAAAACTTTTCTTCAAATATACTTATAATATGGGGAGGGTAGTTCGTCGTGATTAAAATATACGAGGAAAAGACCAAATATTACAAATCCAAGCTCCGGAAAATGGCTTATTTTGCTTCATAATGATATTTAAACTTGAATCAAAACACTAAAACAACAATGAAAAGCACATTAAAGAAAAACTGGGAAAGAATTGTCCTTTGCCTGTGCATGGCAAATTTTGCTTGTGTAGGTATAGCCCAAACTAATAAAAAATTAGATGACCAAGTTATAAATACGATGAAAACCGCCACTCGGTTTATGATGGACAAAGTGAGTTATAATGGTGGCTTCGTATGGAATTATTTGCCGGATATGTCCCGCTCATGGGGAGAAATGGAAGCCAAGAGGACAATGGTATGGATTCAGCCGCCGGGAACTCCTTCTGTCGGTCATTTGTTGCTTGACGCTTATCATGCTACAGGAGATGAGTATTATTATGAAGCTGCGAAAAAAGTGGCTAACACCTTGATTTGGGGACAGCTTGAATGTGGCGGATGGAATTATGTGTTCGATTTTGCAGGAGAGAACTCCTTAAAGTCCTGGTATGATACCGTTGGTAAAAATGGCTGGCGTCTGGAAGAATTTCAACATTATTATGGAAATGCGACTTACGATGATGCGGGTACTATGGAGGCTGCCAAATTTCTACTTCGTATGTATGTGGAAAAAAATGATCCTGCTTTCCGTCCGGCTTTGGAGAAAACCATTGATTTTGTCTTGAAAAGTCAATATCCGGTGGGTGGATGGCCTCAACGGTATCCTTTGATGTATGATCACCCTTTTCAAGGTAAGAAAGATTATTCGTCTTTTATTACTCTGAATGATGATGTGATTCCTGATGCGACCGAGTTTTTGATTCAATGCTATCAGGCAATGGGGTTGCAAGGGGTAAAGGAGCCTATTATGCGTGCTATGTACTTGATGATTTCCCTTCAACAAGGGGAACCTTATGCAGGCTGGGCGGACCAATATACAGTAGATGATTTGAAACCGGCTCATGCCCGTTCTTATGAACCGCGCAGTGTGAACACCGGTACTACCGTCCGTCTTGTTAATTTAATGATGGATTACTATAAACTTACAGCTGATACTCGTTTCCTGTCGGGGATTCCTGCTGCAATTCGTTTTTTGGAATCAATGAAATTACCGGAATCGGATGTGAAGAAATGGAAGAGTCAGTCGACTAATCCGGAAGCTATTTTGGTTCCTCGTTTTGTAGATCCTGATACTGGTAAACCACTGTATGTCCATCGTAAGGGAAGTAATGTGAAAAACGGTACTTATTATATAGATCAGAATATAGAAAATACAATAGCTCATTATAATTCGGCAACTTTTGTGAATCCTGGTGAACTGCGTCGTCGTTATGAGGAAGTGAAAAAACTTCCTGTATCCGAATTGGCGAAGAATTCACCTTTGCTGCAGGATCATTTGGTTCCTTTACCTAAATATTATACTCGTTTACGTGGAAAAGCTACGGAAGAAGTTGCCCGGAAATTGGTGAAATCACTGACTAAGGACGGTTGCTGGCTCTCTCCTTTAAAGTCAACCTCGAACCCGTATAAGCCATATACTGTTTCAGGACCTAGTGAGGAAACGAAATATATAGCTACCTTTGTAGGGGACGAGCACGATACATCACCTTATCCGTGTACCACCGGAGAATTGTGCATCTCTGTTGGGGATTATATTGATAATATGATAAAATTAATTAGTTACCTTGAAAAGTAAAGTTTGTTAGGTATAGGTTTATGAAGAATACTGTAATTTGTTTATTGTTGTTCGGGATAAGTCTGACGGCTTCTGCTCAGGAAAAGGTGGAAACAGTCTCTATGCGTTATGAAACGCAGAATGATATGCCGCTGTTCTATCAGAAGATGAAAGAAAACCTGACTTATCCTATGGCATGGGGAAATTCTTCCATCCGAAATTTCGAAAAGTGGCGTGAGGAAGCTCGAAAAACGTTATTGGATTGTATGTTGCCTGCTCCTCCTGCTACGGCTTTTGATAAGGAAGTGATAGATACCGAGCAACGGAATGGATATAGGGCGGAGAAGATTTTGTTCAGTGTTTCGGAATATTCTCGTGTTCCTGCTTATCTGTTGGTTCCTGCCGGGAATGGCCCGTTCCCGGCAGTATTGCTGCTTCACGATCACGGTGCACATTTTTCGATAGGGAAAGAGAAGATGGTACGTCCGTTCGGTGTGGAAGCATCTGTACTGGCCGATGCGGACGATTGGGCGGAAAAATGTTATGACAAACAGTATGTAGGTGATTATCTGGCAAGTCACGGATATGTAGTGCTTGCTGTGGATGCCTTGTTTTGGGGGGAACGGGGACGTAAGGAAGGAGTACGCTATGACTCACAGCAAGCGTTGGCGGCCAATATGTTACAGATGGGAATGTCTTGGGGAGCCTTGATAGCCTGGGATGATATTCGTAGCGCGGAATTTCTGGCCTCATTGCCAATGGTTCATAAGGACAAGATAGGAACGATGGGTTTTTCCATGGGAGCACATCGTGCCTGGATGGTCAGTGCCGCTACAGATGTGGTGAAGGCAGGCGCTGCTGTGTGCTGGATGAATACTACAGATAGCTTAATGACACTTACCAATAATCAGAACAAAGGTGGGTCTGCTTATTCCATGATTATTCCCGGAATACGGAATTGGATGGATTATCCTCATGTGGCATCTATCGCCTGTCCCAAACCGATGTTGTTCATCAATGGCTTGCGGGACAAACTTTTTCCTGTAAAGGGCGTTGAAAGCGCTTTCTCTACCATGCAGGATGTATGGAAGAGTCAATCGGTAGAAAATCTGTTGACCACCAAGTTCTATGATTTGCCCCATTTTTGCAGTAAGGAGATACAGGATGATATACTTGAGTTCTTTAATCAAAATTTAAAATAGAAAGCGATGAAAATTAAGATGTTGATGGCATTTGTTGCCTTGTTGTTGTTTTCTGCTTTTACGGCAGACCGCACAATTACTATCTTTATGATAGGTGACTCGACTATGGCCAACAAACCCTTAGAGGGAGGTAATCAGGAACGTGGATGGGGCCATGTGCTGGGAGGATATTTCAGTGAGAATATTCGTGTGGAAAACCATGCTAGAAATGGTCGGAGTTCTAAAAGTTTTATTGATGAAGGATTGTGGGAGGTAGTAATTAATAAAGTAAAGCCGGGTGATTATGTTTTTATTCAGTTTGGGCATAATGATGAGAAGGCCGATGAGAAACGTCATACTGATCCCGGATCTACTTTTGATGCCAATCTACGCCGTTTTGTAAAAGAAACACGTGCTAAAGGGGGAATTCCCGTGTTGTTCAATGCCATTGTCCGTCGTAATTTCCGGAATAATAAAAATGCGGTAGCCGAAGATGATGTGCGCAAGGATTTGTCAAAGGGGAGTGTTTCTCAAGATGGAGAAGTGTTGATTGATACTCATGGAAAATATTTGGAGTCTCCGCGTAACGTGGCAAAAGAGTTGGATGTGCCTTTTGTGGATATGAACAAGATAACGCATGATTTGGTGCAGGAGATGGGGCCGGAGGCTTCAAAAAAATTGTTCATGTGGATTCCTGAAGGTGTGTGTGCAGCTTGTCCGAAAGGGCGTGAGGATAATACGCACCTGAATGTATATGGGGCGCGTACTATTGCTGGTTTGACGGTGGATGCTATAGCTAAAGAGGTTCCTGCATTGGCACCTTTTGTACGTCATTATGATTTTGTAGTGGCAAAAGATGGCAGTGGTGATTTCTTTACCATTCAGGAAGCGATTCATGCTGTCCCCGATTTTCGTAAAGCAGGACGCACTACTATTCTAGTCCGTAAAGGGGTATATAAAGAAAAAGTGGTTATTCCTGAAAGCAAGATTAGTGTTTCTTTGATAGGTGAGGACGGAGCAATTCTGACAAATGATGATTTTGCTTCTAAAAAGAACTATTTCGGAGAAGAAATGTCTACCTCCGGTTCATCAACCTGTTATATCTATGCTCCCGATTTCTATGCTGAGAATATCACTTTCGAGAATAGTGCCGGCAGAGTGGGGCAGGCAGTGGCCTGTTTTGTTAGTGGAGATCGCGCTTATTTCAAAAACTGTCGTTTTTGGGGAAATCAGGATACTTTGTACACTTATGGCAAAGACAGTCGTCAGTTTTATGACCATTGTTATATAGAGGGTACGGTGGATTTTATTTTTGGCTGGTCTACGGCATTGTTTAAGGATTGCACCATCCATAGTTTGGGTGATGGGTATGTTACCGCTCCTTCTACAGATCAAGGCAAAAAATATGGCTATGTTTTTATAGGCTGTAAATTGACGGGTGTGGCTGAGGCTCAGAAGGTGTATTTGTCCCGTCCTTGGCGTCCTTATGCACAGGCTGTTTATATTCATTGTGATTTGGGAAAGCATATTCTTCCGGTGGGTTGGAACAACTGGGGCAAAAAAGAAAATGAGGAAACCGTATTCTATGCTGAATACCGGAATACGGGAGAAGGGGCGGCTACCGCTTCGCGTGCTTCGTTTGGAAAGCAGCTGAACGATATCAGTAATTATAATGAAGCACAGATTTTGGCAGGTGATGACGGATGGAATCCGGTGGAAAATGGAAATGTGTTGTTGCAGAATTTAAAGAGATAAGCTGTTCTTTCTACCAGTAATAATACTTTGTCACTGTAGGGAGGAATTCTATTTGTTCCTATGGAAAGTGTCAGGGAAGAGTAGAATGATAAAGGGGGGATTTAACTTTTCCCCTTTTGTTTTTTTAGGAGCTTGTATATCAGTATCTCTCGTTTTTTATGTATTTTTGCCTATTATATATGAAAATCTACGAAATGAAAAGACACATTCTGTTTATACTTACTTTGCTGCTCTTTTTTCATGCAAAAAGTCAGCCTAATTGTATCTTTACTCATTATTCTTCGGAAAACGGCTTGTCTCAGAACTCCATCATGAGCATGGTACAAGACCATAATGGAGTTTTATGGTTCTCTACTTGGGATGGAATCAACCGGTTCAACGGTTATGACTTCAAAGTTTATAAAGCCAGACAAGGGAATAAAATTACTATGACTAACAACCGGGTAGACTTATTGGAAGTAGACCCTTATAATTATATTTGGCTGCAAACGTATGATTATCGTGTGTATCGTTTTGACCAAAGAACAGAGAAGTTCGAACAAATTCCTGCCGAAGGTGAAGAGGAGGGCATGCGTTTCTCTTCTATTAAAATATTGCCCGACAGTGTCATTTGGCTACTTTCTGAAAATGAGGGGGCTGTCCGTGTGAAAACAAACCCTAAAGATTACAGTATAACTACCCAAGTATATGCTACTCATAGTCGTGGAGGAAATGCCGTTCATATTAATCAGGTTTTTAGCGATGCTTACAATCAAGAGTGGTTGCTTACTGATAACGGTCTGCTGAAGATTACGAATGATAAAGAAGAGCCTGTCTCTTATTTTGTGAATATCCAGTCAGGCAAAGATGAACCCGTACAGGCCTTCTACTCTTTTTGCAGTTATGGTGACGAACTTTATTTTGGATCAGACAGAGGACGGATATGGTGCTATTCTTTGCAGAATGAAATCTTTCGTCTTTGGGAATTGCCGGTAAAGGATAAAGTGATTGCTATAAATGAAATAAAAGGTACGGGGCTGTTGATAACAACTGCCCATGAAGGATTGATATTGTACCATTCGGATACAAAAGAGTGTAAAGTCTATAATAAGTCCAATTGTCCCGAATTCCCGGCAGACGCTTTCCGTTCTGTTTATGTTGACAGTAAGCAGGAAGCATGGTTTGAGATGACCGAATGGGGAAAGGTTTGTCATTTCAATCCTTTGACAGAAGTATTTAAGCAAGAAAAGATGCAAGTGGAGCCTCGTGGTGCCGATCGTTCCTATCCCAGTTTTCATATTTGTGAAGACTTGAACGGTAATTTGTGGGTACATCCGCAAGGAGGAGGGCTTTCTTGGTATGACAGAGAGGCAAATCGGCTGTTACCTTTCTATAATGACCCCGATTCACCCGATTGGCACTTTTCCAATAAATTACATTCCATGTTATCCGATAAGCAAGGCAATCTTTGGTTATGTACTCATTCTAAGGGGTTGGAGAAGATTACTTTTTTAGGAAGCCAGTTCCATATTTATCCCCGCATGGGTCACAGTTATGACTTGAATTCCAATACGGTACGTGCGTTGTTTGAAGATAGCGAACATCGCATCTGGATGGGAAAACGGGATGGTCAGATTGAAATTTATTCTTCTGATTTAGATTTTCAGGGTATTCTGACTGAAGAGGGGGATATAGCCAAATCTGGCAGGCCGTTACGGGGAGTTCCTTATCATATCATGCAAGATTCTCACGGAAACATTTGGATTGCGACCAAAGGGGATGGTATTATTCTGGCAGAAAAGGAGGGGACCCATTTTAAGTTTACTCGATTCAAATATGATGAAGATGATATTTATAGCCTGAGTCATAATAGTGTTTACTGGTTACATGAAGACAAGTATGGACGCATTTGGGTGGCAACTTTCGGTGGAGGGTTGAATTATATTCAGAAAACTCCTGAAGGGAAATATGTGTTTATTAGTTCTAGAAATAACCTGAAAGGTTTTCCGTATGACCGTTGTTACCGTGTACGCCATATCACTTCTGACAAGAAGGGGAATATATGGGTGGGGAGCAGTGATGGCGCGCTTAGTTTTAAAAAGGATTTTAAAGATCCGGAGTCGATTGTGTTCCATCTTTATGCACGTATCCCCGATGATATGAATTGTCTGAGCAACAATAACGTATATCGGATTGTAACCACTTCTCAAGGAGAAGTTTATTTGGCTACATTTGGGGGTGGTCTTAACCGGCTTGTTTCCATGAACGGAGAAGGGGGAGCTATATTTAAATCTTATACAGTGAAGAATGGCCTGCCTTCAGATATCCTGTTGTCTGTAGAAGAGGATGGCGCAGGAAACTTGTGGATAAGTACGGAAAACGGATTGAGTAAATTTATTCCGTCCGAACAACGTTTTGAGAATTATAATGAAAGGGATTTTGGTGGTAAGATACGTTTTGAGGAAGGAACATCGTTGAAGCTTGGTCCCGACACTATTTTGTTTGGCACCAGTCGTGGCGTGCTTTATTTTGAACCGGAGCACATTAAGAAGAGTAATTATGTTCCATCCATTATTTTAGGTACTTTGAAGATATCCAATCAGGAGGTAGTTCCAGGCGTACCGGGAAGCTTGTTGCGGCAGTCACTCAATAATACAGAACATCTGGTGCTTTCACATAAGGAGAATATTGTAACCTTATCGTTTGCTGCGTTGGATATGATTTATCCTGAAAATATCCGTTATGCTTATCGTTTACGCGGATTTGATAAAGAATGGAATTATGTAGACAGACAGCGTACCGCTACATATACTAATCTTCCGAAAGGAGAGTATGTCTTTCAGGTTAAATCGACCAATAGTGATGGGGTTTGGGTAGAGAATGAGCGTAGTTTGAGAATCACCATTCAGCCTTCGTTTTGGGAAACGGCTTGGGCTATGGCAATTTATATTCTTGCTTTTCTGTTGATTCTGTTTTCAGGAGTATATATATTGTTTACTATTTATCGTCTGAAACATGAAGTGTCTGTGGAACAGCAGGTTTCTGATATAAAGCTTCGCTTTTTTACAAATATTTCTCACGAACTTCGCACTCCGCTGACATTGATTGCAGGTCCTGTGGAATATGTTCTGAAAAACAAGACTTTGCCGGATGATGTACGTGAGCAATTGCATGTAGTAGAACGTAATACCGACCGTATGCTTCGCTTGGTGAACCAAATTCTTGATTTCCGCAAAATACAGAAAAATAAGATGAAGTTGCGTATAGAGCAGATAGATATTGTTCCTTTTGTACGCCATATCATGGATAATTTTGAATCGCTGGCCGAAGAGCATCATATTGATTTTGTATTCGAAAGTGAAATGCCTTCCTTAAAACTGTGGGTAGATGCGGATAAGTTGGAAAAGATTGTCTTCAATCTGCTTTCCAATGCTTTCAAGTATACTCCACAGGGTAAGATGATTACGCTTTTCATTCATGAAAATGAACATAATGTGGCGATTGGTGTGCAGGATCAAGGTATAGGAATTTCTGAAAGCAAGAAAGCTTCCCTTTTTGTCCGTTTTGAAAATCTGTTGGACAAGAATTTGTTTAATCAGCAAAGTTCTGGTATCGGTCTTTCTTTGGTTAAGGAATTGGTGGAACTGCACAAAGCGACTATCCGTGTGGATAGTAAAGAGGGGGAGGGCAGTTGTTTCACGGTTGAGTTTTTGAAAGGCAAGGAGCACTATACGGAGAATGTAGAGTTCATTCTCTCTGATTCTGTCGAAATGAGGCCGGAAGAGGTGGAAGAATCTGTTCAGGGACATGAAGAGAAGAGGAATGAAAGCAAAACGATGTTGCTGGTTGAAGATAATTTGGAACTTCGTTTCTTTTTGCGTAGTATCTTCATCTCAAATTTCAACGTCATAGAGGCTGTCAATGGGGCTGAAGGTTTGGATAAGGCTTTGAAGTTTGTTCCGGATATTATTATTAGTGATATCATGATGCCGGAAAAGGATGGTATTACCATGACAGAAGATTTGCGTGCTAATATGGCGACCAGTCACATTCCAGTCGTTTTACTGACGGCTAAAACGGATATGGACAGTAAGTTGGAAGGTATGGAACTGGGAGTTGAGGATTATATAACGAAACCGTTCAGTGCTACTTACCTGAAGGCCAGGGTGGAGAATATTCTGACACAACGTGTCAAGTTGCAACAGTTGTATTGTGCGAATCTGATGAATATTCAGCCTGTTGCGGAGGAAGAACAGCAAACACAGCCTGAGATGTCTTCCCATGACCGTAAGTTTATGGAAAAACTGACGGAATTAATGGAGAAGAATATGGATAATGGCGATTTGATCGTGGATGATTTGGTACAGGAGCTTGCGGTGAGCCGTTCTGTCTTTTTCAAGAAACTGAAGACCCTGACAGGACTTGCCCCCATTGAGTTTATTAAAGAGATGCGTGTGAAACGTGCCGCACAATTGATAGAGAGTGGTGATTATAATATGACGCAGATTGCTTATATGGTAGGTATTAATGATCCTCGTTATTTCAGCAAATGTTTTAAACAACGTTTTGGTATGACACCTACCGAATATAAAGAGAATGCGAAAAATAAGCGATAACTTTTGCTGCTATTGGTTGGTTTTTGCAGCGTTTGTTTTTTTTGATTTCTTGAACGATATGTTTAAATGTAGGGTGTTTCTTTTGTTATGTGAGTGAGTTGCTCATGTTATTTTATTATTTTTCCGGATATGCAATGGGGGTTTTTCTGAATTTTTAGTCTTTTACATAGATAATGAACTAAAAAGAAGAAAAAGATGAAAAAAGTAATTTTATTTATGGCAGGTATTTTGGCGAGTATGATGTTGAACGCTCAGTCTCGTTGGAGTGTTACGCCGGAAGCCGGCTTGGTAGTGAATAAGGAAAATGAAGGGACATCAGTTACATTAGGTTTTAAAGCCGGTGCCGGTGTGTTGTATCAGTTAAAGGAAGGGGTGGGAAAGAAGCCTTCTTTTGGCTTGAAGTCCGGGGTTTATATCTTAATGCAGAAAGGTGGGTATCATCCTATGAGCTGGGGAAACATATCAACAGGGGGAGGATTTAGCATGGATTATGAAAAAACGAATGTTGAGTCCACGCGTTATTATTTGCAATTGCCTGTTATGGCTCATTGGGGTTTTAAACTTTGTGATGATGTGCGTCTTAAATTAGCAGTAGGACCTTATGTAGCTGTAGGAATTGGTGGACGTACTAATGCTTATGTTTCTTCCTCAAAATATAATATAGATGAAGAAACAGGTGTTGGACAGTACGAATACCGGAATGATTATTACCGGTTTGGCACATTTAAAGGAAAAACAGTAAATGAGGAATTTGGTTTTGAAGCGTCCCCTCGTTTGGATTGGGGAGGAACGGCTTCTGTCGGGATTGCTGTTAAACGGATTTCATTTACTGTCGGGTATGATTTGGCTTGGGGAAAATATAATAAGGAGCAGAATGATTTAAGGATACGGAATCATATGGTTAGTTTTACTTCAGGGTATAGTTTCTGATAAGAAAAGGATAAATGAAACAAACATACACAAAATTCTTTGTTTAAGATTGTTAAATGAAGAATTTTGTGTATGTTTGTTTTTTATAAACACGATAAAAGTTCAATCTATGAGGAAAATGCTATTCATTACCCTTTTAATGGGCGGTTTGTGTACGACAGTTTCTGTTGCAAAAGCGCAGGAACGCTTGCCGGAATATCTGCAGGCAGAGAAATACACACAAGAAAAATTGAACACCATGTTGTTTTCTACTGTGGTGGATCCGCATTGGTTCCAGAAAGGTAATAATTTCTGGTTCGAGTACAAAACAAGTGAAGGAACCTTTTGGTATGTGGTTGATCCGGCTGCCCGGACAAAGAAGCTTTTGTTTGATAGGGATGAATTAGCTTCCCAGCTTACCGAAATTGTAAAAGATCCCTTTGAGGCACGCCATTTGCCAATCACAAATCTGAAAGCGGAAGAAGATGGGCGTACCTTTACTTTTGAAGTAAAGTCAACAAAAGATGCGACACCAAAGAAAGATGGCAAGGATAAGAAGGACAAGAAGAATGAGAAGGAAATCTTTTATTTTTCTTATGACTATCCTACCCGTAAATTGACCCATCTGAAAGATAAAGAAGACGACCTGAAGAAAATCTATTGGGGATCGGTCTCTCCTGATGGTAAAACGGTGATTTATGCCAAGGATTTGAATTTGTATCGCATGAGTCGTGAAGATTATGAAAAGGCGAAAAAAAATGAAAAGGATAGTACGATCGTGGAAATCCAGCTTACTACAGATGGCATGAAGGATTTTGGCTATGGTATTCCCTATAGTATGTTGAATACAGATACTTTATGTAATGGCAAGCGTCGTCGTGTAGGTGGAGTGTGGTCTCCGGATTCACGTTATTTTGCTATGACAGTTTCTGACGATCGCGCTGTGAAAGAGTTATGGGTAATAAATTCGATGGCCCGTCCACGTCCCACATTGGAAACTTATAAATACCAGATGCCGGGAGAAAAGGAAGCTCCCATAGAACACCTGTACTTGTTTGACTTGGTTGATAATAAACGTAAGGAAATTAAAGTAGCAGCTTATAAAGATCAAAGCATTGGCCTGGAATACAAACCAATGATGCAAAAACAGCGTGGTATGGAAGATCAGGCTGCCGTTTGGCAGGGTGATAACAACCGTTTCTTCCTGACCCGCAGCAGCCGTGATTTACATCGGATTGATGTTTGTTCCTATACGATAGGACAGGATTCTGTTGTACCAGTAATAAAGGAACGGATGAATACCTATCAGGAAACTCGTCCTTTAAGAGTCTTGAATGGTGGAAAGGAAATTATTCAATGGAGTGAGCGTGATGGTTGGGCACACCTTTATTTATATGATGATCAGGGTAATTTGAAAAATCGTATCACAAAAGGTCCCTGGCACGTGGAGGAAATCTTGAAAGTAGATGACAAGGCGCGTGTGATTTATTTTACTGCCAATGGAATGAATGCGAAAGAACATCCTTATTATGAACATTTGTATCGTGTGAATCTGGATGGCAGCGGTTTGAAATTACTGACCAAAGGGGATTATTTCCATCGTGTGGAAGTGGATGATGATGCTCGTTTTGTGGTGGATAACTATTCGCGTGTAAATACGGTGCCCTGCGCCATCCTGCTGGATACTAATGGCAATAAGGTAATGGATATTCAGGAGAGTGATTTTTCACAGCTTTTTGCTGCCGGTTATAAATTTCCGGAAATATTTAAGGTAAAGGCGGCTGATGGCGTGACAGATCTGTATGGTGTGATGTATAAACCTTTTAATTTTGACTCAACTAAGGTTTATCCTATTGTGGATTATGTTTATCCTGGGCCACAGGTGGAAGGTGTTTATTATCCGTTTACCCGTATGAGCCCCCGTACCGACCGTTTGGCACAGGCCGGATTTATTGTTATTTCTGTGGGACAACGCGGCGGGCATCCTAGCCGCTCTAAATGGTATCATAATTATGGATATGGAAATATGCGTGATTATCCGCTGGCCGATCATAAATATGCTATCGAGCAATTGGCGCAGCGTCATCATTTTATAGATATAGATAAGGTTGGTATTCATGGACATTCGGGAGGTGGATTTATGAGTACGGCGGCTATGTGCCAATACCCGGATTTCTTCAAAGTGGCTGTTTCTTGTGCCGGAAATCATGATAACAATATCTATAACCGTTGGTGGAGTGAAACGCATCACGGCGTAAAAGAGGTGGTGAGTGAGAAAGGGGATACAACTTTCGTTTATAAGATTGCTACTAATCCTGAAATAGCGAAGCAATTGAAAGGAAATTTGTTACTGATTCATGGTGATATTGATAATAATGTGCATCCGGGCAATACCTTACGGGTAGTTGACGCCTTGATTCGTGCCGGGAAGCGTTTTGATATGCTGATTCTTCCTCAACAGCGTCATGGATTCGGTGATATGAATGAATATTTCTACTGGAAACTGGTTGATTACTTTTCCGAACATCTGAAAGGGAAAAGTGAAAAATCGGTAGATATACCGAAACGGTAGATTTAGGATCATTGCCGGACGAATATGAAAGGAGCACAGAGGTTCGTGTCATTAAGATACCTTTGTGCTCCTTGTTGTTTTTATATTATAGCAGACTGTTGATATAAGCCTTCATGTCCGGTGTAGCGGATTTTGCTTCCAGATACAGTTTATACTGCGCTTTGGTGCGTACCAGATTATGGTCTTTATACCGGGTTTGATAATACGTGTCTCCGTTTATATAATCTGCTAAAAAGCGTACAGCTTGCATATAGGGGAACAGGGTGGCAGCGTAAGGTAGCATTTCTATTTCGAGAGGAGTCAGGAAAGTCCGGGCCGATTCAATATAACCTTTGGTAAATGCTTTGAAGATTTCCATGTTGAACTTCACCTTATTTAAATCAGCCTCATCCTCCTTGCCGGTATTGGCTGCCGAACGGAGGAAATCACCGAAATCGGAGAAAATGAAACTGGGCATTACCGTGTCCAGGTCAATGACACACAACACTTTTCCGTTTTCATCAAATAACATGTTGCTTACTTTTGTGTCACAGTGGCAGATGCGTTTGGGCAATTTGCCTTCACGGTAAAAACGTTCAGCGCTGCACATCGTATCAGCATCTTTTTCTATAGCGTCCACTATGTCCTGTACTTCTGCCAAACGGCCGGATATGTTGGCGGATACGGCTTCACGTAATTGTTTTAAGCGGAATTCCATATTGTGGAAATCGGGGATGATTTCTCCGAGTTGTTCGGGCACATCAGCCAGCATGGCCTGGAATTCACCAAACTTCAGTCCTGCCAGATGGGAAGATTCCGGTGTAACTGTTTCCAATGTTTGTGAACGCGGAATAAATATTGAAATTCGCCAATAACCTTCTCCATCATAGAAATAGGTCTTGCCATTGGTGGAAGGTAGAAAATGGAGTACCTTACGTTCAATGTCCTCTTCGTGTCTGGCTTCCAGCTTTTGGCGGATGTGTCTGGTCACTACTTCTATATTGTGTTGCAGCATTTCAATATTGGTAAATATTAAATGGTTGATTCGTTGCAATACATAGTCAGGCTCTTCAGGAGATACCGATTTTACCAGATAAGTCTGATTGATGAGGCCGGATGTCAAAGCTTTGATTTCTTTCACTTCACCCACTTTGGGGAACTGTTTGATAATTTTTTTGAGGTTTTCCATAGGTTTGTTTGAATAATGTCTATATATACGAAACAAAGATAACTTCTTTCCTTCAATTGGAGGAAAGAAGTTATCTTAAAAAACATATAATAGGAATATAAATCTTTTTATTTTTTCAAATCAGTCTGGAACATACGGTCGGCGCGTAACAGATGACGCCAGTAGGAAACCAATTCTTGTGATTCCTGCAATACATTGAGGTACACCATGGAAGCTTTTACATTGACATCCCGTTCTTGTATGCGGTCCATCTGTTCTTTGCGCAAGGTAGAGATCTTGCCTTTCAGAAGGGCGCCTTCACGTAGCAAGGCATCAGTCTGATCGTAGGCCTTGTTGGCAAGTACTTCAGTAGCCTTGGTCATTAATGCGGTCATCTCATCGCGGATAGGGATGAACTCGTTAGTGGCACGTTCCGATAATGGGGTGAACTTATTGTCCACATGTTCTTTACAAGGATCGCAGATACGTTTCAGACAGTAAAGCATTTGTTCACAACTGTTGCTTCCCAAGTGGAACCAAGTGTTTTTCTCGATAGCAGTAAAGTTGTCTATACGGCGCAGACCTAGTATTTCTTTACGGCGTATCTTTTTTAACATTTCTTTCTGATTGTCGGTATTGTTCACGGCCTTGCGCAGAGCTTTCAGATTTTCGTTGATGAAACCGTCGGTTATCTGCCGATAGGTTTCATTGGTGAATGCCATTTCGGCTACCAATGTGTTATTTACATGCTGGCGGAGTAATCTCCAACGCTCTTCTTTGTCTTTACTGGCAATGAGGCGGGAGAATATGTCGTCTTTGCCTTTATCCTTCTGTTTCTTGCTGTAGTGTATGTTGCTGCGAACCAATAAGAAGATGGCAAGTGCAATAAGGGCCAACATGGCGAATGTGCCTCCATAATACATGATGAGCGTAACCACAAAACAGATAGTGAAAGCGGCTCCGGCAGTGATGAACCATCCACCGATAACAGAAAGCACACCGGTGATACGGTATACGGCACTGTCACGGCTCCAGGCACGGTCGGCTAATGAACTACCCATAGCTACCATGAAAGTTACGTAAGTGGTAGAAAGAGGGAGTTTCAAAGAGGTTCCCAAAGCTATGAGCAGACCGGCCAGTACCAAATTGACAGAAGCGCGTATCAAATCAAATGCTGCCCCGTTCTCCATAATCATCACATCTTTGTTAAAACGGCTGTCGGCCCATCGTTTCAGATTGTCGGGCAATATTTTGGCTATACTTTCCGAAGCGCTCATGGTAGAACGGACAATACTGCGTGCTACAGCGGAAGAACCAAACATTTCGTCACCTTCATCCTGACGCGAGAGATCTACCGAAGTCTTCACTACATTTTGCGCTTTTTTTGAAGTAATCAGCGCATATACCATAATGACGCCTGCTAAAAATAAAAAAAGAAATGGGGTTTTAGCCGGACCATTCAGTGAGTTCATCAAGTATCCCATTGGTTCACCGTTTCCATTAGCCATGAAGTCTGTATAAGCTGAGAAGCCTGCCAAGGGCACACCGATGAAGTTTACTAAGTCATTGCCTGCAAAAGCCATAGCTAAGGCAAAAGTACCTAACATTACCACCACCTTGAATATATTTATCTTGCACCAATGCAATATTTGCATCAGAATGGTGAAGAACACAAAACTGCAACTTACTAACATCAAGGTGTTTTCCTGAATCCAATGTTTGTTTTCGGTGGTCATGAAGGCGGAATCTTTCAGACCTTTTATCAACATGAAGTAGATAATGGCCGTAACAGCAATACCGCCGAACAGTCCGATAGTGTATTTCAGTTTCTTTGTATAATTAAATGTGAAGAGAAGACGGGAGAGATATTGTACTAATGTGCCGAAGAAGAAAGCTACTGCTACTGAGAGGAAGATACCTAAAATGACGGACAATGCCTTTTCCGTATTCAGCAGATCAGCAAATCCTAGCATTCCGGTTTCGTCTCCTGCTATTTTGATAAGAGCTAGAACGAAAGTACCTCCCAATAGTTCGAATACCATGGATACGGTAGTGGAGGTAGGCATTCCTAAGGAATTGAAAATATCCAATAGGACTACGTCTGTTACCATAACTGCTAGAAAGATACACATTAACTCCTGAAAATAAAATTGTTCAGGCCTGAAAATACCGTGCCGTGCGATTTCCATCATACCGTTGCTCAGTGTGGCGCCGATGAAGATACCGAAAGCGGCAATGGCGATGATGGTCTTGAATGACGCGGCTTTAGCACCGATGGCGGAATTCATAAAGTTCACTGCGTCGTTGCTGACGCCTACTACCAAATCGAATATGGCTAGCAGAAAAAGGAATACGACGATTCCCAAAAACATTGTTTCCATATAATTTTGTCTCTCTATTTTATTGGGCGCAAAGGTACGGGAGGTATATTATGATAAAATGTCATATATGTTACATTTGTGTTACAGGCGTTTTTTTGTTCGCCACGGATTGCACGGATTCACACAACTTGATTTTTAATTTATTATTATCCATATTTAGTGGCGGATCTCTTCTTTTTTGAAACAAATATGAGTGGATAAATAATATTTCACGTTTATGTGTGGAATTTATAGAGTGAAAATTTATACCTTTGTAGCCCAAATACTTAATCTATAAAAAATGTCAGAGGCTAAGAGAATTAAAACCGCATTGGTGTCGGTTTATCACAAAGAAGGTTTGGACGAGATTATAACCAAACTACACGAAGAAGGAGTAGAGTTCCTGTCAACAGGAGGTACAAGACAGTTTATCGAATCTTTAGGTTTCCCTTGCAAAGCGGTGGAGGATCTTACTACTTATCCCTCTATTTTGGGCGGACGTGTGAAGACACTGCATCCTAAAGTCTTTGGAGGTATTTTATGCCGTCGTGGTTTGGAACAAGATATGCAACAGATAGAAAAATATGAAATACCCGAAATAGATTTGGTCATCGTTGACCTGTATCCGTTTGAGGCAACTGTGGCTTCGGGGGCCGAAGAACAAGCTATCATCGAAAAAATTGATATAGGTGGTATTTCTTTGATTCGTGCTGCTGCTAAGAACTTTAATGATGTGGTGATTATCGCTAGTCAGGCACAATATAAGCCGTTCCGTGATATGTTGCTGGAACATGGCGCTACTACTTCACGCGAGGAACGCCGTTGGTTCGCAAAAGAAGCGTTTGCTGTTTCTTCTCATTATGATTCTGCTATCTTTAACTATTTTGATGGTGGTGAAGGTTCGGCTTTCCGTTGCGCGGTGGAAGAACAAAAACAACTTCGTTATGGTGAAAATCCTCATCAGAAAGGTTATTTCTATGGAAATCTGGATGCGATGTTCGACCAGATTCATGGAAAAGAAATTTCCTATAACAATTTGTTGGATATCAATGCGGCCGTAGATTTGATTGATGAATTTGATGAGGTGACATTTGCCATTCTGAAGCATAATAATGCCTGTGGATTAGCTTCGCGCCCTACTGTGCTGGAAGCATGGAAAGATGCGTTGGCAGGCGATCCGGTGTCGGCTTTCGGAGGTGTGTTGGTTACTAATGCCGTGATTGATAAAGAAACAGCGGAAGAAATCAATAAACTGTTCTTTGAGGTAATTATTGCTCCGGATTATGATGTAGATGCATTAGAGATTCTGGGACAGAAGAAGAACCGTATTATTTTGGTTCGTAAGGAAGCTAAATTGCCGAAGAAACAATTCCGTTCTTTATTGAATGGGGTTTTGGTTCAGGAAAGAGACCTGGATGTGGAAACTCCTGCCGACTTGAAGCAGGTTACTGAAAAAGCTCCTACGGCGACTGAAATAGAAGATATGTTATTTGCAAATAAGATTGTGAAGAATAGTAAAAGTAATGCTATTGTACTGGCCAAGAACAAACAACTGCTGGCTAGCGGTGTAGGTCAGACTTCACGTGTGGATGCATTGAAACAAGCCATTGAAAAAGCAAAATCATTTGAGTTTGATTTGAATGGCGCAGTGATGGCCAGTGATGCTTTCTTCCCTTTCCCCGATTGTGTAGAGATAGCGGATAAGGAGGGTGTGAAAGCTGTTATCCAGCCGGGAGGCTCTGTAAAAGACGAGTTGACTTTCCAATACTGCAATGAACATGGCGTAGCTATGGTCATTACAGGGATTCGTCACTTTAAACACTAAGATCATTGCAATTTACCATTTGCGGCTACAATCGGACTGTTTATACAGCATTGTTCAGGTAAATGGTAAATTGCAAATGTCAATTGTAAATTGCTAAATTGTAAATGAATTTATGGGATTATTCTCCTTTACACAAGAGATTGCGATGGACCTTGGCACTGCCAATACCATCATTTTAAATAACGGGAAGATTGTAGTGGACGAACCTTCGGTCGTTGCGCTTGATCGCCGTACCGACAAGATGATTGCCGTAGGCGAACGGGCTAAAATGATGTACGAGAAGGAAAATCCGAATATTCGTACTGTACGTCCGCTACGCGACGGGGTTATTGCCGACTTTAATGCCTGTGAACAGATGATGCGCGGTTTAATAAAGAAAGTGAACATGGGTAATCGTTTCTTTTCTCCTTCTTTGCGTATGGTGATCGGAGTTCCCTCAGGTAGCACTGAAGTAGAGCTTCGTGCGGTACGTGACAGTGCTGAGCATGCGGGAGGACGGGATGTTTATTTGATTTTTGAACCTATGGCCGCGGCTATTGGTATCGGTATTGATGTAGAGGCTCCTGAAGGTAATATGATTGTTGATATAGGTGGTGGTTCTACAGAAATTGCCGTGATTTCATTGGGTGGTATTGTTTCCAACAATTCGATACGTATTGCCGGTGACGATCTTACAGCCGATATTCAGGAATATATGAGCCGCCAGCACAATGTGAAGGTGAGTGAACGTATGGCCGAACGTATCAAGATACATGTAGGCGCTGCCTTGACTGATTTGGGAGATGATGCTCCCGAAGATTACATTGTACGCGGGCCTAACCGTATCACTGCTCTTCCCATGGAAGTTCCGGTGTGTTATCAGGAGGTGGCGCATTGTTTGGAAAAGAGTATTGCAAAAATTGAAACAGCTATCCTTAGTGCATTGGAACAGACTCCGCCTGAACTTTATGCTGATATTGTTTTGAACGGTATTTATTTGGCTGGTGGTGGTGCTTTGCTGCGCGGTTTGGACAAGCGTCTGACAGACAAAATCAATATTCCGTTCCATATAGCCGAAGATCCTTTGCTGAGTGTGGCGAAAGGTACCGGTATTGCACTGAAGAATGTAGATCGTTTCTCTTTTTTGATGCGGTAAATGATTTGCTAATGAGGCAGTTTGCTAATTTGCTAATGCCATGCGGTATGGATAGCGCAGTACATTGGCACATTGGCAAATTAGCACATTGAACAATTGGTATTAATGAAAAATCTGCTGAATTTCTTTTTAAAGTATAACTACTGGTTTCTCTTTGTTCTTTTGGAGATAATCAGTTTTGCTTTATTATTCCGCTTCAACAGTTATCAGGGGAGTGCGTTCTTTACATCTGCTAATTTTGTTTCGGGAGCTATGTATGATGCAGCCAATAATGTTACCGGATATTTTCATCTGAAAACGATCAACGATGAGTTGGTACAGAAAAATGTGGAACTGGAATTGCAGTTGGAGAGTATCCGTAAAGCTTTGATTGAAGCGACGGAAGACAGCAGTGGTGTAGAACAGCTTAAGCAGGAAGCACTGGCAGGATATGATATATTCAAGGCTAGCGTGATAAATAACAGTGTCACTCATGCTGATAACTATATTACACTTGACAAAGGAGAAGCGGATGGCATTCGTGGTGAGATGGGAGTGGTAAATGGAAGCGGTGTGGTTGGTATTGTTTATCTCACCTCTCCACATTACTCCATTGTCATTCCGGTATTGAATTCCAAAAGCAGTATTAGCTGTAAGATAAAACGGAGTGATTATTTCGGCTTCTTGAAATGGGATGGCGGTTCATCCGAATTTGCTTTTATAAAGGATATGCCCCGTCATTCATTATTTTCTTTAGGTGACACCATTGTAACCAGTGGACACAGTGCTGTTTTCCCTTCCGGCATTCCGGTGGGTACGGTAGATGATATCGCCGATAGTCACGATGGCTTGTCTTATTTGCTGCGGGTGAAACTATTTACGGACTTCGCCCGTTTGAATGATGTGCGCGTAATTGCCCAAAAAGGGCAGGAGGAACAATTGGAGTTGGAAAAGCAGGTAAAAACGACTAAGTAAGAAGGTTGATGTTGACTTATCTACAAAGAATAGAGTGGTTTATCGGACTGGTACTGTTGCAAGTGCTGGTGCTGAATCATATGCATATCAACGGGTATGCCACTCCTTTCTTTTTTATCTATTTTATTTTGAAGTACAATTCGGGAGTTAGCCGTAATGTCCTTATGATATGGGCATTCCTGTTGGGATTGACAGTCGATATATTAGGCAACACTCCGGGGATGAATGCGGCTGCGGCCACTGTACTGGCTTTTATGCGTGAACCTGTATTACGATTAGTCACGCTCCGCGATAGCGTCGAGGATTTTGAACCGGGTATCAAGAGTATGGGATTCTCGCCTTTCTTCCGGTATATCTTATTGTGTACTTTCTTATTTTGTACCATTTTACTTGTCATAGATACTTTTTCATTCTTCAACCTGCCTGTCTTATTGTTGAAAATATTGACAGATGCCTCAATAACCGTCATTTGTATATTGTGTGCTGAGGCAATCAGGAGGAAAAAATAGTGGAAAGAGATTATAATCTGGAGAAGCGGAAATATGTAATCGGTGCATCGGTGATCGTTATTGTGCTGATTTACCTGATACGTCTTTTTACCTTGCAGATTATGAGTGAGGATTATAAAAAGAATGCCGATAGCAACGCTTTTCTGAACAAGACACAATACCCTAGCCGTGGGGTGATGTACGATCGGAACGGTAATCTGCTGGTGTATAACCAACCTGCCTATGACGTTACAATGGTGATGAAAGAGGTGCACAACCTTGATACGCTTGATTTATGTAAAACATTGAATATTACCCCCGACTATTTTAAAAAGCGTATCCGCGAGATAAAGGACAGACGTTCCAATCCGGGCTACTCTCCATATACTCATCAGGTATTTATGACCCAGCTTTCGGCAGAAGAGTGCGGAGTCTTCCAAGAAAAACTGTTCAAGTTTCCCGGTTTCTATATTCAGCGGCGTACTATCCGCCAGTATAATTACAATGCGGCTGCTCATGTTCTGGGAGATATTGCAGAAGTGTCCAAGGGGGATATTGAAGCCGATGATTACTATGTACGCGGTGACTTCATAGGGAAACAGGGGGTGGAACGCTCATACGAAAAACAGTTGAGGGGCGAGAAAGGAGTGGAGATATTACTGCGCGATGCCCGTGGACGTATTCAGGGACGGTATATGGACGGGAAATATGACAAGACTCCCGTTCCGGGGAAGAATCTGAAACTAGGTATAGACATAGAGCTTCAGATGTTGGGAGAGCGTCTGTTGGAAGGGAAGATAGGCAGTATAGTGGCTATCGAGCCATCCACAGGAGAAATACTTTGTATGGTATCTGCTCCCACTTTTGACCCAAGATTGATGGTGGGGCGCCAACGGGGTAAAAATCATCTGGAACTGGCGCGTGACAGTTGGAAACCATTGCTGAACCGTTCTATTATGGGGCAATTCCCACCGGGATCTACTTTCAAGACTACTCAGGCGTTGACTTTCCTGCAAGAGGGGATTATTACTCCTCAGACAGCCTATTCTTGCTATCATGGCTTTGTGTATGCCGGTCTTAGGGTGGGCTGCCACTCTCATGGGTCGCCCCTGCCTTTGGTGCCTGCCATTGCAACTTCCTGTAACGGTTATTTCTGTTGGGGGTTGTTTCACATGATAGGGGCGAAGAAGAAGTATGGTTCTGTACAGACTGCCATGAATACATGGCGTGATTATATGGTTTCTATGGGATTTGGTTATCCTTTGGGAGTAGACCTTCCGGGTGAGAAGCGTGGGATGATCCCGAATGCTGCTTATTATGATAAGAACTATCGGGGATCATGGAACGGACTGACGATTATTTCTATTTCCATCGGCCAGGGGGAAGTGACGGCTACTCCGTTGCAGATTGCTAACCTTGGGGCTACTATTGCTAACCGGGGCTATTATATTACTCCGCATGTAGTGAAAGAAGTGGAAGACGAGCCGTTGGATACCCTGTATACGACCAAACGTTATACTAAAGTAAGCCGTGAACATTATCAGACAGTAGTCGAAGGTATGCGTTCGGCAGTATTGGGAGGAACTTGCCGTAATGCGAATATTCCGGGAATTGAAGTGTGTGGCAAGACAGGTACGGCGCAAAACCGTGGAAAGGACCATTCTGCTTTTATGGGGTTTGCACCAATGAATGATCCTAAGATTGCCGTGGTAGTCTATGTAGAGAATGGAGGTTGGGGAGCAACCTATGGTGTACCTATCGGTGCATTGATAATGGAGAAATATTTAAAAGGCGAACTTTCACCGGAAAGTGAGGCGAAAGCGGCGGAAATACAAAACAGACGAATAGATTATGGCATACACGAACGATAGTATATGGAAATCAGTGGACTGGATGACTATCTGCATTTATCTGATGCTGGTTATCTTTGGATGGTTCAGCGTATGTGGAGCCAGCTATGATTATGGTGAGATTGATTTTTTTAGTTTCGACACTAGGGCAGGAAAACAGTTTGTATGGATCTGTTGCTCTTTGGGGCTCGGATTTATCCTGATGATGTTGGAGGATAAGTTGTATGATATGTTTGCTTACATTTTATATGGAGGCATGATGCTGCTGTTGTTGATAACACCTTTTCTGGCAGAGGATACTAAGGGATCTTACTCATGGATAAAATTCGGACCTGTAAGTTTGCAACCGGCGGAATTTGCTAAATTTGCCACGGCGCTGGCTTTGGCTAAATTTATGAATGTCTACGGGTTTACAATGAGTAAGTTAAAGTATTCATTGCCTGTGGTAGGGATGGTGTTGCTGCCCATGCTGCTTATTATTTTGCAACGGGAAACGGGGTCGGCTTTGGTTTATCTGGCTTTCTTTTTTATGCTGTACCGGGAGGGGATGCCGGGTTCTATTTTGTTTGCCGGGATTTGCGCCGTGGTCTATTTTGTAGTTGGAATCCGTTTTGGCAATGAATTGATGGCGGATGACTGTACTTCCATCGGTGAATTTTCTGTGTTGCTGCTGATAGTCATCCTTTCTGCTTTATTAGTTAATAGTTATTGCAAAAAAGCATCGGTAGTGTGGTATATCGGAGGGATTGGTGTTGGTGGTACCTTGCTGGCTTTATTATTTTCGTATTATGTTATCCCTTTTGACATTACTTGGTTCCAATATGGATTGTGCGTAGTTTTATTGTTCTATTTGATCTTCCTTTCTATGCATGAACGTATGCGTAATTATTTTTATATTGCTCTATTTGCGATAGGTTCGGTGGGATTTCTTTTTTCTGCCGATTATGTTTTCAATAATGTGCTGGAGCCACATCAGCAGATACGTATTAAAGTGGTGCTTGGTATGGAGGAAGACTTGGCGGGGGCAGGATACAATGTGAATCAGAGTAAGATTGCTATTGGTTCGGGAGGCTTATGGGGGAAAGGCTTTTTGAATGGTACACAGACTAAACTGAAGTATGTGCCTGAACAGGATACAGACTTTATCTTCTGTACGGTAGGGGAAGAAGAAGGCTTTATAGGTTCGGCGGCTGTATTGTTTCTTTTTACCGGACTTATTTTGCGTCTTATTGTGGTGGCGGAGCGTCAGCATACTCGTTTTGCCCGTGTTTATGGATATTCGGTATTAAGCATTTTCTTATTCCATCTGTTTATTAATATAGGTATGGTTTTAGGACTGACCCCCGTTATAGGCATACCACTGCCTTTTTTCAGTTATGGGGGATCTTCTTTGTGGGGATTTACGATCTTGCTTTTTGTATTCTTGCGTATTGATGCAGGGCGGGGAAAACGTTAGAGCTTATTGGTTTTCCGGTTTGCGCAACCGGATACCTATATCGCTGATTCCCGTCAACGGGTTGTCCGTCATGATATGGACGATGCGGAAAGTACGTGCGCTTCCTTCTGTACGGATAGGAATAGATGCTTTATAAGGCAGGTCACATTGATATAATCCACAAAGACCATTTCCTGTTTTATTTCCAGCTTCGTCAACCAGAAAAAGTTGTAAAGTGTCTGTGACGTAAGTCAAAGTATCCTTTGTGTTATGGCTGACTTCTAGCCAAATATCTCTGTAAGGATAAGATTCTTGATAACGGATACCGATTTCTGCTTCGTAATTTCCGGCAGGGATAGAATTGGGCAGGGTATAAACAAGAGTATCACTTTTATCCCATCCGTCAAGGGGGACGGGGGCGTAAGAGTGATAGATGATATTGTTTTGACAGGCTGCCAATATGAGTATTGGCAGCCATGTCAGTTTATTCTTTAGTTGATACAGGAGTTTGTGGCTTTTCATTCGGGATTTGGCTATTGTTTCCGTTGTTCTTGTTGTCATTTTCCTTTCCTCCTCCGTTATTCCGGTTTTCACTGCCTCCTTCATTATTACCATTATTGGGGCGGCGTTTATTGCGGTTCCGGTTTCCGTCTTCCCGATTTTCACGACTGCGTTCTTCCCGGTTGCGACTTTCCCTGTTGCGATTTTCTTCTTTAGGGCGGTTTCCGTTCTCTTCGCGTGGCTGCTGAGCCTTGTTTTCTTTAGGCTCTCTAGGTTGTTTGGGACGTCCTTCTCTAGGTGGCCGGTTTTCTTTGGGTTGTTGTGACCGGTTCTCTTTAGGTTGTTGCGGACGTCTGTTTTCATTGGGAGTACCTTCTCCGTTATTACCGTTATTTTCCGGCTTACGTTTTTTCTTTCGGTTGCTGTTGTTGCCTTTTCGTTTGTCGAATCGGGTTAAGCTTTCTTGTTCTACTAAATCAACGGGCTTTTGAGGTTCGTTCTTTTTGACAGATTCGGTTAAGCTTTCCGGTTTCTCACCCCGTCGGTTCATATTAATAATTTCAAAAGCACGGCGTGCGGTGATGGTTACAGCATTAGCTATGAAGTTTTTGTCAGTAGAGTACATGATAGTTCCCTTCAAAATATCCGCTTTGAAAAAATAGAATGTACTATCCGTCGTTTCTAAAGTCATTTCTTTGCTTGGAAGGCGTTTTTGGGACTCTACATAAGCGTCTACTTCATAGTTTAGGCAGCATTTCAGCTTGGCACATTGTCCGGCTAACTTTTGGGGATTCAGAGAAATATCTTGATAACGTGCCGCACTGGTAGATACAGATACAAAATTTGTCATCCAGGTAGCGCAGCACAATTCACGTCCGCAAGGTCCGATACCGCCAATGCGTCCGGCTTCCTGACGGGCGCCAATTTGTTTCATTTCTATACGTACACGGAAAGCTTCGGCCAGTACTTTGATCAGTTGGCGGAAGTCTACACGTTCGTCCGCGATGTAATAAAAGATAGCTTTGTTGCCATCGCCTTGATATTCCACATCACCGATCTTCATGTCCAGGTTCAGATTCTTGGCTATCTGGCGGGACCGGATCATTGTGTCATGTTCTTTGGCTTTTGCCTCCTCGTATTTTTCCATATCTACAGGTTTTGCCTTGCGGTAGATACGCTTGATTTCGGCATCGGGTTTGATGTTTGCCTTACGCATTTGCAAAGGTACCAATCTTCCCGTCAGGGTTACTGTACCGATATCGTGTCCGGGGCTTGCTTCTACAGCTACTATATCCCCTTTTTCCAGCTTCAGTTTGTTGCTGTTCTTATAATACCCTTTGCGGGTATTCTTGAATTGAACTTCAACCATTTCCTGTTCCTCGGTGTTGCCGGGAATATCAGCCAGCCAGTCGTAGGTGTTCAGCTGCTTATCCTGTCGTCCGCAGCCTTTGCAACACAAACAGCCGCTTCCGTTCTTTAATTTGAATTCATTGTCCATAATTCTGTTTTAATTGAGAATTGAAAATTGAGAACTAAGAAATAAATGCCATGCGGTTCTGTTATTTTTTAATGCTCAATTCTCAACTTTTAATTTTTCAATAGCACAATCATTTTTAAAGAGAAATCAAAGAACACCATTTTGGGATTCACATTCTGTCCTATATGTAATTGTGCTTCACTAAGTTCGTCCATTATGCCCATCACATTCCGCTCGTTGACAAACGGTGCGAAACGGGTGGAAAAATTTTGTTCTTCGGGATTCATATACACTAAATCACGTTGATGAAAGTTGTATATGAAGTTTTCTCGTATCATACGTTGGCAGTAGGCCAGAAAATTCTTCTGACGTTCACGCCCCATGGAGGCTACCGCATCGCTCCATTGTCTCATTTCGCGTATCTTCCGTTGATAGGAAAGGCGCATCAAATTTATAAAGAGTTCAAAGAACAGTTTGTTTTCCTCGCTCAGATGTATGGTTTCCAGTGCTTTCAGAAAATTGCCTTCTGAGCGGTGTGCTATATCGTCAGCATCTTCCGGTTGTAGTCCGTATTTGGTTTGCAATACTTTTGAGATCTCAGGTTCTTTGATCCCATGAATATTAAATCGTTGGGTACGGCTTTGGATCGTTTGCAAAATGGCATCAGGCTCTTCGGATACTAATAAAAAGACAGTCATGGCAGGAGGCTCTTCCAGTAACTTCAGCAGTTTGTTGCTGCATTCCACGTTCATCTTTTCGGGAAGCCATATAATCATGATTTTGTAACCGCCTTGACTGGATTTCAAGCTGAGCTTTCGTACAATCTCATCGCTCTCTTTTACAAAGATTTGCGCCTGTTGGTTTTCTGCTCCCATCTCTTTCAGCCAATGGTTCAGATTAAAATATGGGTTCTGCAGGACAAAGTTGCGCCAGTCTGCTATGAAATCATCGCATACGGTATCCTTTCCGGCTTTTTTCTTGATAACAGGAAAAACGAAATGCAGGTCGGGATGTATCAGCTTATTGAATTTCACACAAGTGGGGCAAATTCCGCAGGCATCTTGTTCACCACGGTTTTCACAGCAGATGTAACGGGCATAAGCTATTGCCAAAGGCAACTTTCCTGTACCTTCGGGACCGCAAATCAGTTGTGCATGAGGGATTCTTCCTTCTTTTACCTCGGCTATGAGCCGCTGTTTTGCTTCCTCTTGTCCTATTACATCTTTAAATAACATTGCTTTTTATAGTCATTTATTTACTGTTTAATAAATTGCTTTTGCAACTTCCTTTACACTGTTCACGGCACTTACGGTATAGAAATGAATGCTGGGAACCCCACAGGCTATTAATTCACGGCACTGGTGTATGCACCATTCTATGCCAAGACTTTCCGCTTCTTCATCTGTTTGACATTTCATCGCTTCGCTTGCCAGTTCTTGCGGCAAGTCTATCTTGAACGTCTTGGGTATCATGTTCAGCTGGGATAATTTGCGGAAAGGCTTGATACCCGGAATAATAGGTACATTGATTCCTTCTTTTCTTACCCTTTCTACAAATTCGAAATATTTGCGGTTGTCATAGAACATCTGTGTCACAGCATATTCAGCTCCTGCTTCAATCTTTTTCTTCAGCCAATAAATATCTTGTTCCATATTGGGTGATTCCTCGTGTTTTTCAGGATAGCAGGCTACTCCATAACTGAACGGAGTTCCTGTTACCTTGATGGGGGAACCGTCTACAAATACGCCTTTATTGAAATCATTGATCTGCTCTTCCAGTTCTATGGCGTGGTTGTAACCGTTGTTTTCGGGTACGAAAGCTGATTCGTGCTTTGCCTTGTCACCACGCAGTACCAACAAGTCGGTGATGCCCAGGAATTGTAGATCTAACAATACATATTCTGTATCTTCGCGGGAGAAACCGCTGCACAGGATATGTGGCACTGTCGTTATATTGTATTTGTTCTGCAAAGCGGCGGCAACAGCAACTGTTCCGGGACGGCGGCGCTGGCGTGTACGTTGGTACAGCCCGTTTCCCAGCTCCTTGTACACATATTCGCTGCGGTGGGTTGTAATATTGATATATTTAGGGTCGAATTCGCGTAGCGTATCAACCGTTTTATACAGTTTTTCAATACCCGTTCCTTTCAGCGGAGGGAGAATTTCAAAAGAAAAAGCCGTATTGTCCGTGCTTTTTATTAAATCAACTACTCTCATCGTTCTGTCTCGTTCTCTTATGCCTTCTCGGGCGGAATTACATATTTGGGCAAAAATAAGAAAAATATCGTAGTTTATGGGGATGAAAAAGCGATTTATTTTATCTTTGTTCTATAATAAAGTGAAACATACGGAGAGAAAAGCGTTTCCTTGCAGCTAAGCCGTGGTTTTCCACACTTGTCAGGGATACCGTCCGTGATGGTGGAGTAACCTTTCTCCTGCTTACAGGCATTGCTCTCTTTGATGATGACCTGTCAAGCTTTACTGCATGGAGAATACTTGCGGATGGGATAAGCCCCGTCCTTGCAGGAGATGAAACAATCTGTAAACCTTTGTTTGGGGAAGTGGCAGAGGTTTATAGGAACGGAGTGAACAGATTGGCGAACCAACCGACGAAGCGTTTCCATCCGGAGCGTTTTTTATATTCTTCCTTGGTAAACAGGGTACTGTCCAGCTTGTCATGCTCGAACATGGTGTTCAGTTCATGTGTGGTTTCTTTGTCAAAAATGAAAGCGTTGACCTCATAGTCATAGCGTAGGCTGCGGCTGTTCAGATTCGTACTTCCCACAGTGCAGAACAGGCTGTCCACCATCATGATCTTAGAGTGGTGAAACCCGCCATTGTACACATAAATCTTTGCTCCTTTCTTACGCAGCTTGTTTGCTGTATAGAACGCGGCATCGGGGGTAAAAGGAATATCCGATTTGCCCGGTATCATGATTTCTACTTCAACGCCTCGCTTCAACGCACGTTTTATGGCTTTTTTAATGCTTGGAATGGGAGTGAAATAGGGATTCACTATTTGTATTTTATCCTGTGCGGCATCAATGGACTTGATATAAGTCTGCCTCATCAGTCTGGGTTCTTTTTTCGGAATGCGGTCTACAATGGCTACATTCTTATTTCCCTTGAAAGTAGAATCGTTTCGTAGGGGATAGTATTGGCTTCCGCTTACGTGTTGTTTAGTGCTTTTGTTCCACATGGCCAGGAAGATGTCCTGCAATTCGTTTACGGCATTTCCCTCTATACGGATATGCATGTCGCGCCAGTCGCCTATTTCCGGCAGACCCTTTATATAGTAATTGGCTATGTTCATGCCACCGGTATATCCTATTTTTCCGTCTATGACTACAATCTTGCGATGGTCTCTGTGCAGGGCATGATTGATATAGGGGAATTTGAAAGGGTCGAACTTGACAATTTCGATTCCTTTGTCACGGATTGCTTGTATGTGTTTCTTTTTCAATGGCTTGTTGTTTGACAAATTGCCGAAGGCATCAAACAAAGCTCTGACTTCCACTCCTTCTTTCACTTTTTCTCCCAATAAATCAAATAGTGCGTTCGCTATGGAATCGTTACGAAAATTGAAGTATTCTAAGTGGATATGATGTTTGGCATGCCGTATTTCTTCAAAGAGATCGATGAATTTGGCCCGACCGCTTTTTAATAATTTCAGTTTGCTGTTTTGGGTGATAGGAATGCCGGCATCCTTTAAGAAATTGATAACGGCAGAGTCGCTGGTATAGGTTGGCACCGTATCTGTCGCTGCTATATGGATGTTGGTAACTTCTTGTGACTGAGCTGTCTCTACAGTGAAAGATAAGATGAATAAAAGTATTAAATAAATATGTTTTTTTATATCAAACTTCATTGCTTTTTTTATTAAGGCTGCAAAGGTATTTATTATTCTAGGAATGAACAAGCCATCGGTATTATTTATGTTTAAAAGGGAGAAATAGAACAGTGTGGCCATTTGTTTGAACAGTTGGTAAATTGAGGTGGTAGAAATTTAATGAAGGCTGTTTTTATTGTTCCATTCATATCTTTTTTCAGGCTCGGTATAAACATCTGTAGTGTGTGTGAAAGAAGCTTGTCGGTCCGGTTTTTCTGCTGTTGTGACATTCAAGAGGAGGAGATACGGAAAAATAATAATCCGTCGGCGGGATTAAAAGAATGCATATCGCATCCAGCCCTGTTGCATAAGCCTTTTCTATCTCCAGATTAACCCTTTTTATGCGGATGTATTCTATCTCCATAGCCTTTGGAGTTAACTCCATAGCCTTGGGAGATAACTCCAAAGCTTATGGAGATAACTCCAAAGGCTTGCGGAGATAAAACAGACGGGAAGAAAACCTTTAATCATACGGCGGGAAAGGTTTGGGGATACAGGTAAAATCTTTTAGTGATGAATCCGGTGTATGTACAGGGTTATACATATATTATATTCATTCTTATATGTATGTATATGAACTTCCATACGTTCAGAATGAAAATCCACATCAGGGCAGGGGTGTTTTTTATCTCTGCCGATGGATCGTAAGCCGTCATTCCTTGGAGGTACAAATCTTTTATGGTGCTTTTTCATTGAAAAAGACTTGGAATGCTCTACTTTGTGTCAAGCTGGAATAGTTTATAAAAAAGAGAGTATATGATTGATAAACAGTATGCTATGTGAAATTTTCCTTGAAAATGTAGTGAGGGCATGAGGGTATGAGTGAGAGCAAGTATTTTTACCATTGGCGCATAAATGGTTTATAGTTAGCTTGTTATGTTTGCAGTGAGGGTATGAGGGCATAAATGCTTCGAACTTTCTAGTGGGAGCTGAAGGGAAAGGCTGATACGCCAAGAATATTTTGGAAAACTGATCCGGAAAATCCATTCTTGGTTTAACTCTCGGTTTAACTGAACCATGTAAACCGGCGCGTTTAAGGCATAAAAAAAGAGAGTTACTTTGGTGTAACTCTCTGATTCTTTGGTGATCCGCTTGGGGTTTTCACCGTAGCGGTCTATATCTTTGATTTATAAGCTCTTGTAAACCTTGAAAAATTGTACCGTAACGAATTAGTAACGATTTATAGGAACGCTTGTTGTCAGTGAGAGGCATTCGTTTGTCAGCCGTTCTCTGATGCCGCAAAGATAGAGCATTACTTTTTATTTTCCAAACATTTGATTATTAAATCTTTAAAAAAAGATCCCCAGTGCAAGGGGCGAACCTATATATATGGATAGGTTTGCCCCTTGCACCGGGCGGATGCTGCATCAGTCCTACAGCCTTGCCGTCCGCCTCGATACCGCCGTTTATGTGAAGCGGTTCCCCCTCCTTTTTCGCTGAACCGAAAAAATCATGGTGTAGTACACGTATAGTATCCCATGCGCTGCCTTTTATTGTTATTCTTTTGCAGCAAACATTAAAAATTAAGTTTGTTATGGAAGTTATTACATTTGAAAGTGAAGCGTATAAAGCGCTTGTAGGGAAGATTGAAAAAATCGCCGGGTATGTAGCCGAAGCGCAGCTGCCTTCGGAAGAAAAAAAGGAGGCTTGGCTGGACAGCAACCAACTGGCGGAAGCGTTGGGAATCAGTACACGTACATTGCAACGCCTGAGGGATGAAAACCTGATCAGCTACTCCATGCTGCGTGGACGGTGTATGTACAAGCTGTCGGAGGTCGAACGCTGTCTGGAAGAGCGTACCATTCGGTGCAAGCCTCAAACATTGGAGGATTTTCGCAAGAACTACCTAACGAGAACCGGCAATGATAAGAAAGGATGATATACTGAAAATGACGGAAAAGGGCATTTCCGTATTCCGCTATTACCTGCCGGTGGACTTCAAGGTGGGAAAGAACTTCCTGAACCCTTTTTATAAGGATACGAAGGCTTCGTGCAATATTTATTACGAACGCAAGGCCGGTGTATTTAAAATGAAGGATTTCGGGAACGAGGATTATTCGGGGGACTGCTTTGAGCTGGTGGGCAGGCTAAACGGCCTTAGCTGCAAGGAGCCTAAAGAGTTTGTCGAGATCATGGAAATGATAAACCGTGATCTGCATTTGGGGCTGTCCGCACATGAGGAATATCATGTGAGCCATAGCAAAGTCCCCCAAAAGAGTGAAGTGGTATCGGAAGAACCGAAAGCGAAAAGCGTCCGGCCTTATACTGTCGTGCAAAAGCCCTTTACGGCTGCGGAACTTGCCTTTTGGAGCAAATCGGGAATCGGGGAAAATGTTCTGAAAGCGTACCGGACGGTATCGCTGAAGAAGTTCAGCAGCGAGAACCAGGAAAGGAAGCCTTTTTCCTGCATGACAAGCGTCGATGAACCGATGTTCGGATATATGGGGAAACAGCATATCAAGGTTTACCGTCCGTGTTCACAAATGCGGTTCCTGTATGCCGGTGATTTTGGCGACAACTACTGTTTCGGGCTGGAGCAGCTGCCGGCAAAGGGTGATCTGCTCTTTATCACAGGCGGGGAAAAGGATGTGATGAGTCTGGCGGCACACGGCTTCCATGCGATCTGTTTCAATTCGGAAACGGCTTTTATCCCTGCGGCTGTCATACACCGGCTTTCGTTCCGGTTCAAACATATCATCCTCCTCTATGATGTGGACAGTACCGGACTGAAAAGCTCGGCGAAGCGTGAAGAGGAGCTGAAGGAATACGGGGTTAAACGATTGTTGCTCCCGCTTGCCGGTACAAAGACGGAAAAGGATGTATCGGACTACTTCATGCTGGGGAACAGCCGTGAGGATTTGATAAAGCTTTTTCTGGACTATCTGGAAACCTTATACAGCGAAACCATGTCGGCATTGAAATCCTGTGAGGTGGATTTCAACAACCCGCCTCCCATTGCACAGATGATCGTATCGGTAAATGACGTGCCTCTCGGAACTCAAGGCAACCTGCTTTGTATCACCGGCGGAGAAGGCACGGGAAAAAGCAACTATGTGGCGGCACTGATTGCCGGAGCTATCCGTCCCACCGGAACGGATGTGGATGCGCTGGGCGTTACGCTCCACGAAAACAGCAGGAACAAGGCGGTACTGTTCTATGACACGGAACAGAGCGAAGTACAGCTGTATAAGAATATCAGCAACCTGCTGCGGCGATGCGGACGTGAGGCGATGCCGGAATGGTTCAAGGCGTATTGTCTTACGGGAATGAGCCGGAAAGAACGCCTGCTTTCCATTATCCAGAGCTTGGACAAGTACCATTATCAATACGGCGGTGTTCATCTGGTGGTGATAGACGGGATTGCGGATTTGATAAAATGCGCCAACGATGAAGCGGAGAGCATAGCCGTCGTGGAAGAACTGTACCGGCTGGCCGGTATCTACAAGACGTGTATCGTAACGGTACTGCATTTTATCCCCAACGGGCTGAAGCTGAGGGGACACTTGGGAAGCGAGTTGCAGCGGAAGGCTGCGGCAATCCTTTCCATAGAGAAGGACAGCGATCCGGCCATATCGGTGGTGAAGGCTCTGAAAGTAAGGGATGGAAGTCCGCTGGATGTGCCTATCATGCAGTTTTCGTGGGATAAAGAAAAGGCCATGCATGTCTATCTGGGCGAAAAGCCGAAAGAGGAAAAGGACAAGCGCAAAGAGGACGAGCTTGTAGCGGTGGCCAAAGAGGTATTCAGCCGGAGGCGCTTTGTTACTTATGTGGAGCTTGCGGAAGAAATCCAGTCGATACTGGAAGTGAAGGAGCGCACGGCGAAAAGCTACATCAGGTTCATGCGTGAGAAAGAAATCATTCTGAAATCATCCGATAACCAGAGCTATTATGTTATCGGGAACTTTTAAGGAGGAAAGTGTATGTTAGTAGATAAAACGGAATTTGAAGCATGGATGGAACGTATCATGGGTGAGTTGTACCGCATCTCACGGAAGCTGGACAAGGCGGAAACGAGGGAAAAGCACCTGAACTACCTGAACGGAGAGCGTCTGTACGACAATCAGGAAGTATGCCTGTTGTTGCGCATCAGCAAACGCACGCTGCAACGATACCGGAATAACGGGGTGTTGAAGTTCTATTCGATATATCACAAGACATATTACAAGGAGTCGGACTTGCACGAGTTCATCCGCAACAACTTCGACGAGAACGAGATAAAACGGCAGGCACGTGAGGACAAACTGTCCGAGAGCTATCCGCTGCCGAAAGAATAAGTCCATGTTTTTGCTTTGTACCGGTGAAACTACTGCCGTGAGGCAGGAAATCCCAAACTGCGTATTGGTGTTTGTCATGGCAATGACTTCATACAGTTGTGAAACAGGATGAAGTTTCTTTTCTTGTTCGAATGGTGATACTCCAAAGGACAGCGGTCCGGAGGGGTATCATTTTTTATGTATGCACTTAAAAATATTCCAGTTTTGTGGCGTAAAAACTGGGCGTTTTTTTACCTTTGCAAAAACTGTCATTTATGAAATTAGGAATATTACACTTTACAGATTCTCACATAAAAAGTGCCACTGATTGGATTTTGAGTGAGTTTTCATCTCTTGTTGCTTCCGTCAAAACGATATATGAAGAATGTGATCGCATATATATAGTGTTTACAGGTGATGTTGTTTACTCTGGTAGTGAAGAAGAATATATTTTGGCTTCAAAGTTTTTGAATTCAATAAGAAGTTTACTTAAAACATTGTATAAAGATAAGGTCTATGAACAAATAATTTTTACTCCCGGAAATCATGATTGCAATTTCAATATGGATAGACAGGCGAGAAAAAATGCTATAAAAAATATGAATTATGATTATATTGGTGATGATAATAGTGTTATAGAACAATGTCTTATCGTGCAAGAACCTTTTTGAAATTTTGAAAGCTCGATTAATGGACAAGAAACCAAACCATGTATTTACAAGGAATATATAGATGATATACAAAAAGAGGTTGTTATTTTTCATTCTTTTAATACAGCTTGGATGTCTTCTATTAATGAAAATGTTGGTAGTCTTTTCTATCCTATAAAAAATATAGAAGAGACTATTAATACAAAAGCAACGATAAATATATCAGTTTTTCATCATCATTCATCTTGGTTAAATCCTAATACAGAAGAAAATAATAAGCATGAATTTTCCGAACTGATCAATAGCTTTTCTGATGTAGTTATTTATGGACATGAACATGAAAGGCAAGGAATGATTCATACGGACTTAAACACACATAAGGAGTGCTATATTTTTGCAGGAGAGGCATTACAAATGAATCAAGCAAAAAAAGTTCATTCAGGTTTTCAAGTGTTCATCATAAACACAGAAAATAGGATTGGATTTAATTATCCATTTCATTGGAATGGAACTATCTACTCACAACAGGAGGAACAAAAGTTTTCATTAAAAGAAATAGGACATAACAATCTTGATTTTCATTCAAATCAGGCCTTCTTGTCTTCTTTGAATGATATGAAACTGCCTTTATTTTTCAATGATGATAAAAAAATCAAATTGAAAGATATATTTATATATCCTGACATTGAGAAAACCAATGATTTAAAGAAAGAATTATATGAGAATTATGTTGACAGTTCTATTTTTATAGGGAGTTCAAATTACAAAGTAGTATTGCTTGAAGGAGAAAATCAATCTGGTAAATCCAGCTTGATTAATATGATGTATCTTGACTCTATTTTACATCAAAAATTCCCATTGTTGATTAATGGGAAATGCTTTAAGAAGATGGAAATAGATAAACCTTTAGAAAAAGCCTTTATAGAACAATATGAAAATAAATCATTTGAAGAATATAGTCAATATTCTAACGAATGTAAGATATTGTTTATAGATAATCTTAATTCGGCAGAGTTGAATAATAAATCAATCTTAGAATTATTAAAAAAGCTCGAGAATCGTTTTTCGAGAATTATCATTACAACTTCTTCTATATATAATATTATTTCTGTTTTAGAATCTACCACTAAAGATGTTTTTTGTGGTAAAATACTACCCCTTGGTCACAAGAAAAGAAATAAATTAATAGAAAATTATCATCGTTTAAATGAGGAAAATCCATATAGTATTACAGAACAGATTTTTTTAGAAAAAACAAAAGATTCATATGAACAAGTTCAAACTTTTTTGGGAGATAAATTAATACCTTCCTATCCTATATTTGTATTATCCATTCTTCAATCAATGAATTTAGTAAAACCTAACAATTATGAACAAACTTCATATGGATATTGCTATCAGTCTTTAATACATTTCGCTTTAGCGGCAAAGGCTAAAATCAAAAATGAAGATATTGATACTTATATAAATTATTTGTCAGAATTAGCATTTTCTTTGTTTGATAAAAAGAAAAAATCGTTGTCTGATATTGAATTTCAAGAGTTTCATAAAAATTATTCAGCTAATTATATAGCACCTTCTTTTACCGAAGTGAGGGATAAACTATTAGGATCCGGTCTTCTTGTCTATGATGAAGATGAATGGTTTCATTTTGGCTATAATTATATTTTCTATTTTCTTGTTGCCCAAAAGATTGCAACAATATTAACAGAAGAAAAAGGAAGGAAAATAATACAATATTTATGTAAAAATATACAGGTTGATAAATATGCTAATATTCTGATTTTTGTTGCACATCATTCAAAAGATTCATTTTTAATAGATGAAACAATATTAGCATCAATGATTCCATTTGATGATATTGAGCCTATAACCCTTGAAAGGAATGGTTCATTTAATGAATTAATAAAAGATATTATTCAGGAATTTAAAGATGATATTATCCGATCTAATACAGATCCCATACAGGAACGTGAGAAAAGCTTAGAAAGTAGGGATAAGTTAGAATTGCAGATGAAAGATAATACTTACGAAGAAGATTATCAAAATATGCCTTCTGAAATTATATCTTTCTATCAAGCTGTTAGATCATTGGAAATTGTAGGACAAATTATTAAAAATAGGAAAGGTTCTATTTCAAAACAAAAGTTACATGAAATGATAAAGGAGTTGTATCTAACTGCTTTTAGAACTATAGGTTTTTTGGGGAAAATAGTCAAAAGCACTAAAGAAGAATTGACTATTTCTATTCAGAGTAAAGTTGAAAAGGCTGATTCTAAATCAGAAATTGCTGAAAGAATAAATTTATTCTTTCAATTAATGTCTTTTAATTTTTGCTTGGGTATTTTCTCAAAGGTGATCAATTCAGTAGGGAATAGAGATCTTAAACCTATTTTTGATGATGTAGCAAATGAATTGAATACTCCTGCTGCGAAACTAATATCATTTTCAATAAAGACGTGCTATGGGAAATTATCAATACCCGAGTTAAAATTATTATATAAAGAGTTTGAGAATAATCCTGTGGCATTAAGAATACTAAAAGCACGTGTTAAATCATATTTGTACAATAATTATGTAAAATATGATGAAAGACAAAGAATAGCAAGTACTTTAAAAATGTCATTAATACAACCTCGTGGTAATAATCTTATTAGCAGGACATAACTATTGAAGAAAGACGGTAATGATAAAGGAAATTCGACAAAGAATTGAAAATTTTGAGTCTGATTATGTTTTTACATATCAAGATTTAAATTTGTCTCCAGAACGGAGTGAAAGAGTTATCAAAATCTTAAATCGCTTAGTAGCTGAAGGTATTATTGCCAAAATCTCAAAAGGACGCTTCTATAAACCTAAAAAAAGTGTTTTTGGAATGCTAAAGCCTAAGTTAGAAGAAGTTGTAAAAGACTTTCTTGAGAAGGATGGAGAAGTTATTGGTTATATGACTGGATACTTAGCTTTTAATCGATTAGGATTGACTACACAAGTGCCGAATATCATCCAAATTGGCACAAATGTACGTAAAAACAAAACGGTAAGAGGAATGTTCACGATTAGTTTCGTGATTCAGTCTAATTCCATAACAAAGGAAAATATACCTTTATTGCAGCTATTGGATGCCATTAAGTTTATAAAAGAGATACCGGATACAACTACCAGCCAATCATGTAAGTGTATAATGACTATTATTCAGAATTTGAATAAAAAAGATAGGGATGAGCTACTTATACTTGCAAAAAAATATCCTCCAATGGTGCGTGCTTTACTTGGAGCGATGGTTGAGAACATATACGGTACAAACAAAGCATTGCCATTATGGAATACACTAAATCCTCTTACTTTATACAATGTAAAGATAGATAAGCAAGTATTACCCGAAGTGAGAAAATGGAGAATTCAGTAATTATAATTGGAAAGAATAATATATAGCGACCTTATGAATAAAGAACAATTTACATTCTATATAGATGAAAGCTGTCATTTAGAACATGATCATTTTCCTGTCATGTGTATTGGTTATATAAAGGTGCCAAAGGAGCAAACTGAAGAAATGAAACAATGCATAAAAGCGATTAAGCGAGGGCATAATATTTTACATGAGATAAAATGGAATACAATCAGTAACACCCATATTGATATGTATAAAGAACTTATAGATTACTTTTTTGACTCAAACATGGAGTTCAGATGTATTCTTGTTAAGTACAAAGACCGTTTAGACAATTTGTCTTTCAACAACGGCGAGCATGATAATTTTTACTATAAAATGATTTATTACTTGCTTGTCAATCCATACACTAATCCTTCTGCAATGAATAATTACCGTGTATTTTTGGATATAAAAGATACGAAAGGACGTGCAAAACTTAATAAAATCCAAGAGGTCTTCTCTAATAAGTTTCATGGTAAATCGCCTTTTCTTTCTTTTCAGCATATACGTTCCCATGAATCACAATTTATACAGTTAGCAGATTTTTTCATAGGTGCAGTAACTTATAAAGCGAGAGGTCTTCACTTGAAGAAAGATGGCAGCTTGGCAAAAAAAGAACTGATCAACTATATTGAAATGAAATCTGGTTATGTTTTGGATGAAGGTACAGAACCGGGAGAAATCAAATTTAATATTTTTGATCACCAACCTCGTAAGCGCAATGACAGTAGCAGATGAATTAGGAGCTTTAAAACCGTATTTTGCAGACGGGGTTGCAGAAACGGAACAAGAAAAAATGGATGAACTTCATGCCATTTTTCATCGGGATTTTTTTGAGAATACCGTAATTATTGATGGTACTCCTTTAAAAGTGAAACCGTATTTGTATAAAAATAGCAAAAAAGACAATCTTCCTGTTGATTTTGAGCAATACTATGAGAAGTTTGTTCACGTAATTACTCGTACTATTAAAGGTGGAAAGTATAAAACTTCCAGAAAAATAAGAGAATTTCGTGAAGAAAGAGCTAATAGGGTACATTGGATAAGACCTATTTTAGAGAATAAAGAAGATAAGCGTATTACTTATTTTCGGTATATTGAAGATGACGGAACTCTCCGTGACTATTATTGGTATAGAGGTAAACAATATATTGTTATAGTTGAATACATACAACCGGATTACGCATTAATTACAGGATTTTGTGTTGATTGCGATAATCAACCTTATTACCAAAACAAATATATAAACAGGGAAAAATAAGGGCATAAAAAAACCGCATTTACGGTAATGCGGGCAACCAAGTCCTTCGTTCTTCGAGCGATGACATTGCAAATATAGATACTTCTTTTGTTTTAAACAAGGATTTGAGTATATATAAGGAATAATATATGTTTTTTTAACTTCAGGGAAATCGAAATTTTACCGCCGTAAATTTTACGGCGGTAAAATTTCGGTTGTCTGTATAGTATAAAACCCCACTCCGCTGTTTCATGGGAAGCCGGCGGAGTGGGGTTGTTTTTATGGCTTCGGTTACAGGAGCTATAACTTTAGCTTGGGTTTGGGCTTTTCGGGCCGGTCAGGATCGGGATCGTCCTTGTTGCCGGACTTGGGAATGCCTCCGATGACGAGCTTGCCGCCAAGCGCTCCCATTGCCTCTTTGATGCTGATGCTTTTGGGCATTCCGCTTAGTTTGGGCGGAGTGCGCTGCCTGTCGGCGAGGAAGTCGGGCATCCGGTGGACATAAGGCTCGGCAGGGGGCGTGTCCTGTGTGGGGACACTGCCCGGTGAGGGACTGCCGGGCGGAGCATCGGCGACGGGTATGCCGGCGGCGGGGGCGTTATCCTGTCCGTCGGGCGTTACCGGTTGGGAGGGCACGACTTCAATCACTCCGTCGGTGCTTTTTTCCTGCGCATCCACTGATTTGAGGGAGAGCAGGATTTTGCGGTCGAGGGCGGCAAGGTCGGCCTTGAGCTGCTTCAGCTCGTCCTCCTTTTTCCAGACTTCCCCGACGACCTGTTCCAGGACGGGAAGTTCCTTCTCAATGGCTTCGTTGTCCCTCGTGTATTTCTCTATCAGGCGGGGGATGCTGTCGAAGGCGTTGATGAAGTTCTGGCAGGCGGTTTTCGGATCGACTGCCAAGCGGCCGTTGTTATAGTTGTAGAGGAAGTTGCCTTCGCCACGCACGAAGAAACGGTTCTCGCAGAAGTCCAGACCGTCCTTGACGGTGGTGTCGGTCTTGACAACGATGTCGAAGCCATAGAGCGAGCCGATGACCTTCGGCTGGCCGTGCGTGCGTTCCCTGTCCTCTATCTCGTGGAGCTTGGCGGCAATCACTTTCGGATCATCGCCTGCCACGCCGTCAATCTTCAAGGGATTGAGCCTGTTGCCCTCCTTGTCGTACTGCATACGGCTCTCGATGGCGGCCTTGTCCTTCCTGACACGGGCGATGATGTCATCGTTGCTTGCCCGGTTCGCCAGGAAAGTTTCCAGTTTGATGCGTGATTCCCCCTTGCCACGCTGGAAGGCCTTGCGCTCCCCTTCCATGCCGGCAATCCGCTTCTCCAACCGTGCCTTGTCGAGCAGGTCGGTATTTCCGGAAAGCACCGCCACGTACTCTGAGAAAGGTATGCCTCCCTTCTCGTCCATGCCTCCCTCGTCGATGGTACGGCAACCCATGTTGTTCTGCTTGAGCTGGGTGATGAAAAGCTGCTTGTTGTAGAGCAGGTTGAACTTGTAGCTGTCAAGCGACTTCTCCACTGCGTAGATTATCACATCCACCTTGTTGTCCGCATAGAACTTGGCCACCTCGTTGCCCTTTCGGATGCCCCGGCCGTCCCGCTGCTGCAAGTCCGAAGGCCGCCACGGTGCGTCGAGATGATGGATGGCGACACACCGCTTCTGGGCGTTGACTCCCGTGCCCAGCATTTCAGTAGAGCCGAAGAGAACACGTATCTTTCCCTCGTTCATCGCCTCGATCATCGCCTTGCGCTTCTTCTCGGTCTTGGCTTCCTGAATGAAACGTATCTGGTCTTCGGGGATGCCGTGATCCTCCACCAGCTTGCGCTTGATCTCGCTGTACGGATTCCACTGGTCGGGCTTGTAGGTTCCCAAGTCCGAGAAAACGAACTGAGTGCCTTTATGCCCGGCGTATTTATTGTAATACTTCGCAATCATATCGGCGCAATGGGTGGCCTTGTTGTCCTTGTCGTCGCCGTAGGAGAGCGGATCGATGAGCCGCATGTCGAGCGACATCTTCCGGGCGTAGTCGGTGGCGATGAGCATCTTCGCCTTCTCTTCCCTCTCGTTCAGTGGCGGGCGGCCCAGTACGGTGGCATTGCCGGTCTTGGCGAACTCGATGAGCTTCTGTATGAACTCCCTCTGGTCGGGCGTCGGGGGTATGTTGTGCAGTATCTCGTTCTTTTCCGGACGGTCGATGCCGATGTCGGCTGCGGTACGGAAGTCGGTAATCTCGGAATAGAACGAAGCGAGTTCCGGAACCTTGATGAAGTAGCGGAAACGCTCTTTCTGCACCACCTCGTTGGTGACGGAGAACTCGTAATCGACGGACTTCCGGGCAAACACCGCCGCCCATGCGTCAAAGGAGTTGATCCCCTGACGCTCCAATTCCCGGGGGCGCAGGTACTTGAAGAGCAGGTACAGCTCGGTCAGCGAGTTGGAAATGGTGGTTCCCGACAGGAAGGTGGCTCCCAGATCCTTGCCGGTGCGCTGCTGGATGGTGCGCAGGGCGAAGAGCATGTTGAGCGCACGCTGGCTGCCCTCGCTGTTGCCCAGACCTGCCACACGGTCGTGCCGGGTGGTGAACATCAGGTTCTTGAACCGGTGCGACTCATCGACAAAGAGGTGGTCGATGCCCATGCGCTTGAAGTCCGCCACGTCGTCCTTGCGGGTTTCGATCTCGTGGAGCAGCTCTTTCAGCCTGACCTCAAGGTTCATCTTGCGTTTCTCCATGCCCTTGATCTGTGCGTTGCTCACTTCCGCACCCTGCTGGTAGAGGACTTCGAGGTTCTCTTCCACACTGTCCAGTTCCTGTTGCAGGATGTCACGCTGGATTTCGGGGGACTGCGGTATCATGCCGAACTGCTCGTGCGAGAGGATGATGGCGTCCCAGTCGTTGTTCTTCATCCGGTGGAAAATCTCGACACGTCGCTCCGGCGTGAAGTCCTCCTTGCCGGGATAGAGGACTTTGGCGTTCGGGTAGGCGGTGGCGAAGGTCTGTGCGATCTCGTGGATGTTCGCCTTCAGGCCGGTGATAAGGGGCTTGTTCGCCAGTCCCAGACGCTTCATCTCGTAGGCGGCACAGCACATGATGAGCGTCTTGCCGCCACCCACCTCGTGATCGGCGATCCCCCCTCCGTTCTGCTTGAGCATCCAGATGCAGTCCTTCTGGCTGGGATACAGGTCGGGAATGCCCAGCCCCTTGAGGTCAAGACCGGGAAAGCTTTGGTGCGAGCCGTCGTACTTGGGACGGACGAAGCAGTTGAACTTGCGGTTGTACATGTCCGCCATTTTCCGCTTGAACTCCGGCGACTGTTCCATGAGCCAGTCGGAGAAGCCGTTACGGATCTCGTCAATCTTGCTGTTGGCAAGCAGGGTAACCTCCGGATCACGTATCTTCATTTCCTTGCCCGTCTTGTCCAATACGGTCTTGGTGATGTTGGGCGTGGTGTTGTGGATGGCATGGCGCATAAGGGCGATGCCGTTGAAGATGCGGCTTTCCGAACGCACCGAATATTGGTTCATGATGCGTGGGGAGGTCATGTCGGCCTTGATGCTGTACTCGTCGTTGCTGGCGGTATAACGGACGGACACGTCCGTGTCGAACAGCCATGAGGCGTAGCGGCTGTACACTCCCGCCGGTATCCAACGCTCGCCGAAATTGAAATCCAGATCCTCGAAAGGTATGGGCGTGGGCAGCGACTGCCGCAGGGCTTCGAGGGAAATACGTGCCTCGCCGTTGTCGGGATGCGACTGCAAATATTCCTCGATGTGTTCGGCCTTGGCCATGACGTTGCCGGAAATGAAACGGTCGGCAATCTCGTAGTTCTTCGAGAGGGGATTGTAAAATATCCGTCCACGCAGTTCCTCCAACAAGTCAGATTGCGATTTGTCGGTCAGGGACTCCATGTACGCCATGTCCACGTTGCCGTACTTGTTGAGCGAGGCGGTGAGTGCCTCGTGCACGTCATCGGTATGGGTGATCTCGTTGATGTTGTACGAGACGGGATGGTCGAAGATGTCGGCCTTGACCGCCCGGCCGTCGATGTAACGTTCCAGCGACAATATCTCACGGTTGCCTGCATCCATGCGGAACAGGTCGATGTTCTTCCTGTCGTTCAGATTGCCGAACTGACGGATGAAGTCATCGTAAAGAGTGTTGAGCATGGTACGCAACGCCGGATTTGCGGCATGGGCGGCCGCCTCGTTCTCGTACAGGTGATGGTAGGTGTCACGTATCTCGATGTAGAGCGACGCACGGCGTCGCTGGCGTTCGGGCAGATCCAACGGGTTGAATACCGGTGCGGCCCCGCCAATGGCGGAGAGGTAGCCTATCTGCCCGTCATCGTCCACAAGGGAGCCGTTGCGGTGGTGTCCCTGCAGGCCGGCCGGATAAGGACGGGGCTTCATGCGTTCCTGCCGTGCGGCCTCTTCCTCCTGCCGGCGGCGTTCCTGTTCCTGCCGTTCCCGCTCCTGCCGCTCTTTCTCTTGGGGAGTCGGTTCGGCCGGGGCGGGATGTTGCTCCAACGGTGGCATATCGAAAAGGGACAACTGCCCGGAGTCCTTCTTCGTGCTCCTTGTTTTCCTTTTCCTGACCTGTGAACGCTCCTCTTGTGTGAAGCCGAAAAGGTCGTACAGGGACATGACCGGCTCCGGCGTGGTCTTTGCGGCGGTTGGCCGGGCATCCGTTGAGGGCTGCTCCGGCGTGAGAGTCCGACGCTCCACCTGTATCGTCTGTCGATCCGTAGAAGTGGAATGTCCGTTCATGTTACCGGACCGGTTGATTTCCCGCACCTGTGCGATGCGTTGCTGCATGGTTTCCGCCGGACGGCTCACCAGATTGCGGAACTCCTGCACGGGTGAATGGCGGAGATACAAGTCCAGATCGAGCTGTTCCGAGAGGTTGCGGTCAAGGAAATACTTCATGTCGGCGGCGATGGCTTCCATACCCCCGTCATGCAGGTAGATGCGTGCCGGCTTGCCGTAGGGATCGGTACCGACATGGCCACGTGTATGCACGATGGCGGCGGTATGCTCGAAATACTCGTTCTGCGTCGTCCCGTCGGCCTGCGTGCCGACTTCCACGAAAGACCGTTCGAGTGACGTATATTCCCTTTGGGAAAGCGTGTCCTTCTGCAAGATGATCAGGTCGCTGCCCACCTCCGTACCGGCATAGTCGGTAAAGAGGTTGTTGGGCAGGCGGACAGCCGATAACAGTCGGGATCGGTTCATCAGGTATTGCCTTACGGGATAGGCCATAGCGGAGTTCATCACCCCCTGTGAGGTGATGAAGGCGAGGACGCCTCCCTCACGGACGGCATCCAGCCCTTTGGCGAAGAAATAGTTGTGCAGGCTGTTCAGCGCAAAACGCCTCGCCGTGCCGTTGTCGAAGGAGGGATCGAAAACACGTATGTCACCGAAGGGGATGTTGCTGCTCACCACGTCGAAATAGCCGTTGCGGTGCGGGGGCAACTCCTCGAAGCCCTTGATATTGACCTGCGCTTCGGGATGGAGCCGGGCAAGGATGCGGCCGGTAAGCAAATCCTTTTCATAGGCAACAATTTCGGGAGTGTTGCCGGATGCGGAGTAGCATTGCGGTCGGAAGGCCGAGACAAAATTGCCGGTTCCCGATGAAGGATCGAGAAAACGGCCGGGCGACACTCCGTGTTCACCCAAAGAAGAGGCAATGGCATTGACAATCGCCGGCGGCGTGTAGAAAGCGGTAAAGGTGGATGCCTTCACGCTTTCCACCAGCCGCCTGTACTCACGCTCGTCAGCTGCTCCGTCACGCAGGACATTGTGAAGTTCCGTAATCAGGGGGAACAGTTCACGGTCGGCCTGTGTCCAGCGGAGTATGTCGGTGAGTTTCCCGAAAGGGGAAAGAACCGCCTTGATACCTCCGAACCCGGAGTAGGCGGCGAGTATGCCCGCTTCCTCCGGTGTGGCGGTGCGCTGTTCCTTCTCCAAACGGAACATCAGCCGGATTGCCTCTATATTGTCCCTGAGATGCGCCTTTTTATTATAAGCCATTCTCTTCCAACCAGATTACAACCGTACCTGTCAGCTCGTCATAGAGCTGCCCGAACTCCGGGCTGAACATGAAATCATCCGAGAGCGTATAGCCGGCGAAGACCTTCCGGCATTCGGGAAGCAGCTGCAAGGCCACGCTGCGTGCGCTGCCTTCGGGGACTTCGGCGGCGAACTCGTTCCAGAGGACGGTAACCAGCGTGTCCAGAGGAGAGAAATGCAACCCCTGAAAAAGCAGGGCGTTCGCCTGTTGTGCCGCATCGTCGTAGGTCAGGCCGGAACGGACGGCTGCGCTGAAGGCTTCGGCGGCCTGCTCGCTGCGGGTGGCGACAAAAGACTCGTCATCCGCCAAATCGGGATGCGACTCACGCAGGAAGGACAACAGGGTAAGACGGTAGTAAGACAATTCATCCGGTTCTTCCGCTACGGATACCGGCACGTTGGATTTATTCTGATTCATATAATTATCGGATTATTAAGTGATACAATTCCGGACGGGTTATCTCTTCCTGCCGCTTTTTTCTCCCTGCGGTTTCCTGTCCGGGAAGGAATAGCCTACGGTAAAATCGGGATTAAGCACCAGTGCGGCATCGAAGCTCCTGCCCTCACGGTTCCTGAAGCCTTTGACAAGAGGGGTGCGGCCTGTGGTCACCAGCCCGACAATCTGTTTGTCGGTCAACACCTTGCCTCCCTTGTTGCGGAACAGGGTGAATCCGCAATCGACATCGGCGCATTTGGCGACCTTGTCGAAGAACAGGATGCGGCTCTTCTTGCATTTGGGACAGGTGCATTGCTCCCCTGAAGGAGCGACATCGAGGGTGGCGGCCAGCAGTTCGGCAACGATCTGTGCGGTATAGACCTCTATGTCCCGGCGGAAAGAGGGCGCATCGGCCTCTCCGGTTTCTATTTTGGCGAGGGTATCCTCCCACGCCGCTGTCATTTCGACATCGGCAATCTTCTTGTCCTTTACCGTATCGTAAACCGCCAGTCCTTTTTCGGTGGGCACAAGGTTCTTCTTGTCCCGGCGTATATAGTTACGGGCGAACAATGTCTCGATAACGGCCGCACGGGTGGCCGGAGTTCCGATACCGGCCTCCCGGATTGCGGTACGCAGCTGCCCGTCGCCGATCTCCCTGCCGCAATGCTCCATAGCGGAGAGTAGCGAACTCTCGGTATGCAGCGGTTTGGGTTTGGTCTGCTTCTCCACTGTTTCGGAAGCGAGCAGCGGCAGGGTTTCATCCGTCTGTAACTCCGGCAATGTGGCTTCCTCCACCTCCTCTTCCGGTTCGCCACGCACGGCACGCCAACCGGCGGATTTGACGACCGCCCCCTTGAGGGTGAATATCTCACCGCCTGCGGACAAGGCAACTTCGGTCATTTCCTTGACGCAATGCGGGGAGAAGGCTTCGAGCAGGCGTGCGGCAACCATTTCGTAGATAGCCCGCTCGTCCTGCGACAGACCTTCGGGCAGGTTCTCGGTAACGAGCAGCGCATGGTGGTCGGTGACTTTGGCATCATCGACCGGACGGCGGTTGAGCGGTGTGTCCCGCAAAGCGGATGCGATGGCGGCGAAGCGTGGATATTGTTGCAAGAGCGTTATGCGTGAGGGAATCTCCTCGAAGACATCTTCGGATATATAACGGCTGCCAGTACGCGGATAACTTAGCACCTTCTTCTCATACAGGCTTTGCGCAAGCGTGAGCGTCTTGTCGGCCGAGAAGTCCAGTTTGCCGTTTGCCTCTTTCTGCAAGGCGGTCAGGTCATAGAGCAGCGGCGGTTCCTGAACGGCTTCCCTGCGCTCTACGGAACTGACGGCAAGCATACCGCCGTCCTCTACCTCACGTAGCCCGGCAGTGGCCGTTTCAAGGTCATCGAAGCGGTTCCGTGACAGTGCGGAGAAGGCGATGCCGTCCTTGGCCGCCGAAACCTTTATCTGGAAATACTTCCGGGGTACGAACTGTTTGTTCTCCCGGTATCGTGAGCAGATCATCGCCAATGTGGGTGTCTGCACCCGTCCCAAAGAGAACACGCCCTGCCCGGCGGCAAGGCTGAGCGCCTGAGAACTGTTGATGCCCACGAGCCAGTCCGCCTCGCTGCGGGCTTTGGCGGAGAGGTAAAGATTGTCGTAAAGGCTTCCCTCCCTGAGATTCCGCAACCCCTCACGGATGGCCTTGTCGGTGAGCGAGGAGATCCACAGACGGACAAAGGGTTTGGTACAGCCGAGATAGTTGTACACGTAACGGAAAATCAACTCTCCCTCACGACCTGCGTCGGTGGCGACGATGATGGACTCGCACCTGTCGAACAGCTCCCGGAGCACTTCCAGCTGCCTGACCACTCCGGGATCGTCCTTGTACACCTTACCCTCCCGCACCTGACGGGGTACAAGCCTGAACTCCTGCGGCAATATGGGGAGGTGTTCCCGGCGGAAGCCGGAAAAGCCGTAGCTTTCGGGCATGGCAAGACCTACCAGATGCCCGAATGCCCATGTTACGGCATATCCGTCCCCCGTTAGATACCCGTCTTTCCGTTGGCGTGCGCCCACTACGGACGCTATGCCCTGTGCCACGCTGGGCTTTTCTGCAATGATAACTTTCATATAATTATTGTATTATTCATGTGAATGATCAGATGGATACCCCTTTCTTATCGGCTTTCTGTACCGGGCGGTTCCGGCTGACGGCGTTTGCCGGCTTCGTTCCGTCCTGACGGACGGCCGCCTGCTGCGACTGTTCCTGTTTCTTGCTCTTGTCCGGGTTCCATTTGAAGAAATCGAACTTCGCCCGCTCGTGGTTGACACGGACGAAAGCACTGAACAGGTTCCCCTCGTTGTCTGTCATGTCCTTGATGTAGGTCGCCTTGCCCTGTGCCAGTGATGCCTGCTGTTCTTCGGTAAGGTCTTTCCCCTTCAGCCGTGCGGGGATTACCAGCCCACGCTCCTGCTGCCGGTTCTGTTCCTGTTCCTGAGCTGCGGTCTGCTCCTGCCGGCGGGCGATTCCCTTGAAGTCATAGTCGAATCCGCCCTTGCACGCATTGAACTGCAAACGTGCATCATAATGACGCTGCTTTTTCTCCGACCACATGTTTTCGACAAGGACGGACTCGCCGTTTGCGATGCGTTTTCTCTGTTCGTCGGTCAACGCCGTGCCGTTCACCTCTGCGGGAATGGTTATCCCGCTGACCGGTATGTGATGGAGCCGGTTGGTCTTGGGATTGAGCGATACCAGACACGGCTCACGCACGCCTCCGGCCAGTTCGAGTTCCACCACGCAACCCGCATTGCCTTTTTCCAGCAGGTTCTGTTTCACTTCGGGAGTGAACTCCACGTTGAAATACGGCGTGTCCAGTTCCGGATAACGCTTGCAACATTCGATCTCGTTCCGGAGCGTACCGTCGGGATTCTCCGCCAGACGGATGCAGGCGGGAGTTTCAAACTCTATCCCCTCGATAACGGTTTTCAGGGTGAGTACGGCGGATTCGTTGCCGTTGAGCAACCGTCTGAGCCCCGGTTCTCCTAACGTTTCGGGTGTTACCCCCATGCGCTCAAGCTGCTGCCAGTCCACCTGTTCCATACTCCAGCGGGTGGATTGCTCCGTTCCGCCCCCGCCGGACTGCTGTTGTGCCTGCTGTCGGCTCTGTACGTACTGTTCCGTGTCAAGACGGTATTCGTCCAGCAAGGCAGAATTACTTTCGGGCTGCTTGAACAGGCCGACAAGCTCCTTGACGGAGGCAAGCAAGTCTGCCGGAAGGTGATAGAAGCGGAAGTCGGACGGCCGCTCGAACTGTCGTTTCATGTTGAGGAAGAACGTTTCGAGTATAGACACGTTGCGGTCTATCCGCATGAACTGATCCGAAGGCTTTGCCCCTGCCAACGGTCTGGTCTTGAGTCCCCCTTCGGGTTCGATGTCCTCCACCACGTGCGGGGTGTTGCCTTCGGCGGCGTTGGTCACCACCAATACCTCGTCTTTCAGATCTTTCAGTTTTTTGTCCATAAAGTGAATGAGTTTAATTGTGATACAATCAGGTTAATTGCGGCACGAAAGTAGAGGTAAGAGGCTATGGCGCAAAGGGAAAGGAGGGAATGGGGAACGAGTGGCTACGGGATGGCATGAAGTGGCCTGCCGGCAAGAAAGAATGACGTTCCGATACAAAAACTTCAAAATAAAAAGCGTACCTTCGCAACAAGAAACATAAAAAAGGACAATCCGATATGATTACCAACCGGGAAGAAGTGATAGACAAGGCATTCAAGGTGTTTTTGAGGATGAATTACGAGAAAGCGAGTATCAGCACGCTGGCAAAAGCCTGCGGGGTGGTAAAGACAGGGGTGGTATATTATTTTCCCCACAAACTCGATCTGTTCATGGCGGTAGCGGACAAGTATGCCATACAGATGCAGACACCGGCCAACAAGTTTGCCGGGCCGACGGAAACGCTGGCAGGATTTATAGAGCAGTATGTGGCAGGAGTGAGTACGGCCATGAACCGTATCATCAAACAGGTGCGATGCTGTGCGGACGACAATGAATGCTGTCCCAACTTCTACTATTTTCATTTTCTTTCCCAAGTGAGGATGTATTATCCCGGAGCCCGTGAGAAAATAGAAGAAATATTCCGCAAGGAACACGAGTTATGGAGAACAGTCATACAGAAGGCAAAGGATAGCGGTGAAATAAAGCAAGATACGGATGTGAAAAAGACCGCTCCGCTGTTCCGCCAAGTGTTTCTGGGCATGTCCTACGAGCAATCGTTCCTGAACGGTCTGGACGTAGAAGAATTGAAGGAGAAGTTCGATTGTCTGTACTCGCTCCTGAAAGCCTGACTCCTTTTTTAGCAATATTTAAAAGACTCCGATAAAAATATTTTCTGAACAACCGTTCAGATTTCAATACTTTGCTTTATCTTTGAGGCATGAAGCAACAGCCAGAGATATGGACAAGGTACAGAAGCAACGGTCAAACATCGTCCTGTACAGGGAAAAAAAGGACGGTGAACACTACATACGGATAGAGTATGCAGGCGATCCGGCAATAGCCCTACTGCTCGCCCAAGATACGGACGTGGAAAAGACGGACAACGGTTCCGCCTACATGACGGCTGCCGCCTTTAAACTGCCGGATTTCTACGACCGCTATTCTCCCCACGCTTACATAGATTACAGCCGGGTGTACGTACGGCATCCCAAACCACAGCGGACATACGTATTGCCGGAAGGCTATCTGGAACTGCTGGAACAGAAGCGGTACAGTCCCTCGACCGTGAAAACCTACCGTGCCTATTTCAGCGACTTCATGGAATACCACAAGGGACGGAGCATCGACCGCCTGAAAGTGGCGGACATCAACAAGTATATCCTCTATCTCGTAAACGAGAAGAAAATCTCCGTTTCGCAGCAGAACATGCGCATCAACGCAATCAAGTTCTATTACGAGCAGGTGAAAGGCGGCAAACGGCAATATTACGGCGGCATCACACGGGCCAAAGAGTACAAGACGTTACCCGAAGTGCTGAGCCGGGACGAGGTCAAACGTATCCTCTCCTGTCTGACGAACCGGAAACATCACTGCATGATTTCCCTGATCTATTCCGCCGGTCTGAGAAGGAGCGAACTGCTGAACCTCACCCCACAGGACATTGTCAGTGAACGGATGCTGGTACGCATCATGGGCAAGGGTAAGAAATGCCGTTACTCGCTGTTGTCGGAAAAGGTGCTGCACGAGCTTCGGGAATATTTCAAGGAATACCGTCCGAAGAAATGGCTGTTCGAGGGCGATACTCCCGGCGAGCAATACTCGGCAAGCGCACTGGTGAAAGTGCTGAAAGAAGCCGCACAGCGTGCCGGCATCAAGCATCGTGTACACGTACATATGCTGCGTCATTCCTTTGCCACTCATCTACTGGAGCAAGGGACAGACCTTAGAACCATACAGGAATTGCTGGGACACAATGATATAAAGACGACGAGCATTTATCTTCATGTGACGAGTGCCCATAAGTCGAGCATACCCAATCCGCTTGATTCGCTGGATGATTCGTAGGGTGCAGCTATTAGAGATTAGGAAACACACCTGTCGAGTGTCGGTTATCAAAATGAAAGATACCAAACGAGTGTTTTTACAAATAACATTATGAACATTTAGAGTACATGATATGAGAAATGAAATTTTACAGTTGAAAGATTTAGGTCGTATGCCTAATGAAAGTATCAATGATTCTGATAGCATTGATGAGTTGATAAATGCTTATGATACTTTATTAGAACAAATACAACTCCCCATATCATTTGATGAAGCTATGGTGTTGGTACAAATCTTCCCTGAAAATGCTTTTTATGATTTGCAGTGGAGCTTACTAAGACTTGTAGAGTCCGTTTGTGTTGATGATGATAGGTATATTCAATTAATAAACTCTTGCCCAAGTCAAGAATGGCGGGACACTCTAAATGCTCGCTATGCAAATTATAAAAAGGCACAAGAGGTAAAGTAAGTTCATAACAAGCCGGGATAACGGACTAACGCCGTTCCCCGTCCAGCCATTAACGATAATAAATTCAACAATTATGAATACGGAAGAGCTTTATATTTGGCGATATGGGATAGATAAACTGCCTAAAGGATTATTGGAGTATGGCAAATCTGATGTTTGTGATATCTATGATGAAAGTAAAAGGCAGAAGTTTCAGAATCTCGGGCAATGGATGTGGCAAAATAATGACGGATGGCGTGAGAATTTACCTCCCGTCTTATACCTTGTATGCAACAAGAAACCGGGAATCCTACAATTTGATTTTCTTGATAAAAGAAGTATAGAACTCAAAATCGTATCGGAAGAGTTTTTGTCTTTACTTAAAGAAAATGGCTTCGTTGATAAATATGATATTGCTACCGTCAAGGTAGTAAACAAGAAAAACGAACCTCTAACGGATAAAAAATACTATGCCCTACGTATAAATCATTTTGACAATGATTCTTTTCATTTCGGGAAAGGCATAACATATCAGAGTGACTTACAGAAAGAACGAGGTACTTGTTTTACAGTATATCCTAATATGAAACTGAAAGACAATTCAATCAAACAGAATTTCTTTGTTTTGGATAGCATAGAATATGGAGATGGTGTAATATTCCGAGAAAGAGTTTTGGATAAGGTGTTGAACCTGTATAAACCTGAAATTTACAAATTATCAGACTACTCCAAACTATGGAGAAACAAAGGCTTTTATCCATATGGGAATGAATTTATGATTGTGAAATAAAATCGTTAACAAGGTCGAGATAACAGCTTAACGCTGTTGCTCACCAAACCATTACCGATAAATTAATTAAAAAACAGAAAATGTGTTTGAACAAAAAAATATGGCATGGCATTTTTAGCCATAATGCTTATTCCGTAGTTGCTCAAAAATTGACGGATAATGAAACCTGCATTTCATGGGCTGGACTACATATAATAAACAAATATGAAATTTCAAATTTGTCATATGAATTTCTCAAGCTATCAAAAAATAATAATTTTTGCTTAGTACTCTTCACTATTGATAAAGATAGATTTATCAATAATGATGGCTTAAACCCTACTGATTGCAAAAATTATATAGTATATAGTTTTGATACAGAAGAAGAACTTTATAATATCTGTTCTCAATTGAATATTGATCCTTCTCAATTTACACAAAGGTGGAATTGTGACTATCCATTCAATTAATATGAAATATCGGTAACAACGAAAGATAGCATCTGACGATGCTCCTTTCTAACCATTAATGGTAATTAAGTATGATAGATTATTTATTTTTCAAATTTTATAGGCTATGGAAATACAGTTCTTATTCCGAAATAGCGGTTTATGCAGCTTTGTTAATTCTCGCTGTATTTCTGAATTGTAATATTCACACAATATGGGGAGTATTGGAACAATATAAAATATTGCCTTATCCAACGCGAACAATGTATAATGTATCTTTAGGGCTGATATTCATTCTTTTATGTATTCGTTTCTGCTGGAAAAGAAGGTATAAAGCTGTCATAGAGAAGTTTAATGAAAAGCCTAATAAGAATAATCTATTGATACTTATATTATACATTTTCCTTTCGTTGTTTCTCTTTGTTTTAGAGGCTTTTTATAGTAAAGGGAAAATATAAATATACCATTAACAACGCAGGATAACGGCAAGCCGTTCCCTGCTGAACCATTACTAACAATAGTGCGATGAATAAAACCGTCCAATCCATATTATCATTGACAGCTTTCAGTGCTTTACTGATAGTCATAACATTATTTTGTGGTGGCTTAGGTTTTGGTCGTTTGTTCGAGATATATGGCATTATGGAATATTGTTTTTTAGGTTTACTTCTAATTATAGATGTATTGCTAATCTACAAGGTCTATAAACTATATGCAATGCAACCTAAAGCGATAGTGTTATTGTTGGGCTTGGAATGTTGCTCTATTCTTTTGTGGATTGTCTTTATCTGTATAGACCAAAGTTTATTAGATTGGCAAATTACAAACTTCATATTGCAAGCTGTCAATTTAGACGGCTTCGAGGGGGATGAACGAGGATTGAATATGCTCGCAGTCTTATGCGGCATTGTTTATCCTCTTATTGGGATTGGGTGTTTATTCACCGGATTGGGATTTATAAATAAGTTAGTAACAACGAAAGATAGCATCTGACGATGCTCCTTTCTAACCATTAGCGAAAATAGAAACCAGCATGATACAGCAAGTAGAAAAACTGAAAGAAATAATCAATCAAAACAGTATGGGGCATTTGCCTTTGCCCTACCGGGTTGATTTGATGAAACGAATAGGCAATGCACGGATAGTACAAAAAATATTGTGCGAGTGTTGCAAGAAAGCTTGTTCTTGCTTTTCAGAGGAATTTGGTGCGGAAAACCTATTATACAGTGCCTTGTTTGAAATAGATAGTTATCTGTACAAGAATAAGGGCACTATCGAAAGCATATCGGTTTCGGTGGAACGGTTACGTAATTATGCGGAACAATCCATTGAGAGCTGCGAAGATATGGCAGGGTGGGCAATCATCGCTTTAGGGTATGCTATCCAAAATGATGCTGCTTCCATATTGGAAATAGAGGATTATAACGGTGAAGATGATAATACTTTCGACTTTGAAAGTTGGAATGTGGATTTTATATGCTCGATAGCCTATTCGGGCAGCAACCCTTTCGTGGAAATTGGAAATGTGGAGAAACGCAAGGAATATTGGCTGTGGTATGCAAAAATGGTAGGGGAAGTTACTCAAAATCCTAATATCGAGCATTTACTATTATCTGAATACAGAAGCGGAAGCTCTTCAATTGATATACCCGCACGCAATCAATTTGACGATACTATTGAAGCTCAATTTAAGGATATATTATTTTATATAATGGATTGTAAATCCCAAAAGTTAAAGGAAGGACTTGAATATAATATATTATTTGTTTCATGTGTAGTTGATATGTTTAGCATCACTTCTTCTAAAGGAGATATAATAACATTAAATACAAGAAATACAGATAAAATCTGTAATGCGTTTAGAAATATACGTGAACTAATGTATAATAAAAACTCAAAACAAGGTGCATGGTTTCAAGTTGAAATGTTCTTAAAAAGTAAGGCTCAATATACTCTCAAGTTCAATTATGATAACCTTGAGCAAATTCCTTCTTTTTTTCAGAAACCTGATTGGTTGTTGGAGATGTTTAGGGAATATCCTCGAAGCAAAGAATATACACCTCTCTGGCTAAGAAAAATAGTTGGAAGAAGAAAGCTGTATCTGACTTAGTTTCTATGAGTATATAAAATAATTTCGCTAACAACGCAGGATAACGGACAAGCCGTTCCCTGCTGAACCATTAACAACATTATGAATACAATGGCAATGAATCTGCTTAATACTATTATACTCTGTTTGTTTCTGCCTTTGGACATTGTAAGCCAAGTGCATGATACAGACACCTTATGTTATAAGAATGACACGATATATCAAGAGTTAAGAATCACAAGGGTCAATGAAAAGAGAATTTATTTCGTCTTGTCATCCACCAAAGAAGACGGTAAGCTAACAGATATGCATAAAGGCTATGCTTCTATATCCGATTACGCTTATCTTGCTTCTGAAACAGATTTCGCAGAAGATGGTTCATTGTATCCTGTCGTTGAATATTGGTATGAAGATTCAGATATATCATTTTCCATAAGAGTCAGTTATGATATGGGCTTAGCTACAATTTCATGTGCAGAGAGCCTTTCATTGCCTTATATTTATAAGCTGAAAAAGAAATAGAGTTGTTAACAAGCACCTGTGCCACCTAATGGTGGCAAGCTGCATCCCATTACCGATAAAAACGTAAAATGAAGATACTTTTTTATATCATATTGTCAGTGATATTCCCATTTCAAATGATAATGGGGCAAACAGGGAAAGACTCCATTCTTTTCCGTGGGAACATTGTATATGATGGTGATGCCAGTGAAGCTACTTTCCTACATGAACTATATATAAAACATAATCCTAAACAACGATAACCTATCGTTTGCGATTCGGATTTTTCCATTAAATGTATACGTGGAGATACACTGCTCATAGAACATTTTGACACAAGGTATCCTTACTTTTATCAAATGGTGGAATTTATAGCGAATGATACACTGCCACAAAACATTCATATTTGGAGATACCCAAAGTCTTGTAATGATTGGTATTATCATCAGAAATATAAAACAGCAAACCTGTCTATTAAAGACACAATCAGAAAGTCTGAAATGGTAGGTACATATAAATGCAAGTGGAAGAAAAAAGACAGCGATTATCCGGTAACGTCTGCTGCAACCATGAAAATAAATGATGACGGGACATTTGAACTGATTGATGAATGGGTTAGCTGGGATACATTCGGAACAACTTTCTATGCCGGGAATTGGGAGATTAAACAAGATACATTAATTTGTAGAGTTGTTCCTGAGCTGATGCCTTCAACCGTACAAGAACGTTATCCGGGGCAAGTATTACGTTTTGTCCGGGCTAATTTTGAAGATGATAAGCAATATATTATGGAAGAAGAAAAAGTTTATAAGTTTCTTGTATGTAAAAAAGGTTTGATTCAGACAGATATACAAGATTATATATATAAAAAAGTAAAAAATCGGTAACAACGAAAGACAGCATCTGACGATGCTCCTTTCTAACCATTAATAACAATTTAAAGATGAACATAAAAAACAAGATATACCATACAGTCTATTTTCTCCTATTCGGAATAATAGTAGGTATTTTAAGGTGGTCTATATGTATAGTAGATACAAATGGAACAATGGATTTCACCCCATTTTTACAAGCGTTCTTGTTGATAGTCGCATTGTTATTGTTTGTAATCTTGGATATTATTTTGCATAAAGTAGCCTTGAGAGCGATTTCGATAACCATTCTATTGTGTTTCAATATATGGTCTTATACCTACTATTTCAAAATAGAAGAATTGCAAGAATATTGGAGTGGACTTAAATATTCACCTTATGACGCATATCTTCCACCCAATATTGATGATTTCATTTTTGTATGGTTGGCAAGCCAGATTCTTGTTTTTTATCTGTTCTTGACAATAGGCATTTCATATCTATTGAAAAGAAAAAAGTTATTAACGAAGCAGGATAACGGCAAGCCGTTCCCCGCTTAACCATTAGTTGCAATATGAAAAGAGTAATTATACTTTATGTTTTATTCTTGCTTTCACCTTATATTTTTGCACAAAACTATAAGGAAACTATTCAAACAGAGATTGATGCAATAAACAAAATGCCTTTGAGAATTGCATACCTTGTTCCTTTAGATAGTTTAGGAAAAGTAATAGAGGATGAATATATGGAATTTGATCAAATCCATTCATACAAAATCTTAGATGATGGTCAAATTAAGAATGCCAATATATTGTTCACTATGTATTTCGATAGCGATAACAATATTAGGAAAGTATTTAAGCGATGGGCTGACGGGGGTGCATTGCATAGTATCGCATATTATGATTCTAATGGGCGATTGATATATGGGGTATATAATAGAGGAGATGAAACTCACGGAAAGTTGTATGCTGACGCTCCGGGTTTTCATATAGAGCATTTTCCTGAAGAGAATGAATGTAATGACTGTTTTGAAGCATACCTATTCTTATCTACGAAATGCATGGAAGCTCAGTATAATATAATATTACAAAGCCCTCCAAATGCTAAAAGGACGATTTTTACGCCACAAGTTGGAAATAGTGCCATACTATGCAGTTCTTACATTTATTCTTTGCCTAATGGAGAAAAAACTACCAAAGGCGAAGATGGTATAGCAGTCAATTTTGGAATGCCTGTTGTCATAAGTAATTTAACAAATGACTGGTGCAAAATAAATTCCATTTTTAATGCTCCTATAGGTTATATACCTATTCAAGACATTGAAATCATTAAGTAAATATAGTCAGCAACTAACAAGGTCGAGATAACAGCTTAACGCTGTTCCTCACCAAACCATTATAAACAATAGTGCAAAATATGAAACAGAAAAATTATATATTCAAATTATTATTGAAAATTTGGTTTAGCACATATTTTATTTATATGTTTTACCTTATATGTATAACAATAATTGTTGAAAAAGATACAATCAATCATCCACATTGTTATGTTAGTCCTGTAATACCATATCTTTATTGTTTATTCATTTCATCCATATTATCAGGTATTTCTATTACAATGTTTCTTAATTGTTTTGCAATAATAAGGAATAATTCGCTATATAGTTTTTTTTCTTTTTTTCTGGCACATATCCTAATAATGTTATATGTTTATATAGAATCTGAATATAAAATAGTATCAACCTTGAACTTATATACAATTCCATTTATGGTAATTTTACTATGCTTGTATATAATATTCAGAAAAAAAGTACAGCTAACAAGCACCTGTGCCACCTCACGGCGGCAAGCTGTAACCCATTAACATCAATATAGTACAAAACAACATCAAATTGTATTATGGTAATTAAATTCATGCATTGGATAAAAGAGAATGGTTGGATAATTGTCGGCATCTTTCTGACTGTGAATATCATTTATATCTACTTCACAGACAAGTATTATTACTATAATGTGGAAAACGTGCGCTATACCATTGCAAAATATAAGCATACCGGTTTCATTAGGAACAGAATAGTGTATGGTTTCTCGTATGAAGTGTATGGAAAAACTTATAATACGAATACAGAACAAATCCTGAGTAATTATAATCTGGAAGAAGATAGATTACTGATTAAATATTCAGCAAAACAATATGGTGCTGGCGAAGTAGTAAAAGTAGTCGTTCCCAAATGGGTGTTATCCCCACCCAAAGACGGATGGAAACAGTTTCCTCCCGACATAAACTGGAAAGGTGCGGAACTTGATACCGCCTATATGAAAAGTATGAATTTGGAGATACCATAATTTGATGCGACTAAAAATAGAATGTTTACAAGGTCGAGCCAACAGCTGAACGCTGTTCCTCACCAAACCATTATCAGCACTAAGAATATGAATATTCAACTTAAAAAATATACAAGGTTAACAGTGAAAATTACAATGATGGCTGTTTCATTATTCTGCTTATTTTCCGTAAGTTGTATCAACAAACAGAAAAGAGAGTACAGACATGTGTGTGATAGTCTGAGCAAGATGGATTTTCCTCCAAGAGTTCTTGATACATTATTTTTCCGGAAGTATGGAAACGGAATTGAGGTTGATACTACATTCCCCAATGGAGAACAACATCTAATACAATTAGATTATGCAAACAACTATTATTATGCAATAGAGTACCCAAACATACCGATTATAGATGTGATGTCGTATGATGGAAAGGACGGAAAGCTGATAGACTGGCATCAACGATTTATTGACTGGAACAACATATCACCTTGGGTATGGTATGATAAAGAAGGAAACGTATGCGAATTGAGTGCTACTTGCTCCGAAGAGAAAGATTATATTTATCCTACTTACTCCATTCATCAGTTAATAGAGAAACTGAAACAGGAAAATATAGATTTGTTCCATAACACTTCCATATATTATGGAACAGACTATCGGGATGCTGATTCCATTCCATATAAAAAATGTGGATGGCATGTTATGATGAAAGATACCACCGTCTCTAATGATACTTGCAACATGACTGTGAGATTATATGATGGTAAAACAGGCAGATTATCAGATGTATATAGAGGAAGATGGCAGGGGGATAACTAAAACGAATATGCTGAAACAAGTACCTGTGCCACCTCACGGCGGCAAGATGCATCTTATTAGGCACAGCTTATAATAACCTATAAATGACAATAGTATGAAGAATTTGAAGAAACTTTGTGAATATTTTGCAGTCGCATTCCCCATAGTGCTGGTATGCGGCTTCATCGGACTTGTAATCAAAGAAGTGGATAGAGGAACGTTCTATGATTTAGATACAAGCGAAGCACTTGTCTTTTGTTTACAGTTGGGGATGACAACATTTACAGCTTTGATTCCTTACAGTTTGAGCATTGCCACTTTCCTGTCTTTTTGGACAATGAAAGGCGAGAAATGGACAGATTTTTTCCGTGCATTGGCAATCGGGCTACTTCTTGTGTTACCCTTATCGGCAATGACTTACTATTATGACTGGTCAATGCGTCCACAGGCAATGGCGGAATCTGCTTGGAAAATAATAGATAGAAGAATGTCGTATCCCAGAGAACTGACAGATAAATATGGTATAACCAAGGCAGATGTATTGAACAAAATGCCTGAGACAATGCCCGAAACAAAACTCGTAGCCCGTATGGATTCATTGAATGCTTCTTTTCAGGCTGATACAGATACGTGCGGACAGTTGCTTTCAATCCTACCGGACACTTTGGCATCGGAGGCCTACGGAATATATCGTTTGGAAGAAATGGGTATTGCTTATCAATACGCCGAGCATCCTGCTGCAGATAAAGACAGCCTGATGTTTATACAACAAACAGTATTGTATCAACGTGCAATCCAAGCATGGGAGACCTTAAAAGAGTTGCTACGCCACCGTGAGGCATATTTTGACCGAACTCTCAACACTGCATGTATATATATTGCATATCTTTTATTTGCCTTCTTGGGTTATCTGCTGCGATACAAACCAATAAAGAAAATATTGACGGTATTTGCGATGCTGATTGCCGCAGCTTGGATTTACCATGAAATAGATACTTTGGTTCAGGCACGTGCAAAGAAAATAAAGACGGTATCTGACCAAATTGTAGATAGGACTTATGATGAAATAAAGGGAAAAAGAGAAAAGGAAAGAAATACTGATAACGATTAGCAGACTTGCCTTAACGGTAATAAGCCAAACCACATTATAAACAATAAAAACGAAGTTGTATGGAAGATTTTGATATTCTAAATAAATTTGACAATGATAAGCTAATAGACGTAGTGAAGAATTATAAGCGTTACGGCTATGATGATGAAATTCGTGATCATGCTATTAAATTATTGGTAGAAAGAGGCTGGAGCGTTGAGGATTTGAAAACGTTCGGTTATTGGGAAAATTCCGATTACGAAGAGGCATTGATACAATATAAGGCTTTTTGCAGGAATTCGCTGATTGCTGTCTGCATTTTGGTGATAAGTCTTTGCACGCTGGTGCTTGTCTATCTGCTATTTGTTTTTATGGCATATCGAAATGTATGCAAATTTTATCTGGCATTAGGGAGAAAGGAAGAAGCCGTATTCTCCTTTGACTTGTGTTGGCATGTTTTGTTGTTCTTCTACCTAAAAGAGAAAATGAAAGAGGAGCTGAAAGGAATAAAATAAGTTTATAACAAAGTCGAGAAAACAACTTAATGTTATTTCTCACCAAACCATTAAAGGCATGAGGAAATTATTAGAGAAATATTACAATATTCTATACTATTGCGAATATAACCTGTTGTTCTTTATTTTTAAAAGGTTTTTAAATCCTTTTTATTGGATAAGCATCCCAAAATGGAACAACAAGTACATGAAATGTATTGTATCAAGAATAAGTAAGCAAGAAGTTAGTGAAATTCATGGGGGAGTAAATGTATTCATTTCTTCATGGTCGACATTTGCCATAAGCTGCACCAGTTTTTGGTTGCTCTGCATTGTATTGATTGTAGGCGGTAAGTTCTTAAAGATGTTAGGTATAGATGTTCCAAGTGTCATTTTTGAAAATAAATTCATTATTATCTTATTGCTTATAGCTTTGGTTTCCTATCTATGCTATATAAATGAATTCTTTGTATTAAAGAACGATAAATACAGGAAATTTTTCGCCGAGTTTGAGAAAAAGAAAAGGTATCTGCTCTACTACGGCATTTATGTCGTTTCCCTGATTATACAGTTAGCAACTTTCTATATGCTGTTTATGGAAATAGTGAAATAATATTTGCCGTAAACACAATTTTTCCCTACCATACATTCATAAAGAATTCATTCAAATATGGAACAACGGATTACATCATTTTCATTGTATCGATGACTGTCGGGAATACAATCCGGTGTATATATAAGGTATATTGTTTATTTGTAAAGAAGTAGAGAATGAAAACGAAATTAAAATACCCGATATTCAGCTTTGCCCCCAAAGGCTTGGCTATGGATTATAGGATAGAAGATTGAGCATATGAGGACAAGAGAATATTCGACAGATGAGCTGTTGCTAATCGCCAACAATGTAACCGGCGAATATACCGACAAGCAGGTGCGGCAGGCAAAGCTGGAACTGTACAACCGAGGCGTGGACGACAAGGTGATTGCCGACATCATGGAAGAGAAGGAGGAAGCCTTCATGCGACGGCTGGATGCCGCCGCACGTGCTGAGAAAGCCCGCATGGACAAACAGAACGAGAAGAACAGGAATGTCAGTTACCGGTGGTGGGAAATGCTCGTCATATTTATATTTGCACCGTTCTATCTGTGCAGGCAGCACTATCTGCCAAGCGACTTCTTCCCCAAACTGAAACAGCTGAAAGCGGAAAAGTATGATTTGAAATTCAGGCAACGGATCATCTGTCTGCTTGCCGGAGATATGGTCTGGATTTTCATCTACTGGGTGTATTATTCCTTTGTAAAGAATTAAAGGATGAGATGAAATCCCTAATTCCATTTCCAGACACGGAAGCATTTCCGGCGAAAAACGGAAGCGGTTACCGGTCTATGGCGGTTATCTTTGCAGGATTTCATACATTACCGATTTATCCATTAAAAACACATTATCATGGAAACGAAGTTTATCGAACAGCTGGTGATGACCGTACCGGAATCACTGAGAGAAACAACCCTTGCCCTCCAAACGGAAGTGGAGGAACTGCTAAAGGCGAAAAGTACGAAAAAATTCCTTGTACTGGAACCCTATTCCCGGAACACGGAACTGTGCCGCCATATCCTGCGGCGTATGGAAAAACTGCCCGAACTGCCTTCCGTGTCATGCAAAGAGTACCGGCCATTGCTGATGCTGCTCTCCCTCTCCAAAGAGGTGGAGATACAGAACGACCTGCTGCACCATTTCGTCGAGCCTTACCGGAAAGCGTACCGCACGCCGGAGATGCTCTATCTGTGCGAGGTGCTGTACCATACCGGCACTCCACAACCCCTGTACAACATGTGTAATGAGGTATGCGACTACTTCTTCGTGGAACGGCGCAAACAGATCAGCCGGCAGTACACACCGCTTACCGAGCTGGATTTCCAGTTTGCCGAGAAACGGCTGAAGCCCCTGTATGCCGCCGTGTTCCGAATGAAGGTGAACCGCTATAGCTACCGGACGCACAGTGTGGAGGAACTCGCCGGAATGTTCTGCATGAGCGTTTCGACCTTCCGTGACAAGTTCCGCAAGATCTACCACCGCCCGGCCAACAGATGGCTTCAGGAACAACGTATCGGACAGATACGGCGGGACTTGAAATATTACTATGACCGTCCGCTAATGGAAATAGCCGAGAAGAACGGATTCGCATCGGCCAACCGTTTCTGGGAGTTCTGTACGGAACAGATGAAGCAAAGTCCGAGCGAGCTGCACAAGGATCTGTACGATGAACTGTGCAAGGAACGCCGTAAGTTCTATCTGGGCGAATAGACACCGGCATTTTCGGCGAAAAGCGGAACAGGCATGTCGGGCAAAGCGCTTACATTGAAGCCATTTTCATACTTAAACGAAAAAACATTATGAAATTATTCAATGTTACCCCTTATCTCCTGTTGCTGGAACAAGAGAACAGCAACGAGGAAACACTGTCGAAAGCCAATGCCGAGTTCGTAAAGGAAGTGTACGAGCTGCAACGTGCGAACGACATCACCATTGTCCTTTTCCAGCTGCAATACCTGAGTTGCAGGCTGGTCATCCTGCGCGAGCATTACCGCACGGCACAGAAGGAACATCTGATCTGCTACTCCTATATCATCGGCACTCTGACCTATCTGGAAGGGATGCAAGCCCACTGCAAGTTCGCCTATGAGATACATCCGGCGGGTGCGGATGTTTCCACCGTACCGGCCGGAACCCCTCCGGTCATCTGGACATCGGAAGTGATAAATCTGATAGAGTTGCTGTACGCCTGCCACGAACTGAAACTGTTCAACGGCGGTGATGTCACGCTGAAGCGTGTGGTGGAACACGTGTGCGGACTGCTGGGACTGGATGTGAAGAACGCTTCGAGCTACTACGCACGGATACGCAGGCGAAAGGCGGACGAGCGTACCTACTTCATCGACCGCCTGCGTGAAGTGATGCTCAAACGGATGGAAGAAGATGACGAGAAACATTACCATAGAAAGTAATCCGATTTCCGGAACGAACGGAATCCCCTGCAAGCCATAGCCGCTTACAGGGGATTTTTTCCGTTCGGCACATCGTCATTTGTTCAGTTCCAGAAGGTGCTTGAGGGCGGGATCGCTGGCGATGCGTTCCAGCTCGTCGGTCACGATCCGTTTGACATCCTCCTTAATCCGGTTGTAGTTTTCCTGTACCATTTCTTTCATGTGATCCACTCCGTCATCGTCCACGAAGCCGGTGATAACGGGTATCTTCTGATATGCCTTCTCTTCTTCGGCTATTTTCCCGGCATCGACGACAATCTCGCAGTGGAAGATTTTCTGCTCAATCCTCTCCCCGAAATTGTCGGCTACGGAGCCGACGAACATCCCCTGTGTCAGCCCGCTGATCTTGCTGGGTGGAATGAGGCTGTCCATTTGGGTGGATATGGAGGTGGAAACATCCTGCCGGTTGATGGAGATGGAGTGACGTTTCTGAAGTATCTTGCCGAACCTCTCGCTGAGAGTCTTGGCCGTTTCCCCCACGACCTGCCCCGAAAAGATGTTGCCAACCGTGTTGATAATCACCTTCGCCTCCTTGTCGGTATAGTCACGGATAAGCTGGCTGAAATCCTGAAAACCGAGCAGCACGGCGACCTTGTTGCTGCGTGCGGTGGCTATCAGGTTATCCAGCCCCTTGATGAAAATGGTGGGCAACTCATCAATGATGATGGAGCTTTTCAGCCTGCCCTTCTTATTGACAATCTTTACAATACGGCTGTTGTACAGGCCGAGCGCAGCACCATAAATCGCCTGCCGGTCGGGATTGTTGCCTATGCAGAGGATTTTCGGCTCGTCGGGATTGTTGATGTCCAAAGAGAACTCGTCGGCAGACATCACCCAATAGAGTGCCGGCGAAATCATACGGGACAGGGGAATCTTCGCACTGGCGATCTGTCCCATGAGCTGGTCGGCGGCTCCCGCCAGCCACGCATCGAGGAAAGGACTGAGGTAGTTCTCCAGTTCGGGATAGGAGGACATGATGGGAAAGATCTGCTCGTAAGGCTTGTTGAGGAACTCGACGGCATGGGGGAAGGTGCAATACCTGCCGTCCTTGTACACCCGCAGAAACCAGATGATGGCGGCAAAGAGAATGGTGGGCGACTCAACGAAGAAATCGCCCTGCTTCGCCGCCCACGATCGGTTGAGATTGAGCATGATGCTGTACGAACTCTCGTAAGCATCGGAGATGTCGGTCATGAACTTCGGGTTGAGGGGATTGCAGCGGTGGCTGCGTGAGGGATCGTCGAAGTTGATGACATAGAACTTCGGCGGCACTTTGTACCCCTCCAAATGGTTGAGCAGGTGATTGTAAGCAATGGTGGAGAGGTCGGGAAACTTGAAATCGTAGATATAGGCGGCATAGCCTTTCTCTATCTGCTGCTTGATATAGGAATTTACCACTGCAAAAGACTTTCCCGAACCGGGCGTTCCCAGTACGATGGAGGCACGGAAAGGATTCACGACATTGATCCAGCCGTTGTTCCACTTCTTGCCATAATAGAACCGTGTCGGCAGATTTACAGAATATTCGTTTTCGATAAGCCTTGTTTCCTGCATGAAACTTTCGTTCTCGTTGTTGAACACATCGTCCATAAGGTCCTGTTTGAGAAGGCGGGAGATCCATACACCGGCGGCAAGCAGGCAGAGATAGCCGACGGCAAGAGTGAGTATATAAAAGGCGGTGCGTGCCATTAACGGTACGGGCAGGCTGAGCAGCCACCAGTTGAAAAAGAAGAGGACAACACCTGCGGAAAGGGCTGTCCAGATATGCGCCCATTTGATTTTTTCCTCCTTTACACCCTTCGTGCCCAGACACGACAGGGCAAGGAAGGTAACGGAGAAAAGCTTTGTCCAAAGGATGGAGCCGAACAACCCGGTCGTGCGCTGGAAGTTCAGCAGAATCCTGTCCACCACTCCGATACTGACATTCCACTCCCGGATGGCCGGATAGCAGAACCAATAGATATTAACAACTACGAACAACACGCTGAGGGCACGCATAAAGTCCATGACTTTTGCCAGTCCCCTGAGATCATCTTCTTGTGACATAATACTGAGTTTTAAAAAGTTATCGTCTTGATAATTATGTAATACGGGTTCAGTCCTGACGGCCGTAACGCCGACGGCGTTTCTTCTTGTCGGGCTTCAGTAGCCTGGGATGCCGGGGGACATAGTTCAGCTCCGGCTCCATGCCGGAAAGTAGCCCTCCCAGAATTTTCTCCCCGTTTCCGGAAACCACAGCGGACGGAACGGACGGCAGAAGTGGCGGCAGGAGATCTTGCGGCCGCTCCTGAAAGCATCTGTCCAGCGTGTTCGCCGAAAACTCCTTGCCCAGACGTGAGCCGTTGAGCACGGTGCGGCTGCGGTGGTCTATAAAGGTAACGCCATAAATCCTGCCGGTTCCGTTGCGGCGGAGAACCAAGTCTATCTGTTCTTTCGCCAGCCGGCTACGGAAATCCCGTTCGTCCACGGATCGGCGCAAAGCTTCGGCCACTAACGGCCGAAGCCGTTCACGGCACGGGTCGGACTTGATTCTTGCGGCGGATTCCCGCATCTTCCTATCCAACTGCTGTGCACCGGCCGTTTTTCCCAGCCGGGAGGACTTTATGGGAGTGGCCGCCGTTTCGCCGTTGCCGTCCAAAGCGGTATAGAGTATGCCGTGATAGGTGCGTCCGCCAATTTCCCCCTTCACTTCTTCCACTCCTATATTATACAGGGAAAGCAGGGCACGGAGTTCGCCCATTGTGCGGAAGCTGTAAAGCTCGAGCAGGGGTTTGAGGGTACAGGCGATCTGCCGTTTGATGTCCCCTTTGGCAACATCTACCGGCTTCAGCTGCCACTCTTCGCCTTTCTTCCGGCCTTCCGCCGGATGCAGGCCGTATTTCTGCTCCAGAAGTTCGGTAATCTCCTTGCTGCGACGGTATTCGAACTTGTCGGATACTTTCCTTCCCTCACTATCGACACGCAGGGAAACGATGTGGATATGATGCCGGCCGATGTCCTCGTGCTTGAAGACAAGATAGGGCTGGTTACCGTAACCGAGCCGCTGCATGTATTCCCTGCCGATTTCCGCCAGCTGCCCGTCGGTCAGCACGTCGTCGGGATGCGGGTTGAGGGAGATGTGTATGACCGGCTTCTCGGTGCGGTAATGGTTCGGCATCCATTCGAGAAACTGCCTCACGGATTCATCCGAACGGAAACGCCCGTCTTCGGGATAACGGAGGAGATGTGCCGAAAGGACTTTCGCACCGCCTTCATCGACCTTGTTTTGGTTGTAGGCCAATGCACCGTACAAGTTCTTACCCACGCTGATCCTGGCTACCATGTGAGGCGAGTTTTTGGGAAAGTTCGACAATCCGGCGATTCAGCTCCACGAGTTCAAGGGTGAGCTTTTCAAGTCTGTAAAGCAGTGCCAACGCTTTCTTTTCGGTGAAATGGATGTGCAACTCCTTGACTGCCTGATTGTAATTCACTCCTATGGCACGGAACTGCCGGAACAGTTCCGTGAGCTTGGCCACATACTCCATTGTGGCACGGTCTGTCCGGATCACCCTGAACTCCTCGTTAAAGATCCGTGCGGCGATGAACTTGGATTTGGACAACAGGCCGGACTGCTCAAACATGGTGAGAAACCGTGCATGGCCGGCTTCGTCCAGATTGACGGTTTCACGGCGGACGGCCGGGTTCGACTTGGGCAACCTGCCCCCTTTTCCCCGTGTGCGGGGACGCTTTTTCTCGTTGTTCATATATACGTTTTTTATGTGGTACAATTCCACCGGGTGGCATTGCCGCCGTCTGTTTCTCCCCCACAATTTGCGACTTCGGAGCAAATTGCAGCCCCCTGCAAGGGCAAGCGTTTTTTGCTGCAAAACGGAGTGGTGCTGCAAAAAACACAGCTTGCTATGTTCGGGCGAACATAAATCTTTCCTCTCCGAAGAGGAAAGAGCGCTTTCGGGGGAAAGCGGGGATTGACGACCGACGAAGGCAAACAGCCCACTTCCGGTTGGATGCCGCAAAGTTAGGAAGTGATATAATCAGTTGTATATCACCAATATTAGCCACATTATGCCAAATAGAAGCCACTTGTACACACAGGTGGAACAGGAGGAAAAACGGGCGGCCGATGATGGCTGAACCAACGGCTGAGAATGTGCCTGAATGGGATGCGTAATGGCGGACTGAATGCCCAACCGGTCAGATAACCAATCAGACGGTCAGCCGTTGCAACGTTGGTGCGGTTGTCCGGCTGACCAGCCAACCAAGCGGATAACCTTTTGTTCGGGCAACCTGTTCATCGGTCGGTTGTTTCCTTGGCTGATTATCCGACAGGCAATACAATCCAATAATATCATGTATGGTCGGACAAGTATCCTATTGGCCAATCAGACGGACAATACTTCGGTCGGTCGGCTGTTCAGTCAGCCATTCCACGTCAGGAGCCGGCCACTCGAACCCCTCCGTTCCCAAACCATGAATTCCCCTTCTTTTTCCTTCTTTATTTGCGGCGTTGATTCAAAAGTATCATTTGTAAACAAACTGCATCATGGAAAAAGAAACACTCTTTATCGCCTTTTCCACGCAAAAAGGCGGAGCGGGAAAAACAACGCTGACCGTGCTGGTGGCAAGTTACCTGCACTATGTGAAAGGGATGAATGTAGCGGTGGTGGATTGCGACTACCCGCAACACAGCATTGCCGAGATGAGAAAACGTGACCTGAAAACGGTCATGGAGGACGAGCATTACAAACTGATGGCGTACAGGCAACTGCAACGGATAAGGAAGAAAGCCTATCCGATAGCGGAGAGTACGGCTGAGGATGCTGTCGCAAAGGCGGACGAACTGCTGGAAAAGATGCCGGAAACGGACATCGTGTTCTTCGACCTGCCGGGCACGGTAAACAGTACGGGCGTGTTGAACACGCTGGCGAACATGGACTATGTCTTTTCCCCCATTGCCGCCGACAGGGTGGTAATGGAAAGCACACTCCGCTTTGCGAGCCGGCTGAATGACACGCTGATCGCTACGGGCAAGACGAATATCAAAGGTCTGTACCTTCTGTGGAACATGGTGGATGGCCGGGAGAAATCGGAACTGTACAAGGTGTACGAACAGGTGATCAGCGAGCTGGGACTGAAAGTGCTGAATACCTTCCTGCCGGACAGCAAACGGTTCCGCCGTGAGCTGACGGGGGAACATAGGGCATTGTTCCGTTCCACGCTGTTTCCTGCGGACGGTACGCTGGTCAAAGGCAGCAACCTGAAAGAGATTACGGAAGAACTGTTGTCCATTATCAAAAAGTAGGCTATGGGAAACGAACGGAAAAAAATAAACCTGACGGACATTGACGAGGACTCCATAGTCGCCTCGTTCAAGGAAAGCCGGCAGACGGACGGGCAGGCACAAGCAGTCGGAAATAATGGACAGTCCGGTGAAGAGAACGGATATGTCCGTCTGTTCATCCACGAGTCACCGGTCTGCGCACGGCTTGGCAAGACAATCTACCTTCGTAAGGAGTTCCATGAACGGATTCAGAAGATTGTCCAGACAATCGGGAACAACGAGATGTCCATTTTCAGCTATGTGGACAATGTGCTGGAACAGCACTTTTCCACCTATCAGGACGAGATTACGAAGGAATACAGAAAACGAAGTACCGAACTGTTTTAAACCCCGGAAATCATGTCAGCAATCTTATTCTTACTTACCGGCGGCTATCTGCTGTGGATAGCCGCCTACCTCTTCCACGAGCGGAACAGCCGGAGGAAGAAAGCGGAAAAAGCCGGGCAGATCCTTACCCGGATGGCGGTGGACGTGAGCGAGATTTTAGGCAAAAGCACATTTTCCCTTAGCCACTCCACGCCACAAACACCCGAAAAAATTGAAAACGAAAAATCTGTAAGTGAAGCAGATACTTTTGCACCGGAGAAAGAAAAGTACCCGAAAACAGTTTCCGCCGAGGAACTGGACAAGCTGTTTGCAGAAGGGAGTCCGCTGCCGGAAGAACTGGAACTGATGGAAGATATGGATGTTCCGCTGGAGTTCCGGAAAGAACCGGCGGATGACAATCCTCCGGTAGATGATGACGAGCAGAACAGACGCCTGCCGGGATGCACGCCGCAAGCCACGGGCATCCGCTTCGAGGACATGGGACTGGCGGTGCATGTGGCGGTCAGCGGTGAAGCGGCCAGTGAGGAGGAAAGGATTCAGGCCGGAAAGACGCTGGCGGAACTTCGTAACACCCCGATGTTCGAACAGCTGACCTCCGGCGATGCGGAACGTGAGGAACGGATCGGCTCGCTGATAGAACTGCACCTTGCGGCATACCGCAAGCGTAAACAGCCGGACAGCGAACCGGCGGCAGAAACCATACCGGACACTTTCTCCATAAGCGATATTGTCTAACGAATAAAGTAAAACGTACATGAAAAAAAGAGATTACGGATAGCTGACGGTTCATTCTTACCAGTAGAAATCCAGACAAATTTAATTAACAACCGGATACGGCGGACTCTTCCCTCCGTCGTGTCCCTCATTCAAATCCATTTATTTTATGAACACGAAACAACTTGTATTAGTGGTGGTCATGCTAATCGCCACAGGCTCGCTCCATGCGCAGGGAAACGGCTCGGCCGGTATCGCAGAGGCGACGAAAATGGTAACAAGCTACTTTGATCCGGGAACGAAGCTGTGCTACGCAATCGGAGCCGTGATCGGCTTGGTCGGCGGGATTAAAGTGTACAATAAGTTCAGTTCCGGCGATCCGGACGTAAGCAAGGTGGCATCCTCCTGGTTCGGTGCGTGCATCTTTCTGATTGTCGCCGCCACTATCCTGCGTTCGTTCTTCCTCTAAAGGACAGATTCGCCTATATAATAATGTATATGGACTATGAACTGAACAAGGGGATCGGCGAGAGTGCGGAGTTCAAGGGACTCAAGGCGCAATACCTTTTTATTTTCGCCGGCGGGCTGCTGGCTCTGTTCGTGCTGTTTGTCATTCTCTATATGGCCGGTGTCGGCCAATGGCTCTGCATCGCTTTCGGTGTAACCTCCGCATCCGCACTGGTCTGGCTGACATTCCACCTGAACGGCAAGTTCGGAGAACACGGACTGATGAAGCTGCTGGCCAGAAAACAGCACCCCCGCTACCTGATCAACCGGATCAGTCCCCGAAAATTATTCACGATTAAAAAGAAGAATGTATGCGGAACACACTAAAGGCCGCCACATTGGAAAGCAAGTTCCCGCTTCTCGCCGTCGAAGCGGACTGTATCATCTCCAAAGATGCGGACATCACCGCCGTCTTTGAGGTGGAGCTGCCCGAACTCTTCACGGTAACGGCAGCTGAATACGAGGCTATCCATGCGGCATGGGCAAAGGCAATCAAGGTATTGCCCAATTATACGGTGGTACATAAACAGGACTGGTTTATCCGGGAGGATTACCGCAGCCAGACGGACAAGGAAAATCTAAGTTTCCTTTCCCGGAGCTACGAGATGCACTTCAACGAACGTCCTTTCCTGAACCACAAATGCTATCTGTACCTGACCAAGACGACGAAAGAACGCATGAGGATGCAGAGCAGCTTCTCTTCGCTGTGCAGGGGATTCATCATCCCCAAGGAGGTGGACAAGGATACCACCGCCCATTTTCTGGATACGGTAGGACAATTCGCCCGTATCGTGAACGATGCAGGGCTGGTACACCTAAGACGGCTCGTCGGTGATGAGATTACCGGCACGGAGGATAAGGCCGGACTGGTGGAGAAATATTTCTGTCTGTCAATGGAAAATACCACTGCGCTGGAAGACATCGAACTCGGAGATGACGGCCTGCGTGTCGGCGACAAGCACGTTTCGGTACATACGCTATCGGAACTGGATGCGTTGCCCAACAAGGTGGGTACGGACTGCCGGTATGAAAGGCTGTCAACGGACAAAAGCGACTGCAAGCTGTCATTCGCCAGTCCGGTAGGCCTGCTGCTCTCGTGCAACCACCTGTACAACCAGTATATCTTTCTGGATGACAGCGGCGAGAACCTGCAACGTTTTGAAAAGAGCGCACGCAACATGCAGTCGCTCTCGAAGTACTCACGGAGCAACCAGATCAACAAGGAGTGGATTGACCTGTACCTGAATGACGCACACTCTTTCGGGCTTACCTCGGTACGTGCCCACTGCAACGTCATCGCATGGACGGACAACCCGATGGAGGTGAAGAACATGCGCGATGACGTGGGCAGCCAGATCGCCATGATGGAGTGCAAGCCACGCCATAATACGGTGGACGCCGCCACGCTGTACTGGGCGGCAATGCCGGGAAACGGCGCTGACTTCCCGGCAGAGGAGAGCTTCTATACGTTCATCGAACAGGCCCTCTGCTTCTGGGTGGAAGAAACGAACTACCGCAGCTCCGTTTCACCTTTCGGACTGAAGATGTCAGACCGTATCAGCGGAAAACCGCTGCACGTGGACATCTCCGACCTGCCGATGAAACGTGGCGTAACCACAAACCGAAATAAATTCGTATTGGGCGGCTCCGGTAGCGGCAAGTCATTCTTCATGAATCATTTGGCGAGGCAGTATTATGAACAGGGCACACACGTGGTATTGATCGACACGGGGAACAGCTATCAGGGACTTTGCTCGCTGATACACCAGAAAACCGGCGGCAAGGACGGCATCTATTTCACTTATACGGACGAAAACCCGATAGCGTTCAACCCTTTTTTCACGGATGATAAGGTTTTCGACATTGAGAAACGAGAGAGTATCAAGACACTGATCCTCACACTCTGGAAAAAGGACAACGAACCGGCGACACGTTCGGAAGAAGTGGCGCTGTCCAATGCGGTGGCCCTGTATATCAGGCGCATCAAGGAGGATGAAAGCATCGTTCCCTCGTTCAACACCTTCTACGAGTTCGTGAAAACGGACTACCGGAAGATACTGGAAGAGAAGGGAGTCCGGGAAAAGGATTTCGACCTTGCGGGTTTCCTGAACGTGCTGGAGCCTTATTACCGTGGCGGAGAATATGATTTCCTGCTTAACTCCGACAAGCAGCTCGACCTGCTCGGCAAACGGTTTATCGTATTCGAAATCGATCAGATCAAAGACCACCCCATTCTTTTCCCGGTAACGACTATCATCATCATGGAGTTGTTTATCAACAAGATGCGCCGTCTGAAAGGGGTGCGCAAGATGATCATCATAGAGGAAGCGTGGAAGGCTATCGCCAAGGAAGGGATGGCGGACTACATCCGCTATCTTTTCAAGACTGTCCGCAAATTTTACGGAGAGGCGGTTGTGGTGACGCAGGAAGTCGATGACATCATTTCCTCGCCTATCGTAAAGGAGTCCATAGTGAACAACAGCGACTGCAAGATTCTGCTTGACCAGAGGAAGTACCTTAACAAGTTCTCGCAGATACAGTCCCTGCTGGGACTGACGGACAAGGAAAAGGCGCAGATTCTGTCGGTGAACATGTCCAATGACCCGAAACGCAAATACAAGGAAGTCTGGTTCGGATTGGGGGGCGTACAGTCAACGGTGTACGCCACGGAGGTATCGCCCGAAGAATATCTGTGCTACACGACCGAAGAGAGCGAGAAGGTGGAAGTGGAACAACTGGCGAAACAGCTGGACGGCAATATCGAACTGGCTATCCGAAGGCTTGCGGAAAAGAAACGGAATCAAAGCAATGAAATACCGTAAATGCCTATGGAGTATGAAACCTTGTTTCCGCTCTACTGGATATGCGGGGAGTGGAAAAGCAACCGCAAGTCGCCGCCCGTTACCGTATTCCGTGACGGTGGCGCATACAAGATTGCCCTGACCTACCACCTTGATGCGGTGGTGGTAGGCACGATCCACCAAAGCGGCGGCATCATCTGGGCAGACCTGCTGGGGAGGGTGCAGCTTGCTTATGACCGGGAAGAAGACCGGCTGGTGCTGGCTACCGAAGGGATCTATGTACGTGCGGATGACTCATAGGGAAAATGGAGAACCTCGGTTCTCCCGTAAATGACAGTAACAACTATCCGATTTATTCAACATTAAAATTTTAAAAGACATGAAACGAATTATGGCTGTCTGCCTGGCCGGGCTTCTTTGCCCGATTATGGCAGTAAAGGCACAATGGGTGACGTTCGATCCCTCGAACTTTGCACAAAGCATCGTGAATACAACCCGCAATGTGGTGCAGACCACGACGACGGCAGAAAATATGGTGAAGAATTTTCAGGAAACAGTCAAGATCTACGAACAGGGGAAGCGTTATTACGACGCATTGAAAGCGGTCAACAATCTGGTTAAGGATGCCCGCAAGGTACAGCAGACCGTTCTTCTGGTCGGTGAAATATCGGACATCTATGTAAACTCTTTCCAGAAAATGCTGACGGACGAGAACTATACGCCGGACGAGCTTTCGGCAATCGCTTCCGGATATGCGAAGATGCTGGAAGAGAGCAGCGGTATGCTGAACGAGATGAAGACGGTCGTAACCTCCACCAGCCTTTCCATGACGGATAAGGAGCGCATGGATGTGATCGACCGTGTGTACCGTGACGTAAGAAACCAACGCAATCTGGTCAGGTATTACACGAACCGGAGCATCGGCATCTCTTACCTGCGTGCAAAAAAGAAGAACGATACCCGAAGGGTGCTGGACTTGTACGGAACGGACAATCAAAAATACTGGTGACATGACGGGCGAGGAAACTTTCAGCAACCTTCACGAAGTGTTGCGCAACCTTTATGACGAGATGATGCCGCTCTGTTCGGACATCACGGGTGTGGCTACCGGAGTGGCCGCACTGGGTGCACTGTTCTATGTGGCCTCACGGGTGTGGCAGGCTCTTTCGAGAGCCGAGCCGATTGACATTTACCCGCTCTTCAGACCTTTTTGTCTGGGGGCGTGCATCATGTTCTTCCCCACATTCGTTCTGGGAACTCTCAACGGCATCATGAGTCCGGTGGTTACCGGCTGCCACGATATAATGGAAGGCCAGACGCTGAACATACGGGAGTATTCCGAGAAGCGGCAGAAGCTGGAATACGAGGCGATGACAAGGAATCCGGAAACGGCGTATCTGGTCGACAACGAGGAATATGAACGCCAGATCGAGGATCTGGGATGGTCGCCTTCGGACTTGAAAGCGATGGCGGGCATGGCGGCGGAACGCTTCAAATACCAGGCCAGGCAGGGCGTGAACAATTTTCTCCGCAGCTTTCTGGAACTGCTGTTCCAATCGGTTTCGCTGGTACTGGACACGCTGAGAACCTTCTTCCTGATCGTATTGAGCATTCTGGGGCCCCTGTCGTTCGCCATATCGGTGTACGACGGCTTCCACAATACGATGATCCAATGGATTTGCCAGTATATCAGCATCTATCTGTGGCTGCCCATATCCGACCTGTTCAGTTCCGTGCTGGCAAGGATTCAGGTACTGATGATCGAAAAGGACATCGCCGCACTGAGCGATCCCGCCTATGTGCCCGACGTGAACAATTCCGCTTACATCATCTTCATGCTGATAGCCATTGTGGGGTATTTCACCATTCCGACAGTATCCACATGGGTGATTCAGGCATCGGGAGCCGGCAACTACGGCAAGCAGGTCAACTCGTGGTCATTGAAGGGCGGACGTGCGGCTGCCGCTGTTTCCGGTGCAGCCGTCGGCCATGTAGCCGGCAAGTTAAGAGGCAGATAACCCAATATAAAATCTTAGAAACATATGGAATTTAAGAGTTTGAAGAATATAGAAACGAGCTTCCGGCAAATCCGCACGATGGGTATCGTGTTCGTTTCGCTCTGTGCTCTGGTTACCGGCTATGCTCTCTGGAGTTCCTACCGGTTCGCCGAACGGCAGAGGGAGAAAATCTATGTGCTGGACAATGGGAAGTCCCTGATACTTGCTCTTTCCCAAGACCTTTCGCAGAACAGGCCGGTGGAGGCGAAAGAACATATCCGGCGTTTTCACGAGCTGTTTTTCACCTTGTCGCCCGACAAGGCGGCTATCGAGTCGAATATCCGCAGGGCGTTGTTCCTGTGCGACGAGAGTGCGTTCCGCTACTACAAGGACTGGGAGGAAAAGGGGTATTACAACCGTATAATCTCGGCCAATATCAACCAGAGCATCCGGGTGGACAGCGTGGCGTGCGACTTCAACAGCTACCCGTATGTGGTAACGACCTACGCACGGCAGTCGCTGGTCAGGTCAAGCAACATCACGGAACGGAGCCTTGTAACCCGTTGCCGGCTGTTGAACTCGGTCAGGTCGGACAATAACCCGCACGGCTTCACGATGGAGCAGTTCAATATCGTGGAGAACCGGGATTTGAGAACCATTGAACGATAACTTAAAAAAGACAGGAAATGAACCGATTGAAAAAATGGATCAGGTACGTGCCTGACAGGATAGACGACGGACTCCGCTATCTGTGCGGACGGATGTCGCCCGATGTACGGCTCGTCTGCGTGGTGGTCATGCTCACCGGCTTCGGCTGTCTGTCGATATACATGACGGTATCTTCGATATACCGCATCGGCAGGCATGAGGGGGAGCAGTTGCAAATGGAGCATATCAGGCGGATGGAGCTGTACAGGGGGATAAACAAGGATAGTATAAACATTAAAAACCAGGTGGATTATGGAGAACCTAAAAAATCAGGAGCGGCAACCGGCGAACGCTGCAACGCCTGAAAAGGCGGAAGAGAAAGGGCAAACGCCGAAACAGGGGAAGAAAGAGGCCAGACCTCTGACTCCGGAAGAGATGCTCAAGCGGAAGAAGATGCTCGTGTATCCGTTGTTCTTTCTCGTGTTTCTGGGAGCGATGTGGCTGATATTCGCTCCTTCGGACAGCGACGAGCCATTAAGGGAGGGATTCAACGTGGATGTTCCGATGCCGGAGGACAAGGGGCTGCTGTCGGATAAAAAGACCGCCTACGAACAAAGTGCCTTTGAAAAGAAACAAAAGGAGAAAATGAACACGCTTCAGGATCTGGCGGTATCACTGGAACAGGAAGAGCCGACAGCGGACGAAGTATTCCTGACGGAAGAGGACACGGACAACGGCAGTCCGTCTATCCGTTCCTCGGCCAATGCCTATCAGGACATCAACCGGCAGTTGGGCAGTTTTTATGAAACACGGCCTGCGGAAGATGACCAGAAAACACTGGAACTGGAATGGCGCATTCAGGAGCTGGAGCGTCAGGCGGAGGAAGAGCGCAAGGCCAGAGAAAACAGCGAGGAGCAACTGCGGCTGATGGAGAAGTCCTACGAGATGGCGGCAAGGTACATGCCGGGCGGCGGTGAAACTAAACAGGTTGCCGTGTCCTCCTCTACGGGTAAAACGCCGGTCTGCCCGGTTACGCAGGTAACGGAACGGGTGGTCAGCCTGCTGGCCGCCCCCCTGTCCGATGAAGAGTTTGTCAGACAGTACGGCAAACCCAGAAACATGGGTTTCCACACGGTGGGGACAGTCCGGAGCCGTACGGAAAGGAACGGTATCCGTGCCTGCGTGTACAGGACGGTAACGGTTTCGGGAAGCGACGGTCAGGAAGTAGGTCTGCGCCTGCTGGAGCCGGTGCAGGCCGGGGAGTTGTACATACCCGCCAACACGATACTGACCGGCACGGCGAAAATCAGCGGTGAGCGCATGGAAATCACCGTTTCTTCGATTGCCTTTCAGGGAACAATCCTGCCGGTGGAGCTGGACGCTTATGACACGAGGGGCATGAAGGGCATTGAGGTCAGGGGATCGCAGGAGCTTACCGCCGTCAAGGAGATGGCGGCCAACATGGGCTCGGCAATGGGAAGCAGCATCAATATCTCCACCAATGCCGGCGCACAGTTGGCTGCGGACTTGGGCAAAGGGGTGATACAGGGCGCATCGCAATACCTTTCCACAAAGTTCAGGACTGCCAAGGCGACTTTGAAGGCGAATTACGAGCTACTGCTCGTGTCAAGACAATAAACGGTTAAAATCAATTTATCAATCAAGAAAAAACAACAAGCATGAAAAAAGTAATTTTAATGATGGCTTTTGCCATTGGTATGACCGGTGCGTATGCACAAAAGACCGTGAAAGTGGAAAAGACGGGAAATGACACGGAAGAAACGGCGGATTCCGGAGAAACGGAAACCATGCCGCTGCCGGATAAGGAGGACGCAAGGCGCAGTCCGTCCACCGGTGATCTGTTTGACGGGCTGACACGCCCGGTGGCATTCGACCGGATGGTTCCTCCATACGCTTTGGAGGTGACATTCAATAAAACGGTACACCTTATCTTCCCGGCTGCTATCAAGTATGTGGATCTGGGATCGGCGGACATTCTTGCCGGTAAAGCGGACGGCTCGGAGAACGTGCTTCGGGTGAAAGCAGCGTTGAGGGACTTCTCCCGTGAAACGAATCTGGCGGTGATCACGGATGACGGCAGCTATTATACATTCAATGTGAAGTATGCGGACGAGCCGACCAAGCTGAATATCGAGATGAAAGACTTCATCCATGATGGCGAGGCGGTGAACCGGCCGAACAACTCTCAGGAAATCTACCTTACGGAACTCGGCAGCGAGTCCCCGCTGCTGGTACGGCTGATCATGAAGTCCGTCTATGACAACAACAAACGTCTGGTGAAGCATATCGGCTGCAAGCGCTTCGGCATCCAGTATATCCTGAAGGGGATTTATACGCACAACGGTCTGCTTTATTTCCATACGGAACTGAAAAACGCTTCCAACGTGCCGTTCTCCGTTGATTTCGTTACTTTTAAGGTGGTGGACAAAAAGGTTGCAAAACGTACCGCCATTCAGGAACAGGTTATCGTGCCGCTTCGTGCCTTCAACTATGTAACGGCGGTTGATGGAAAAAGCAAGGAACGGACGGTATTTACCCTGCCCAAATTCACCCTTCCGGATGACAAGCAGCTGGTTGTCGAGATGAACGAGCAGAACGGGGGAAGGCATCAGCGGTTTATTCTGACCAACGCCGAGCTGATCCGTGCCAGAGTCATTAACGAACTGAAGGTGAAATAGTATGAAAAGGGTATCTGTTATTATATGTATGTTTTTGTGCTTTGTCCTGACGGACAAGGCACATGCCCAACGTTGCCTGCCCGGTACAAAAGGGCTGCGTATTACCGCCGGTATGACGGACGGTTTTCACACTGCGGACAAACGTAACGAGCTGGGTTACCATTTCGGACTGGGAACGGACAGATATGTGAACGGCTGCCATAAGTGGGTATTCGGGGGCGAGTATCTCCAGAAGTATTATCCATACAAGGACATACGTGTCCCGGTTTCCCAATTCACTGCGGAAGGCGGCTATCATTATAATTTCCTTTCGGATGCCAACAAGGTGTTTCTCTGCTATGCCGGCGGTTCGGTGCTGGCAGGATATGAAACCGTGAATTGGGGCACAAGTACGTTGTTCGACGGCTCACGCCTGTGTGCCGGGGATGCGTTTGTCTATGGCGGTGCGGTATCGCTGGAGATAGAAACCTACCTTGCCAACCAGGTGGTATTGCTGTTCCATGCCCGTGAGCGTTGCCTCTGGGGAAATGACAGCGGACACTTTCATTTCCAGTTCGGGGTGGGCGTCAAATTCATAATTGATTAGGGCATGGTTCTTTTGGAATTATTTTCGGGTATTGGCGGCTTTAGTAAAGGATTGCAGGCTGCCGGATACTCGTTTGAGAAAGTATATTTCTCGGAGATAGAAAAAAATGCAATCGCCAACTTCAAATACAATTTTCCTTATGCGGAACATATCGGATCGGTTACAGAAATCGGAACAGCGGAAATCGGACATCCCGACATCATCACTTTCGGAAGCCCTTGCCAGAATTTTAGTTCAGTCGGCGACGGCAGCGGGCTGCGTGGAGAGGCAAGTTCCCTTGTCAGGTATGCTGTCGAAGCCGTCGGGAGATTCAGACCTGACGTTTTTATCTGGGAGAATGTTAAGGGAGTCTTCTTCGCAAAGCATCGATCAGATTTTTGGAGCATTATCAAAGCGTTTGCCGACATTGGCGGTTATCGACTTGAATGGCAACTGTTTAATACGGCATGGTTTCTACCCCAGAACAGAGAGAGAATCTACCTTGTCGGACGTGTTGCAGACCGGTGTACCGGAGATGTATTTCCTTTCCCGGCGCCGGGTGGATGGAATCATCCGTGCAGGAAAGACACGGTTCATTCCCATACCTGCGGAACGATAACACGTAACTATTACAAACAGCCCAATTTCGGCAATTATCTGATAAACCTGCAACCGGGGGAAACTTTTGACGGACAGCCGAACGAAGAACAGAAATCCCGAATCCGTATGCTGACGGAAGTGGAGTGCGAACGCTTGCAAGGCTTTCCCGATGATTTTACCAGATACGGAATTATCAACGGGGAAGTGAGGGAAATCTCACGAGCCAACCGGTATGCGATGCTCGGCAATGCCGTGAGCGTACCGGTGGTACGTGCCGTAGCGGAACGTATCAGAAATAGTACTGTTTTAAACGATTAAATTTTTAATGTGTATGAAAAAGATGATAGAAACATTGTTTGTTGTTACATTCATGCTTGTCGGTGTGATATGTGTAACCGCCTGTTCTGACAAATTGGACGTTCAGCAGGTGTATGAGTTTGATCTGGCGACCTTGCCGGTGCAGACGACAATCGTAAAGGGCGAGGAAGCGGAAATCCGTTGTCAGCTTGTAAGAAACGGCGAGTATCAGGACACCAAATACTTCATCAGGTACTTCCAACCGACAGGCAAAGGGGAACTTCGCATGGAGGACGGTACGGTTTTGTTGCCAAACGACCTGTATCCGTTACCGGAAGAAACGTTCAGACTCTATTACAAATCACTTGACACAGACCAGCAGAAAATAGATATTTACATTCTTGATTCCTTCGGTCAGGTTGTACAAAAGTCTTTTGCCTTTAATAATGAAGAAGATGAAAAGGAGGATACCGAATGATTTATGCCGGATATACCCCGAAAAAAAGCAGCGACGAGCAGTATACTCCGGCTTATGCGGTGGCTCCTATAATCAAATATATACCCGGAAATAAAATAGTCTGGTGTCCGTTTGATACAGAGCATAGTGAGTACGTGCTTGCGCTGAAAGCCGCCGGTATCAGAGTGGTTCACTCCCATATCCTTACCGGTGAGGATTTCTTCGTTTACGAGCCGGAAGAGTGGGATCTGATTGTTTCCAATCCTCCGTTCAGTATCAAACAGAAGGTTGTGGAACGCTGCCTTGCACTCGGCAAGCCGTTTGCGTTACTGCTTTCCAATCTTTGGTTGAACAGCAGTGCACCGGTTCACTTGTTCCGAGAAAAGGAGATGCAGATGTTGTTGTTCGACAAACGTATCCAGTTTACGGAAAAGAACGCTGCCTATTTCGGATCAAGTTACTTTTGTTGGAAAGTCCTCCCAAGACAGATTGTGTTTGAGAATCTGAACCGTTCCAAATATGAAGAGAGCCGGATGGCTGATGACATGAGGAAATTGATAAAACCTTTAATGAACGGGCATGGATAGGAAACAGGAAGATGCGGATATAAAATCAGTACAGGAAAATCCCGGATATTTTCGGGATCTTCCTCCGGAACGTAAAACTGAGAATGTATGCTGGCACGCTGTCAATGCCGACAGTGCCAATGTGCGTCATGTACCGGAAGAAATGTTCTCCTACGAGATTGTCGGTATGGCTCTGACAAACAAACCCGATTCCATACATGATATGCCTTGTGGTGTACTGAAGTGCTTTTTGCCGTTGATTCTGGAAGATGACCGGTATCTCCGGGAGGCACTGCCGAAAGACGACATACCTTTGGAGGTATATGAGGAGATGGTCAGACGGAACGGAAAGGCTCTGGAATATGTGCCTGAAGGCATGAGAACACCGGAAATCTGCCGTACCGCATTATCAAAAGTAAAGCACGAACCGGCTGCGCTGCTGCCTTATGTTCCTTATCCCGACATTTGTCTGGAGATTATGAAATTGCTTGAAGGGAAATGGAGATGTTCGGATTTGATGCGTTCTGTCCGGTGGAACATTATAGATGACCGGATGGCGGAATATGCTGTAAGCAGGGACGGCTATGCAATTTCGTCTGTGCCGGTACACCTGCAGACGGAAAAAATGGTCTGTCAGGCTGCCGCCGATACCTATAATTCGGCATTGCAGTTGAAAAGCATAAGGTATGATTTAAAGACTGAAAAAGCATATCTTGCGGGAATGGACAAAAATGTACCGGAAAGTTTTCTGAACATCCCACCCGATAAAAGAAGTGCAGAAATCTGCCTTCAAGCGGAAAATTGGTATCCGGAACTATTGAAAAAGCAACCGAAACTGATTCCCGATATTGTCAGAAACAGCTGTAACATATATTCTCTCAATCACAAAATGGAACAATGCACGGGCACAAAGTTCTCTGTCGGGCAGATAAAAAAACTGTATGACGGGAAGACTTTGCCTGTTAAGGAAATTTGGACTCCGAAGGGGGTAATGAAAGATGTGACGGTTTCCTTTGACAAAAGGCTGAAAGAGTTCAACTTTTCATCGGTCAGACAAATCAAAAGAAAAGGAATAAAACTATGACATGTGAACTCTCCTTGCAGACAACCGGCAAGGAGAGTTCTTTGGTGCAAATGGTTAATAACTCTCTCAACCTTATTATATATTATTATATCTTGTTTTTCAGATATTTATTGTTCTGTCATATACTTTCTTTGTTTTTGAATCAACCATTCGTCACGTTTCTGTCTGCACTCTTCCAATGTGGGCTTCACACAGGAAAAAAGTTCGTTGTCTGCCGTGTCCCTGTAATCATAATGGTAAAACGTGCGCCTTTTCCGTCCTACGGTCATTTGGAATTTTTCATATTTCTCACCCTCCTTGCAGGTTGAAACTCCGTTCTCGTTCATTTTTGTTGCCATAACTTATGATTTTATAGTTTGTGAATATTAAAACAGGCTTAACTGTCGGGGCTGTGTGTATTTCCGCTTGAGTTCCAACAGTTTTTCTTTCAGACTGCGGATAACCTTCGGGTTGTAATTGCTTCCGTCGGAAACAGACCAACATTCCGCTTTGTTGTATTGTCGTTCCAACAGACGGATGCCTTGCCGGACAGCTTCCTTATAATCTCTGACAGGCTCATCCCAAACGGACGGGTGGCTGCCGCCTCCGGCTGTGCCGGTACACCAGTCGATGGATACCGCATACGTCCCGTCAACGGATTGCCCGATATGGATCGTGTTGGAAGTATCCAATTTGATTTCTTCAACTATCGGTAACATACCATTAATCCAACCGTGTTCGTTGAACCGCTTGCCGACATAGCCGAAAATCAGCCCTCTTTCATACGTGCGTACATTGAGTATGATATGTCTCGTACACTCTTGCCGAAACTTTCGAAATAGGCGATTTGTTCCGTGTCATTGCGGCGTAGTGCCAACAAGTACCGGAGGACTGTGCTGCGTTCCACCCTGCAAGGACTGTATTCTACAATCTCCTGCAATTTCTCTTCTCGTGTCATTTGGAATATTGGCTTCATGTCATTTATGTATTAGAGGATTAAAATGTCGCAATGAATAACCGGCTTTGGATGAACTGCACGCTTCCTTTGGAAATGCGCTGGTTGCACCAGAAATGGTGTGAGCCATAGCCGTAGGTGAAAAATTCATCCAGTTCGGTCGTTTCCCGAAGTTTGTCAATGGATTGGCGGAGTTCCTCTTCCGTCCGGCAAAAGAGAAGGGTATTTACCAGTCGGATAAGGAGTGCAGGGATTTTCTCATCCCATGCACAAATTACGGTTTCAAATGTTACATTCATATTTTCCTGATTTATTCATTAGACAGTCATCTTTAAAATCTCTCTCCAGTATATCGGCTCTACCTCACTGAGAAGAAAGTCGATAAAATCTTTTCTCGCCTCTTTACACAATTCCCGGTAAAGTTCTCCAAAAGTGGTGATGTTGCCGTTCAGGTAGGTTTCCACCATATACTCGAAAATGTTGTTTACCTCGTAATATCTGCACTGTTGTGCGACAGTCCTGCTATATCGTTTCATAAGGCTTTATTTATAAAGGTTTATAATGTTTCTGTTCATCATCCGTGCTTTTCCTACGGTATAATAAGTACCGCCATAGGGATGCTTGTCCCAATAGGCCAGGACGATTTCGGAGTTGTCAATCAGGTAGTCGTTCCTGTGATGGAAGCACCCTTTGCAGTAATCTTCCCTGAGAATGACCGTTTCATCGGCAGTTTTCATTATCCGGTCGTATAAGGACTTGTTCTCCGGGCGGTATCTGTCTGACTGCCGGCGGAACGGCACAACGGCAATGAGCCGAATATCCGTGTATTCCATTTTGAGGTCGGCTACCGCTTGGGCTGCAAGCAAATCAAAGCCTTCCGCCATTCCGCTTAGAAAGTAACAATAGCCCAGACTATACAACCTTCTCACTTGCGAAACTATATCCAGATAAAGATACAGCATACGGACTTGGAGGATACGCTCTGAACGGTGTCCGGTGAACGCTACTGATTTTGTAATATCCATTGTCATAACTGTGTGTATTAAAGTATTAATAACCAAATGATAATCCCGACTACGACAGCAAAGGAAAGAATGGAAACCAGACAACCCCATGCGAAGCGGATCATGTCCGTTATCAGTTCTTTTACGAGCCACAGACCGATAAACCACGCCAAAAGACTGCCACCGTACAGACTCCAACAGAAGCCTGAAAGAATGAGCCGAACCGACCAGCCAAACAATTTATGCAGAGGCAGATTGAGTCTGTTCTTATTTCCGTTATGTATTTCTCTTGCTGTTTTCATAATCACGACATTTTTTTTATGCATTGACGAGTTGAGCTGACTTATTTCATGTGCGTCAAAAGGTAGGGTTCAGGAAAAACAAGGTTTTTGGAAAAAATACCTCGTGCCATTTATGGCGCAGGGAAGATTTTTTTCAAAACCGGAACGGCTTGACCTTGTTTTTCCGTTAAGAACCCGAAGTACCTTTGCACTTGAATAAGTTAGTTTAATTCGTTCCTTTGTTTTAAATGTGGAGTGATGGCTACTGAAAACAGTGAGAGAAATACCCCGAAGGAAGTTAGCCTTAAACTTTGCTTAGAATCGTTGTGTTATAAATCCTTTATGCATAAAGCGGTGATTAATACGAAAAAATTTCTACCTTTGTGTTAGCGATGCAAATAGCATCGTGTGATGTGTTCGTTTACCAACGTTCGGAAATCGCCAATTTCAAAAGTGTGAAGGTAAATGAACCGGGTAGGTTATACTTTGACGTAACCTGTCGGTTCACTTTACACTGGGTGTTTGGCGATACCTCGAACGTAGTATCCGGCAGCGTTACGTCAATTTAATATAATAACCTTATTGTTATGGATTTACAATCGACTCCCCTGAAAGGAATAGTCCGGTCTTCAGAAGATGGGCTTTTCTATCTGTTTCCCATTCAGAGTTTATCTACATTGCAAGAGATGAAAGGGCATTTGACCTGTGCGATAGATGTCTTGAGTAATCCGGATGAAAATGATACGGAAAAGCGTTTGGACGCAGTTCGGACATTGAACAGCCTTGTTGCTGCGTTGAGCGTTAATGACGGCGATTACTATGATGCGATAGATATTGCCTTTGAGGAAATCAGAGAGTAAAAATATATAGATAATAATAAAAGCTTTCCTATTTCAAAAACGGAAAAAAGAAAGGTGTTGTACCGGGCAATGTAGGATTCATCACGCTTGCTTGTACAACACTTTTCTACGATTTTGTATGGATGAAAGATCGCTCCGGTTTCGGAGAAATGGGAACATTCTTTCTACCGATAATGATGTGGCTTTTATTCCGCTATCGGGGTTGAGGATTAGAATGGAAGAACTTCATCCGTTCCGTTATTCATCTGTTCCTGTTCATGCTCTTTACGCCGTTTTTCTTTTTCCTTCTTTTTTTCTTTATCCTTTATTTCCTGTTCTTTAAGTATTTGTTTCAGGGGCTTGACTATATCAGGACGTTCCTTTTTGAAACGTTTATAGAAGATCTCTTCTATAAATTCCGGTAAGGGGGCTTTCCACGACTCTTACCGGTGGTTGTCTATCTTGCCGAGTTTGTCGGGGTTGAGTCCGAGTTCACGTGCCATTTGTACATGGGTATCCGATAGCCGATGTTTCTTTTGGGCGACTATCCATTTTTCGATCTGGGATTTCTTGATTGCCATATTACTATAGATATTTTATTGACAATATAATCAGCGACAAACATCTATGATATAAATAATCATAATAGTTAGGATCGATAATTTCTATCTTTCCGATTTCATGATGTCGTATTCTAAATCTATTTCCTATGTTTGTTAATTCTTGAAACTCTTGATTGAATATCTCTTCATAGTCTACATTGTTATGGCTGATATTACTTATAATCTTTATACAAGATTTTTTCTTATCCAAAGTTGGAGAGTAATATGTTTTTAATCGTTCAAAAGCATCCCATATTTTTTCTACTGCTATATTCTTTTGATTTTTATCAAAATAAGATTGAGATTCTTGCAATAACTCTTTTAGTCCTATCTCATGTATGCTACTGATAATTTTTCCGTCTAATTTTAAATCATACGAACTTACAATGCCTTCTTCTTTGCTTAAATAGAATGGTATTTCATTAAGTGATAATATTGTATTTATTTCAGAGATAAATTTATCTTCATAGTGATGACTAAATGATTCTATAATATCAAAGACCTTAAAAGGTGAGTTCTTGCAAACAAAATCTTTCATGTTAGCCGTTGGAATATATTCTCCTTGATCATTGTAGCATTTCAGTTCATAAAATTGCCTAAGTTCAGAAAAGACACAATCTCCTACAGTCGTATTATAATTCCAACCCGTTTCATCGGTTTCCTGATAAGTGAAATTATATTTGTTTAGAACTTGAAAAATTTGTTCCCTTGCTTTTAATTTGATTGATAAAGATATTTTCTTCTGTAATATGTCTTTTTTATGTCTTTCGGAAAAGGGTACAAATATTGGGGATTGTTTATCTGTATAAATTCGCCAGTTATAAATATCTCTATTTGAAATCTGTTGATAAGAATAAAGTTCGTAGCCGTCATTACGTAACAATTCATTCAATTTCTTAAGAAAGGAGAACCAATCTTTTTCTTCATTTCTTACTATGGGGTGGAATATTTCGCATAAAAAACGTAGGAAATCTTCATCATTCCCATTTTTTAAAGGAAATCTGTCATCATCAAATATCCAACAAAAAGGATAATCGTCATTATTGACTGTATGTTGCCAAATATCTCCCTCTGCATTCATAAATCGAGGATCAGAGCTTGGCATTTGCTCTAATGGATATAACCGCTTAAGAAATTCCAGTTCACTTAAACGTCCATAGTAAGGGTATATAATCTTCTGTGTATCCCAAAGAATATCAATATTTAATCCTTTAGAGAACAAATCAAATATATCACGTTTTGTTATTCCTGTTATATTGTTCATATATAAATTTTATTTTACTGTTTTACCTAAAAACAAACCGGTAACGGATTTTGCGCCGAGTTGTATCAGTTTGCGTTTCATTTGCGTGAAATTCTCGCCGGAAGAGATAATGTCATCTATTAAAAATACGTCCCGGCCTTTAAAATAATCGGGATGAAAGATCAAGTTGGATAACTTGTCTTGTCCGTGAGTTCCTTTCATCTGCTCACGGTCTTCTTTTATCCATGTGGCACGAAAACCGTCCACAACTTTAAGCCGATGTGAGAGAAGGCTGCAAAAACGGGCAAAACGGGCGATGTTCCGTTCACGGGTTGCCGCCGGTATGGGGATCAGCACGGCGTTGGCGGCTTTCTCTTTGAAGAACGGCATCCGGGCGATACAAAGAGAGAAGATCTTGGCGACAAGGGCTGCTTGTCGGCCTTCCTTAAATCTAAATACCAGATTACTCGTCTTTCTGTCGAATACCGATATGTCCTTGCATCTGGTCGGGTAATAATCGTGAATATAGAAACACAGTGCTCCGTCGATACGCATCTTGCCTTTGAAGTGAGTATTGTACGGGAAGAACCGGCGCACGAAATCGCTCTCGAAAGTAAAGCGGAGTATGTCACGCCAAAGGATGAGCGTGGTTTCATCCTGTACACGATAGAGTTCTCCGTTGATGCTTTCTTTATCCGACAAACCAATGCCGATTATCAGGCGGTCATTAAAAGCGTCTTTTGATACAATATACCAATCAAAGGATTGGCAGATACCCACGATGTCACAATCATTGGAACAAAGGAAGTAGAAGGTATTGTCGGGTTTCTGGATAATCAGAAACTCGCCGGACATTTCGGAAAGGTGGAAATAGTTGCCGACATGGGCTTCCTCTACTTCGCTGAAAGATATGGATATGGTGAGGTTTTCTATCATGACACTGTTATTTGGTGTAAAGATAGGATTTTCAGGAGAAAAAAAGCCTTGCCCGTCGGATTTTCGGGCAAGGCTCGCTATTTACAGGCTTCTATGCATATCAGTTATAAGAAATGGTTGTCTGGTTGCTGCCGGGATTGAAAACGACAAGAACTTCGGGCTTTTTCTCTTGCAGGCGTTTGTACTCGCACAGGGAGTTGAGTACCCATTCACGGAACAGTTTCGTGCAATAGGTGTTGATGCGGAAACTGAGAAATATGATCGCTTCCAGATTATAATAGGTAACGATGCTTTTGTCCTGCTTCTCGGTTATGGTTACGTCGCCGTCATAAAGCAGGCGGGATTTGAAGATGGAGCGCACATTGGCGTCTATTGTCTGCACGAACACTCCGAACAGACGGGCAAGTTCGTGCTTGGTCATCCATACGTTGCCGTTCTCTATCTTTACACTGACGATGGGTTGTTCATCCTTGTTTTCCAAACCGGTGATGGTGATGTATCCTCTATTTTCCATAAGGCGTTGTTTTTAAATGGTGTGACAATATAATGATTTGTTTATTCATACAGCGTTTTGCGTCGTACCTTTTTGCATACTTTTAAGTTTTCGATCCAGCATATTCATGTCATGGCTCAACTTTCTATCCACCACACGGGCATAAATCTGTGTGGTCTGAATGTTGGTGTGTCCGAGCATCTTGGACACGCTCTCAATGGGAACGCCTTTGGTAAGGCAGATTTCCGTCGCAAACGAATGCCGGGCAAGATGGTAGGTGATCCGCTTGTTGATCTGGCAAATAGCGGCTATCTCCGCCAAATATTCATTCATCTTCTGGTTACTGATTACCGGAAGCAGTTTTCCGTTTTTCAACTTGCCCTCATATTTGGCGAGAATATCCAACGGTATTTGCAGTAGGGGAATGAATGATTCCACTCCGGTTTTACCCCTGTCTTTCATAATCCACTTCTTGCCGTCCACACCGATCTTTATGTCCTCACTTGAAAGCGTATAGATGTCACAGTAAGGCAAACCGGTATAACAGCTGAAGATGAAAGCATCACGCACGTGTTCCAACCGCTTTGACTTGAACTCCTTGTAATAGATTGTGTCGATTTCCTCCTGCGTGAGATACCCTCTGTCGGTCTTGTCAAAATTGAACTTGAAATTCCCGAATGGATCGATAAAGTTCAATCCGCTTTTCTGGGCGAACAACAGTATCGTATGGAAACGTTGTACAAATTTCATGGCGGTGTTGTTGCTTACCTCACATTCCTGACGCAAATAAAGGTAGAAGTTCTCGATGTGGGTAACGGTGATTTCCTTCACGGGAATGTCCGACAGCTTGTATTCCTTCTGCAAGAACTCTATCATCCGCTGCTTGGTCAGTTCGTAGCGGGAATAGGTCTTTTGCGTGGCAGTCTTGCCGACCTTCTTTGCATACTGTTCATTGTGCTGGGTGAAGTAGCTGATGAGCGTTTTCTCCTTTTCCTCCAATCCCAGGAATGCGTTCCTGATTTTTTCCGGCAGTGCGTAACCGTCCACGTTCATCATGCGTGTGTAGTGCATGGTGATGGCCGAACGTATCTCGTCCAGTGTCTTGTTAAGTGAGGATACCCTGAGGTTTTCTTTCTTGTCCGCACTCTGTTTGTTGATGACGGCTCTTCCCGCTTTCGTGTCCCAATTGTCGGGGTGTATGTCCAGCTTGCTGCTGAATTGCACCTGATCACCGTCCACCGTGATGCGCACCATAATTACTACATGACCGTTTTTCTTCGGTTCGTTCTTCTTTAAATAGAAGAGTGTTTTGAATGTCGATTTCATACCGTAACTCCTTTCTTGTTGCAAAGTTAATTTGTTCATTCCGTAACGGCTATGACTTTCGATTGCCAATATTCGACAAATGAGCGACTTACCTATAAATTCGTTACGGTTTTTATCGTAACGGAAAACCGTAACGAATTAGTAACGATTAATCTTCACAGGGTGGCTTTTTGAGGTCTTTTTTCTGTCGTAGGCGGGTAAGAAAAAAGCTCTTTAAACCACTGGTTTAAAGAGCTTTGTCTTAGTTTGTCTGAGTATTTTCATTTCTCCTAAGTGATCCGCTTGGGGCTCGAACCCAAGACCCCAACATTAAAAGTGTTGTGCTCTACCTGCTGAGCTAGCGAATCAATCCTTTGTTATTGCTATTCTTCCGAATTGCGAGTGCAAAGGTAGACGTTTTAGATGAAATATGCAAATATATTACTTGATTTTTTTGAATTATTTTTCGTTAGAATTCTCTTTGTGCTGAAAATCAGTGTGTTCTATCCCTCCGGAAAATTCTTTTTCTTTTATTCGTATGTATCTTTGATAGTAAGAAAGCATCAAGCTGGTACAAGGCAAAGCGATAATCATACCTACAATTCCCATTAATGCCCCCCAGACGGAGAGGGATAATAAAATGATAGCAGGATTCAATCCTGTGATTTTTCCCATAACTTTCGGTACAATCAGACCGTCTTGTATAATTTGTACGATGCAGAACACAAGGAAGGCGCAAAATAATATCCACCAGAAATTCTCTCCTGTATCCGCAGCCTTCAGTAAGGCTAATAAGACTGTGGGAATAAAAGCGATAAGCTGAAGGTAGGGAACCATATTGAGAAGCCCGATAAACAATCCGAAACCGATGGCTAACGGGAAATCAATAATAAGAAACCCTATGCTGAACAGAATCCCTACACAAAAAGCGACAAACGCCTGCCCGCGGAAATATTTGTTCATGCCGTCCTGTACATCCGTGACAATATGTACTGTCATTTCACGGTGTCTGGCAGGGATCAGTTTTATCCATCCCCGTGCAATGGCTTCATAATCTAATAGAATGAAGAAAGTGTACAGCAGGATGATGAATGAGGTGAATACACTGAATACAATATTGACAGATTGGGTCAGCAATGCCCATACTTGGGGAAGAACATTACGCATGGTATTCGCAAAATTGCTTTCGTTCAGCGCTTCGTGTATTTTCAACATATCTATGTGCTCTTTTATGAAATTGGCCACTGTGCCGGGAATGGCTGCTTGCTTGGATCCTTCGATAAAATAGGCGGTGAGCAATTCTTTCAGTTTGCCGAATTCTTCAATGATTGGTGGTACAAGTCCTACAAATGCTAAAGTGATAATGGACAGCAATACCAGCAAAACAACCAATATGGAGATTACCCGGTTCCTCAGACGCAATTTGTTCTGAAAGAAAATGACCATCGGATAGATAAGATAGGCTATCAGCCATGCTATGAAGAAAGGAAGCAGCACTCCGCTGAGTCGGTTGACCAGATATAGAATGCCGATAATGACCATCGCTGTCAATATTCCGCGGATAAAACTATCGAATGTTATTTTTTTCTGTATCATAAAGTGTGTGTTATTTATTTTCAGTTTCCTCTTTCAAAGCTTCCATATAGCAGGTCCGGCAAAGAGGCTCATAGTCTGCCTTTTCCCCTAATAGGACCCGTTTTTCGCTTTTGGTGATTCGGTGGGTGGCATAGGCCAAGTTCCCACATTTCACACAAATGGCATGAACTTTGGTTACTTCGTCTGCAATAGCCAGCAAGGCAGGTATAGGTCCGAAAGGAACTCTCCTGAAATCCATGTCCAATCCGGCGACGATGACTCTTATCCCGTTGTCAGCCAGCTTGTTGCAGACATCAACCAAACCTTCGTCAAAAAATTGCGCTTCGTCTATACCCACTACATCCTTGTCTGAGGAGAAAAGCAAGATGCTGGCAGAAGAATCAATAGGGGTGGAGGCAATAGAGTTGCTGTCATGTGATACAACTTCTTCTTCCGAATAGCGTGTATCTATGGCCGGTTTGAATATTTCAACCCGTTGACGGGCAAACTTCGCTCTTTTCAAACGGCGGATTAGTTCCTCGGTTTTACCTGAGAACATTGAGCCGCATATTACTTCTATTCTTCCTCTTCTACGTGTTTCCTGGATGTGGTCTTCTGAAAAAACTACCATAATTTAGTTATAACAATTAGATTAATTCTGAGTGCAAATGTACGACTTGTACCCCGAAAAAGGATTATTTTCACTTGGAAATTTATTAATAAAAGATATAATGTTAAACAAAAGTGCAACATCTGTTAAATAATTGGGACAATTAACTTTATGCATTTAAATTCTTTCTACATTTGTTCCAGTATAACAGAATGCAATTGTTTTATGGGAAAACTGTATGTCGTACCTACTCCAGTAGGAAATTTAGAGGATATGACTTTCCGTGCCATCCGTGTGTTGAAAGAGGCTGATTTGATATTGGCGGAAGACACGCGTACTTCGGGTATTCTTTTGAAACATTTTGAAATTAAAAACGCCATGCAGTCTCATCATAAGTTTAATGAGCATAAAACAGTGGAAGGTATTGTGAATCGCATCAAAGCGGGCGAAACTGTTGCTTTAATATCTGATGCCGGAACTCCTGGTATTTCTGATCCCGGATTTTTAATAGTGCGTGAGTGTGTGAAGAGTGGCATTGAGGTGCAATGTTTGCCTGGAGCTACTGCTTTTGTACCTGCGCTGGTGGCGTCGGGATTGCCTGATGAACGTTTCTGCTTTGAAGGATTCCTGCCACAAAAAAAAGGAAGAGTGACCCGTTTGACCTCTTTGCAAGAAGAAAAACGGACGATGATATTTTATGAATCACCCTACCGTTTGGTGAAAACCTTAACTCAATTTGCCGAGTTTTTCGGTGCCGAAAGGCCTGTTTCCGTATGTCGTGAGATTTCAAAAATTCACGAAGAAAGTGTTCGGGGCACATTAACTGAAGTTATAGCGCATTTCACTCAAAACGAGCCGCGAGGTGAAATCGTAATCGTACTCGGTGGGAAAGAGGACTAAAAATGAATAAACTTAAAATGTAAAGCAAATGAAAAAACTAGTATTTTTATCGTTGTTATCTGTGGCTTTATTGACTTCATGCGGTAATGGAGCTCAGAAAGATGCCTTGAAGGCTCAAAATGATTCTTTGATGGTGGAACTGTCAAACAGAAATGCTGAATTGGACGATATCATGGGTGCTTTCAATGAAGTACAGGAAGGTTTTCGTCAGATAAATGAAGCTGAGAATCGTGTAGACTTACAGAGTGGTTCTATTCGTGAGAATAGTGCTGATAAGATAAAAGAAGATATTCGCTTCATCAGTGAAAAATTACAGTCAAACCGTGAGCAGATTGCGAAACTGGAGAAGCAATTGAAGAATAGTCAGTATAATTCCGCTCAGTTGAAGAAAGCTGTAGCCAACCTGACGAAGGAGTTGGAAGCTAAACAGCAGCAGATTGAGACTTTGCAGGCTGAATTGGCTTCAAAAAATATTCGTATCGCTGAGCTGGATGATGCTGTGGCCGGTTTAAGCCAGAATGTAAGTGAACTGACCGCTGAAAATGAGGCGAAGGCTGCAACTGTAGCCAGCCAGGATAAAGCTTTGAATGCTGCCTGGTTTGTTTTTGGTACAAAATCTGAATTGAAGGACCAGAAAATTCTTGAAAAAGGTGATGTCCTGAAAAGTGCGGATTTTAATAAGGATTATTTTACTCAGATTGATATTCGTACTGATAAGGAAATCAAGTTGTATTCTAAACGCGCCGAATTGCTGACTACACATCCGGCTGGTTCATATGAACTGGTGAAAGATGCGAAAGGCCAGCTGACTTTGAAGATTACAAATCCTACTGAATTCTGGAGCGTATCACGCTATCTTGTTATTCAGGTGAAATAAGGAATTTAAATTATTGTTCTGTGAAAGGGTTGTGCCGTGAGTGACGCAACCCTTTTTTAATCTGCTTTATGTTGTATGTATAGAAGTATATTTATTGATTTGGATGATACGGTATGGGCTTTTACTGAAAACGCTCGTGATACATTCCAAGACATGTATGATAAATATCATTTTGATCGTTATTTTCGTTCTTTTTCGCATTTTTATACTTTGTATAGCGGGAAGAATGAGGAGTTGTGGAATGAATATGGTGCTGGTAGGATTACAAAAGATGAGTTGAATGAGCAAAGATTTGCCTATCCGTTGTTGCAGGTAGGCGTTGCAGATAAAGCGTTGGTAAAAGCCTATTCGGATAATTTTTTTGATGATATAGTTTACAAGAAGAAACTGATGCCTCATGCAAGAGAGGCTTTGGAATATTTGGCATCCGCTTATAATCTGTATATTTTGTCCAATGGATTTAGGGAATTGCAAGAGCAGAAGATGCGTTCTGCCGGTGTGGAAGGATATTTTAAGAAAATAGTTTTGTCAGAGGATATAGGAGTACATAAACCGTTTCCGGAGATTTTTTATTTTGCCATGTCGGCTACGCAGTCCGAGCTGCATACTTCTTTAATGATTGGAGATAATTGGAAGAATGACGTTGAAGGTGCGAAAAACGTAGGGATGGGAAATGTTTATTATAATATAAAAGGTGAGAAGGGCTTGCCTTTTAAACCTGGTTTTGATATGAGGGATTGGCGGGAAATCGCTTCTTTCTTATAAAATTGAATGGAAGATGTTGATGGATAAGTCTGTTGGCACAAACAATGTATTTGCATAAGGAATGCCCGATATTTGTTTTAAAGGGATGCTCCTGTGTATGGGGGCATCCCTTGAAAAGCATTTTTCTTTCAAAATAAAAAATGTGATTATTTATTTTGGAAGAGTATTTGTCCAATTGTTCTGAGTTACTCCGAATCCAGCGTTGATTTCTGCACTAGGAATAGGAAATACTAAATTTGATATTTCGTAATTAGTATAAGTAAATTTGATGGCTGGAGCACTGTTGGCATATACACTGACTCTTTCATTCCAGCGACGCAAATCATATAGACGCATACCTTCTTGGAATAACTCACGAGCACGTTCGTCTTTTATAAAACTCATAAGATTTTCTTTTTCGCTCGGTAAATCGTTTGTTGATTTTATATCTAAATTACGCTTGGCTACTACTAATAAAGCTTCTTTGGCTTCATTCAATTTGTTTAATTGTACATTTGCTTCAGCCTTAATTAAATACATTTCCGGAGCATTTACAATATAATTAGTTCCACGAGCAGGGTTACCTGACGAAAAGTGAGCAATTTTACCACCTGTGTAAACAGGTTCAGATTCTGTAGAAGTTTTATCTCTTCCATCAATAAGAATTTTACGGCAATCGTTAGTTGCATACATTGAAATTAGTTTAGGACTAGGACTAAAGTTGTATGTAGACCACAAAGTTCCATATGAATTAGCTGACCAGTTTGTTGTATTAGTAATAGCTAAAGCAAACATACTTTCGGAATTTGATATTTCACTATTATAAAGAGCTTTGTATGCATTAGCATCGTTGGTTAAAGTAGTAATACCCGCTATTTTTAGTGCTTGTTCTGCATAGTTTCTTGCTTCATCCCAATTTTCTAAATATAGGTAGGTACGGGCCAATAAACCATTAGTAGCAGCTTTTCCTAAATATTGGAGTTCTCCTCTGTCTTTACCAGCTGCTTCAAAATGGGATAATGCATTTTTTAGGTCATTGATGATGGCTTCATAGCTTTCGCCAACAGTAGAACGGCTGATTTTAGTCAATGCTTCTTTGGGTTGGTCAATTATGACGATTCCTAGTTCGGAAGAAAAATCTTGTCCATTCACTTTTATTTGGTGCCCATAAATATTAGTAAGCAATAATTGTGCGTAACCTCTTAGAGCATAAGCTTCAGCCATATACATATTAAGTTCTGTTTTTTCATCATCGCTTGCATTGTTATATAGTGCTTGAGAAGCTTGAATTACACGTGCTGCATTATCAGCTGTTTTATAACCATACTCCCAAATACTTTTTAAATAAGTATCTGTATCTGTAAAAGTATAGGTATAAATACCATCAAAATGTCCGGTTTTAGTATTCCAATAAGTAATATCTGTAGGAATATCACCAATAGCTAAAGCATAGTTACCAGCAAATGCATAATAAAATAATTGATAATAAGTTCCATTTAATGCTGTACTAACGTTAGTTACAGTGTTGAGCCCTCCTTCTAGGTCCACTCCTTTATAGTTGTCAGTTTCAAGAAAACTGTCACCACATGAGGAAAGTCCTGTTGCAAATGTAAAAATGGCAATTGCATTTAAAATATATTTTTTCATATCTTTCCTTTATTAAATTTTACCTTATTTAAAAACTTAATTGAATACCTCCGATGAATGTACGGGTTGCTGGATATTGCCACGCAATTACACCATTGGAATAGGTTTCAGGATTATATCCAACAAAATCATTGGATGTAAATGTATATAAATTATCAATGGATATATAAGCTCGTAATTTTTGAATGAATATTTTCTTTGTTAGATTTACGGGCACAGTGTAACCTAAGGTCATGTTACTGATACGTAAGAAATTACTGCTATATAAGAATCTAGAAGAAGTTTGAGTTGCTTTATTGGGATCTCCATAAATATATTGTGGATATTTGGCATCTTTATTTTCTTCTGTCCATGAATTTAATGCAACGTCTTTCAACGGAGTACGATTGGCCATACCAAATCCGGTGAATGAAGCTCCGGAATCGAAAACTTTTCCTCCTAATCTATAGGTAAAGTTCATGTTAAAGTCAAATCCTTTCCAGCTTAAATTTGTACCGAATCCACCTAAAACTTTGGGGTCAGCATCGCCTACATAACGTTTGGCTGCTGCATTGTAGTCGGAGGTCGTTTCGTTGCCTTCTTCATTCAGATACCATAATGGTTTACCATTTTCGCGGTCAACGCCTGCATATTCTTTCATATAGAATTGGCGATAGGGGCGTCCTTCTTCAATAATTTGATAAGTATATTCTATGGGTTCATCTGTAGATAGTTTGATGATCTTATTTTTGTTCCATGTCATATTTGCATAAATATTCCATGTAAGATTATTGTTGTTGATAACAGATGCATTGATAGATGCTTCAATACCACGGTTGCGGATTGCACCAATATTTTGGTATACTGTAGACATACCTGTAGTCATGGACAATGGTACTTCAAACAATGCGTCACTCGTCTCTTCATTATAATAATCGAAAGTAAGATGGATACGATTAATTAAAGATAAATCAAAACCTATATCAAATTTTTTTGAAGTTTCCCATGTCAAATCTGAATTAGAGATGCTAGTGGGAGTCATACCAGGCTTTTCGTTATAATTGTATCCGGAAGAATAGAAACCACGTGCTGCATACCAATCGATATCTTGATTACCTACGGTTCCGTAAGAGGCCCGAAGAGTGGCATTGGTAATAATAGAATTATCTTTAAGAAATTCTTCTCCACTTACACGCCATTTTCCACCAACAGACCAAAAGTTACCCCAACGATGATTTGAACCGAAAACAGAGGAACCGTCACGGCGGAATGAACCAGATACATAATATTTATCCTCGTAAGAGTAGTGTGCATCCATAAAATATGATGCCAATCGAGCTTCTTTCTTATAATATTCCGATCCTTGAGGAGTTCCAGCAGTAGAAAGGTCGGTTTTTCCATCAGCTGCAAATGGGAAATCAGAGCCTGAATAATATTCATAGAAATAATTCTTTCGTTGCATCTCTTGACCTAATAACAAGTTAATATTGTGTTTGTCAAAAGTATAGTTCCAACCTAATACATTGTTCCACGTAATTGTTGTATAACGAGAATTGTACTGTTGACCTAATCCATTATAATCAACAGCTTGTGGATTATATAATGCACTCCAATATTGATATTGACGTAAATCAGCAATATTTACACCTAAGGTAGTTTTTGCATAAATACCTTTTCCGAGATCAATCTGCAAATATGGGTTGAAGTTCAATGTTTGATTATTGTTTTCATTGATTTCACCAGCTTTTTCATCATATAAAGCTAGAGGATTATAATTACTGATATTGGCATAACTTCCATCTTCATTATAGAAAGGCATCATAGGATTCATAGAACTTATAGCTGCTACAGTAGCGCTGGACATAGAGCCACTTGTAGCTTGTGAAAAGCCGTTTTGGGTAGAATTACTGTATGAAGCGTTGACACCGATAGTAAAGCAACTGAACTTAGAGTCTAGGTTCAAACGTCCTGAATAACGTTTCATGTCAGAACCAATAATCAATCCTTCAGTATCTAAATAACCTAAACTAACATAATAACCAGTAGAACCAGAACGTCCTTGGAGGTTTACATTGTAGTCTTGGTAGTATCCTTTACGGGTGATAGCATCCATCCAATCGTAGGATGAAACACCATCCCAACCATAACCTTGATATACTTTTTTCAAATAATCATAGCTCTCATCATAGGTGTTACCATAAGCAACAGAACGTCCGTGAGCAAATAGATTCATAGATTCTTGAGCATTGGCGTAATCCATATTATGATTTCCCATTGAAACAAATCCTTGTTTAATGTCTAAGTTGATGCTCATTTTTCCCTCTTTTCCTTTTTTAGTAGTGATTACAATAACGCCATTAGCTGCGCGTGAACCATAAATGGCTGTAGCCGCAGCATCTTTTAGAACTGTAACACTTTCAATATCAGAAGGGTTGATTGCGGCCATCGGATCAAAATTATTATTTGTAGTCGTACTCATACCATCTGTTTCAGAGTTGACAGGCATTCCATCTATTACATATAATGGCTGAGTGCCTGAATTCAAAGAACCACGTCCACGAACATAAATCTCGCTCCAAACACCAGGCATACTGGTAGAGTTGCTCATTTGTACGCCTGGTACAGCTCCTTCTAGTGCTTTCACAAAATTAGCATCAGATTTTTTGGCTATAACATCTTCACCAATAATAGCAGCAGCACCAGTAAATGAAGCTTTGCGTTGAACTCCATATCCTGTTACTACCACTTCTTCAAGCACTTCGGCATCCGACTTCAAAGTGATATTAACAGTCTGTTTTATAGCTACTTCTTGTGTAGCCATTCCGATAAAGGAAACTACCAAAGTCTTTGCGGAACTAA
>OHPS01000011.1_pt1 | contig 163690 bp, 114 predicted proteins | sample 1577811 | NCBI WGS metagenome assembly OHPS01 (sample SAMEA3879552, study PRJEB24766) | human gut metagenome | biome: human-associated habitat; feature: feces | place: USA | collected 1985/1987
TCGCTTGAGACGATATCGAAAGCGCTGAACATTGTTCCGTCCTATGTTTCTACCGTGTTCTCGCGAAACTTCAAAACATCGCTGAATTCATACATCTCAAAAAAGCGAATATCGGTTGCAAAAAGCCTTTTAATGGACTCGCACAAAAGCATAACCGAGATAGCGTTTGAATCGGGATTTTCAAGCATACGCAGCTTCAACCGCCGTTTCAAGGAAAGCGAAGGGCTTACGCCGAGCGATTTCAGAGAGTCGTTTATGAACAGCGACAAGAAAAAGTAAACTCGTTTTAAAACTCGCTTAGCCATCAATTCAGCATAAGTGCTCGCGCACTAAAGCTTTGTCAGCATAAAATTATCGCCCTTCCGAAAAATCGGTCGGGCGATAATTTTTGTTACAATGAACGCTGTTTAGTTTTATACACGTTTAAATTTGCGCGTGCTTTAAGTTCCGCTTTCAGCAAGCTCCGCCATCATCGTGTTAAGCTCTTCAAGGTAGTAGTCAAGGGCATCTCTGTTCTGCTCCTTAACCTGTGCCCATGTAGAGGGATTGTCGCTGCGGCAAGGTCCGTACTGGAATGTGGAAATGATAGAGTTGAGGTTGTCTGTCATGTCGCCTGTTACGATTGCTCTGGGGTTGGCTTGAGCTATTTCCTTGCAGGTGTCATACATCTCGAGCATTTCTTCTGTCCACAGATACTTTTGCTTGAGCTGGTTGCGGTCTATATCTATAACCGTGGGGTCGATTATCTTAAATCTCTCGCACGTGGCCAGCAGCGCCGCACCTTCGGGATTTGATGCGCCCTCGCAGATCATATATCCGCTCACCTGAGTCAAAAGATAGTAGTTTCCGTCTCCGGAGTCGTCTCTGGGAAGCGGAGCGAACATCAGCTCACCGTTTGTGATATCTCCCCAAACGGCGGATATCTCCTCAACTGTGTCGGTGAAGAAGCTGGTCTCGCATATGTAGAACAGGCACAAACCTTCCTTCATTCCGCCGCCGTAAACGTCGTTTCTCATTGCCCAGTAGTTGTTGCCCTCGTGATAGGTGCAGCCGTTTTTCGTGAGGTCATAGAGCATCTGCTCTGCCCTTTCGATTTCGGGCGAGTCTATGTTTGAATAATACGTTCCGTCATCCGCACGGTGGACAAAGTTTTGTCCGGTTGCCTGCACAAGCGAGTTGGTGTAGGTCTGGCCGTCAAGTGCGAAGCGGTTTTCGTCCTCGTCGGAGAAGGCCAAGCAGTATTCATAAAACTTATTCCACGTCCACTCGTCGTTGAAATAAAGCTCCGCGGGATCGTCAAAGCCGTATTCCTCGACAACTCTTGTGTTGTATGCGACGACATCCTTAAAGCCGGTGTCGGTAACGATTGTGTAGTGCTTATCCGCAATCGAGAAGGTATCCGCAACTTCCTTAACGCCCGACCAAAGAGGATCGTCATAGTCGATGTAGTCGTCTATGTGCTGGAACATTCCGTTGATGCACTTCATGGGGTATGTGGCAGTGGCACTTGTACCCGCGGGATAAAGGTCAGGAGAGTTACTGCTCAAAACAAGGTTGGCCAAATCGTCAAATCTCGCCTGGTAGTCACACTCTATCCACTCAACCTCGCCCTCATACTTTTCGGTAAAGGTAAAGTATCCGGTGTTTACGATTTCGTTTTCGTCATAGTTGTGGAATCCGTCATGCCAGCTGAAATACTCGACTGTAGTCCTTGCGCCGGCAGCGGTCTCAACGTCCGGCAAACGTATTCCGGCAGCGGCAAGTATGGACTCAGCATCCTCGGTGGAAATGGTTACACGTACAATTTCCCTTCCCTGCTTTCCGCATCCGACGAACACAAACAGCATCAGCATTACAAGTGCAAGCGACACTATTTTTTTCATATGTTATTCCCCCTTAAGGCTATATAGTTATTAACTATATATTAAGCTTATCAAAGCCTGATTTATATCACAAGCCAAAAATTTAATTAAGCAAGACAAATAGGCAGCAAAACGCAGTTTTTTTCACGATAATCAACGATTATTCTTAAATTTAAAGCAAGAGATAGTTGAGTATGCACAAAAAATCAGTTTGATTTTGTGCGTCTTGCCAAGGTGAGGTTTCGCTGCCTTTTTGGCGTGTTGACAAAGCCCGAACGCGACTTTATTATATAAGATAACATTAAAATGCCGGTTGAGCCGAAGAAAGGACAAGCACATGAATGATTTTTTGAAGAATATAGGGTCGTACGCAGTGGTGATATGTGAGAAGACTGTTGCCGCGCTTGCTGTATTTATAATAGGCAGGCTGCTGATTAAGTTTGTGGGCAAGCTTTTGCACAGGAGCAAGCTCTTAAACAAGGTGGAAGGCTCGGTAAAGTCGTTTACGCTGAGCTTTGTCAAGATAGGACTTTATGTAATACTTGCAATATCAATAGTAAGCATACTCGGCGTTCCGATGGCGTCCGTGATAGCGGTGCTTGCATCCGCCGCCGCAGCAATAGGACTTGCGCTTCAAGGCTCGCTTTCAAATCTCGCGGGTGGTTTGATGATAATAATCTTCAAGCCGTTTAAGAGCGGAGACTATGTAGACGCGGCGGGTGCGTCCGGAACTGTTGACTCTGTAAACCTGTTCTACACGACGTTTTTGACGCCGGACAACAAGAGAGTTTCCGTTCCGAACGGCAATCTCATGAATTCAAACGTCATAAACTACTCCTCCGAAAACATCCGAAGGGTTGACATGGTATTCCTTTGTGCAAGGGGCGAAGACCCGTCGAAGGTTCAGCAGATAATGCTTGAAACCATAGCGTCAGCTCAAAAGATTCTTGCCGACCCGAAACCCATGGCGAGGCTGAGCGACAACACATCAGAGGCGATGAGCTTTGCCGTTCGCGTGTGGTGCGAAAACGCCGATTATTGGGACGTGTACTACGACCTGACGCAAAGCATAACCGAAGCGTTAGCGAAAAACGGAATAAAGTCCCCATCGATAAGGCTTACAAGCGTCGAAGAAAAGTAAATAAAAAGCTGCAAGCACAAATCGCTTGCAGCTTTTTTGTCATCTCTTAGGGCATCGGACTTGCTTTGTTGTGAAAAGCGGGTGCGATGATGTTAGCTCGACAGCACCGTCAAAGCTTATAACCGTTCATTTGCTGCGCGGGCGTCGTAAAAATATTGGCTATACATGAGTGACGTCGCTAAGCTATATGCAGCAAAAAAAATAAAGCCATAACCACTATATGTAGTGGTTATGGCTTTTTGGCGGAGAGGAAGGGATTCGAACCCTTGTGGCTTTTGACCAAACGGTTTTCAAGACCGCCTCGTTATGACCGCTTCGATACCTCTCCGAATATTGCTGATCCCGTAATTGCACAAGCCCATGCGCCAATGCACCAACGCATCCATGCACTCACAAGCCTATGTATTTCGGGCGACTTGTGTATTATATCACGGGCAAGGAAAAATGTCAACACAAAGTTGCGGCTTGCCTTCACGAAAAGCAAAAACACCTTCGGACTCATTCCCGAAGGTGTTTTATGTACTGCACTATGCGTTCATTTATCAGGCTGCCGCTTCTTCACCCGCGGTGTCGTCAACGACGTATTCTCCGCCGTCTATATACTCGTCCTCTGCATAGCCCAACGTGATTTCAGGCGCAGTTCCGAAGTTTACAAACGTATAATCCGCGACGAGATTTGCGGTGAAATCCACATCCATAACAGTCATAGTCATATCGCATTCAAGCCTCATCGCCGAAAGATCATCGTTTTCATCAAATATCATGATGTAGTTCACGTTGTCAAACGTCATAAGCTCGGTGTCGCCCAAAAGCGTATCGAGGATGCTGCCGAGGCTTTCGCTGTCAAGGTTAAGAGAAATCTGCTTTGTGCCGTCGTCGTTATTGACTATCTCTGTTCCCTCAAGCATTTCCTCTGTCAGCTGCGGAATATCCGCGCCGTCAAACGAATCCTCAACAGAGTCCATGTAATCATCCGGAATATGATACTTTACGTTTGTGCCGGCGTACTCCACATACACCATATCGCCTATTGTCGTGCTGACAACGTCTCCGTCCTCGCCCCCGAGGTGCGTTGTCACCTGGGCGTTGTCGCCGTTTGTCTTGTAGTTCATCGACATTTCGGTGGTATCGGTTTCACCTAAAAGATCCATCGTCATTGTCATCACGCAGTCCGCTTCATATCCGCCCGCTTCCTCAATTATGTCCATCGACCTTGAGTAAAGCCCGTATGCGCTGGTTATGTTGAGCATACCGCATCCGGAAGCTGACACGAGCATCACAGCGGCAGTTGCGGCGGCACATGCTTTTCTGATTACATTTTTCATATTTATACCCTCTCTTTTTTCATGCATGCCTTGCGCGGCGGCATATCGCACCGCCGGCAAGCGAACACAGTTCATACAGATGATTTATTCAGCAGGCACCTCAGGTGTCTGTGCTGTACTGTTGTTTGACGGCGTACCGGAAGAGCTTTGGCTGTTGCTGTCGAGTATTGAGCTCATGTCAAGTATTGACGTTGCACCTCCGGTAACCATCGGCAGCTCACCGTTCCACTTTTGAATCTTGTTGTACTCGACAAGCGCGTCCGTAATGGATTCGGCAAGTATTCTGTTTGCCTCCGCCTCGGCTTCGGTCTGGATTTTAAGCGCCTCCGCGTCAGCCTCGGCATTGGTTATCTTGGTTTGCTTCTCTGTTTCAGCCTTTAAAAGCTGCTGCTGTGCAACCTGCTTTTCCTCTATCGCAGTTATATATGCGTCGGAAAAATCAAAGTTGATAATGTTTACATCGGTCACGTAAAGGCCTATTTCATTGAGCTTTTCGTTAAGCCCGTCTATCAAGCCGTTTGAAACGAGCGTTCTGTTTGTGACGCTTTCCTCAGCGGTGTAGTTTGCCGTTATGGCTTTTAAAACCTCGTTCACCGCCGGAACAACCAGCACAGATTCATAGTCTCTGCCGATGTTTTTGTATATGCTGTAGGACATGGACGTTTCCACGCGGTAGTTTATAGCTATGGTTGTGGACACGGTTTGCAGGTCCTTTGAAAACGCCTCGGTGTCAACCTCAAGCTTTGTTATGCGGTTGTCTATCTTTACTACGTCCTGAATAAAGGGGATTTTAAAGTGCAGTCCCTCCTGCAAAACGTTTTCATCCACCCTTCCGAGAGTCAGGACAACTCCCGTGTGTCCCGCAGGTACTATTACTGCGCTGTTTGCTATCAGGATGATGACAGCTATTATCACCAGCACAGGAATTACAACTTTCTTTGAAAATATCTTCGACAGTACATTTGACATATTGGTCCCTCTTTCTTTTTAAGTTCATCAATCAGATTTTCTTCCGCCTCTTCTCATATACTCCACTCCGACAACGATTGCAACGGTGACCGTCAAAACAAGCACGGCAACCGCTATCGTTGCGGTGGTAGCCCTTCCGTCAGACTGAGCGCTTGACTGTTCGGAGTCATCAGAGGATGTGGTCACATCTGCCGATGTCTGCGGTGCAGAAGTGGCAGGGGCGGTCTGCGTAGTCACCGCAGTGGTGACAGCAGGGGTTGTTTGAGCAGTTGTTGCGGGAGTCGTCACAGTTGTCACGGGCGGCTCGGTCTGCTCGGTGACGGTGGTTACCTCCTCTCTCGGCGGTTCCTCCGTCTGCTCATGCTCCTCAGACTCCTCCGGTTCCGATGTATCCTCCGTATTATCTGTAACTTCTACTTCCTCTTCCGGCTCTTCCGCTACGGTTACCTCCGGTATATCATCGTCAGTTTCGTCATCTATCACAACGACGTCGCCGTTTTCTTCTTCATCGAGAACTATATCGCCGTCGCCCTCGTCTGTCGATGCGCTGCTGACGGTGAGCGTATAACCGTTGACGGCAACGTTTGCTCCGCTTTGGCTCGACGCGCTCGACACCACCGCCGTAAACTGAGCCTCTGATCCGTCCCACGTGGTTCCGTCAGACTGCGTGCCGGTGAAATACAAAGTCACGATTTCGCCGGACGTATATACATCCAGGCTGCTTTCACAGTTTATAATTATAGTGCCGATGCCCTCCATGCACTCGCATGTGCCGAATATTCCGTTGGGGTTAGTGCCGAGGTTGCCCAAGTAATCGAACTTTCTGCTGTCGTAGAGCACGGCAAAGCTCAAATTATTTATTCCCGGGTTTGAGGTGAGAGAAACTCTAACCTCTAAAGTATTTCCGATTTGTGTCTGCTCCATGTAAAGCGAGCCGAAAGAATATCCTGCCGCATGCGCACAAACGCTGCACATTAACATGACAGCAGCCGTCAAAACAGCCGCAAAAGCGGACGTCATTCTTTTTATCATCATAGCTTTTCCTTTCGTCGGGTAAGACCGAACAGCCCCTTTGTCGGTCAAACACGAGCGGGTCAGTAATCCGTCATTTAAAAGTCTGCACTTTGCACAGTGCACAGAGTGCAGTGCACACTGTGCGATATGTGTTATCAATGTTATATTTATCATTTTATCATACCTGCTCTTATATTTCAATAGCGGTTTTTATACAGCAGAGAAAAGTCATGAGTTTTTTGAATTAAGGGAAGGCTGCGTGAGGCGAAAATTTCCGCATTTTATATGGCAAAATGTATAAAAACGAATGCTCGTTATTGATGAAAACCAATAAAAGTTTCGCTCGGCTATTGACAAATTGCGTGAAAGAGTTCATAATGTAAACATTGATTTATTATAATGTTTTTTCCTCAAGGGAGGTACATTTAAATGATTGATATTGAGCTGGTTCAGCTCAACGCGACCCATGAAAGCGATTTCGTATACGGACTTAAAGCCGACTTTTGGCTTCTGCTTTTTGTGAAAACGCCCGCGCTGTTCCATCTTCCCACGGGAGATGTTGCAACGCAGCCCAACAGCGCCATACTTTATCCCCCGAATTCCTTTGCATACTATCAAGCTAACGGGGACTCATACATAAACGACTACGTGAGATTCCATACCGACGAGAGCTTCGTCTTTGATGAAAACATTCCTACGCAAACGCCGGTTTTGCTGCGTTCGCCCTATGAAATGGAAAGGCTTTTTGAGCTATTGTCCATAGAAAACTTCTATCAGTTTTCTTATGCTCAGCAGTCGATATCAATGCTCATGAGAATGATGTTTTTAAAGATGAAGGAATCGGTTGCGGACAACAACATGACGGAGCCGCAAAGGGCGCTTATAGATCTGAGGTACGAAATACAGCTTCACCCGTATTACGCATGGACCGTTGGCTACATGGCAAGCAGGCTTTACGTCAGCGCCGGATATCTGCAAAACATATATAAAAAGCAGTTCGGCGTATCGTGCATGCAGGATGTAGTTGAAAAGAGAATAGATCTTGCAAAGAAGCAGCTTGTAAACACTAACTTCACATCACAAAAGATAGCCAACTTGTGCGGCTATCAGAACGTCGAACATTTTTGCAGGCAGTTTAAAGCGGTCACGGGCATGTCGCCTTTGACCTACAGAAAGCATGCTCAGGCGGAAAAGAACATTCAAAATTCATCCGGTTCAAACCCCGACGAGCACAAAGACTAAAACAAACAAAACCGACACGGTAATATGCCGTGCCGGTTTTTATTTATCGGAGATGTGGTTTATGGCTTATTTTGTCCGTCGAGGTCGAGAGTTCTTTCGGCGTACGCCTTCAGCATTTGCAGCGTGCTCACGTAGTAGCGCTTTTTTATGTCCATAGCGGCTATCTGATCCATTTCGTCGTCGGTAAGAGAAAAATCGAACAAATCAAAGTTGTCCTTGATGTGCTCACGGCTCTTTGATCCGGGGATGACTATGTTGCCGCTTTGAATGTGCCAGCGCAAAATTATTTGGGCGTTTGTCTTGCCGTATTTCTCGGCGAGCTTTGAAAACAGCGGCTCGTTTATCAACGCCTTGTCGCCGTGCCCGAGGGGGTACCACGCCTGGGCGACGATAGACTCATCCCTTAAAAACTCCTTGAGCTTTTTCTCCTGCGAATAAGGGTGAACCTCGGTTTGAAGAACGGTGGGCCTTACCTTGCACACGGCAAGTATCTCGCGGATCTGCTCCTCGTTGAAGTTTGACAATCCGATAGCCCTTACCTTGCCCTCGTCATATGCTTTCTCCATGAGCCTGTATCCGGAAAGATAATTTCCCGCAGGCTGGTGAATGAGCAGCAGGTCGATGTAGTCGGTGTCAAGGCGCTTAAGCGTCATGTCAACCGCATCCTCCTGCTCGTAATACGCCGGCCACAGCTTTGTCTCTAAGAGTATGTCGCGGCGCGCAACGCCGGATTTTTTCATCGCTCTGCCCACCGCCTTTTCATTCAGGTATGCGTTTGCCGTGTCGATTAAGCGGTATCCGCATTCAAGCGCATAAAGGACCGACGCCTCAGCCTCGTCAGGGCTTAAAAGGAAAGTTCCTATTCCCGCCATGGGCATTGTTACTCCGTTGTTAAGTGTTACGTATTGCATGATGTATGACTCCTTTCAATTTGCATGTCATTTTTCCGGCTTCAATGCCCCGTAGAAATATGATGCGGTGGCACCTCCGTCTATCAAAAAATCAGCTCCGGTGATGAATTTGCCCTTATCGCTCATTAACAGCTCAGCGACGTTTGCCACCTCATCCGCTGTTTCCGGGCGTCCTGCCGGACATTTGGCGAACATGTTTTTATAAAAGTCGCCTCTCGGGCCGTTAAATTCGTCAATTGCAAGAGGCGTGACTATGATTCCGGGAGATATGGAATTGATGCGCGCCTTTTTCTCTCCCCACTTCACAGACTCCGCCATCACGCGCTTTTCGTTGCACCTCTTTGCAAGCTGGTATGCATGAAGAGCGTCGCGGATATTTTCCGGCTGCAAAATCGGCAAGGAAAGCAGCTCTTCTGTCGGCGTGCATGCCAACTGCTCATCCTCCTGCGCGGTCAAAGCAGGCATGCGGTGACCGGACTGGCTCGATATTGTCACTCCGACTCCGCCCTCAGCTATCACCTTTCCTACCTCCTCAAGCAAAACCGCCGTGCCGTAAAGGTCAACTTTGAGTATGCTCTCAACAGGCGCCTGGCTCGGAGATACGCCCGCAGCATTTACAAGCATAGTTATATCGCCGAGCTTTTTTCCTATGTCAATCAACTCAAGTATAGAATCGCGTTCGGACAGGTCGGTTTCAACCGGCGTGACATCATATCCTGCGCCATTCATAATATCCGCTATTGCTTTAGCGTTTTCAATCTTTTTGTCGCCGACGACGATTTTCATGCCGTAGCCCATTCTTCTGGCAATCGCCATTCCGATCTGTCCTGCGCCCGTCCACACCATTACTTTTTTCATTTTAATCTCTCCTGTCTGCAAATCAGTTTCCTTCAAATATCTCATCAAGCCAGCCGTCATATGTCGGTATCCAGTCGCCGTCAGCGCCGAAGCCGTGCGGCATGTCGTCAAGCTGCAAGCGCTCAACCTCCACGCCCGCCTCCTGTGCGGCATCGGCATTTGCTAAAAACTGATCGTAAAACGGGTCGCGGGTTCCGTAGCAGTAAAACGTCGGCGGAAGGTCTCCCGAGCGCAAAAGCTCGACGTCTGTAGTTCCGACGCTGAGGCGTCCGTAAAACGAATAGATCATTCCGCACGCAGCCGCATCCGCGCTGACCGCGTCAAGCTCATCCGGCTCATAATCAGGGTCAAGCTCTGTCGGCTGAACATCCGAATCGTAGTTTAACAGCATTTCGCCGCACAGTATTCCACCTGCCGAAAAGCCCATCACCGCAATGTCGTCAGGGTCTATGCCGTAATCCTGAGCATGCGCGCGCACGAATCTCACCGCCCTTGCCAGATCAAGCGCGCCCTCCTGCTGAGTATACGGTCTTAATCGGTAGTCCACAACAAAGCTTTGGTATCCCAAGGCGCTAAGCTCGCGGGCCACGTCTGTGCCCTCCGGTATGTCGCTGCGAAACTGAAACGCTCCGCCGGGGCAGATAAGCACAGCGCCCTTTACATCTGTTCCGCTTGGGACGGGATAAAAGGTTATATAGGGCCTGAAATCAGGATCGTCAAAGTAATTTCCCGTGTTTGAAGTGTACACCGTCTGAGAGGGCATGTTGCCCTCCTCCCAAAGGTAAATTACCTGCTGCGCATCGGGCGTGAGCTGAACGTTTGCCACCGTATCGCCGGCTTCGGGAAGTTCCGCAGACGCATTTATTCCCAGGTCATTTGCCCATGCCCTTATGTCCTCGTCTGACGTATCGGAGGACAGCATAAGCATTTCATCGCCCATCAGCGCGCCCGGCTGCAACCGAGAAACAGCGGAGTACAGATCTATTGACAAGAGCGCATCGCTGTCGCCGTTCCCCGTCACAAACATATAAATCGTTCGTGCTCCGAAGTCGTTCCGCTCCAAAAATTCCTCCGCCGACGCAGAAAGTCCGCCGTCCTGCGGCTCAAAGCCCAAAAATACATATTGATAGTTGTCAGCCGAAAGCTCGCTGTCATCGCCTATGGCTGTGATGTCCGCCGAAAGCGCGTCGGCGATTATCTCGGCGGCGCGGGAAATATCCCCGCTGCCCGATTCATATGCCACCAAAGCTCTTCCGGTCTTTGTTTTCGGCTCTTCATCCGCAGACGATTGCTGCGAGTCGGCATTGCCGACATCCAAAGCAAAGTGTCCGGCATCCTCCGATCCGCATCCGAAGAGCATGCACAAAACCGCGGCAGCCATCAAGACGCATAATATTCTTTTCAAAGTTATCCCCCGTTTTCTCACAGGTCAAGACCGTCTATCCACTCCTGAATATCGTCCTCGCTCACGTTAGACCTGAAGCGTGTACCGTCAAGCCAGTTGCCCGTTCCCGCCATATCCGCAAGAAGCTCCGCACTTTCTCCCACGCCGGAGCTTGCCGACGTGCAGAACGGAACTACCGTCTTACCTGTAAAGTCGTTGGCCTTTATAAATGTGTCAACCGGCCATGCGGCTATTCCCCACCAGATGGGGTATCCGACAAACACCGTATCATAGCTGTCCCAGTTTTCAACGGTTGCCGACACCAGCTCGACATCTCTAAGCGACTCGTCGTCATGCTCCCTTGAGACGCGGCTGTCGTCGTTGCCGTAGTTGAGATCTGCGCTTGTATACGGCTCGGCAGGCTCAAGCTCGAACAAATCACCGCCGGTTATCTCGGCGATATACTGTGCGGCCTGCTCGGTATTTCCGGTTGCGGAGAAGTATACAACCAGCGTTCCGCCCTCGGTCTGCGTGTCGTTGTCATCTGCCTGCGCATCATCGGCGGTTTCATCCGAAGATGAATCGGGCGACTGCTGCGCGGCGGTCTGCACGGGGTCGGTGTCAGGGCTTGCGCATCCCGCAAAGCTCAGCGCCGTTACAAGGCACAAAACGCTTAAAATCAATGCTGCGAATCTCTTCATATCAATTATCTCCTTTCAGGTCTTTGAGCTGTTGCCATTAAGCGGCGATCTGCTCAATAGCAGCGCTTTAATATTTCATAAATCTCATCGTGTGTGAGAGGCTTATAGCTGCCCTGCGAAATTCCGCAGGAGTATGCGATTTCCTTGAGCTTATCCCGCTCTGCGCCAAGCTCGCTCAGGGTCGTGGGGAGTCTTAACTCCTTTACAAACTCGCAAAGCGCATCTATGCCGGCTGCGGCAAGCTCGTCATCGGTTTTATCGCCGCGGGGTATTCCCCACACGTTTTGTGCAAAGCGCACGAACTTCGGCAAGCCGTATTTGTAAATATAGCGGTAGTAAGCGGGCTGAATCACCGCCAAGCCGCAGCCGTGGTTGCAGTTTGTATACGCGCCGAGCTGATGCTCAATGTTATGGCACTCAAAGTCGCACTTTTTGCCCATCTTTATAAGGCGGTTTTCGGCAAGGGTGGAGTCCCACATGAGGTTTGAACGTGCGGTATAGTCTTCGGGATTTTTAAGCGCAGCCCGCAGGTTTCGCAGTACGCTGCGCATGAGCGCCTCCATGATGTCGTCAGACACGTTGTCGTCGTTCGGCTCGCTGAAATACGTCTCCATGATGTGGCTCAGGGTGTCGAATCCTCCCGACGCCGTTTGCATTTTCGGCACAGAGAAAGTATACGTCGGATCCATCAAAGCAAACTTCGGATTGAGCGCAGGATAATCGCGTCCGGTCTTTATGTGCTTGTCCTCGTTTGTTATCACCGCTCCGCCGTTGCACTCACTTCCCGTGCCAGAGACGGTGACTATGACTCCCAAAGGCAGCGGATCAAAATCCACAACGCCCGCTCTTGACCAAAAGTCATCCCATATGTCGCCATGATATTTTGCGGCAAGCGAAACAGCCTTGCAGCAGTCCATTACGCTGCCGCCGCCCACCGCCAAAATCATATCCGCGCCGCATTCTTTTGCAAGAGCAGCGCCCTCGAGAACTTTTTTGAAGGTCGGGTTCGACATTATGCCGCTGAACTCTGCAACCGTCTTGCCCGCGTCTTTCAGCACGCCTGTTATCTCGTCATAGATGCCGTTTTTTCTTATCGAACCTCCGCCGTATGCAAGCATCACCGTGTCGGCTTTCTCGGTCAGTGCAGCAAGGTATTCTCTTACGCATCCCCTGCCGAAATACACTTTGGTGCTGTTTTGAAAGATAAAATTGTTCATGCGCTTACTTCCCTTCGTAAAAATATATCTTATGTTTGCATGCAGTGCATGCCGTGCGTTTTAATCCATCTGTTCTTCCCAAAAATCTATCGCATCGTATATCCAGCCCTCCGCCTCTGTTCCGGTTCCGAGTCCGAAACCGTGTGACAGGTTCGGATAACAGTGAAACTCTGTCGGTATGCCTAAGTCGCTCAGCGCATCTATGCGGCGCTCCATCGTTTTCCAATATGCTATGCTGTCCTTTTCTCCCACACATGCATACGTCGGCGGGTCGTTTTCGGTGTAATCGCTGTGGCCGGTATACTGCATTATGACAGCCGAAGGTCTTGGGAGGTCATCGCCGCCGTATGCCGCCGTGCCGTATGAGCCTAGCCACGCCGCCATGCGTGCCCCCGCAGAGCCGCCCCACAGTGAATAGCAGTCCGTGTCCACCTCAAGCTCCTCTGCGTTTTCAAAGATAAAGCTTATCGCCCTTGCCAGATCCTCGCACGCCGTCTGCGCGCCGGGGCGATATATAAGCGCAAAGGCGTTGTAGCCTTGTTTTGAAAGCTCGAGCGCATGCGGGAAGCTGTCCTGCATCGCTCCCACATATGCAAACCCTCCGCCGGCATTGCACACGGCAAACTTTTCATTCGGCTCGCCCTTGAAAAAGAACAGCCCCGTGTCCTCCTTTTCGGGATCCTCGGCCTTTTCCTCGTCGGTGTATATGTCGTAAAAAATCGTCTCGCCGTCATTTGCACGCTGCCAAAGGGTGTTTACAATCTCCACGGTTTCGTTCGGGTCTATGTTGTTATACCATGTGAGCTGCAAATCCTCCAATGTATCGCCGCTCATGTATCTGTCGTTTGTGGGAAACAAAAGCCTGCCGCAGTCCCCGAAAACAGGGTCGGAAATGACATCCGAGATGGCGTCGGACAAATTAAATCTCCCCGACGTTTCGCCCTCAGACGACGTACCCGTGTCTGCGCTGCCGCTTTTGACTTTATCGCATCCGCTGAAAATCATCAAAACAACCAGCCACACAACAAACCCTTTTTTCATTCACCTGCCCCCTTCTTTGTTCAATTACATTATAAAAAAATCGAGACCTCGTGTGAAGTCTCGATTTGTTATGTGCTATTAACTTTAGGGTTATAACTCATTGATTGACTGCATTTTTAACCGCATCAAGCAGCTGCTTTACCACATCCGACGGTTCGGGAGAGTGAAGCAGGCCATAAGGTATGGTATATCCCCAGTCAACCGGCAGGATTTTCAGCAGCGGGTGAACATACTGCCACTTTGCAACCGCCATGAGAACGCAGTTGTTGTTTTCGCATTGGTTGAACGCGTTCACGTCGTAAAAGTCAAAATCTACTATCTGAATTTGGGGGTGGTTCTTCCAGATATCATCTCTGAGCATGTCTACATAGTGGCTCCAGCCGCGGCGCATGAGCATGAGCTTTTCGCCGCTCAGGTCGCTGAAGGTGAGCATGTCCTTTTTGGCAAGCCTGTGATGAACGGAAACCGCGCAGCATATGGGTTCGCGCGATATTTCAAGTCCTGCGCAGTGCCGAAGGTTTAGCATCGTGCCGTCGAATATGCCTGCAACGACGTCTATATTCTGCCCGAGGTTGCCAAGTATCTCTCTTGCGTTTTCGGGGGTATTGTCAAACGGCACAAGCTGAAATTTTATCTTCGGGCACTGCTCCTGAAGCTCAGGCCACAAATCCACAAGCACCTGAGCCGGAGTCATCGGAGAGGTTCCTATGCGGATTATGTCGTCGCTGTTTTTCATGGCGTTCTTAGCGCGTGTGACAGAGTCCTTGCAATATTGAATGATGTATCTGGCGTCCTGGGCCAAAGACTTGCCGGCATCGGTAAGCTCAAGCCCGCGGTGAGTGCGCACAAAAAGCTGCAAGCCCAGCTTGTCCTCAAGCAAGTTTATCTGCTTTATCACCGCAGGGGGTGATATATAGAGCATCTGAGCCGCCTTGTTGAAGCTTTTGCACTCAGCTACACACAAAAACGTCTCAAGCTGCGGGTTGTACATATGCACGCCGTCCCTTCGTAGCGTCCGGCGCCCGCTCAAAGGCGAGCCGCAAAGCCGCTTTTTACACAATTATATCCCGCATGCGGCGTTCTTTCAAGCCTTTATCTGAAAATCAGCGGCTACCCCCAAAATTCAAGGCTTTTTCTCATAAAACCAGCCACGTCCGCGTTGTACACCCTTGCAAGCGTGCTGCTCTTTAAAACCTCGCATATGTCCCCGTCGGCGGCGATTTTTCCGCCGTCAATCAAAATCGCGCGCTCAAACAGCATAGGGCAGAAATTCAGCTCGTGAATCACACCTATAACCGTTTTTTCCTGCGACTTTTGTTCAGCCCATTCGTTTATGAGCTTTACAAGCGTGGCTTGGTAGGATATGTCAAGGTGGTTGAGCGGCTCGTCAAGCAAGATGACGCTCGGCTCCTGAGCAAAAGTCCTCGCCAAAAGAACTCGCTGAAGCTGACCTCCGGAAAGCTCCGTCACGGGCTTATGCATGATCTCGCGAAGTCCCAGCTTGTCTATGTATTTCATCACCTGTGCCGAATCGTCGGCGGCGGGCGAAAATACGCTTTTTCTTCTCACATACCTGCCCATTGCCACGGTGTCATACACCGTGTAGCCGAAATAAACCTGCGACAGCTGAGAAAACATCGCTATATTTTGGGACAGCTCTTTTCTTGAGTAGCTTTTTATCTCCCTGCCCATGAGCTTTGCGCTGCCTCGGTATGAAATTATCCCCGCCAGCGCCCTCAAAAGCGTTGTCTTTCCGCTGCCGTTCGGCCCCAGTATGCAAAGCTTCTGACCCCTGAGCACATCAAACGACAGATCATTTACAACGTCGTCGCCGCCATACGAGCAGCACAATGATTTAAGGCTCAAAACGCATTCCGCGCTATCGTTTTGCATGGCTGCCCCTCCTTTTTATCCCCGGGCGCGAGAAGTAGACGTATGCAAAGAACGGCGCGCCTATAAACGCTGTCACTGCACCCACCGGAAGTTCCGTCGGCGACATGAGCGTCCTTGCCGCAAGGTCCGCAATGACCATAAAGCTGCCGCCTATCAGCGCCGATATCACAAGCAGATATTTGTGCTTAGGGGAGAACAGCCGCCTTGCAACATGCGGCGCGATCAGGTCAACAAAGCCTATCACTCCGGCAAACGAAACGGCTGTACTTGTCATAATGGCGGTGAGTATCAAAAGCGCCCACTTGATTTTAGCAGCGTTTACGCCCATAGAAAGCGCAGACTCGTCCGAAAATGAAAGTATGTCAAGCTCCCTGTGGCAAAAAAGCGTTCCCGCGACACACAAAACTGTCACGACAAGCAGCACCGCAACCGGCTCCCAGCCCTTAGAGCCGAAAGAGCCCATCTGCCAGCGCATCAAAACCGTCATCTTGTCCTTTGAGGTTCCCGCGACAAGGGTAAACACAGCCGACAGGAACAAAGACATGACCATTCCGAGCAGGACTATTGTAGTCGAGCCGACGTTTTTATCTATGCGTGAGCATATTGCCACGCACACCAGCACGGTGAGTATGCCGAACGCAGTTCCGACGGCAGCCAAAGACATCTGCTGCGCTATCGGGAGCGATATGCCCAGGACGGTTACGATTGCCGCGCCGACAGATGCTCCGGATGAAACGCCCAAAGTATACGGCGAAGCAAGCGGGTTATGCAAAACCGACTGTGTCACCGCGCCGCCGACGGACATTGCCGCGCCGGTCAAAAACGCGAGCAAAACCCTCGGCATGCGTATGTCCCATATGATCACGGACGAGGTGTCCTGCGGGTTTGTGAATATGATTTTTAAGGTGTTCAAAAAGTCTATTCCGACGCTTCCTACGGAAATCCCGATGAGCACAATCAGCGCCGACACGGGAATGAGTACGGCTATAGCCGCTTTAGAGCGCCTGTCTGCCGAATCAGCCGTTGTACTTGCTTTGCGCATCTGAAATTGCATTTGAAATCTGCTCTATGGCTATAACTATGTTCTGCGAACCTCTTGACGAGGCGTTTGCATCTACGCTGTACACGCAGGAGTTTTTAACAGCCTTCAGCACGTCCCATCCGGCGCGGGAGTATATCTCGTTAAAGTCGTATCCGTCATACATGACATTCGTTATTATGACGTCCGGATCAGCAGCTATTACCGATTCCTCGGTATTCGAGATCCAGCCGGCCTGGTCGGCGTAGATGTTTCTTCCGCCGCATATTGATATTATCTCGTCGAGATACGTCTGACTTCCGAACGAATAAAGCCACGGTGCAGCGGATATTTCAAAGTAAACGGACAGCTCGCTGCCATAGCTTTCAGCCGCTGCATATGCATCCTCGACTGCGCTGTCTATCGACTCAATCAAAGCGCTTGCCGCATCCGGTGCGCCTATGTTATTTGCAATCGTCGTTATATTGTCCTTTATGCCCTGTATGCTCTCGGCTGTGGGTATGTATATCACGTTCACGCCCGCATCGCTGAGCACGCTGTATGGGTTGGCTGTTCCGTCTGTGCTTGAGCCGCTGACAAACACCAAGTCGGGTTCAAGCGAAATTATCGTCTCCACGTCGGGGTTGGTGTAGTCAAGTGTGCACACCTCGTCATCGACATCCCCTATACCTAAAGAATACGTATCGGCAATAACTATATTTGCGGAATAGCCCAGGCCGTCAAGGATTTCCGTGATATCCGCCGCGGTGGACACAAGCGCTAAGCTTGATACACTCTCGTCCTCGGTTAATACTTCATCGACCGCCTCTGTTACCTCGTTTGTACCCGTTACGTCCTGCGTGTCGCTGTCGGCGCATGCGCAAAGCGAAAGAGCCATAATCAGCGCCAGCGCGGACGAAAGTATCTTTTTAATTTTCATGTTAATCTCCTCATTTCAGTGCATATTGCGTATTTTAAAATAAAATGCCCGTCCTCATCACGGATGTGACACAGGGGACGGGCATTTACGCAGCACAAACCACAGCGTCCCGCAAAAGCGCACGCCGGTGGTTTGCACAGCAGTTAAGTCCCCTTTTTACCTGAGGGTCTTTTCCACGCAGCTCGGCTTTAAACGCCTTGCCGCGAAATTCGGGCAGGTCTCCCGACTTGGACTCATGCGCTCCGCGCCTTCCCGCTTTCGGCAGTGACATATGCGAAGCAAGCGTCTTCACGGTGACAGGTTCGTGCGGAAATCTCATCCGCTTCCCTATTAAATCGCAGATTAACAGCAATACCCGAATAGGCTGTACATAAATTTTGTACATAAAGCTAAGCTCCGGCACATATTTATTAGTGCCGGAGCCAAGCCCTCATGAAAAATTACATGTTCTTGATCTTTTCGAAGCAAGCAGGGCAGATGTGCTTTCCGCCAAACTCGATGATATCCTCACCCTCGCCGCAGAAGACGCAGGTGTTGGAGTACTTCTTAAGTACGATAGCGCCATTATCGGTGAAGATCTCAAGGGGATCCTTCTCCTTAATGTCCATCGACTTTCTCAGCTCCATGGGGATAACTATCCTACCGAGCTCGTCTACTTTTCTAACAATTCCAGTTGACTTCATGATCTATACCTCCATTCTTTATAATTACAATTTACTACAACTTTCGACAGATGTCAATAATAAATTTTTGCATTTTTATTTAATAGCCTATATAATTATTTAATATCGATTTATTTGACGACGATTTATAAAATACGCTCACAAATGCACGTATTTAAGCGGTTTGTACCGATTGAATTTTTTCAGACCTAAAAAATAACTAACAAACATCTTGTGCCTTTGCGCAAAAAATATAATTAAATTATACTATATGGAGCGTCAACATGATAAATTATATACTTATCGGAATGATTTTTTTGTCCTGCATAACTGCATTTTTTACCGGCAACATATCAGATGTTTCCACAGCTGTAATCTCAAGTGGAACTACGGCGGTAAATCTTCTGCTCACAATTATAGGTTCGATGGCAACGTGGGGCGGGGTTATGCGAGTTGCTCAAGAGTCGGGTCTTACAGACAAAGTTGCAAAGCTCATAGCGCCTGTCCTCAAAAAGATATTTAAGGGCGTAGACGAAAACTCCAAGGCGTTCAAGGCGATTGCGATGAACATAACCGCAAACATATTCGGGCTTGGAAACGCAGCCACGCCGTTAGGAATAGAAGCCATGCGGGAGCTTGAAAAGACGGAAGCGGAGGGAAGTGACGGCGAAACGGCATCGAGGAACATGATACTTCTTGCAGTGTTCAACACGTCGTCGGTTGAGCTGATACCCACCACCGTTGCAGCCTTGAGAACAGCCCACGGCAGTCAGACGCCGCTTGACATACTCCCATGCGTGCTCGTGGTGTCGGTTGCGTCTTTAGCTGTGAGCGCGGCGTTTGTATACATATTTGACGGGGTCAAAAAGCGCAGCAAGCACGAGCGCCGTGCGGGGCCTGCATATGACAAGGGAGGCGGATACGATGAATTTTTCGGCAGTGGTGATACCGGTATTTCTGCTTGCGGTGCTGGGGTACGGGCTTTACAAGAAGGTGGACGTATTCAGCGCGTTCATAGCCGGAGCAAAGGAAAACATATTGGTGGGGTTTGACATACTCCCCTCGCTTGTGACGCTCATGCTTGCGGTGAGCGTTTTTAAGGAATCGGGCACCATGGGAATTATAACCGACCTGATGTCCCCGATAACAGAGCTTATAGGGATACCGGCAGACTGCGTTCCGCTTGCCCTGATGAGGCCGGTATCGGGCAGCGGCGCGCTCTCGGTTTTGGAGGAAATCCTCACGAAAGACGGCGCAGACAGCTTTTCCGGAAGGGTTGCAAGCGTTCTGATGGGTTCTACGGAAACCACCTTTTACACAATTGCCGTTTACTTCGGCGCGACAAAGGTAAAAAAAACCCGCCATGCGCTTCCGAGTGCGCTGGCGGGAGATGTCACCGCGTTTTTGCTTTCCGCGCTGACGGTAAGGGTGTTTTTGGGGTGACCACGGTCACCTGAGCGTCAGCCTTGTGATGGACAGAGCTTTTCCCGTCGCTTCGTTAAACTCCACGACCGCGGCGTTTAAAAAGCATGGGGTGTCCGCTTCGACAAATCTGACGGGGAAATTCAGCCTTTGCTTTTGTATGGCAAGCTCTTTTTTCACGCCAAGAACGGACTCTTCCGGACCTGTCATGCCGACATCGGTTATATACGCCGTGCCGCCGCTCAGGATCTGCTCATCGGCGGTCTGCACGTGCGTATGCGTACCCAAAACAGCCGTCACCCTGCCGTTCAAATAGTAGCCCATGGCTTTTTTCTCGGCGGTTGCCTCGGCATGAAAATCGACGAATATATTTTTTGTGTCTATCTCGGCAAGCGCCTTATCTATTGACTCAAACGGGTTTGCAAGCGGGCTCATATAAACCACGCCCATCAAATTTACCACCGCGACCCTGCATCTGCCCATGTCAAGCGTATACACGCCCTTGCCTATAACCTCGTCAGAGTAATTGACCGGTCTTAAAAGGTGCTCCACGGTATCAAACATATCAAGGGACTCGCGCCTTTTAAATGCGTGGTTTCCCGTTGTTATCACATCGGCGCCGATGTTAGTCAGGGCGCTGCACGACTGCTTTGTGATGCCGTTTCCGACAGCGGAGTTTTCGCCGTTTACCACGGTTATGTCTATGGCATAGTCTTTTTTTATGCCGTAAAGCTTTTCAGCCAAAAAGTCGCATCCCGCGCTTGAAACCACATCTCCGACAAACAAAAGTCTCATATAATGCTCCCTCCAAAACCGCATTCCGTTATGCGTCTACTCATTGTCCCCTTTAGTCTCTTTAAATCCCCAGCCGTTTACGCCCGCACGTCTCATTGCCCCGAAAATGCGGTCGGTAAATCCGTGATCCTCCCTCTCCCTTTGCATGAGAAACTCCTTCATTTCTTCGCGCTTGGTGTTGCCGTCGGCAGGGCATTTTGACTTGACTATCTCGATATTATTTCTCTTCACGGCGCTTTTTATAGCGCTTTCGGGGGCAAACACGAGCGGCCTTATCATCCAAAGCTCTTTTCTTGAAAGATAGCTCTTAGGAGAAAAGCAGCCTATTCTGCCCTCTATGAACAGGTTCATCATAAATGTTTCGACTGCGTCGTTGTAATGGTGACCCAAAGCCACCTTATTGCAGCCGGCCTCCTTTGCCGCATCATGCAGCGCTCCTCTTCTCATCCTCGCGCACAGCGAGCACGGGTGCTCCTCGCGGCGTATGTCAAAGACAATCTCACCTATTTTAGTCCTTTTTAGTATGTATTCCACGCCGTGTTCAGAGCACAGCTTTTCAACCGCCGAATAGTCTCCCGGCACTCCTCCGAACATCGGGTCTAAAGTCACGGCCGTCAGCTCATAATCAATACCTATGAATCTTTTAAGCAGAATAAGACCCATCAAGAGCACAAGGCTGTCCTTGCCGCCCGAAACGCCGACGGCGATTTTATCCCCGTCCTGTATCATGTCAAATTCCTGTATCGCTTTTCTCATGTATCCGAGTATTCTTTGCATCCCGTCATCTCCTCATATTCAACATGGATATTATATCACGTTCTTGCGTGCCTTTAAACCCGCAAAATAAAAAAGCGCATAAAAGTGAAATAAGAGAGAACCACAGCGGTACTCTCTTATCTCACCATTTACTTGGAACATTATATTATGAAGATAGCTATAGTATAAGGCATAATTCATGCACGCAAATTCAATGCTCACATGCGGTCGATCGCTCACCGCCAAGGTAGAATAAAGCGCATCGATTTGCCGCGGATTCAGCCTCGCACACACAACATGTTCGGTCGCTCCGCATTTCTTATTACACTTATAGTATACACCGATTTGCGAAAAAGTAAATTGTCATTTTGTATGAATTTATTTAAGAATAGGCTTTTAACAATATTCATATTATCACATTTTCATCGGCGTTTCGCAGGCGTGTGCCGTTGTGAAAGCGCGTTAAAGTGCGTATTTTGAGCGATTTGGGGCGGTTTTTTAAGATGTGCAATGTGCACAACAGTGTGCGCAGCGCGCTCATGCATACATGCCGTATGTCAGCATGCGCATAAAAAATCTGCGCGGCAGGAATACCCTACCGCGCAGACAAAGTATCGATAATTTTTATTATCCGAGTCTTGCCTTGAGAGCGTCAAGCTCGCCTGCAAGCTCCTTAGGAAGCTTGTCGCCGAACTTAGCATAGAACTCGCCTATGCCGTTTGCCTCTTCCTTCCAAAGGCCCTTATCGACGCTGAGAAGTCCCTTGATGGTCTCGGTGGTGATACCGTCAAGTTCCTCTACGTTGATGTCCTCGGGCTTAGGCTCATATCCGATGGGAGTCTCAACAGCATCTACAGCGTCCTCGCAGCGGTCGATGATCCACTCAAGAACTCTCATGTTGTCGCCGAAGCCGGGCCAGATGAAGTTGCCGTCGTCGTCGGTTCTGAACCAGTTTACGTTGAAGATCTTAGGAGCCTTGTCGCCAAGGATCTTGCCCATCTCGAGCCAGTGAGCCCAGTAGTCACCCATGTTGTATCCGCAGAACGGAAGCATTGCCATGGGGTCTCTTCTAACTACGCCTACAGCGCCGGTGGCGGCTGCAGTTGTCTCAGAAGCCATGATAGAGCCTACGAAAGTACCATGCTGCCAGTTGAATGACTGGTATACCAGCGGAGCGGTCTTTGCACGTCTGCCGCCGAATATGATGGCGCTTATCGGAACGCCCTTAGGATTGTTGAACTCGGGAGAAATGCAGGGGCAGTTTACAGCGGGAGCCGTGAAACGTGAGTTGGGATGAGCAAGCTTGTTGCCCTGAGCGATGTATTCGGGGCCGTTTACCTTAGTGCCCTTCCACTCGGTGGCGTTTACCGGCGGATGATCGTCAAGCTTCTCCCACCAAACGGTCATATCGTCGTTGTTGATTGCAACGTTGGTGAAGATGGTGTTCTTTCTTGTAGAAGCCAAAGCGTTGGGGTTGGACTTTTCGTTTGTGCCGGGAGCAACTCCGAAGAATCCGTTCTCGGGGTTGATGGCGTAAAGTCTTCCGTCCTCGCCGGGCTTGAGCCAAGCTATATCGTCGCCGACGGTCCAAACCTTATAGCCCTTCTTTGTGTAAATCTGCGGAGGAATGAGCATTGCAAGGTTTGTCTTACCGCATGCAGAGGGGAAAGCAGCGGTTACATACTTGATCTCGCCGTTGGGCTTTTCGATGCCGAGTATGAGCATGTGCTCAGCCATCCAGCCTTCGTTCTTGCCCTGATAAGAAGCAATTCTCAAAGCGAAGCACTTCTTGCCCAAAAGAACGTTTCCGCCGTATGCGGAGTTGATTGACCAAATGGTGTTGTCCTCCGGGAACTGAACAATGTATCTGTTTTCAGGATCAACATTTGCCTTTGAGTGAAGTCCTCTTACGAAGTCATTGGAAACATCGCCGAGGTTCTCAAACGCCTGCTCGCCCATTCTCGTCATGATAGCCATGTTGAGAACGACGTAGATTGAGTCGGTAACCTCAACGCCGACCTTTGCCAAAGGCGAACCGATAGGTCCCATGGAGTAAGGAATGATATACATTGTTCTGCCCTTCATTACGCCGTCGTACATGGGGGTCAGCTTAGCATACATCTCCTTGGGGTCACACCAGTTGTTAGTCGGTCCCGCATCCTCTTTCTTGCGGGAGCAGATGAAGGTTCTGTCCTCAACACGCGCAACGTCGTTGGGCAGAGTTCTGTGATACAGGCATCCGGGAAGCTTTTCCTGGTTAAGCCTGATCATCTCGCCGGTAGCGCATGCCTCGTCGCGGAGCTGATTGAGCTGCTCTTCGCTGCCGTCGATCCAGACAACCTTGTCCGGCTTAGTGAGTGCGATCATCTCATCGACCCACTTGTTTACGTTTGGGTTCTTAGTAAGTGATGCCATTATATTGATCTCCTTTCCTTTTTAAAAGATTTTTTAACTTATAAAGCTGTTTGAGGAACATTGCGTCTTATGCTAAAACCAATTTTTCCTCATGTATTATGATACACTCCGAGAGTCAACATGTCAAGCGAGCAACTTTAAGTTTCACGAAATTTTCAAAATCATTCATCCTATAAACTATCATTATATCCGTTATGACAAAGCCGAGTTTTGTTATTATATATCAATCTCAAAGTTTATAAAAATCATTGTTATGCGGGCGCATATCGTTTAAAATAAAAGAAAATAAAACTAAGGAGCAGATGTATTATGGGTAGAATAACATTCATCAATAATAACAGCATACTCTTTGAGCGCAGAGATGAAACCATGCTCATCGAGCCGTACGGTCTCAACTGCATCAGAGTAAGATCATCAAAAAACGCAAAGCTTTCGGATGAAAAGTGGACGCTTTTGGATCCCCTTGACAACTCAAAGCCCGTTTTAGAGGGCGATGACAAGCATGCGACCCTTACAAACGGCGACATAAGCGTGAGGGTTTCAACCACAAACGACTGGGGCGGCGAGCTTTGCTTCATGCGCAAGGGCAAGCAGATACTCACCACCAAAAACTACGGCGACTACGTCATGCGTTACGTGCACACCGAGGGCGACAACTACCGCATAAGGTACGTTTTCAACGCAAACGACGGCGAGCACATTTACGGACTCGGTCAGGAGCAGGAGGATGCGTTCGACCGCAAGGGCACATCGACCGAGCTTGTTCACTACAACACAAAGTCTGTCATCCCCTTCTACTATTCCTCTTTGGGATACGGATTCCTTTGGAACAACCCCGCTCCCGGAAGATGCGAAACGACATTTAACCACACCATGTGGGTTGCGGACAGCGCATATCAGGCGGACTTCATAGTTTTTGTCGGCGACACGCCCAAGGACGTAATGAAAACATACGCAGACCTCACCGGCTACAGCCCCATGATGCCCAAGTGGGCGGCGGGATTCTGGCAGTGCAAGTGCCGCTACGAGTCTCAGGACATACTTTTGAACGTGGCAAGGGAGTACAAGCGCCGCGGAATACCGATAGACGCGATTGTAATAGACTTCTTCCACTGGACGGAGCAGGGCGACCTCAAGTTTGACCCCAAGTACTGGCCCGATCCCAAGGCCATGTGCGACGAACTTAAAGAAATGGGAATTGAGCCTGTCGTGTCGGTGTGGCCGACGATAAGCCCCAAGAGCGAAAACTGGGACGAGATGAACAACCGCAACATGCTTGTGAGAACGGAAAACGGTCAGTATCCGACCTTTGACTTCTTCGGAATGATAACATTCATAGATCCCACCAACCCCGAAACGGCTAAGTTCTACTGGGACAAGGTAAAGAAAAATTACTACGACTACGGCATTAAAAACTTCTGGCTTGACGAGGCGGAGCCTGAGGTTCACCCGCAGCAGTTTGCAAACCTCAAGATGTATGCGGGAAACGGCGCTCAAACTGCGCTCATATATCCCTACTACTACAACAAGATTTTCTATGACGGACTCAAGAGCGAAGGCGAAACCGAGATAATCTCTTTGACAAGAGCGGCATACACCGGCAGCCAGCGCGTCGGAGCATGCGTTTGGAACGGCGACATCATGTCGAGCTTCTTTGCGCTCAGACAGAGCATTTCGAGCGGTCTTTCAATGGCAATGTGCGGCATACCGTGGTGGAACAGCGACATAGGCGGATTCCTGTTCGGCGACACCGAGTCAAAGAGCTTCCGCGAGTTGATAGTAAGATGGTTCCAGTTTGGCCTGTTCTGCCCCATCATGAGACTCCACGGCACAAGGCTCAATCAGTCTTACTATGTCGATGAGGCTCCCGACGTAATGGTCAAGGGCGGCGGCTACAACGAAATATGGCATTTCGGCGACGACAACTACCCTGTGCTCAAGAAGCTCATAGAGACCCGCGAGAAGATGAGACCATACACTCTCAAGATAGCTAAGGAAGCAGCCGAGAAGGGCTACCCGATGATGAGACCCATGTTCTTCGAGTACCCCGACGATAAAAAGTGCTACGAGCTTTGGGATCAGTATATGTTCGGCGGCGACATACTCTTTGCCCCGATATACAACGAGGGACAAACCGAGCGCGAGGTATACCTTCCCGAAGGCGAGTGGATATGCGTGCTTGACAAGAAGGAGTACGCGGGCGGACAGACGCTTTCAATGCATGCCGAAGTGAGCGAGTACATCGCATTTGTCAAAAAGGGCAGCGATGTTTTGAATGCGTTCATCTGATATGACCTGCCTTGACATAGCGCAAATGCTCGGTCTGGACGATGAGGTAATCTCCAACGTGGAAAAGCGCTGCGCCGAGATAGATTTCGGAGCCATATCGTCCTCGCAGAACAAGCTTTTCGACCCCCCGCTGTGGCAGGAGGGATTGCAGGAGCTGTGGGACTACTGCGGCGACGACCCTTTGGGCATGAAGATTCTCACCATAATGCTCGACTGCCTTGTGAAAACGCATGAAAGATATAAAGCCTTAGGGATACCAAATAAAATATTTATTGACACGATGGGCTTTATTCCGCGCTTTATAGCCGGTCATAAAGCTGCGCACGGCGTGAGCGCGTTTGTGTGGTCGTGGTGGCTCCCGAGAGAGATATCCCTTAAAGAGTTCAGAATCGGCGAGTATGAGTACGAATTTTTGACGGACAACGGCGAAAGAAGGATCAACCTTCACATTCCTTCCGACGCCGACCTCAAATGCGGCGACATTGAAGCCATCTACCCGTTCGTAAAAGAGTACTACCCCGAATACGACGGCTGCGAGATAGTTTGCGATTCCTGGCTTTTGTCTGCAGAGCTTAAAAAGCTGCTTTCGGAGGACACCACGCTTCAAAGGGCAATGAAAAAGCACCTTGAGGCGGGAAGAAAAGTCGGCAGCGCATACGGAGTATACGTTCGCCGGTAATATATTCTTTCAGGCAGGTAAAACTAATACCGCATGGGCTGACAAGCTGAGTCCATGCGGTATTTTATTGCAAAGGTCGGTGATAATGCATGCTTGAAAGTTCCGAAAAATACCTCATAAAGAACACCACGCGCAGGCAGCGCGAAGAAATAGTGCGAAAAAGCCTTCAATGCGATGCAAACGAGTGTGAAAACTGCTCGGCATGCGGGCTTTACGGCGCGGGCGACATGCTTTTGGCGTACATGCCGTATATCGAGGGCAAAAAAGAGCTGTACGAAATCAACGCAGGCTTTTCGGGCGGAACAATTAAATAATAAAAAGCCTCGACCGTTTTCGGACGAGGCATTTATTTTATATGAAGAACATTCTTTTCAGCGCTTCACGCATGTGTTTATTGGTGCCTATGATGATGAGCAAAAGTCCTATTATCAGGCATGCTATAAACGGGTAGAGCGACCACATGAAGTAGCTTGCGCCGTCAAAGGTGATGTGCAAAAACATCTCTATCAGCACGGTATACACTCCCACCGCGATGATTGCGCCGCCGTAGATGAACAAATACCCGCTCTGCAAATACTTTGTAAGCGTTATCACAGCAGTGACTATAACTCCCGCTATGGCTGTGACGGGAAACGCAAAGGTCAAAAACCACTTTCCGTCCGTCATATATTCAATATACCACAGGTACAATATCACCGACGCAAAGGTGCAGGGCGTAAATATCACCGGATTTGGATGCGAAAACCACCACGGAAGTATCAGCGCCGTGTAGAACACAACCGCCCCTCCGAACACGTATCCCGACCATGTGATCGCCTGGTTTATCCTCAGGTCTATGAGCACCGTCAAAATAACCGGCAGTGCAAAAAAGACGGTTATAACCAGCATCATGGCGCGGCGGTTATATTTTTTATCGTATCCTGGCGAATAGAACTCCGGATACGGCTTTTCGCCTTTCGGCTGCTTTATGTCCGGATGAAACACCGGCGTTCCGCAAAGAGGACAGCGCTTTTCGCTGTCTTTCAGCTCAACACCGCATTTTATGCAATACATAAATACTCTCCTTTCCGCAATCCGGCTTTGTCAATCCTCATCCCGCTGATTGCTCTCTATGCTCACTTTAAGTCCCATCTTTACAAGATTGGTAAAGAACTCTCTTTCAAGCTCCGGCTCAACCGAACGGCGTATGAAGTTGATTCTCAGCTCCCCCGCATACGAGCATACGCCGCAGTTATAGGGCGCTGCCGCCTGCGGACCTATTATAAAGTCAAACGCCTTTACATACGGCTTCATCTCATCGGGGATGTCAACTGCGCCGAGGTTGGAAAGCGACAGGCACGCCTGCGCCTCTCCGACCGAGTCAAACACCGCTTTCATGATTATATTTTTCAAAAACAGCGGGACCATTCTTATGGCAAGCAAGCTTTCCGACTTTACATTAGGCGTGAACACCGACTGCATGTATTTTTTGGTTATAAACAAGCCCATCTGGTGTTTTACCACGTTTGCTATCTCGTCAAAGCTGTAGTCGCCCATTCTGGGGTCTATGCCAATGTTCACAACCATGACAAAGTTGCGCATGGTTCTGCTCTCAAACAGGTTTCTGAGATTTACCGGTATTTGAATCTTGACCGGAAGCCTGTTTTTCATCTTCTTGACCTTGCGCTTTTGGATGTCGGCTATCGACTTGAGCATGACGGCGGACAAAAATCCCGTGAGCGTCAGGCCGTATTCCTTTGCCTTTTTCCGAACCTTGCTCACATCCATGCATCCGAGCGTCAGGTGCAGGAATCTGTCCGGTTCGGGCGTGCCCATGAGTTTGTACGACTTGCCCTCGCTCCTTTTGGCGCTGACAGCTCCGGTGTTGTTTAAAAAGCTGTCCTCAAGCTCCTCCGGGTCGGGGTATGCAAGCCTGTCCATAACGCCCTTCTCGTTTTTTATCGTTATCTTGTACTTTTGAGTCAGGTATTCGGCGACAAGGGTCTTTAAAAACACCATTCCGCCCGTTCCATCCGTCACGGCGTGGAAAAACTCAACCGCAATGCGATTCTGATAGTACAGCACCCTTATTGCGCACTTGCGCATATCCTCAAACGGTCTGAGCATAAGAGGCTGATAGGAGTCGCGCATAACCTGCGGCGGGTTTTTCACCTCTTCAAGGTAGTACCAGAAAAATCCCGTCTTGAGCCTTGCGGCTATCATGGGAAACCTTTTTATCGTTACGTTCAGCGCCGACTGCAATATTTCCGGGGAAACAGGCTCATTAAGGGTTGCCGACAGCCTGAACATGTTGTACCATCCCCTGCGGCGTGATGCGGGAAAAATCTTTGCCGCATTGTCAAGCCTTGCCCACCTGGGCGACGACTGAGGTATTATGCTTTGGATAAAGCTGCCGATCATCGCATAATGGCTTTTATACTCCCTTATGTCGTAAAGTATATACGCATGCCACATCCTCGGCGCGATGACAAGCTTTGATTTTGAGCCGGTTGAGACCAGCTTTTCATACATCATTTTAGAGTCGTCAAGCATGACCTCGTCGCCGCCTGCAAATATGATGGACGGCGGGAAAGTCATGTTTTCAAAGAAAAGCGGAGACGCAAGCGGGTCGGTCTTGTCCGTGGTGTAGCAATCGGCAAACATCTGAAGTCTTTGCTTTGTCATCGACGGGTCAACCGATGCGTTTTCCTCATATGATTGTCCGGACGAGGTGAGGTCCGTCCAGGGCGAAATCGCAATAATTCCGGCAGGCTGTTCGATTCCGAGGCTGTTCAGCTTTATGCAAAGGCTGTAGCACAGTCCCCCGCCGGCAGATTCGCCGCACAAAATTATTCTTTTGGGGCTGAATCCGTTTGCAATCAGGTAATTATACGCTTCAAGAGCATCCTCTACCGGACACGGGAACTTATTTTCCGGTGCAAGTCTGTAAGCACAGCAAAGCACCTTCATGCCGTAGCTTGCCGCAAGCTTTGAACCGAAACCCTTTGCGTACTCAAGTCCGCCGCAGGTGTATCCCCCTCCGTGCAGGTACATAATTACGCCGCTGTTGCTGTCCGACTCAGGTATAACCCATTCAACATCAAAGTTATCAAAGCTGCGCTTCTCAAAGCTCACCGATGATTTGCTTGTGAGCGCCATCAGGTCGCCTATGAGATCCTGCTCTTTTCTCGCCTGTTCTATAGAGCTGCCCTCTATGAGGGGCTTTAATATATTAAGCTGCGCCCTGACAAATTTCTCTGTCAAGCTCTCACTCCTCTCAAAGCCATGCGCAAAACCGCCATGGCTCAACATTCGCATTTCGCATTTAATATCAAGTGTAGCACGATCCGATGCATTTATCAACGCTTTTTTGTCAAAACTCAATATTAAAAAAGTGCGCCGTCCCAAAAGGGGCGGCGCACCATACTTACATATATTGCCGTATGTTCAGCAAGAATTACTTGTTCTTGATAGCAGCCTGTGCAGCAGCGAGTCTTGCAATCGGGACTCTGAACGGCGAGCAGGATACATAATCAAGACCGATCTTGTGGCAGAACTCGATAGAGGACGGATCGCCGCCGTGCTCACCGCAGATACCGCAGTGGAGGTCGGATCTCGACTTCTTTCCGAGGGTTACAGCCATATCCATGAGCTTGCCTACGCCGTCTGTATCCAAACGTGCAAACGGGTCAAACTCGTAGATCTTGTTTGCATAGTATGCAGGGAGGAACTTGCCTGCGTCGTCACGGCTGAAGCCGAAGGTCATCTGAGTGAGGTCGTTTGTACCGAAGCAGAAGAACTCAGCTTCCTTAGCGATCTCATCAGCGGTAAGAGCAGCTCTGGGTATCTCGATCATGGTGCCGACCTCGTACTTGAGCTCTGCGCCCTCCTGCTTGATGAGCTCATCAGCGGTCTTGACAACGGTGTCCTTGACGAACTTAAGCTCCTTGACCTCGCCTACGAGAGGAATCATGATCTCAGGAACGATGTTCCACTCGGGATGACGATTCTTAACAGCGATAGCAGCCTTTATGATAGCTCTGGTCTGCATAACAGCGATCTCGGGGTAGGTTACGGTAAGACGGCATCCGCGGTGACCCATCATGGGGTTGAACTCGTGGAGGCTGTTGATAACCTGCTTGATGTATGCTACCGACTTGCCCTGAGCGTCAGCCAAAGCCTTGATGTCCGCCTCGTCGGTGGGAACGAACTCATGAAGCGGAGGATCGAGGAATCTGATGGTTACGGGGTATCCGCCCAAAGCCTCGAAGAGTCCCTCGAAGTCGGACTGCTGCATGGGCTCGATCTTGTCAAGAGCAGCTACTCTTTCCTCGACGGTCTCAGCGCAGATCATCTCTCTGAAAGCTCCGATTCTGTCGGGAGCGAAGAACATGTGCTCTGTACGGCAAAGTCCTATTCCCTGTGCGCCGAAAGTGGCAGCCTGCTTAGCATCGTTAGGAGTATCGGCATTTGTTCTTACGCCGAGCTTCTTATACTTGTCGGCAAGCTCCATAATTCTTCCGAAGTATCCGCTGTTGGGATCTGCGGGAACGGTGGGGATGATCTCGCCGTAGATGTTACCGGTAGAACCGTCTAAGGATATAGCGTCTCCCTCGTGGTATACCTTGCCGCCGAGAGTGAAGCACTTATTCTCTTCATCCATCTTGATGTCGCCGCAGCCGGATACGCAGCAGGTACCCATTCCACGTGCAACAACGGCAGCGTGAGAGGTCTGTCCGCCTCTTACGGTGAGGATACCCTGAGAGTACTTCATTCCCTCGATGTCCTCGGGAGAAGTCTCAAGTCTTACAAGGACAACCTTTTCCTTGTTCTTGCCCTTTGTTACAGCGTCCTCTGCGGTGAACACGATAGTTCCGGCGGCAGCTCCGGGTGATGCGGCAATTCCCTTGCCTATCGGAACAGCCTTCTTAAGTGCGGCTGCGTCGAATGTCGGGTGCAAAAGCATGTCAAGGCTCTTAGCATCTATCTGCATAAGCGCCTCTTCTTCCGTGATCATGCCCTCGTCTATGAGGTCGCATGCGATCTTTATGGCAGCAGCGGCAGTTCTCTTGCCGTTTCTGGTCTGGAGCATGTAGAGCTTCTTGTCCTCAATGGTGAACTCCATGTCCTGCATGTCTCTGTAGTGCTTCTCAAGAGTGTCGCAGATTCCGAGGAACTGATCGTATACCTCGGGCAAAACTTCCTTCATCTTAGAGATGGGCATAGGAGTTCTGACACCTGCAACAACGTCCTCGCCCTGAGCGTTCATAAGGAACTCGCCCATGAGTCCCTTCTCACCGGTAGCGGGGTTACGAGTGAACGCAACACCTGTTCCTGAGGTCTCGCCCATGTTTCCGAACGCCATCATCTGAACGTTTACTGCGGTACCCCAAGAATAAGGAATATCGTGGTCCATACGATAGATGTTCGCTCTGGGGTTGTCCCATGAACGGAATACTGCCTTTATAGCCTCAAAGAGCTGCTCCTTGGGGTCTGTGGGGAAGTCCTTGCCGAGCTGAGCCTTGTATTCAGCCTTGAACTGATCTGCAAGCTCATGAAGATCGTCTGCGGTGAGGTCTACGTCGTACTCAACGCCCTTTTCTTCCTTCATCTTATCGATGAGCTTCTCAAAATACTTCTTTCCGACTTCCATAACTACGTCAGAGAACATCTGGATGAATCTTCTGTAGCAGTCCCAAGCCCAACGGGGGTTGCCGGACTTCTTTGCAATTACGTTTACAACGTCCTCGTTAAGACCGAGGTTGAGAATGGTATCCATCATACCGGGCATTGAAGCTCTTGCACCGGAACGGACCGAAACAAGAAGAGGATTCTCAAGGTCGCCGAACTTCTTGCCGGTGATCTTCTCCATCTTTTCGATGTATTCCATTATTTCCGCTCTGATCTCAGGATTGATCTGGCGGCCGTCCTCATAGTACTGGGTGCAAGCTTCGGTGGAAATAGTGAAGCCCTGAGGAACAGGAAGACCGATGTTGGTCATCTCTGCGAGATTTGCGCCCTTTCCGCCGAGAAGGTTGCGCATCGATGCGTTGCCCTCGGTGAACAGGTAACAATACTTTTTGCTCATATTTTATACCTCCAAGTTTTTATCCGATTATTTCATCGCGTTGGTATTGCTCATAAACGGAGTTAATACAATTATATCAGAAATCAATTCATATTTCCATATAAATTAATTAAAAAAATAATACAAATTCCGTTTTTAATAATTGTGCAACATTGCGCATTTCGCCAAATATTCTTCTGCTTGAAACAAAAGCGTTCGTGTTGTATAATAAAAATGATATACTGCCGGGGAATGCGCTTTTACCGGCAGGCGCAAGAAAGGAAGAGACTATGGACAACGCCGTTATTCTCGCCGGCGGTGCGGGCAAGAGAATGCACTCGTCAAAGCCGAAGGTTTTGCTTGAAGTTTTAGGCAAGCCTATGCTTTCATGGGTGACCGACGCCTGCGAATCATCCGGCATAAAAAACATCTGCGTAGTGAAAGGACACGAGGCGGAGCTTATAGACAGCTATTTAAACGGAAAATATGAAACTGCATATCAGCCGGAGCGGCTCGGCACCGGTCATGCGGTGATGTGTGCCGCGGAGTTTTTGGCGGCGCATTCCGGAGGCAGCACATTTGTGACGTGCGGCGATGCTCCGTTTATCGACAGCGAGACTATAAAGGCCGCGCTCAAGCAGCACATCGAGTCAAAGAGCGCCGTAACGGTGATAACGGCAAAGCTCGACGACCCGTACGGCTACGGAAGGATACTCCGCGGCGGCGATGAAAACGAGATTTTGGGGATAGCAGAGCAAAAGGATTGCAGCGAGGAGCAAAAGAAGATATCGGAGATATCCTCCGGCAGCTACTGGTTTGACACAGACGAGCTGCTCAAAGTCCTTCCCCTGCTCGACCGCAACAACGCTCAGGGGGAATACTATCTCACCGACACCATCAGGCTTATGCGTGAGGACGGAAAAAGGGCGTGCGCGTATCTTTCGGAGAACAACAGCGCCGTTTTAGGCGCAAACGACAGAAAAGGTCTGCTCGCGCTGAACGAAATCGCAAGGGCAAAGGTGATACAAAAGCACCTTGAAAACGGCGTTGAGTTTGTCTGCACGGACGGTGTTATAATCTCCCCCGACGCAGAAATAGGAGCTGACACAAAGATACTTCCCGGAACCATCATAATGGGCAGGACAAAAATAGGCTCGGGCTGCACAATCGGCCCTGACTCAAGGCTTACGGACACGGTTGTCGGCGACTTTTCGGTGCTTGACAACACGGTGGCGTCTTCGGCGCAGGTGGGCAGCAACGTAAGCATCGGCCCGTTTGTTCAGCTGAGAAAGGGCGCAGTCATATCAGACTTTGCGCATGTGGGCGACTTTGTCGAGATAAAGAACTCCGTCATAGGAGAAGGCACGGCTGTCGCACATCTGACGTACATAGGAGACAGCGACGTCGGCAAAAACGTAAACTTCGGCTGCGGAGTCGTCACGGTGAACTATGACGGGACAAACAAAAACCGCTGTGTAATCAAGGACGACGCGTTCATAGGCTGCAACACGAACCTGATAGCGCCGGTTACGGTGGGTGAAGCGGCATACACAGCTGCAGGCAGCACCGTTTCGGCGGACGTTCCGGACGGCGCGCTTGCAATAGAGCGCAGCGAGCAGAAAAACATCGCGGGGTACGCCGAGAAAAAGCTTGCAAGGCACTTGCAAAAGGGCAAAAAATACAAGCATCAGGGCAAAAAATAATTATGTAAACATGTTCGCATATGTGACGCAGACGAATCTCACCCGACTTCGCAGCAGGAGTCGGGCAATGCTGCGTACAGACTATTTTATAAACGGAGAGAAACAAATGGGACTGTTTTCAAAAAAGGACAAAAAAGAATTTGCGCCGAACATAGATTGGATAATAGTAGGGCTGGGCAACCCCGGTTCGCAGTATGCAAACACGCGCCACAACTGCGGCTGGCTGACCATGGACAGGCTTGCCGAAAAGTACGGCATAAAGCTGACGAGGATTAAATTCAAGTCGTTTTGCGGCGAGGCGGTCATAAGCGGCAAGAAATGCCTTGTGATGAAGCCAACAACCATGATGAACGCAAGCGGCGAGGCGGTTGTCGAAGCCATGAACTTTTACAAGCTCCCCATAGAGAGGGTTTTAGTCGTGTGCGATGACATATCTTTGGACGTCGGCGCCATAAGAATAAGAAGAAAAGGCTCGGACGGCGGTCAAAAAGGCCTCAGGAGCATAATATATCTGAGCGGCTCGGACAACTTCCACAGGATAAAGATAGGAATAGGCGCAAAGCCTCACCCGGATTACGACCTTGCGGCTTGGGTGCTTTCAAGGTTTACCCCGCAGGAATTTGAGAAGATGAACGCCGCATTCGACAACGCAGTGTCCGCCGCCGAGCTTATAATAGACTCAAAGACGGACGAAGCCATGAACAAATACAACTGATCGACCGAACGCGCAAGCGGCATGTTTGAAAGGGCGGCAAGCCATGAACATATTTTATCAGGCAGCGTCGCAGCTGTCTCATGTAAAAGAACTTAAAAACGCAGCCGAAAACAACCTTCTCCCCGCGTGTGTCACGGGGCTGTCGGCAGTGCACAAGGCGCATGCCTTACTTGCCCTCAGCTCATATGAGCGCGGCTCAAAGGGCATACTCGTCATATGCGACGACGAGGCAAGCGCATCAAGGCTTGTTTCTGACATAAACGAGATGAGCGGAGAGGAAACAGCCTGTCTCTTCCCTATAAAGGACTTTACCTTTGCATCTGTTGAGACGGCGTCATTTGAGTACGAGCAAAGACGAATAACCGCGCTTGAGAGAATAGCCTTAGGAAAATCGCGAATTTTGGCGGCATCCGTTGAAGCATGCATGCAGTCAACCATGCCGCCTGACAAGCTTATAGACTTGACATTTACGCTTGTTCCGGGTGACAGCGTGAACACGTCCGAGCTGTCCGAGAGGCTTGTAAGCATGGGCTACACACGTTCCGCGATGACAGAAGGTCCGGCGCAGTTTTCTGTTCGCGGCTCGATTATAGATATCTTCCCCGTCGGCGGCAAAATGCCGTACAGAATAGAGCTTTGGGGAGACGAAATAGACACCGTATCGACCTTTGATGTCGAGTCTCAAAGGCGGTTTGACACGGTAAAGTCGGTTTCGGTTCCGCCGGCGAGGGAGCTTTTAGTGTCCCCCGACGAGCTTGAAAGCGAGCTGACAGGGCTTATAGACAAGGTTTCGGGAAAGCGCGCTGAGCTTATAAAGAGGAATCTTTATTCCGACCTTGACAAGATAAGGGCTAAAATCATGCCGGCAAGCCTTGACAAATACTACATGCAGATTTACGGGAAGCCGTACACTGTTTTTGACTATTTCGGTTCCGGACTGTGCGTGATAAGCGAATACTCAAATTGCCTTGAAAAGGCGCGCGCCTTTTCATCACAGCTCGCCGAGGATTTGAAGTATCTTTACGAGGACGGAGTGATGTATAAGGAGCTTAGCGGATTTTTCGTAGAGTTTGCGCAGCTGATGTCTGCGGCGGATAAGCTCGGGCTTGTATACATGGACACCTTTGTCCACGGGTCTGACATCAAGCTTAAAAAGCTGATCAGCGCGCAGGCGTACCAGGCGTCGAGCTGGAGCGGAGACTACGCAACACTTGACGAGGAGCTTAAAAACTACACCGCAGCGGGATTTTGCGCGGTTGTGCTTGTCGGAAGCCAAAAAGGTGCGTCAATTGTCATGCACGACCTTGAAAAAGGCGGATACAAAGTTCAAAGGCTCACGGAAAAAACGGAGCCTTGCGGCGGCATGGTGTACATCGGCGTAGGATGCCTGTCTGGCGGATTTGAGTACCCTGATACAAAATTTGCGGTGATAACTCAGCAAAAAGCCGTTGCCGCGAGAAAGAGAAAGCCCAAAAAGCAAAAGAACGCAGAAAAGATAAGCAGCCTTTCGGACATATCGGTGGGCGACCTCGTCGTGCACAGCCTGCACGGCATAGGCAGGTTCGGCGGCATATCCAACATAACCACCGGCGGCGTGACAAAGGACTACATCACCATCAAATATGCCGGCTCGGACGTATTATACGTGCCGGTAACGCAGCTCGACACCGTTTCAAAGTACATAGGCCCTAAGGACGACGAAAACGTGAAGCTGAACAAGCTCGGCTCTGCGGAATGGTCAAAAACACGCGCAAGGGTCAAGAAAGCATGCAAAGATATGGCTGACGAGCTGATTGCGCTGTATGCCAAGCGCCAGCTTGCAAAGGGATATGCCTTTTCAGAGGACAACGACTGGCAGGCGGAGTTTGAGGAACGTTTTCCCTATCAGGAGACGGACGATCAGCTTCAGTCCATATCTGAAATAAAAGCCGACATGGAAAAGCCGATACCGATGGACAGACTTTTGTGCGGAGACGTCGGATTCGGAAAGACGGAAGTCGCTTTACGGGCGGCGATGAAGTGCTACTTAGACCACAAGCAGTGCGCCGTAATGGTTCCGACGACGGTTCTTGCGTGGCAGCACTATCAAACGGCGCTGAGAAGATTTGAACAGTTCCCCATTAAAATTGAGCTGCTGTCCAGGTTCAGAAACCAAAAGCAGCAGCATGAGATAGTAAAAGAGCTTGCACGCGGAGAAATAGACCTTGTTATAGGCACGCACAGGCTTGTTCAGAACGACGTCAAGTTTAAAGACCTCGGACTGCTTATAATAGATGAGGAACAGCGCTTCGGTGTGGCACACAAGGAGCGCCTCAAAGAGCAGTATCCGTCGGTTGACATACTCACCCTTTCGGCAACGCCCATCCCGAGAACGCTCAACATGGCTATGACGGGAATACGCGACATGTCGGTAATTGAGGAGCCTCCGTCGGACAGGTATCCGGTGCAGACGTACGTAATAGAGCACCAGCACGGAGTTATAATACAGGCTATACAAAAGGAGCTGCGCCGCGGCGGTCAGGTTTACTACATTCACAACAGGATAGAGTCGCTTGAGGCGTGCGCGTACAAGATATCTCAAAGCCTTCCCGACGCAAGAATAGGCATAGCCCACGGACAGATGTCAGAAAGCGAAATATCGGAGGTTTGGCGGCAGCTGCTCGAGCGGGAAATCGACATACTCGTATGCACGACAATAATAGAAACCGGTGTCGACGTGCCGAACGTAAACACGCTCATCATCGAGGATGCGGACCGTTTCGGACTTTCGCAGCTGTACCAGCTGAGGGGACGCGTCGGACGCTCTTCCCGCAGGGCGTATGCATACTTCACCTTCCGCCGCGGAAAGGTTCTGACGGAGGTTGCCTCAAAGAGGCTTGAGGCGATACGTGAGCTGACGCAGTTCGGCTCGGGATTTAAAATCGCCATGCGAGACCTCGAAATACGCGGAGTCGGCTCAATACTTTCCGCAAAGCAGCACGGGCACATGGAGGCCGTGGGATACGACATGTATCTTCAGCTTTTGGAGGAAGCCATAGCGGAAAACAAAGGCGAGGCTAAGCCGCATGCGGCGGAGGACTGCCTCATAGATGTGACAATAAACGCATACATCCCCCCGAGCTACATAGAGGATTTGCAGTCGAGGATTGAGGCGTACCGCAAAATTGCGGGGATAAGCTCACGCGAGGACAGCGAGGACGTGCTCGACGAGCTGATAGACCGTTACGGCGAACCGCCGAAGTCGGTGGTGGGGCTTGTAGACGTTGCACTGCTGCGAAACAGCGCATCAAGGCTCGGAATAAAGGAGATAACCCAAAAGGGTCAAAACATACTGTTTTATCTGACGAACACCTCATCGGTCAATGCGATAATGAACCTGACCAAAAAATACAGCGGCAGAATACTTGTAAACGGCTCGGAAAACGGCTACATATCTATAAAGCTTGCGCCGAAGGAAAAGCCCATAGCGCTCATGAAGGACGTCATAGCTGTCATGAGCGAGGATTGACAGGGCGAAAAAACCGTTCAAACGTGCAGCCCGCGCCGGCACACCGTTTATTAACTTTATCCAAAAAGCTGAGCCGGAATTTGAGCATTTCGCAGAAAACGAATATTTCAACAAAAAACATCTTCATTTTTGCACGCTTTGTATGTACATTTGCACAAAAATAATGTATAATTAAACTATTGTAAAATATGAAGGAGGCATCAGACCGAATGGCAACATTCAAAACCCCGAAGGCAACGGCGTTCGGGCAGATTAAAAGGCTGATTTCGCTGCTTTTGGCGTTTGCGATTGCAATTTCGACAGTTGTATTTTCAGGAATTGACATTATAGCTGCGGAAAACGACAGCGCAGAAGACGGCACAAGCAATTTAAGGCGGCCGGTATCAAACGAACAGCCGATGTGGATAGTGCACATTGACTCATGGAACTACGCTGACCCCGAGGCGATAATAGCGCTTGTTCCGGAAGATGTTAAGCCTTACGTTGTGTTCAACATATCGCTTTCTATAAACTGGGATACGGAGAAGCAGCGCTTTATGGTTGTGGAATACGGCTATGAAACCGCAAAGTCGTGGGTAAGGGCGTGCGCGGAAAACAACGTATGGTGCATGATACAGCCTGCGAGCGGCGGACAGTGCCACTTCCCCGACTACGACACGACGGTTGACTATGAGGAAACCGTGTTTGCGGAGTTCTTCCGCGACTACCCCAACTTCATAGGCTATAACTATTGCGAGCAGTTCTGGGGCTTTGACCAGGCGGACTTCCCCGTCACCGCTCAGCAAAGATATCAGCACTTTGCGGGGCTTTTGGAGCTTTGCAACAAGTACGGCGGATACCTTGTTGACAGCTGGTGCGCAAACCAGTGGAGCCCCCCGATAAGCCCGATAGCAATGCTTAAAACCATACCTGAGTTTGAGCAGGCTTGCCGCGACTACACCGAGAACTTTATTCTCCTTGAAAAGTACACTCAGACCGGATACATAGCGGACACCGAAAGCCTTGCAGAGGGCATATGGCTCTCCGGATACAGCGGAAACTTCGGAGTCAGATATGACGAGTCGGGATGGACAGACTCAACATGGAACGGTTCCGGTGACGCATCCAAAAACGAGTACCGCGCCGTAACGGGACTTGCCGTGTATCTTGAAAGGTTCCTTTTAAACGGAGCTACAGTCATAGACGGACCGGAGCTTGCATGGGTTGAGTGCTTCAGAGAAACGGAGCAGACCACTTCCGAGGACGGATACACCACAAGAAACTGGGATATATATGAGCAGTTTGAAAAGGTCACAACCGATTTCTTCAGGCAGATATTAAACGGAAAGATACGAATACCCACCCGCCAGGAGGTCATCGACAGAACTAAGGTCATAATCATCAACGATGTTGAGACCGGAAACGACGACGACAAATACTCCACCCCCGAATCTCTGACGGAGGGACTTTACAGGATGGACGGCGACGGCGGACTTCGCGACAACCACACCATTTATAAAAAGACCGGACGCTACCCCGCCATACCTATGTCAACCGCTCTTGCGGACGACGTTGCCGAGAGCTTTGAGTACGTCATTTACAAGTCGGAGTACGACGACATGTTCCCGACAATCGAGGACAAGGTGGAGTTCTTCAACGAGATTTTCCCGCAGGAATACACCGGCGACATATATGCGGGAAGGTATGAAAACAGATGGGCTATCTACTGCCCGTACAAGAACACCGGCTCATCTGCATCAGGCGTGATCGACCTGAAGTACAACACCTGCGACACGATGGGCTTTGAGCTGCCGAGGTATTCAAACGTTCTTGTAAATGAGTACTCGGACCACATCGACCTGTATCTGAACAATTATGACGAGGAGGCTTTAATACCCGCAACCGACGTTATAACTGTTTCGGGATGCACATCAGAGCCGACATACACCTATGAGGACAGAGGAATAACCACCGCTAAATTTGAGTCGAGCTACTCTGACGGCGTGTTTACCCTCAGAATCACGCATATCGGTCCGATGGACGTGACGATAAACTGCTCCGGCGACGCTACGGACAGAGAAACGGAGTATCAGGTGGCGACACTTGTCGAGCCATCCGCTCCCCTGATATACACCGGCACGCTTCAGCACGAGGCAGAGGTCTTTGAGTCTAAGAACATAGACAGATACGTCACCAACGGCGCAAACGAAAGCATAAGAAACTACACCGGTCAGGGATACATGGTTCTCGGCGAAAACGAGGGCGTTTCCGTCAGGGACAGCTTTAAGGTTTTGGAGGACGGCACATATACAGTGACGCTCAGGTATCAGGCCGCAAGCCCTGACACCCTCAAGCTGAGCGTGGGAGCGTTTTCTTCCGCTGAGCTTGTGCTCTCCGACACCGGCGGCGAATGGGCGCAAACAAGCGCGCAGATTCACTTGAATAAGGGCGAAAACCTTCTGACGCTTGACGCAAACGGCGCGCTTTCTTCCAACGTGTGCATAGACAACATAACAATCGACTTTGTGGAGGCAGGCACAAACATAATGCCGCTGCTGATAATATGCATAGCGGTTGTCGCGGTTGTCTTGATAGTCGCAATTATAGTGCTGATATGCGTAACAAAAAAATCTAAGAAATCAAAAGCAAAATAAACATCGAAATTGATATTTCCCCGCTTGGCATGTGACTGTGCCGAGCGGGGATCTTTTTTGTCAAAAAGCATAAAGCGCAACAATAAACTAAGCTGACCTTCCCGCTTGGCATGTGATTGTGCCGACGTTTTTTTGACAGTTGTACAATATGCATAAAAATTTTCGTCAGTTTGACGTTAAAAAAGTTGAAGTCAAAATTGAATTTTTGTTGTTTATATATATAGAAATAAAAAGCGTAAAATTGGCCTTGATTATTCACTTAATCATACCATATTTATGCGAGAGAAGGGGAATGGTGAGTCCAATGTTCCATTTTTTGTGTGCCACATTAAGATTCGTATGCCGAGAGCTGTGGCACATGCGATGACGGAAAATAATGTGAAAGTGAGGATATTACGATGAAAAAACTGTTAGCAATACTTCTCGCCGCTGTAATGCTGCTGTCCTCCTGCGGGGTTTCCGAAAGGAACCCCGCAGAGCAGGGCGGCTCAGAATCGCCGACAGAGCAAGGCAGTTCAGAAGCATCCGGCAGCGAAGCAGGTAACGGCGAAATAGTAACTGATGTTCCGAAATCTACAAGCGACAGCGTTGACACCGAGGCTCCCGATTCTGCAGAAACCGCTCAAACTACAAACCCATTTGAGGGAATATTCGAGTTAGATATATACGGTCATCCCTTACCTGAGTTAAGGGAGCTTGAATGCGCACTGTCCTACGAAGAAGTATGCGAAATGTATCCCGACAAAACTGTTTTGACGTGGCTCATATCATACGTAGACCATACATATGCCACTAGGAGAACGCAGGAGATAAACGACTACCTCGTATCTTTGGGAAAAGACTATGTTGTTTATTTCGAGCCGTACATAGACAACAAGTACCGCGACCCTCATTACGTAATCATTCAGGACAGAATAAACAACGGCGAAAAGTTTGACATCATATTTGAGTTTTCAGACTTTTTGGGGCAAGCCGGTCTTACCATTCCTCTTGATGACTACCTGCAAAACACTGAGATAGGCCAAGAACTCTTAGAGCTTATGCCGGAAAACTACTGGAGAGCATGCACAAACAACGATGGAATATACGGTTTGGGCAACGCCTCTTTCGTAATCGGTCACACTCTTTTGTGCTTCTACAACGCTGAGCTTGTGGACAAGTACGGATACGACATTAACAAATCCCCTCTTGAACAGCTCGACATACTTCATGAAATAGATGAAAATGAAGAGGACACATGCACTGTATACGGGCCTACACCGTCAAACTATGTTGCGCCTTATACAAATTACAGAAGCATTGAACCCCCCTTGTACTGGGATAAAAACACCGATGAAGCAAAGCTCGCACTTGATAATCAGGAATATCTTGAGACGGTATATACATTATCAAAGCTTTACGACGAAGGACTTCTGATTAAATCATTGTACAGCCTTTATGACGACTCGTTCTTTATGTATTGTTGCCAAGGCGTTGTACCAACATTTTTGACTTCTTTCCAAATAAACGATGACGGGACATATACCGTTTTAAATGCTGCAAAAGAACCTGTTACATGCTACATGACCACGCCGAACGGACCTATGGCAATAAACAACCCGTGGTATGCAACCGGCGTTGCGGCAGTGTCTGAACACAAAGACGAGGCGTTTGACCTTTTGGCGACATCTTATGTAGATGCGACGCTAAACAATCTTTTGACATACGGCGTTGAGGGCGTAGATTACACCGTCGATGAGGATGGTTCTACCGGAACAGGCTCATTTGCCACAATGCTTTATGCAAATCCGCTCATAGGACGAACGTCTACGGGAAACTGCTCAGAATATCAGGACTTCCTGCGAAATATGCTTGAAACCGCGCCGTGCGAGGATGACATTGAATTTGTGCCAAACTTTTTAGACTATTATGATATGCTGTCCGAAGCATCGTTGGTGATGACTGATTTTGCCGACACCTTATCCCACGGCGTAGCCACGCGCGAAGAATTTGATGCAATCGTCGCAGAGTACAAAGAAAAGATTTTGCAGACGGGCATTCAGGAGGCTATAGACGGAATTAACGCTCAGTATGCGGAGTGGAAGGAGCAGCAAAATGAATAAATCAGCTAAAAGATTAGTCTGTTTAGCCATGATGTTAGCCGTCACCTTTTCGGTGACGGCGGCATGTGCCGACAGCGGCAACGATGTTTTGCAGGAAGAATACAGCGCAAGAAGGATAACAAACTTCTCAAACCTATGCCGTGGCGGCGAGCTGTATCTTGACAGCATGCAGCGCCTTAACTTTATCGATTTTACTTCAATGAATTCGTCCCTGATATGCCCCTACCCCAACTGTGCGCATGCAGACCCCAATGTGTGTCCGTCCTTTGGCATGAACATATGTCCGGTAATGTATGAAAACAATATCTACTATTTCACCAGCCAAGTAGAATACGAGGCGGACGGTCCGGTGCTCAAAACATACATAAACAAAGCCGACATAGACGGCACAAACCGCATGCAGCTTGCCGAGTATGACAACATACTTGTAGCGGATTACACCATGCTGCTTGTGTACGACGACGAGTTTTACTTCTGCCCGAACACCGCAGTTTTCGATGAGTATGCAAACATGAGCACATCGGACAGATCAGACATGTGTCTTTACTCCTACAGCTTCACCGACAACAAGTTTACAATGATAGAAAAGTTGTGCGAGGGATATAGCTGCGGCGCGTGGATATACGGAATGTATGACGGCGAGATATACATGCATGTAAACTACTCGGATGAGCCGTACGATTACATGCTCGTGGAGCAGCAGGACTTTACAACGGAGTTTTTAAAGTATAACCCGCAGGACAACACCGTTTCAAGGCTTGACTTTGCCGTAAACTATGCGAGCGGCGGATACCTTTTGACCTCTGAGGGCGTGGGGATATACGACAAGATGACGCTTCACTTTCCTGACGGAAAAACAAAGGATGTGCCGTGGTTTGAGGACGCGGTGGTGTATAACGGATACATATTTGACCGCATATCTCAAAGGGCATACCGCATATCGGATGACACGATGTATGTTTTAAACACCGACGACTTTATGACGGAGGTTGTGGGCTATGAAAACGACATGTACATACTTCGCTCATATGACAGCGATGCCGGAGGGTATGCATACGCCGCCGTGCCGGAGGAGGAGCTTATAGGCTCGCAGGTGTAGCAAATCCGAGAATGGCTTAAATGCTGCCTGATCGATGAGCTGCAAGCCCGATGTTCATGTTTTAACATCAGTCAAAATGTTCGCTCTAACGACTATTTTTACGTCACTAAAGGATAAGGGATAAAATATGAAAAGGTTATTATGCATATTAGCAGCTTTAGCAATGTTCGTTTGCTCCGCATCGTCAGCGTATGCGGTTGAAGATGGGGATGTAGTTTATCCTTAGGCCGGAGATTCTCAGGCAGCCCCAAGAAACACAACACCTGATAATTGCATCTTTGTGAGCTGTCCCTTTAGATCATAATTTTTATCCCACTTAATTTTAAAATATGTGATTTGAAGTAAACTCATCTTGGAGATCTTAACATGTGTAACACTATAAAAAAGCTTTTAGCTTTGCTTTTATCCGCATCAATACTTGCGCTTTCGGGCTGTACATCTGACGGCTCGACGGTTACAGAGGGCGATGCATGGGATGGCGTCGGAGGTATGTGGCCTGAAAGTCAGGGACTTATAAGCTCCATATTCGCAAAGGATGTGGAATACGAAAGCTTTACTCCATCTGACAACATCGCCCTTCCCGTTGAGACCTCTGAGATAACAAACGTCGTTCAGCTTGAAAAGACGCTGTTTATAGCCGCCGCGGACGGAATATACAGCCTGAATCTCGAGTCCGGCGAGTCCGGACAGCTATGTGAGGCAAAGTTTGCGGCAGTGCATGCCGACAGCTTGTTTACATATGATGCCGACAGCGGGAAGATATCCGTATACAACGCATCGGGAGAGCCGTTACAGGAGCAAACCCTGTCGGTGCAGACAGATGAGCTTGAGGTAGAGGGATTTTATGTGACGGACGACTGCTACGTGTTTATATGCTACGACATGTCCGAAAACATATATTCAACCCAATACAACGCTTTTAGCAGAGAAACATTGGAAAACGTATGCTCATTCAACGAGAAAGCAAGCTCCACAAGACAATATTATGTTTACAGCGCATATAAGGGCAACAGCATATTAAAAGCCGGAGAAAGCTCTTTTGATGCAAGGATCGTCAAAATATATGAGCTGAACTTTGACAGCGGCGAAATGGAAAATATAGTGGATGTCACGCTCGATGCAAATCCGAGCTACACCTCATACGGCATCGCATACAACAGCAAAAAAGGCACCGCCCTTGCGCTCATAGGTCCGAAAAACTCCACTGACGCATCAGCCGTGAGGTTAATAGAATTTTCACTCGACAGCACGGACAACGTCTTGCAGCAAAAGTTCTTTATCACACCTGTCGATGGGACAAAGTACTTTGTAACCGTTTACGAGAACATAGTTTCTGCCATCTGTTCGGCAGACAACGAATACAGATATTTTGACTACGTAAACCCGCCGCAGAGCATAACCTTAGCATGCTCGTTTGCATCGTTTTACGACGATGTGATCTCGGGGTTTGAAGAGGAAACCGGAATACTCGTCAGAACCGTGAACTATGGCGCCGATCAGGAAAATCGCCTTGACATAAAGCTTATGGCGGGAGACACGGATTTTGACCTGTTCATACCTTCGTTCAGTGAACAGCAGAAGTATTTCAGCGCAGGAATGTATGAGGATCTGTCGCAGTATGACGGGCTGAAGCAGCGGCTTGACCAAAACGCCGCAGCAAATGCAATGGCAAGCTTAGGCGACACCTATGTCGGAATGCCGATAAGCATAGGCCTGTACATTGACAAGCAAGCCTATCCCGACAGTGGCCCACAGGCATACTCAATAATCATGTCGAAGCTGCTGTACTGCGCAAATAACTTCAACATAATAGAAGGAACGTACCTTGACCCTGACGGAGACGAGCTATACAAGCTGCTGAAATTCATCTACGACAACCCGGACGGAAACGAGGCAGAGATGCCCTATTCAGACGACTGCCTGCTGATAAACAGCGAATTTTTGGTGATGAATCCGAGCGGCAGCAACAAAGAAAACGCGGTCAAGTTCCTTGAATACGTATTCGACGCCATGCAAAGCAGCTACATAGACATCAGCACGGCCGAAAACGTATATATACTGTGGAAAACGTATTCACCGACCTATTCGCAGGCTATTTACAGCGCGGCAAACAAAATTTCGCAATGCGACGGCAAGAACAGCACGATAAAACAAATAGCGAAGGAAGCAGCGCAGGAAACCTTGATGCTGCTTGCAGGATAATAAACAGAACTCACTTCCCCACCCGACATGACGCTGCTCGGGTGGGGATTTTCCATTTAAATTTATGCAGTTGTACAATATGCATAAATAATTTCGTCACTTTGACGGCAAAAAAGTTGAAGTCAAAATCTGATTTTTGTTGTTTATATGTATAGAGAAAAAACACGAAAAAACAGCTTGAAAATTTACTTTTTAACACATTGCTGTGATGCTTTTAGGGCATAAACCGCACGGTGCGTGATGCAAAGCAGCGCAGGTGGCGTCTGTGATGCGCTTTCAGGCGCGTGAGATATATTTGAAAATATGAGATTTGAGGCGCTGATGAGACGACCGAACATGAGTAAGCCGTGTGCCGAAGCGGCAACAGGTTAAGGTAAAAGTTTGATGTCCTTAAATCGCACAATGATTATAGCATCAATAGCATGTAAATATTTTTTCTAAACAAAGTTAATTATTTTTTATATAAGTATTGACTTTATTATCCCTTATGTGATATTATATTTATAACAAAATACAGATTTATTTTTAGCATACGCTAACGGAATAAATCTGAGAAAGCGGTGAGTCCAAACATTAACAACGTGATTCAAAGCAGACAAGCAGCGGCAGATTGCTGCTAAAACCATGCATAATATATTTAAAACGGAGGCATTACATATGATTCATATCAAAAAGCCTATATGCACTTGCGCTACTTTCCTGATGGTTCTTTCCCTTTTCGCCTCCTGCGGCAATGTTGAAACCGACCAACCGAGCAACGTCACCACAATTCAGCAAGACAGCCAAAATTCAGGGAGAACCGGTTTTTCGGTTAGTTACGCCGGCTCGGGAGATTACCTTACTTATGATGAAGCGAGTGAGCTGTACCCCGATAAAACTATTCTTGTGTGGCAACTTGAATCCGGCACAGCTGATATACGCGCCCTTGAAGTAAACGAATATCTCGATTCGCTTGGAAAGGACTATGCGGTTTGCTTTGAACCGATGGTTCCTTTCTTTGCAAATAGCGACGGTAAGTCATACACTCAATCCATTAAAGAGAAAATCGACAACGGCGAACAGATAGACATCATATACACAGGACACGGCGTGTCAGGTATTGATGTAGGAACATCTTATCAAAGATTTTACGACAGCGGCTATTTGGTTAAGCTGGACGACTATCTTTTGGAAACAGAACTCGGGCAAAAGCTGTATGACAGTCTTCCGGAAAAGATGTGGCAGGCGCTTGAGCAGCCTGACGGAATATACGGAATAACCGCAATCAACATTCCCGGACAAACGGCGTTGTACGGTTATCTTAAATTCCGAGCTGATATTGCGGACAAATACGGATACGACATTGAAAAACCAATGTCAGAGCAGTTAGATATACTCCGTGAAATTTCCAACGACTGTGGAGTGTATAAAGGATATATCAATGATTTTGGAACAGCACGGTTATGGTGGTCCCTTTATTTTGAATACCTTCCGGACGGAGCAACGCAGTACACGTCTTTATTTGATCTGCCGTACTATAATGATTTCTTCGAGATGTTTTACGAGCTTGACACAGATAAGGACGGGTATATACAGCCTATAGATCAAGAGAAACCGACAGATGAGTATTTCATATCATTTGAAGGGTCAAGATTTCCAATCGAAGAGGACGAATCGTACTATTATGTTCAGATTCACGATGGCGACACTTCATTTTGGCGTTTTCAGACAGTGACCGGCATATGCTCTTATTCAGAGCACAAGGATGAGGCGTTTGACCTTTTGGCGTTGTCACTCACCGACGAGTACCTTAACAACCTGCTTGTCTACGGCACAGAAGAAGATTATACAGTAGAAAACGGCGTGGCAGCGTACAGTGATTCGTATTCGCAAAACTTTTCGAGGTTTGCGAATATATTTATTTGTATGCCAAATGTAGATACTCATACAAGTGAAGAATACCTTGAGATGATAAACAACTTAGGAGAACTGACGTCAAACGGTTTTTCCTTCGACAGCTCAAATGTTTCCGAACAGGTGCAATACTTAAGCGGTATTCTTCCCGGCGCCCTTGAGGAGGAGGAAAATATCAAGAATCCTCAGATTAAGCTTCAATTAATGCTCTACAGATCTGAAGGTGTTGACTTTGATACCTTTTACGAAGAATTCAAGGATTATATGTACAGCCTCGGACTTCAGGATGTTATAGATGAGTACAACAGGCAGTATACTGAATGGAGAAATGCGCAATGAAAATATTATCTAAAGCAAGGTACGCAGTGAGTATTTTCTTTGCCGCAGCGATACTTCTCACCTCCTGCGGTGCAAATAATTCATATGACGACACGACGAGAGTAGTGACAACATACAAAAACATATACGATATCGGTGAATTTGCCACAAACAGTGCGGGAGGTCTCTTTTTCGGAGACTTCGACACGCTTGAAACAGTATATGTATGTTCAAAGCCAAACTGCACACACTCGGATGAAACATGCAGTGCATACGGCTTTAATATAGCGCCAACCACGCCTTTTGTATACCACGGGGACAACCTTTACTGGTTTACGCTTGAACATATCTATAACGACGACGGCATCCCTACTATCGACAGTCAACTGCACAAATGCGACCTTGACGGCACCAACAGAGTGACTGTAGCATCATTGTCTGAAGGCTTAGGTGTTAATTGTGTACACTTAGTGCTTGACGGAGATGTTATGTACTTTATCGTATCGCCGGACCGCTCTATGAACAAGTCGGATCAAATACCCGTCTATCTGTATTCTTACACCTTCTCGGAAAACAAGGTCGAGCAAATTATGCAGATATGCGAGGGGTACTCAAGCTACGCTGAACCGCGAGGAATATTTGACGGAAAGCTGTACTTAGTATACGCTGAATATGACCGGCCGCTGTCAACGATTGTGGCAGAGGGCGGCGATCAGGCAGACTACCGGCACGAGGTCACCATAGATCTTGAGACGCTTGAGATGGAAGAAGCTGAAAAAGCGCCTATCGGCATATCTGACGGAGTGCTTTTGAGCATAGATGACAGCGGCGTACAGATAACAGAACCGGACGGCTCGGTATACATGGCAACGGAGTTTGAGCCTCAGGAATGGTACGGCTATGATGTCGTTAACGGAATGCTCATATGCCAGATGATGGGCACAGCATACGACTACAAAAACGACAAGTACTACACCGTCAACAGCGGCGGAAAAACCGTCGTAGACTGGCGTGACGGAAAGTACATTTTAAGGGCGCAGGATGAAAACTTATGGTATACATACTCCGCAGCCGATGCCGACGAAATATTTATCCCGCAGTAATTTAAAGTTTTTCATTGTTTTCCTTTCTGAAAATCCCCCGCTTTGTGCATATAAAATGCGCCAAGCGGGGTTTTTTATTGCGCAAAGATGTTGTCAAGCGGCAAAAAGTGTGGTATGATTATTTGTAATTGCGCTGAATAATACCGATTAAACGGAGGAATAATTTTGCCTAATCCAAACATTGAAAATCAAATACGCAGACGCAGAACATTTGCAATTATTTCACACCCCGATGCAGGAAAGACGACGCTCACCGAAAAGCTTTTGCTTTACGGCGGAGCCATAGCCCTTGCAGGCTCGGTTAAGGGAAAGAAAACGGACAGGCATGCGGTCTCCGACTGGATGGAAATAGAAAAGCAAAGAGGAATCTCGGTCACAAGCTCGGTTATGCAGTTTGAATACGAGGGATACTGCATAAACATACTTGACACTCCCGGACACCAGGACTTTTCCGAGGACACATACCGCACGCTGATGGCTGTTGACTCGGCGGTGATGGTCATAGATGCCGCGAAGGGCGTTGAGAATCAAACAAGGAAGCTGTTCAAGGTTTGTGTAATGCGTCACATACCCATCTTCACATTTATAAACAAGCTTGACAGGGACTCAAAGAACCCGTTCGACCTTCTTTCGCAGATCGAGGACGAGCTTGGAATTGCGACATGCCCCATGAACTGGCCCATAGGCAACGGAATTGACTTTAAGGGCGTGTATGACCGCTCTTCAAGGCACATACTCTCCTGCACCCCCAACGGAGGTCAGAAGGAAGTAGAAACGGTTGAGGCGGAGCTTGGAGACCCGTCGCTCGATGCGCTCATCGGCGAGGCGAACCACAGGCAGCTTGCCGAGGACATAGAGCTTTTGGACGGTGCAAGCGACGAGCTTGACCTTGAGAAAGTGTCAAAGGGAGAGCTGTCGCCGGTGTTCTTCGGGTCTGCGCTCAACAACTTCGGTGTAGAGCCGTTTTTAGAGGGATTTTTGAAGATGGCTCCTTCCCCGCTCCCCAGACAGTCCGATCACGGCACGGTAAACCCCACAGACGACAATTTCACGGCGTTTGTATTCAAGATACAGGCAAACATGAACAAGGCTCACCGTGACAGGCTGACATTCATGCGCATATGCTCCGGAAAGTTCACAAGGGACATGGAGGTTTCGCATGTACAAGGCGGAAACAAGAAAATGCGTCTTTCTCAGCCGCAGCAGATGATGGCTCAGGAGCGTGAGATAATAAACGAGGCATACGCCGGAGATATCATAGGTGTTTTCGACCCCGGAATATTCTCAATAGGCGACACGGTATGCACGCCGGGCCACGAGCTTAAATTTGAGGGCATACCCACCTTTGCGCCGGAGCACTTTGCAAGGATACGCCACAAGGACACAATGAAGAGAAAGCAGTTTGTAAAGGGCGCAACCCAGATAGCTCAGGAGGGTGCGATTCAGATATTCCGCGAGCCTGACACAGGCTTTGAGGAGGTCATTGTGGGTGTTGTGGGAATGCTTCAGTTTGATGTCTTTGAGCACAGGATGGCTACCGAGTACAACGTCGAGATAATCAACGAAGGACTTCCCTATCAGTACATCAGGTGGATAGACAACGAGGGCTTAGACCCCAAAAAGCTCAACCTCAGCTCTGACACAAAGATTGTTCAGGATTTCAAGGGCAACTATCTGCTTTTGTTCACGAGCGAATGGAACATACGCTGGGCGCTTGAGAAAAACGAAGGACTTATGCTCAGCGAGTTCAACAAAAACTAACACAATAAAAATATGCCGCCAAGCCCGATTTCGAGGGTTTGACGGCATTTTTGCGCGCATGCGTTATAACGCACGCTTATATATCGGTTTATATATCCCGCGCCGCATTGGCGCTGTGTTAAACGTTTGAGCCGCTTTCAAGCTCCTCAAGGCGCTCAAATATCTGCGGCAGGCTGTCGATTTTCGGAGTCATGGCGGGGACGTGTCCGTAGCCGTATGCGGCGTGGATGAACTTGACTCCCGCCTCTGCTGCGGAGTTGTAATCACCCATGGTGTCGCCTACATACACGCAGTAGTCGATGTTGTTTCTCTTTACGACAAGGCGGATGTTATCAGCCTTGAGCAGTCCGGTGTTTCCCCAGCACTCTCTGTCGTCGAACAGATCGTCAAGCCGGTAGTGCCCGCAAAACGCCTCTATGTATCCCGACTGGCAGTTTGAAACACAGCCTACGAACCATCCCTGCTCCCTCAGCTTAGAAAGGGTCTCACGCAAGCCTTCATACAGCGTTCCGCCGTGGGAGAGTATATATTTATTTTCATGTTCGGTGCAGTATATCATTATGTCGTGTGCACGTTCGGGATCTATGCAGTCGAAAAATTCATGCGCTATATCGTCAAGCGTTCTTCCCATGACCGAGCGCATTTGCTCAACGCTTATCCTGACTTTGGCGCCGAGCATCTCAAGTGCCTCGTTGAAGGCGTCGGCAACGCTCTTTGATGCGTCCCACATAGTTCCGTCGAGATCAAACAAAACCGCTTTTCTCATCTTTACTCCTTTCGGCAGCGCATCCGCAGCCGCCGCTTTACGTTTTATGTCTCTTGAGAATGATACCACATCCCCCGCCGCAATACAATCCTCTTTTTATATTGTTATATTAAACTTAATATTTGACATGTGTGCCGAGGTGTGATACATTGTAGTAAAGCAATGCATTGTGCTTTGCAGCACTGCATGATAAAGGAGGGCTTTAATTATGTCAAACATATGGCACGACATGAATCCGTCGAGAATTACCGCCGAGGATTTTGTCGCGGTAATTGAAATCGAGAAAAACTCAAAGAAGAAGTACGAGCTTGACAAGGAAACCGGAATGATTATACTTGACAGAATCCTGTACACCTCCACCCACTACCCCGCAAATTACGGTTTTATCCCGCGAACCCTTTCGGAGGACGGCGACCCGCTGGATGTGCTTGTGCTGTGCAGTCAGGTGCTCATGCCCATGAGCCTTGTGCGCTGCTATCCGATAGGCGTTTTTACCATGCTCGACTGCGGAAAGCTCGACGAAAAGATCATAGCAATACCGTTCAGCGACCCGACGTACAACTCCTACCGCGACATCAGCGAGCTGCCTCCGCACATCTTTTCTGAGATGCGCCACTTCTTCCAGGTGTATAAAAACCTCGAAGGCAAGGAGACGGTGGTAAACGACGAGCAGGGACACGAAGCCGCCATGGATATAATAAACAAGTGCCGCGAGAGCTACATAGAGCGCTACTGCATTTGACAGAGCTTTGTGCTGAGCGCATAAGTATCTTTATAGCAACGCGCATGCTGCGTGAATGGCGGCATGCGCGTTGCCCTGCACAAGGCATGATGCGTGGCTTATAAATAGCATGCACACGTGCCGGCTGTACAGGCGCCGACGGCAGGAGTTTGACATCAGGCGAGAAATATGATATAATTTTTTTATTGCGGGTGTGGCGGAATTGGCAGACGCGCCAGATTTAGGTTCTGGTGGCATCCCCGTGCAGGTTCAAGTCCTGTCACCCGCACCAACATTGCGTCGAGCTGTTGTTTTTGGCTCGGCGCTTTTTTATGCCTGCTTTAAGCCCTATGAACAATTTACCCCCACGCCGCAAAGCGGTATGGGGGTTTATTGCAATACATATCTTTTTTACTCACGCACGCTCATGATACTACGCCGCATACGCCGCGCCTGAAGGCTCATTTTACGTCCTGTGAAGAGTGCGCCCAGTTCACCGGCGGTATTCCGTTTTCAATCAAAAACCTGTTCGTCCTTGAAAACGGCCTCGACCCGAAGAAGCCGTTATACGCCGACAGCGGGCTTGGGTGAGCAGACTCTATTATCAAGTGTATCGGGTTAGTTATGAACGATTTCTTGCTCCTTGCGTTTGCGCCCCACAAGATAAACACCACAGGCTCTTTTTTGTCGTTGAGCTTGCGTATTATCTCGTCGGTGAGTTCTTCCCAGCCCTTGCCCTTATGCGAGTTTGCGGCTCCCCTGCGGACTGTGAGCACGGCGTTCAAAAGCAGCACGCCCTGCTTTGCCCAGCAGCTGAGGTCGCCGCTGTCCGACGGAGGTATGCCCAAATCGTCGTACAGCTCTTTATATATATTTTTTAAGGACGGCGGCAGGGTTGTCCCGTCAGGCACGGAAAAGCACAGCCCCTGCGCCTGTCCCGGCTCGTGATACGGATCCTGACCGAATATAGCGACCTTCACCTTGCTGTAAGGAGTCATCTTCAGCGCATTGAAGATAGAATACATGTCGGGGTAAATCGTATAGTGGCTGTACTCATACTTTAAAAACTCGCGGAGTTGAAGATAATATGGCTTCTTAAACTCGTCGCGAAGTATGTCGTCCCAATCGTTTCCTATATTGACCATGGCGCACAGCTCAAATAAACACGCTGTAAAACGCCGTAGCGACTACGCCCAGCAACAGCAGCACAGCCAAGATGATTATCCCTATTCTCAAAGCAAGTGTTTTTTTCATACTCAGAACTTCCTTTCGCACTTGTGCACTTATCACGCTTACGCTCACACGCCAAGATGATACAGAAAACCGCCCGAAACGTAGTCCGAATCAGGCGGTCAACACTGTCGCAAAATCAGGCTGCTTTTCCGAAGAATCTTGCAAGCACTGTGCAGACTATCGCAACAACAAAGAATATTGCAACGATAACTTTTGTTATGCGGTCAAGCTTTGCCTCTCTGGTGTTAGAGCTGTTCCTTCCGAAGAAAGAATCGCTTGAGCCTCCTCCGATTGCGGAATTGACGCCGCGGTTATCCGTCTTGGTAAACAAAACAACAAGTATAATCGCAACGCTCGCGAGCACCAACAAGATGCCGCTGACAATATTTACAGCTGTCATTTATAAATCCTCCATAAAGAACATCTTAAAGGTAGTAATTCTTATAGATTATATCACGCTGCAAGAGAAAATGCAAGAGTCTTATCGGAAGTTTCTGATTTTTATTTTCCACGTGTGACGTGTCGAAATCACTTCAGATGCCAGATGTTCTTTGCATACTCGTCTACAGCTCTGTCCGCAGAGAATCTGCCCGCGTTTGCGATGTTGATCAAAGACATGCGCTGCCACTTGAGCAGGTTGCCGTAAAGCTCCGACGCCTTGCGTTGAGCCTCCTGATAGGACTTGAAGTCGCCCAAAACCATATACGGGTCGGAGAACTTCAGCGACGAAACGATATCGTCAAACTTGTTGCCGTAAACGCCGGCAGCTATCCTGTCAATTGCATCCTTTATAACCGGATCGGAGTTGTAGATGTGAATAGGAGAATAGCCGGCTTTCTTTCTCGCTTCAACCTCTTCAACGGTCATGCCGAAGTTGATTATGTTGTCGTCGCCGACAGCCTCGCCTATTTCTATATTTGCTCCGTCCTTTGTTCCGAGAGTTATTGCGCCGTTGAGCATGAACTTCATGTTACCCGTTCCGGACGCCTCTGTTCCAGCAAGAGAAATCTGCTCTGAAATCTCGGATGCCGGCATGAGCTGCTCGGAAAGCGAGACGTTGTAGTTTTCAAGGAACACAACGTTGAGTTTCTCGTGAACCTTAGGATTCTTCTTTATCTCCTCGCCAAGCGACCAGATGAGCTTTATTATCTGCTTTGCAAGGTAGTATCCGGGTGCAGCCTTTGCGGCAAAGATGTAGGTCTTAGGCTCAACCTCCGCATCGGGGTTTTCAAGGAGCTTTCCGTACTCAGAAACTATATTCAAAACGTTTAAGTGCTGTCTCTTGTACTCATGCAAGCGCTTTACCTGCACGTCAAATATGGTCTCGGGGTCGATGTCAACTCCCCTTTCGCTCTTCATCGTCTTTGCAAACGCCTTCTTGTTTGCAAGCTTTACCTCGCCCAGGCGGTCAAGGACTTCTTCGTTGTCGGCAAACTTCTCAAGCTTTTTAAGCTCTGCTGCGTCCTTTAAGTAGCCCTTGCCGATAGTGTCGTTGAGCAGAGCGCAAAGCTCGGGGTTAGACTGATAAAGCCAGCGGCGATACGCTATTCCGTTTGTGACGTTCGTGAACTTTTCCGGAGTATTTTCATACTCGTACTTGAACACGTCGTGCTTTATTATCTCGGAATGTATCTTTGAAACGCCGTTTACATGGTGGCACGCCGCAACGCAGAGCTTAGCCATATGCACAGTGTTGTCCTTTACTATGGACATGGCGGTGACTCTCTCGTGGTCGTGATACTTTTCCCAAAGCTGCGCGCAGTAGCGATTGTTTATCTCAATGATGATAGAGAATATTCTCGGAACTACAGACTTGAGCAAATCGCAGCTCCACTTCTCCAAGGCCTCAGCCATTACGGTGTGGTTGGTGTATGCGAACGTCTGGGTAACTATGCTCCACGCCTTATCCCATGTGTAGCCGCAGTCGTCAAGCAGTACCCTCATAAGCTCCGGTATCGCAAGCGTGGGGTGAGTATCGTTTATCTGTATTGCAACCTTCTCGGCAAGGTTATCAAGCGTTCCGTAGGTTGCCATGTGGTGGTTGACTATGTCTCCGATAGATGCCGCGCACATGAAGTACTGCTGTCTGAGCCTGAGCGACTTGCCTGCAAGGTGGTTGTCGTTAGGATACAGCACCTTGGATATTGCCTGAGAAACTACGTTTTGGTTGAGCGCCTTCTCATAGTTTCCGGAGTTGAACATGTTCATATCAAACGACGGGCTTATTGCCTTCCAAAGTCTGAGCTTTGAAACCTCCTCGCTGTTATATCCCGAGACGTACATGTCATAGGGAACGGCGATTACCGTCGTATAGTTTTCAAGCGTCACGTTATGATAGTGGTCATCCCAGCGCTCGCTCATCTGTCCGTCAAAGTGAACCTCTATTTCTCCCTCGGGGTGAGGCTCAAGCCAGCATCCGCCTCCGGGAAGCCAGTTGTCGGGCAGCTCTACCTGCCAGCCGTCCTCTATCTTCTGCCTGAATATGCCGTACTCATAAAGTATGGAATAGCCGGTTGCAGGGTATCCGTCTGTTGCAAGTCCGTCAAGATAGCATGCGGCAAGTCTGCCCAAGCCGCCGTTTCCGAGTCCTGCGTCAGGCTCCTGCGCATACAGCGAATCAAGGCTGATGCCTAAATCCTTTAGCGCGCCATCAGCCTCTTTTACGATTCCGAGGTTATAAAGGCTTGTCTTTAAGGACCTGCCCATTAAAAACTCCATCGAGATATAGTAAACCTGCTTATGTCCTTCCGAATGAACTTTGTTTGTGTATTTGCGGCGCTTCTCGGCAAGCGTTCTTACAATGATAGAGCTTAAAGCCTCGTAAAACTGCCTGTCTGATGCGTTTTCAGGCGTAACCATAAAAGTGCTGTCGAGCGCCTTTATGATTTCGTTCTTCAGCGACTCCTTTGTGAATTTCGGCTCTGAGGATTTAGTCGATTTAACCTCCGACGCCTTAGCTGATTTAACCTCTGATACTTTAGTTGACTTAGTCTCTGAGGCCTTAGGTGTTTTAGCTTCTGATGCCTTTGCAAATTTAGGTTCTGGTACCTTTGCCATATAAATCACTCCCTATTCGATGCATCGTTCAATATAATAATTAATACATCCTTTGTATTATACAATTTTTTCATACGAAATGTCAACGTTTTAGATTTAATTGAAGCTTAAATCCTCTTAAAATATCAGTTTGCACAGAATGAAAAAATAATTTTGTTTAAAATAACAAAGCAATCGGCACACCTATTTTTAAAGATGTGCCGATTTAGTATAATATTTACGCTAAAATATCATTGCCGACAAACCGGCTGCCATGTTATTCGTTCTTGATTGCGTCAAGAGCCGAAAGTCTTGTTGCTCTTATTGCGGGGTAAAGTCCGGAGATGACGCCTACGGCAGTTGCGAGCACAAGTGCGGCAAGGTCAAGCCACGGAGGTATTACCGACAGTGCAGATGTCGATGCGTCTATTCCTACCATCGACATTCCTCCCTTTGCGGCCAGCGTATTTACAACTGCCGAGGCTATATAGCTCAAGCCGATGCCAAGTATTCCTCCGATCACGCCTATGATTCCCGCCTCGATGAGGAACATGCCTCTTATATCCGAGAGCTTGCAGCCCAAAACCTTCATGATGCCTATTTCTCTTGTGCGCTCATAAATTGACATTACCATTGTGTTGGTGATACTGAGCGCCGCAACGAAGAACGCCACAACTCCTATCGCGCCCAAAATCGAGCGGAGGAACTTGGTCTGCTCCTGCATCTGTGTCAGGTAGTCCATTGACGAGCTTGTATCGTAGCCCATGGCGCGAAGCTCTTTTTCTATCGACTGTACGTGGTTTGTGTCATCCGCCAAAACAGTGATCTGGCTGTAGATGCTTTCTCTATCTGAATCAGTGCCGTCGCCGGATGATGTACCGATGCCGCCTATCACATTCACGTTGCTTGAGGCATAAACGGTGCCGTAGTCGCTGCCTGAGTTGTAGTATTTTTGCTGGTTGTCGTTAAGGATCTCGTCCATATCCATCAGACCCTTAACATCCATGTATATTTCCTGAGAATAGTCTCCGCCCGCTTTCTGGACGAGTATGCCGACGCAGTTGCCTTCTACAAGCTTTATTCTCGGCTTCGACGTGTCTACAGCGCCTGTTCCGTAGTCATAGTACCAGGTAAACTCGTACTTATAATCGCCTACGGGGTTAAAGGGCAGCTGCTCTCCGTCAACCGGCTCGTGGTAGTAAATCTCCTCGCCGCCACGCATATCGTAAAAGTAGAACGGTATGTTAAAGCACATTACAAAGTTTGTAGTTCCGACGTCTTCCTCGTTTAAAAGCCTTCCGTAGAGGATCTCATAATCGAAATCCTCCATAGATGCGGCGTCAATTCCCACTATAGATGCGGACGCCTTTTGCGTGTTATCTTTGATTATGTACCTGTAGCTGTATTGATACGGAGAGCACGCCTGAACGTGGTCGATTGCCTTTATCTGCTCTACGGCGATATCGTCAAGTGGTGCGGGCGCCGCATTCTGAACATACTCACCCGTCTCCTCGTCTACATAGCCGTATTTCTGATAGACCGAGATCTCTCTTATGTTTCCGTAAGAATTTATCTGATCCTCAAAGCCCTTGTTCATTCCTATGCCTATGGAAAGCATGATGACAACGGCGGTGGTGCCTATGATAACGCCGAGAACTGTAAGAGCACTTCTGGCTTTTCTTCTGAGGAAGTTTCCGGAGGCAAAGCGTATAATATCGATTTTTCTCATTCAGCCATCCATCCTTTCAATGCCGCGGAATTACTCCTCGTCGTCGTCATCATCATCGTCAGCTAACAATGCCGCCTTTCTCTTCTTTTTTACTACAACAACGATTACAACTATAACCGCTATCACAAGGACAGGAGCGCCTATGTAAATGAGGTACTTAGCCCATGTGGGAAGGCCCTCGGAGACGGTGTCGTCGGTCATGCCGGGCATGCCGGGGTCAACAGGCAAAAGCGTTCCTATGTCGCCGCCGATATCGCCGCCCATTGACGGGTCGTCAACAACGGTTTCCTCACATATCAAGACGTCGAACGGGTACTCAACTCTTTGCTCATTGCTCGACGCATCCTCAAATGTGAATACAAGTATTGCTGTCTTGGTTTCTCCGACAGCAGTCGGGTCGTTGGGGTATATCATTCCGCTGAAGTAATCGTAGCTCGACGCAGCAAGCGTTCCCACATACTGAGTGGGCATATTGAAGTCGCCCTCTACGCTTACAGAGAGGTTTGTCATGGGGTTCTTGGACTTGTTGAAGTACTGGAAGCTTATCGCGCAGCCCTGTGAGCCGTAGCACTCCGTAGGAGGATACCACTCCATAAGCTCGAACTTGATAGGCTGAGTTACGGGGAGGTTTATATCCATTTCGCCGCTGCCCTGAGAATATACGCCGTTGCTCTCATACTCAAAGCTGTATCTGATTGTTACGGGGTATGATCTTGCACCTGCAGAGGCGCTTGTCTTGAGCTTGATAGAGTACTCAAGCTCGCCGTTTTTATCGAGCTGAGCGGTGTAGAATGATGTGGTTCCGTCTATCGGGGAGAATATTGTGCCGCTTGAGCCTTCCGTTCCGTCCGTTCCGGGGATGACGTCAACAGTCATGTTCATTACGTCCTTGTCAAGGCTGGTGTTCTTGAGCACGAAAGTAAGCACAAATTCATCGCCCGACACTATCTTCTCAACGTCGGTATTGTAGTTTGAAACTATGACCTTAGGAGTGAGCGAAGATGTGTCTACAGGCTCTTCGGCCTTGTCCTTGACAGTTGCCTGAAGGAAGACGTTGTAGCTCGACGTCAGCTCATTTCCCGCTGCGTCATGGTACCTGACGTTGATGGTTACGGTAGACTGAGCCTCGGGATATTCGGGGAATACTATCGGGAAGGTTGCTATAGCCGTGTCGCCGCCGGCAACATCGCCTATGTTGACTGTGTCGGTGTAGGTGTTCAAAACGATAGTGCCGAGGTTAGATATCGACACCTCTACATCGCGCGCGGTGTAGTTTGTGGGGTTTTTAAGCTCTATGTTGAGCTTAGTAGACAGCTCAGACTTGCCCTTTCCCTGCGGTATTGACGCTCCGGCGAGGATGAACGAAGGCACATCCTTAGACTCATCCAGCGTTACGGTTGAGTTTTCAACGTCAATATTAAAGCTCCTTGAATCGGTCGCCGAGCCGCATGTCACGGTGAGTGTAACGGTGTAACGTCCGGTTTCCAAAGACTCATCCGACAGGATCGCAACGGAGTTGTATCCGTTAAACAGCTCCTGCTCAGCCAAAGAGCCTGCAAGTGTGAAGCCGTTTCCGGACACCGACACGGTTGTTCTCACGGATGAATCCCAATGGAACGGGTTGGTGTATCCGTCATATGTAAGAGTGGAGTTTCCGTTGAGGGTAAAGCCTATGTAGAATACGTCTCCTGCGTTTATCGTCTGCGCGCTGACTGTAGGATTGAGTATTGATACGTCGTGGTCAATCACAACTACAGGCGTCTGAGGCGTCGATGGCGTATCATCTGTATCTGTATCCGTGTTTTGCGCCGCAAACATGTTCGCAGAGAGTGTTCCCATTGCGACAAGCAGGCATAAAACTACTGCTAATAATTTTTTCATGGCTATCTGTCCTTTCCGTTTTATACTGATTCGGCTGCCGCAACTATCTGCGCAGCTTCCTTTGATCCCACTGCTATCTGTTTGGATCTGTTGTCCTCCACAGACGATATGGTTCCGTCGATAATGTGATAAATCTTATCTGCGTAAGACGCTATTTCAACGTCGTGCGTCACTATGACAAGCGTCTGGTGGTTCTGACGCGCCATCGAAACCATCATCTCCATGATTTCAATGGTAGTTCTCGTGTCAAGGTTTCCCGTCGGCTCGTCCGCAAACACCAGCTTCGGTTTGGCAACAAACGCCCTCGCTATTCCGACTCTTTGCTGCTGGCCTCCTGACATCTGCGTCGGTTTATGCTTCATGCGCTTGCCCAGTCCGCAAAGCTTGAGCATTTCCCTGGCTTTTTTCTCTCGGGATTTTCTCTTTTCCCCCGCGAACGCCAGCGGCATGCTCACGTTTTCTATTGCATTCAGGTTGGGCATCAGATTATACGCCTGAAAAACAAAGCCCATATACTTCTGCCGGAACAAAACAAGCTTTCGCTCGCTCATCTTGTCTATCCTGTGCCCGAAAATCGTTATGCTTCCCTTAGTGGGCTTTTCAAGTCCCGCCATCATGTTGAGCAATGTGGATTTACCTGAACCGGAGGTACCCAAAAGGCAGACAATCTCGTTTTCATATATGTCAAGGTTGACACCGGAAAGAGCCTTTACTTTTTCCTTGCCTATGACGAATATCTTCGTAAGATCCCTTACCGATACCGCCGGCTTGACTTTAGTTTTCTCATCCTGCGCCATGCTTAAAACCTTCCTTTCCCAAGCGCTTAATCCGCTTGTATTGCTATTCTAATTATATTAGATACGATAGCTGTATTCAATAGATTCCCCTTTCGGATTGCTAAATTTAATAATATATTAATCATATTGAACAGGCGCGCGCCAAAAACACCGATTGTTTCTCCATTTGCTATGTCAATTCCCAAAAACATATATTCAGTCTCGTTAGCATTCAAATAAACGCCTTAACTCACTATAGATAATACATTTATGAGACACACTTTATTGCACTCCGAAAGATAAATTTCACAAAAATTTTTCCGCCGAATTTTTCGTCCGGCGGAAGTGATTTTCCCTTGTTTTTCGTCAATCGTCTACATCAAAATTCTCCAGCACGGATTTTTTAGGCTGCGGCTTTGAGTCTCCGTGTCTGACGAATATCATCGTCACAAAGGACAGCAGCGAAAATGCCACTGCGTACGGGAAAAGCGCTCCGTATCCCATGCCGAGCATGTTTTCATCTATTATTATTCCGGAAAGCAGCGGGGTGAAAATCTGCGCCGCCATTGTGAATGCGTAGTAAAGTCCGGTGTAGCGTCCGACGTCGGCGCTTGAGCACATCTGCACGACCATCGGGAACGAGTTTACGTTTATGGCCGCCCATCCTACGCCGACTATTGCAAACAGGACAAACAAAAGGGGCGTTTCATGGTTGATAAATATCATCCATGCATAGCACGCGGTCATAAGGATTATGCCGCCCATCACGGTCTTTTTTCTGCCAAGCTTCTCGGAAACAAATCCAAGCGGAATAAAGGAGGCTATGGCTGCAACGGTTGCAACGGTGAGGTATATCGAGGAGCCTCCCGCATCAACCATAAACCGGCTTTCAAAGTATCTTGAGAAGGATGTGGTGACGCCGTTATATGCGCAGTACCACAGAAACGCGGACAAAAGTATGAACACAAGGCTTTTCATGACCGGCTTTTCAAGCTTGCGTTTTGTGCCCTCCGGCTTATCTTCATCCGCCGCCACATCGGCTTGCGCGACCGCCTTGTTTTCGTTTACCGTAAAGACCATCACCAAAACGCATACAAGCATAAACGCCGCAACAGTCAAAAACACCGGCACAAAGCTGTCATACTCCACCGTTCCGTCGTCAAGCGTAGTGCTCGTGACCAAAAACATCATAACAACGGTTGAAAATATGCCGCCTATATATCCCACGAGGTTGATAATTGCGTTTCCCTTTGAGCGCAGGGGTTTCGGGGTGACATCGGGCATGTACGCAACCGCAGGCGAGCGGTACACGCTCATGGTTATAAGCAGCAGCATCAGACAGATTATAAAGCCGATGAAGTTTTCGCCCTCCGTCAAGAGCGCCAGAACAGCCATAAGTATCACAGCAGCTATAGTTCCGAACAAAATAAACGGCGTTCTCTTGCCCATAGGTGTGTGCACCTTATCGGAAAGGACGCCGAACACAGGCAGCAAGAACACCGCAAGAATGTTGTCCACCGACATTATCATGTTTGTCGCTATGGTTGAGACGTCGAAATGGTTTTCTAAAATTACAGGCACCACCTGGTCGTAAAGCTGCCAAAAAGCCAATATTGACGCAAACGCAAGGCCTATAAGCACCGTTTGCTTTGTTTTGAGCTTCATACTTCGTATCCTCCCCATGACTTGCATCTATAAATAAGACCATACACTTTATGTTACCATCAGAAAGCGCCGTTTGTCAACGATTTACCGCCTCACGCTAAAAATTTAACGCAAGCTTTACCGAAAAAAGCAGCCCACGGTCAAAGCCGAGGGCTGCTTGAGGTTTCATATGCGTTTAGTTAAGACTGTTCCGCGCTTGCGTCCGTGCCTTGATCGCTGCCCGAATCGCCCTGTGAGGCGACTGCCTTCTTTTTCTTCTTAGAAGCGGACACTGCGATGATAACTACAACCAGGACTACAACCACTACTGCAGCGGCTGCGATTATGATAATTGTAGTTGTGTCAGGTCCTTCGGAAGGAGTCTTTACAAAGGGATTTACCTTTTCCTCAACAACGGGAGCAACGTAATCGGGGTCTGCGGGCATGTCGATGACATATGTTGTGACGCTCTGAGCGGGAAGCTCTACTCCGTCCTCCGAATACTCGGCGTCAAGCCAGTATTCATACTTGAACCTGTTCTCGTTGCCTATGGTTCTGTGTCCGAGCGTAGAGGTAATCTCAACATCGCCAAGGTCAAAGACGAGGTTGTCAGCCTCCTGAGTGTTGTTTACGGCAACTATTACAAGCCTTGAAGAGTCAGGCGCCTTGAACGCAACTACCGTGGAATTGGAGTCGTTTTGAACGTCAACTCTTTGATAGCCGTTCTTGACGTACTTGGAGAAGTGCATCATGATATAGTGGTTGCCGTTTCTCTGTATGCTTGCGTCTGCATCGGCGCCGCTTATTTCAATCAGGCAGTTTCCAACGTCCATAACCCACACGCCGTTCCAGTACAGATATGCATTTACGTTCTCGTAGATAAACTCGTTAGCCATCTTTTCGGCATGGTTTATGTACTCGTTTAAGTACCACTCGGTCTGCCACAGCTTGTAATCGTCGGAGAACATCTCTCCAACCTCGGCGTAGCTCTGAGGAGTGTTCGCGCTGCCGTAAAGGTGGTGAGCGATAGTGTCGAAGCTATCGGGGTCAGCCTCTATAAGCGGATCGAGGTATTCCTTCATTATGCTTGCGGTGTCAGCCATGACCTCTGCGCCTGTGATCTTAGGAGCAAACTCTCCGAATGCCTCCTGGAATGCCTCATAAACCGCGAGGTGAGCCTTCCAGTATGCGCAGTGGTACTCGTTCTCATCGGGACCGAAGTAGAATCCCGCTTCAGCTCTTGCATTGCCCTGCTCGTCGATGTGCAATCCCTGAAGCTCGGTCTCGTTTGAAATCGAGAAGTAATCGACGGGTATTCCGGCGTCAAAGAAGAGCTGAATCGACTCCACGCAGAAGTCTGCAAGCTCATCATACATGTACTCGCCGTTTTCGTCCTTTGCAAGGGTGTAGTATGTATGACCCTCGTCGTCAAGCTCGGTAAAAGCCACGAAATCCAAATCTCTGTCATACTGACCCCAGCTTGTTACCAATACTATGGGGTCTATTCCCCTTTCCACAGCAGCCTGATAGTATCCGCTATATGCGGGATAGCCCAAGAGCGCCTGCCCGTATTCCTCGCCGACATGGTTGAGGTCTCTGAATCTCAAAATGTTAAACTCTGCATCGTTAAAAATCCAGTCATAGCCCTGCTCGGCATTTACGTTTGTGGTGAGCCAGTCGCTGTACCATGTGTAAGATGCGCCGAATCCGTCTATTGTCCGATAGGTAGTGTCCATGTCGATTGTAACATTGGCGTCCTCGGCAAACGCGAAGCAGCTCATGCACGAAACGGACAAAGCGACAGCCAAAACCGCCGCAAGCACCCTGGACATATGTTTCAAGTAAATCACCTTTCCTTTTTTCATTTACTGTGCCTGCCGCAAGTGCTTTTGTGCGGCACGGCAAACAAAATTTAATCTGCGGTCACATAGCCTAAAGCCCATATAGACCGGCTAAATATGCCCGCAAACGTCCGATGCTATTATTTTAACTCTGTATTCAATCTCTGTCAACCGCATATGTTAAGCTAATGATTGATAATTTATAATATTTGATTTACAAAAGCTGATTGCATGGGTTTGTGCTCAGCAAATTGCCTAAAATCTGAGCTGAAATCTTGGCTCAAATAATTTATCTCGTCAATATAAACGCCGTGCATGCAGGGGCTTTTGACGCAAAAAACCGGCTTCACATATTAGCATGCAAAGCCGGTCGTTTTTAAGTTTTATTTAGTTTTTATCCGCGCTGTTGCCGTCGTCTGACGGGTCTGCATCACCGGAATCCGGCTCGCTTACGGCGTTTAGCTCATCATTCGCGGCTTGGGCATCGCTGACCGTGTCGGCATTGGGAGCAGGCGTTTCCTCCGCACTGTCGGCAGCGCCGGAGCCGTCGGGAACATTGGCGCCGTCGAGCTGTGCCTCGGCAGCCTTGCTTGCCTCAAGCGCTTCACGCTCTTTTTTAGCCTGTTCTTCTCTTTGCTTGCGCTCTCTTTCGGCTTCTTCCTTAGCGCGTTCCTCCGCCTCGACATCCTCGCCGTTCATAAGCCTTACAAACTGGTCGCCGTTTATCTTCTCGTGATTTATGAGGAAGTTTGCAATCACGTGGAGCTGATCCTCGTGGGATGAAAGCAGCTCTATGGCCTTGTCGTAAGCGTTGTGTATGATAAAGCGAAGTTCGCTGTCTATCTCGCCGGCTATTACCTCGGAGTAAGACTTATTGGAGTTGTAGTCTCTGCCTAAGAACACCTCGTCATCGTCTCTGCCGTAGACAATCGGGCCGAGCTTATCGCTGAAGCCGTACTTTGTGACCATACTTCTTGCGATATTTGTAGCGCGCTCGAGGTCGTTAGACGCTCCGGTTGATATGTCGTCAAGCACAACCTTTTCAGCCGCGCGTCCGCCTAAGAGAGCGATTATCTCCTCATTCATCTCAGTCTTAGTAACGTATGACTTGTCGTGCTCCGGAAGAGCCATTGTATATCCGCCCGCCTGACCTCTGGGTATGATCGAAACCTCATACACCTTATCCTGCGTGGGCAGGTAATAGTGGCAGATTGCGTGGCCCGCCTCGTGATATGCGGTGAGTCTCTTTTCCTTGTCGGTTATAACCCTCGACTTCTTTTCGGGTCCGGCTATAACCTTTATCGACGCCTCGCTCATATCCTGTGCGGATATGGCCTTTCTGCCGTTCTTTACGGCGAGCAGTGCAGCCTCGTTCACAAGGTTTGCAAGGTCTGCTCCGGTGAATCCCGCCGTTGCAGATGCGACTTTCTTCAGGTCTACATCCGGCGCAAGCGGCTTGCTCTTAGAGTGAACCTTGAGTATTTCCTCTCTGCCCTTTATGTCGGGGTAGTTTACATATATCTGTCTGTCAAAGCGTCCCGGTCTCAAAAGCGCGGGGTCAAGGACGTCTCTGCGGTTTGTCGCAGCCATGACAATTACGCTGTTGTTTACTTCAAATCCGTCCATCTCAACGAGGAGCTGGTTAAGTGTCTGCTCACGTTCATCGTGTCCGCCGCCGAGGCCTGCGCCTCTGCGTCTTCCGACGGCGTCTATCTCATCTATGAATATGATAGACGGAGCGGCTTTTTTCGCCTGGTCAAAGAGGTCTCTTACTCTTGCCGCGCCGACACCGACGTAAAGTTCCAAAAAGTCTGAACCTGATATCGAGAAGAAAGGCACTCCCGCCTCGCCGGACACTGCCTTAGCCAAAAGCGTTTTACCTGTACCCGGAGGGCCTACAAGCAGCACGCCCTTGGGGATCTTAGCGCCGATATCGTGATATTTCTTGGGGTTTTTGAGCAGGTCAACTATTTCCTGAAGCTCTGCTTTTTCCTCGTCCGCACCCGCCACGTCGTCAAACGTGACTTTGTTTTTGTTATCAGACTCAAGCTTTACGTTTGCCTTGCCGACTGAGTTTATCTTGCCCGCCGACGATATGCTCCTTGACATCGACACAACGACAAATATCATCACACCTATCATCAAAAGCGTAGGTATGAGATTGAGCCAGAAGGAGCTGTTTGTCGCAGGTATGAGGTTATATCTGAGCGGAGTGCTGTGAGTTGCGTTGTATTCGGTGCGGTAGTTTGTCTCCGCGCCCTCCGGAAACAGCTCATAATAGAACGTGGAAACGCTCGGGACTTTGTAGCTGTATTCCTGATCCTGTCCGTTGAGCTTGTATGTCAGCTCTCCCGAACCCAGGTTAAGAGAAAACTCGCTGACCCTGTAGTCGTCAAAATATTGAATAATATCGGAATAGGTCGTCGTATCCTGAGAGGACATAAGACTTCTGAATACGACTATCATAAACAAAAGTATCGCTGCCAAAATAGCAAAGTAGATCAGCAGTCCTTTGGATTTTTCAAGTTTCAATGATATACCCCTTTTCGTTGAGTGAATCGGCTTACAGAATTACTTCTGCGATATAGTCAAGGTTTCTGTAATACTCATCATAGTCAAGACCGTATCCGACAACAAATTTGTCATCAATGGTGAAGCATTTGTAATCAGCCGTTATATCTATAGCTCTTCGGGAAGGCTTATCCATAAACGCAGCGATTTTTACGTCGGCAGCTCCCCTTGCAAGCATAGTTTCCTTTAGTACGCTCAGTGTCCTGCCGGTGTCGAGTATGTCCTCTACAAGCAAGACGTTCTTTTTATCTACATCAAGCTCTGTGTCCATCTTCACGTTCACAGCGCCCACGGAGACGGTTCCTTTATAGCTCTTAGCGCTGATGAAATCCAGCGTTATCGGCAAATCTATCTTTCTGACAAGATCGGACATAAACACGAACGAGCCTTTTAACACGCCTATTACCGCAAGCTGCTTTCCGGCATAATCGGCAGTCAGGGTTTTGCCCAGCTCTGCGACCGCCTTGGCTATCTCCTCGGCTGAAATCATCTGTACAAGCTTATGCCGGTGTTCCATGTAATCGTCCTTTCATTTTATGTCCGGTCTTATAGCGGAAACTGTCGATTCGCCGCATGCTGCCCTCTCATCAACTCCGAAGCCCTGAACATAAAACGCTCCGTGCTCGTCCGCCATAACTATCACGTCTTTTCTGCGGCTCGGCGGGGTGCTTGCCAAAAGTTTTTTAACCGTTTGGCTGAATCCCTTGCCCAATAGTCTTATCTTTTCGTTTCCGCAGTAACTCCTGACAAACACGTCGCCCGAAAGTTTATCGGGATCGATTAGATATTTTAATTCGCGTTTGTTATAATCGGATATGTGAAATTGTGAAATCCTTGTGAACTCAATCTCATGGCAATTTGTGAAAACAGGCGCCGTGAGGTCGGTTTTTATGCAAAAATCACGCGCTTTGCTGCCTTCGCTGCGGGTTTCAAAGCTTATTTTGCCCTCGTTGCACACGACATAAACGTCCTTCTTGATATTTATCACTCCGCCGCATGCCGCAAGTTTTTTTATCGCATCCACCCGTTCAAATGAAGGCTCTATTTTTTCGCGCCGGAGGATTTTAAGAATCATCTCGTTTAACACAGCCTCGTCGCCGCATACATCAAGCGCATACGCGCTGCCGTCAAACGCCTTGTCGAGCATTTTCTCTGCGGCGTCGGACAGATACTCATCCGCACACAAAAGTATGTGCAGAGTTCTCTTATAGTTTTTAAGCAGTGACGGGTTTATTCTTTCAAGCTCCGGCATCACGTTTAGGCGTATTATGTTTCTTGAACAGTTGTCCTCAAGGTTTGTAGAGTCGGTCACGTAGTCCTGATTTCTCTCGGACAAAAACTGCTCTATTTCGCTCCTTGTGACCTCGATCAGCGGTCTTACGATGTCGTCTCTCATGGCGGGAATGCCGGCAAGTCCCGAGAGCCCGCTTCCTCTGATGAGGTTGAATAAAGTCGTTTCAAAGCAGTCGTTTAAATTATGCGCAGTACAAAGCTTGCAGCCGTCAAGATGGCTCCTCAGCGCCTCATACCTCAGCGCTCTTGCGCCTTCTTCGAGCGAAGTCCTGTTTTTTTCGCAATAGCCCTTCACATCAACGCTGTCCGTAAAAAGCTTCACGCCGAGCTTTCGGCACAAATCCACGCAAAACCGCTCGTCGCGGTCGCTCTGCTCTCCTCTGAGGTTGTGATTTACGTGAGCTGCGAAAACGTCATAGCCAAGCTCTTTCATCGCATAAAGAAGGGACACGCTGTCCGCTCCTCCCGACAGAGCCACGCACACTCTTTCCCCGTCTGCGAGCATTTTATACCTTTTTATCGTTTCGGCTACTTTATCTAACATACTACTGCTGCGCCCTTGTGTCTATATTTCTGAACAACGTATACTCTCCCAAAAACGCCATGTTCACCGTTCCGGTGCTTCCGTGACGGTTTTTGCCTATTATACATTCGGCGGCGGATTTATTGGGATCTTCCTTGTTGTAAGCGCTCTCCCTGTATATGAACAAAATTATGTCTGCGTCCTGTTCGATAGATCCGGACTCTCTCAAATCTGATGGCATAGGTCTGTGATCCTGCCTCGACTCAACGGAACGATTTAGCTGTGACGCAAGTATCACCGGAACATTAAGCTCCTTTGCCATAAGCTTTATCTGCCTTGTTATTTCAGATACCTCGTTTACACGGCTTGTGTGGTTTGTTGCGGACTCCATGAGCTGCAGGTAATCTATTATCACAAGCCCTAAGTTGCGCATGCGGCGCAGCTTGGCTTTCATTTGCGGCACCGTTATTCCGGCGGTGTCGTCTATGTAGATGTTTACCTGAGAAAGGGTGTCTGCCGCCTGTGCAAGCTGCACCCACTCGTCGCTTGAAATCATGCCGGAAGTCAGCGATGTATTTGGAACAAGCGCCTCTGAACTTAACATTCTTGTGGCTATCTGTTCCTTGCTCATTTCCAGGGAAAAGATGCACACATCCTTGTCGGGGTTTCGCTTTGCGACGTTTGAGGCTATATTAAACGCAAAAGCCGACTTGCCCATTCCGGGTCGTCCCGCCACGATGATCAAATCCGACTTGTTGAGTCCCGATATGTAGGAGTCCAAAAGGCTGTATCCGGAGCGCAAGCCCTGATACTCGTCCTTGTCCTCCCCGGACAGCTTTTGTATCCTGTCGTATGCGCTAACTATCACTTCGCTCAGCCTCGTCAGACCGTCAACCTCTTTGCCCTGGCGGATTTCATATATCTTCTGCTCCGCAAGGTCAAGCAGGGTTTTAGGGTCCTCCGAGCCGTCCGCAGAGGCATCAAGTATATCCCTTGCGGCGCTCATCAGCGAGCGGGTGAGATACTTGTCCTCTACTATTTTGCAATAGGACGCTATGTTTGATGTCGAAGGCACGCCGTCCATTATTCCCTTCAGGTACGCCTTCGCCATTTCCGTCGTTTCAAACACTCCCGCCGCAACCGTCTCGTTCATGACGGTTATTATGTCGGCGTTCTGACCGTTTGAAAACATCCGAAGTATTATTGAATATATCTGCCTGTGCTGTTCACGGTAAAAGCACTCCGGTTTGAGCATGGATATTACAGTGGGCAGCGTGTCTGGATTGAGCAAAAGCGTGCCCAAAACCGTCTGCTCCGCTTCAAGGCTGTAAGGCAGCTCCCTGCCGGTCAGATCTGCTACGCTGAGGCTGTTTACCGGCATCCCGATCCCTCCTTAGCGGATATAGGTGTCATTTTCAGTCCTCCGGCTCAACCTTCACAGTCATCTTGCAGCTGACGCCCTGCGTCATCTTTATTTCAATGCCGTAATCGCCGTACGCCTTTATGTCTGAGGACAGCGCTATCTTTTTCTTGTCTATATCAAAGCCGAAGTTTGATTTTATCAGGTCGCTGATCGTAGCGGATGTGACCGAGCCGAAAAGCTTTCCGCCCTGTCCCGCCTTAGCCTTTATGACGATCTGCTTTCCCTCAAGCTTCGAGGCAAGCTCCACAGCCTCCGCCTTTGCGACGTCGAGCCTGTGCTGCTCCGCTTCCTTTTTTCCTCTGAGGTCGTTTACGTTCTTTGCCGTGGCTTCTATTGCGTATCCCTTTGCAAGCAAAAAGTTGCGCGCGTAGCCGTCTGCTACGTCCAATATGGTTCCCGCTTTGCCGGAACCCTTTACGTCTTTTATGAGTATTACCTTCACAAATATGCCTCCTTTTATAGCTTGATTATGAAGTTGTCTATGGCGTCCTTCACCTTTTTCACGGCTTCGGAAACCGGTATGTCAAGCTGCGCGCCCGCCATTGTCTGGTGACCGCCGCCGCCTATTGCTTCCATGATGAGCTGAACGTTGAATCCGCCGAGCGACCTCGCCGAAATATGGCATATGCCGTCCATTCTGTATATTACAAAGGACGCCTTTACTCCTATTATTCCCAAAAGCTCGTCCGCAGCCTGCGGTGCGGCAAGCCTCAGCTCAGGCGCTTCAGATTCGGTTGTAGCTATGGCGCAGGCGTGGAAAAGCGTTGCCGACTGTATGAGTATGCTCTTCTCGCGGTATGTATTCAAGGTGTCGGAGAACAGGTTCTTGACCGCAACGGTGTCCGCCCCGAGCTTTTTAAGATGTGCCGCCGCTTCAAACGTCCTTGCTCCGGAGCGCATGACAAAGTTCTTTGTATCAAGCATTATTCCGGCAAGCAGCGCCTCGGCGTCGCATATCGAAATCTTACATTCGGAGCCGAAATACTGTATCAGCTCTGTTGCCATCTCGCTGGTAGAGGATGCAAACGGCTCGTGGAAGAACACAACCGCGTTATCTATATGGTTTACCATCTTTCTGTGGTGGTCTATGATGACGACTGTCTTTGCAGCCTCATACAAAGCCTTTGAGTCCACAAAATCGGGGTTATGGGTATCGCATATTACAAGCAGCGACTTTTCGTTTATCTTCTCAATCGCCGTCTCGCATGACATGAAATAGCTTTCCTCGCCGTTTTGCTTGAGGTAGTCTATCAGCGTCTTTGAAAGGTTTTTCTCGGGGTCAATGACGCAGTACGCCTGCCTGCCCATGCTCCTAAACGCTCCGCAAAGTCCCACGGATGAGCCGAGTGCGTCGAAGTCCGCATACTTGTGTCCCATTATATAAATAGTCTCGCTGTTTTCCGCAAGCTCCTTGAGCGCGGTTGCGATTATTCTTGAGCGAACCTTTGTGGACTTTTCCACAGCCTTTGAAATGCCGCCGAAGAACTCAAATCCGTTAGGCGTCTTTACAGCCGCCTGGTCTCCGCCTCTTCCCAAGCACATGTCCAAAGACTGCTTAGCATATGCCTCGCTCTGTGCAAGCGTTGCGGCGCCTCTGCCGACGCCGATTGAAAGTGTGACGCTTGTGCGGTCTCCCACCTGAATGGATCTGACCTCATCAAGGATATCAAACTTTCTCTCTATTATTCTGCTCAAGTGGCGCTCTTCGATTATGGCGTAGAAGCGGTCGTTTGAAACCTTATGAATTATGCCGTTGGTGTTCTCTATAAAGCGCTCGAATATCTGCTCTATCTGAACCTGGACGTTTGCCTTATCGCTTTCCTTGGCGTTTTGAAGAAGGTCGTCGTAGTTATCTATCATCATTATAAGAACCGTCTTTTTGCTCGCCTTGTACTCGTTTTCAAGCATTACGTGGTCGGTCACGTCGGAAAACTTTATGACCGACAGGCCATACGCCTCCGACTGTCTCGCCGAGACCCTGTAATACCTGTCTAAGATCTTTACTATTGCGCCGCTCTGGGCGAAAATCTTTGAAGTGTTGTTTCCGACAAGATCGGAAAGCGGCAGCGCATACGCCCTGTCCTCTCCGAAAAGCCTTTCCTCAAAGCTCTTGTTGTACCACACTATCTTTTCGTCCTCATCGGCTATAATTATCGGCTCGGGAAAGTCGTAAAACGTCTCACGGCTTATGGAAACTATGTCTTTGTCCATCTCGGTGACATACTTAGTTATGTCAGAACCGATAATCAAGGACATTATAAGCACCGCAACGGCGCTTAAAAACACTACCACTGCTACCGCAATCTCAAGCACCGTGCCCTGGAATATCAAAACTACTCCGAACACAAGCGACGACAGTATCAGCAGCCCAAGCGCCGCGATAACCGACTTAGGTAAACGCTTTTTCACCTTTATCCCTTCCTTTACGCAAAATTGTATGCCGGCATTGTATGCCATGCGCAGCGGTTTACGCTTTATATATCCAAAATCGTAGGAACAATCATAGGTCTGCGCTTTGTCTTTGAGAATATGAAATCCCCAAGCTCGTCCCGAAGCTTTGCCTTGATGGCGTTGTAGTCATGCCTTGTCGAAAGCTCGGTGTTTACCGTGCTTGCAACAAACGCCTTTGCCTTTGTGAGCAGCTCCTCGCTCTCCTTCTCGTAAACAAAGCCTCTTGTCACTATCTCGGGACCTGACAGAAGTTTTCTCTCTATCTTGTCAATGGTAAACGAAACCACAATCACGCCGTCCTGCGCCAGATGCTTTCTCTCCTTGAGCACCGCCGCGCCGACATCTCCGACGCCGAGTCCGTCAACCAAAAGCTTTCCTGCCGGCACAGAGCCGTTGATTCTTATTCCCGCATCGCAAACCTCTATGACGTTGCCTATATCGGCTATCATGATGTTTTCGCGCGCGATTCCAAGCTCCTCCGCCGTTTCGGCATGTCTTACAAGGTGCTTATACTCGCCGTGAACGGGGATGAAATACTTCGGCCTTACAAGGCTCAGCAAGAGCTTGTGCTCCTCGCGGCATGCATGTCCTGACACATGCACATCATACATCGCCTCATACACAACCTCCGCACCGAGCTTGAGCAGTTCGTTTACAACCCTTCCGACAAACTTTTCGTTTCCCGGGATAGGTCTTGCGGAAATGATTATGAAGTCGTTTTCGGTGATGCTCACCTGTCTGTGGTCGTTAAGCGCCATTCTTGTCAGCGCGCTCATCGGCTCACCCTGACTTCCGGTAGTTATAATCACCAACTCATCATCGGTGTAATTATGCATCTTGTCTATATCAATCAGCACGCCCTCCGGTATTTTAAGATATCCGAGGTCTATTCCCAAGCGCACTACATTGATCATACTTCTGCCGAACACCGCAACCTTTCTCGAGTGTTTTGCAGCGCAGTTTATAATCTGCTGAACTCTTTGTATGTTTGAAGAGAACGTCGCAATTATAATTCTCTTGCCCTCCGCCTTTGAGTAAAGCTTTTCAAAGCTCTCTCCGACGACCTTTTCACTCGGCGTAAATCCGGGGCGTTCTGCGTTTGTGGAGTCGCTCATCAAGGCGAGCACTCCCTCGTCGCCCAAGCTTGCAAACCTGGGCAGATCGATTATTCCGCCCTCTATCGGGGTGTAATCTACCTTGAAGTCGCCCATGTGAATAACCGTTCCCGCGGGTGTGCGCAAAGCAATGGCTGCCGCATCGGGAATGGAGTGGTTCACTCTTATAAACTCTGCGCTCATGCATCCTAAGCGCACAACGTCCGGCGGGGATACGACATTGAGCTTCACCTTGCCTAAGTTGTGCTCCTTGAGCTTGTTTTCAACAAGACCTAAGGTGAGCCTTGTGCCGTATATCGGGACGTTTATCTTTTTGAGCAGGTAGGGGATTCCGCCTATGTGGTCCTCATGTCCGTGAGTCAAAAGAACTCCTCTTATCCTGTCCGCATTCTTCACGACATAGGTAAAATCGGGTATTACAATGTCCACTCCGGGCATTTCCGCATCCGGAAACGTCATTCCGCAGTCGATAATAACTATGTCGTCGCCGTACTCTACAAGCGTCATGTTCTTTCCGATTTCGTTCAAGCCGCCAAGCGGTATTATCTTGAGCGGGTTCTTAAAATCGCTCGGATTTCTCTTTACGGCGTTTGCCTGCGCGCCGCCCGATTTCTTTGAGGCGGTTTTAGCGCCGGTGTCCGAATGCTGCCTTGAGGACTTGATCTTGCTTGCGGCCTCGGATCTGTGCGCCGCGCTCTTTGAAGTCTTTTGCTCGGATGATTTCTTTTGATCCTTTCTTTGCTTGTCGGATTTGGACTTTTCCGACCTTGCCTGATTCAGCTTCTGACGCTGATACTGCGCCGCCTTCTTAGGAGGCTTCGGCGCCGAAATTGCAGCCGCTATCGCCGCATCAAGCGCCGACGATCCGCCCTGGCTGCCCTTTTCCTGCCGCTCGGTCTTTACCGCACGGCTCTTCTTTGACTTGCTATTTTTTTCTTCTTTATTTGCCATGTATATCCTTTCGTTTTCCTATTGGTAAAATATATTTATGTACGGGACTCGGCAAATGTTTTGTGCTGATCAGCATCTTTATCAGCCGCTTATCACACTGCCGCTCCCAAAAAGCTCTATTTAATTAAGCTGTCCCGCCGTGAGCCGACGCATCCTTCGCCGGCACGCGCTGACATACTGCCCCTACTATAAATTTATAGTTATCATACTACAATCACACGTTGATGTCAAGTTGAGCGCCGTCTCCGAGCCTTCTTAAAACGTCGTCGCAAAGCTCCGCAGCAGCCTCCGCGGACACCGCTTCAACGTACAAGGCAAGCGCTTTCCCGCTCTTTTTGGGCTTTATATGGCCAGTTGCGCCGCTCGTGTGCAAAATAATATCTCTGCCCATAGAGTCGTTTTGCAGCCCGCAAAAATCTTCTCTGAGAATTTTCGGCAGCTCTGAGCGCGTGGTTATGGTTCTTTGCTCGTAGTACATTTCGGGCAGCTCATTTAAAGCGTCGGCAAGGCTTTTCTTATTTTCGGCGCAGTATTTTAAGCTGTTTGCAACAAGCGCTATGGGATCCCAGCAATAATCGTCAACTGCGGCGCTGTCGTCGGGATAGATGCGGTATGCGGTTCTGCCCGCTTTTTCGGCAAGCTCATCGCAGTACGCCGGCGCCCTCGGCGTAAGGTACAAATCCTTTCCCTCGGCAAGCCGTGCCTTGCATGCCAATATAATCAGGTGGCTCCACGAAAACATCGTTTTGCTCTCCTTTAAGACAACGCTTACCTCCGGCGTTCCGGTCACCCGCACAAAGCATCCCGCGCGGTCTTTTACGCAGTCATCCCTGCCATTTGAGCCGCATATGCACCAAAACGCCTGCTTTTCCTCCTCGCTGCCCGACTCAAAGCCGTAAGCTCCCCTAAGCTCCGCCGGATACGTTCCCGCAAGCTCCTTTTTATACAGCTCGGTGATGGAGCGGACATCAGTTTCCGGCACGCTCTCAAGCCCGCTCGGCAGCTCTCCGCGGTTAAAGCACATCTCAATTTTTCTCTCTTCCGACCGTGCAAGCTCTATTCTGTCCGACCTCATTATTCTTATTGCGTCTGACACATGTATGCAGTATCGCAGCGAAAGCTTTCTTGCTGCGTACACAGTCATCGCGGCGGTTGACCTGCCAAGATTGTACACCCTTGCTCCTGCGCATCCTGCACCAAGCGACAACGCCTTTGCCAAATACTCCTGCTCGCCGGAATACCCGACTGCGATCTCCGCCGTCTGCGGCTCAAGCGCCTTTACCACAGCCATGCCGAACCTCATGGCGTCCATGGGTGAGTTTGATATGCCGCATGCGGCTCCGTACTCCTCCATGCTCAAAAGCCGGTATCCCTGCTCATACACATCCTCCCGCACGCGAGAACCGGAGGGGATTTTTGTGTTTGGGTAAATTCTCACGCCCTCGTCTACCGTGACCGCAGCGCCCAATATGCATCCGCTGCCCACGACGGCGTTTTTGCCTATTTTGCAGCCCCTGCCAAGCACCGCGCCGTCTGAAACTATGCAGCCGGTGAGGGTGGATCCGTCTCCGATTGCCGCGCGCCGCATCACGCAGCTTCCCTGTATCCTGCACTCTGCGCCGACGTATGAATCGGCTTCGAGCACGCTCCCGTCGCCTATCATTGCGCTTTCGTCAAAGCCTGCTCCGCTGCAAACAAGATACTTTTTGCCCGACCTTTCAAGCAGTTCCCTTTGGCATTTGATGAAGGACGGTATATCTCCGATGTCGTGCCATATGCCGTCCTCAATGCGGCAGTATAGCCTTTTCCCGTCTTTCAAAAGCTGCGGGAATACATCCTTGGCAAAGTCCACGTTTTCGCCGACGGGTATTCTTTTCATCACGCTTTCCGAGATGATGTAAGTGCCGGTGTTTGCCGCATCGGTCAGGCATCTGTCATACCCCGGCTTTTCAATAAAGCCGGTTATTCTTCCCTCCTCGTCTGATGTGATCAGCCCGTATTCACGCGGATCCGCAACCCTGTGCGCAAGTATAGTGACATCCGCGTTATGGCTTGAGTGAAACGCCGCCGCTTTTGAAAAGTCAAAGCTGCACACGCTGTCGCCGCTCACAACAAGCGTATCGCCGCTGCCGCTCCATGCAGCCCTGACGCATCCCGCAGTTCCCAAGGGCGTTTTTTCCCTGACGTACTCCACATCCACGCCCTCGCATGAGCTGCCGAGGCTTGACTCAAGCAGATCTGCAAGGTAATAATCCGCCACCGTCGCCCTGTCAAAGCCGCACTCCTTCAGCCCGTGAAGCAGTCTTTTTATAACCGGCACGCCGAGCATCCTGACAAGCGGCTTCGGCATGTCGCATGTCAGCGGTCTGAGCCTCCTGCCCTCTCCGCCTGCCAAAATAACAACCTGCATATTATCCGTCCTTTCAAAGGCGCGCAATGTGCTCAAGCTTACAAGCATGCGCAATGCGCGTATGGTCTTATGTCGGTATACTAAACAATAAACCGTGATTTATGCAAAAAACGTAAAAAATCGTCCCGCAATTTTCAGCGGTCGGACGTAAGCTGACGAAGGCGCAAAAAAGCGGGCATCCGGCGGCTGCCGAAAACCCGCAAATTTCATATATTCAATTGGCATTCGCTCATGCGCGAGCGTGCATCACAGGGAGTAGACCCCGTTTTTGACGTTCATCATGTAAATTCTCGAGCCATCCTCCTCCGACTGGTTGTATTTAAGCCCAAGCTCTGACGCTACAAGCTTTGCCACGTCGGAAAACAACTTGCACGTACTGATCACCGACGTCCATATTCTCATCGGGTCGGAAAGGCAGTATGCGCGAAGGTACTTTGAGTATATGCTGTCCGGAAGATACTTTTTAAAGTACTTTCCGTACTTTCCCGAGCTGACGGAAAAGTCGGTTATCGAGCCTATGTACCACGAAAGCATCTTGTCGAGCATGGGGCGGACGTTTATATCATACATGTTCTTTACGTATGGTATCTGCTCTCTTGCAAGTCCCTTTGCCACGTTGTTTAAGCACCACCAAAACTCATTGCAGCATGCGGCAAACTCCTTTTGGTCGGGTGCGCTGACGTTATAGCACCACTGATTGAATCTCACGCCGTCAAACAGTCCGCACTTGTCCAAAAGTACGATTTTAGGTTCTGAACCGTCCTGCGGCGTTCTCTGCGGCAGTTTCAGAATGCTCAGGTCTATTCTCACACCGTCCTCGAATATGGCAAGGTATGCAAACCTGTCGCCATCCTTGATTCCGTCCACAACCTCCGGAAGCTGATACAGTATGGTCTTGCCAAACGAGTCCTCAAACCATTTCATGTTATCCCAAAACGGTTTTATATCCTCCACGTAGTACTCCGCATCGTAATCCTGATAAATATCCTTAGGGCAGTTTTCATCAGCCCTTGAGCCGCACAGCGCTACGGCTTTGATTCTGCTGTCGTCTTTTGCAATCGACTTTATAAGTTCGAGTACCTCATATTCCGTTCTCATAGCTACCTCCGCGCCGCGCATGCGGCATATATAGTTTATATAATATATGATAACACATCTGCCGCGAAATTGCTACATCCTGCGCAAAAAATACAGCCCGGCAGATGCCGAGCTGTATTTTCGCGGTTATATTATGTTTTATATCCGTCTTTTAGTCCTTCTTGTCCGCCTTCTTAGCAGCCATATCAATAAGCGCATCTTTGCGGCTGAGGTTTATTCTTCCCTGGTCATCAATTTCGATAACCTTTACAAGTATCTCGTCGCCTATTGAAACGACATCCTCAACCTTGTTTACTCTTTGCATATCGAGCTTGGATATGTGCACAAGTCCGTCCTTGCCGGGAGCTATCTCAACAAATGCGCCGAAGTTCATTATTCTAACCACCTTGCCCTTGTAGATAGAACCTATCTCGGGGTCAAATGCGATAGTCTTGATTATGGATATGGCGTTCTGAGCCTTCTCAAGGTCAAGACCGGATACAAACACATTTCCATCGTCGTTGATGTCTATCTTTACATCGCAATCGGCGGAGATCTTCTGAATAACCTTTCCTCCCGATCCGATTACCTCTCTTATCTTATCTACAGGCACCTTGGTGGTGAGCATCTTGGGAGCCCACTTGGATACTGTCGGACGAGGCGCGTCTATAGCCTTAGCCATGATCTCGTCAAGTATATAATCTCTTGCCTTGTGGGTCTTTGCAAACGCCTCTTCGATGATATCGTATGTGAGTCCGTCAACCTTTATATCAACCTGAATAGCGGTGATTCCCTTGTGAGTTCCGCCGACCTTGAAGTCCATATCGCCGAAGAAGTCCTCAAGTCCCTGAATGTCAACCATTGTCGCAAAGGTTCCGTCGTCTCTTGTGATAAGACCGCAGGAAATACCCGCAACCGGAGCCTTTATCGGCACGCCTGCGTCCATGAGCGCAAGTGTAGAGCCGCATATTGAACCCTGAGAAGTAGAGCCGTTTGAAGAAAGAACCTCCGACACAACTCTTATTGCATACGGAAACTCCTCCACAGAGGGAAGAACAGGTATGAGCGCCTTTTCAGCAAGAGCGCCGTGGCCTATCTCACGTCTGCCGGGTCCGCGTGAAGGCTTGGTTTCGCCGACGGAGTAAGACGGGAAGTTGTAGTGGTGGATGTATCTCTTCTCCACTTCTTCATCAAGCCCGTCAAGCTTCTGAGAATCACTTACAGGTCCCAACGTAGCTATTGAAAGAACCTGAGTCTGACCTCTTGTGAACAAACCTGAGCCGTGAACTCTGGGGAGCACGCCTACCTCGGCGGCAAGAGGACGAATCTGATCGAGGCTTCTGCCATCGACACGCTTGCCCTCATACAGCCAGTTTCTAACTATCTTCTTCTGGAGCTTGTATATGCACTCGTCTATCATTGCGATCTGCTCGGGATACTGCTCGTCAAACTTTGCATGAACAGCGTCTACAATAGGAGCAAGTCTTGCCTCTCTTACGTTCTTGTCGTCGGTATCGAGTGCAACCTTTACATCCTCTTCAGCCATCTGAGCTATTGCATCAAAGAGGTCATGGTCAACCTCCATAGACTCAAATTCAAACTTGGGCTTGCCTATTTCAGCCTTTATCGAGCTTATGAACTCAACCATCTTCTGGATTTCCTTGTGACCTGTCTTGATCGCCTCAAGCATGGTCTCATCGTCGATTTCATCCGCGCCCGCCTCTATCATGACTATCTTTTCCATAGTTCCTGCGACAGTCAGGTTGAGGTGGTTTATTGCTCTTTGCTCTAAGGTGGGGTTCAAAACTATCTCGCCGTTTACAAGTCCGACGCTGACACCCGCTATAGGTCCTCCCCACGGGATATCTGAGATCGATATTGCTATCGATGTTGCGATAAGTCCGGTGATTTCGGGAGAGCAGTCGGGGTCAACAGACATAACGGTCATTACTACGCTCACGTCGTTTCTCATGTCCTTAGGGAACAAGGGGCGAATAGGTCTGTCAACCATACGTGATGTGAGTATCGCCTTATCGCTGGGCTTGCCCTCACGCTTTGTGAATGAGCCTGGAATCCTGCCCACAGAGTAAAGCTTTTCCTCATAGTCTACGGACAGCGGGAAGAAGTCTACTCCCTCACGGGGCTTAGCAGACGCAGTTACGTTTGCCATTACGACCGTGTCTCCGTAGTGAACCCAGCAGGAGCCGTTGGACAGCTCGCAGGTCTTGCCCGTCTCCACAACGAGGGGGCGGCCGGCAAAGGTGGTCTCAAATTTTCTGTACTTATCGAATTTTTTGATTTCTGACATTGCCATGTGAAAAAATCCTCCGTTCAAAAATATAAATTTATTTTGTATTTTCAAGCGGAAGTTTTAGCAATAAACTAAGCCATCTGCGCGTCATAAGGCGTGAGATAGTTTAACTTATTACTAAAAAACTGCGCCTGAAAATACATCAAAAGGCAGTAGCGTCAAAACTGCTCCTGCCTTTGAGTACAAAGTTATTACTTTCTTAAGCCGAGCTTTTCAACGATTGCACGGTAGCGGTTGATGTCGTTCTTCTGAAGGTAGTTCAAAAGGTTACGTCTGCGTCCAACCATCTTCAAAAGTCCTCTTCTGGAATGGTGGTCATTCTTGTGGGACTTCAAATGCTCGGTGAGGTCGGAAATTCTCTTTGTCAAGATAGCAATCTGAACCTCAGGTGAGCCGGTGTCGTTCTCGGTAAGCTTATTGGCTTCGATTATAGCCTTCTTTTCTTCTTTGAGCAGCATTATAAATACCTCTTTCTAAAATTATTACCTGCACCATAGACAGCGGCGGGTACTTTTCCTCATATCAGGGCTTATCCCGCTGTCAGCGAATGCGGTCAGATGATTTATTTGCGCGAAACTTACAAACGTGCCGCACATACATAAAATGATATCATATTCAAAGCACTTTGTAAAGGTCTTTTTTGAAAAATGACAAAGTTTTTTTCACAACCGTATTGACCATAGGTGTGATTTGTGCTACATTGAATAAGTTCGCCGCATACATAATTATATTACAGTATTTTAGCGGCAAAGTCAACATATTTAATGAGGGGTACTTAATTTATGACCGCATCTGTTGTTGCAGGCTTTTTAAAGAAGAATGTGGTTATGTGCATAGCCTTTTGCGCTGCGCTCATAACGTCGTTTGTAGTTCCGGTTGACGCCGAATACCTCGGGTACTTCGACTACAAGACGCTCGCGTGTCTTTTCAGCGTGCTCGCCGTGGTCTGTGCGCTCAAGGACGTGAATTTCTTTTACATCATAGCGGAAAAGACAGTTCAGAAATTTAAAAACCTTCGAGTTTGCGTGCTGGTTCTGGTGTACATAACCTTTATAGGCTCGATGCTGATTGCAAACGACATGGCGCTTCTGACCTTTTTGCCGCTCGGATACATAGTTTTGTCCACCACCGGAAAAGAGCGCTACATGGCGTACGTCTTTATCATGCAGAACATCGCCGCAAACCTCGGCGGAATGCTGACGCCGTTCGGAAATCCGCAGAACCTGTATTTGTACACAAAGTTTGAGATACCGAACCTCGAGTTCATCAAAATCATGGCGCCAACGTTCATAGCCTCGATAGTGATAATAACGATATGCTGCCTGATACTCCCCTCCGAAAAGCTCACGCTGCGTGACGAGCCGCCAAAGCTCGACGTAAAGCGCACGGCGTTTTACCTTGTACTGTTTGTGCTTTCAATTGCAATGGTCTTCAGAGGCGTGCCGTATCAGCTCGGAATGATAGTGATATTTGCGGCGCTGATGTTTGCGGACAGGCATGCGCTTGCAAGCGTGGACTATCCTTTGCTTCTGACCTTCGTTTTCTTCTTTATTTTTGCGGGAAACATGGCAAGGATACAGCCGGTTGTGACGCTGCTGTCGTCGCTTTTGGAAAAGAGCACTCTTTTGTTCAGCGTAATATGCTGCCAGTTTATCAGCAACGTGCCCTCGGCGATACTTCTTTCGGGATTTACCGACAACTATGCCGACCTGCTCGTCGGAGTGAACATAGGCGGCGTGGGAACGATTATAGCGTCTTTGGCAAGCCTCATAACATTCCGTGAGTATCACAAGCACAACCCGAAAAAGACGCTGAGGTATCTTGCGGAGTTCTCTCTTTTAAACTTCGGCTTCTTAATTTTCCTGACGGTGTTCCAAACAATCATAGACACGATTTCTGCCTGACGCCGCAGTAATAAGTGCCGCGGTACACATACCGCATCGCGCATAACAAAAGCCCGAACGGCAGCTGCCGTTCGGGCTTTTTCTTATTTGTCAAGGTTTCTTACAGAGTCCTCGTAATCCTTACGCAATTTGTCCTCCGCCTCGTCACGCAAAAACTTTCTTCTTGCGTATTCCGTCTCGCCAAGGTTTCCGGCGAGGTAGTTTTCCTCGTTTGTATACGCCGTGTTGTCAAGAAATGCATTGAGCGTGCGCTCGCGATCGTCGAGATTTCTGAGTTTTTTCTCGTACTCGTCACGGAGCTTTTTGCGCTCCTTCTCTTTTTCAAGCTCTTCTTCAAGCTGCTCCTCACGCAGCTCTTCTTCCTGCGCAAGCCTTTTTCTAAGCTCATCAAGGCGCTGTTTTTCATAAAACTTTTTATCCTCGATTTCTCTTTCAAGAACCTCCTCACAGATGCTGTCTATCTGAGGGTCTTTCATGGAATCGGGGACGTTCTCATAAAAGTCAGTGCGGAATTTCATCGCTTCGATAAAGACAAAGTCAAAGTTTTTGCCGAGTCCGCGGTTTATCAAAATCTCGATCAGCCTGTCTATGTCAGCCTTTGCAACGCCGTACTTTCCGTTTTTAACCCAGAACGCAAAGGCGTATATATGCAAGCTGTAGGCATACTTTATCCACTGCTTTTTGTAGTCCTTGTCGAACCAGTACTTGCCTCTTTTCAGCCTGTCCCACTTTTCGACGTCAAAGGGCTTGGGCCTGAACATTTCCCAGTTGTTGTCCTTAAATTCCCGATACATGCAGTCCGCAACATGCTGCACAAGCAGTCCTTCGGGTATGCTTGCCTTGGCATCATGAGCGTTATCGTATGCGGACGAATCGAACATCAGCTCCCATGCGATCTTATAGTCGTTCGGTATGGGATACTTTTTGCCGTCCGGACCTTCCATTTCAACCGTGTCATTTGTCATTGCGTAAATCGCTTTTTTTGTCTTATCCTTGGCAACGCCGCGCATGGACATCAAATAAGCGAAAATTACAATGTACACTACGATAAGTGCAATAACAAAAATCACATTGGCGGCACCCGTATCAATAAACTCGGAGGGCGTCATAAACGTTCCGTCGCTTTTCATGAAAATATTGGTAAGGAATGTGACAAAGCATCCTACAGAGCCGAGCAGCAAATTTATGCGCCTTTGAATCTTTTCTCTTTCTATGTCAAGCGGCTGAGGTATCGAAAACCACATGTTCACAGCCATTGCCACGGGCGTCACAAAAAAGCATGCGCCGGCCCAATACCACACCCAATTGAGCAGGCATGACAAGACAAACAGCGCCGCCGAGAACACAAACCCGACGATGCTATAGCCTGTGCCTTTCTTCTTATTAAAAATAGGGACAAATTTCTTTGAATTGTTTGCACTCATTTTTATACACTCCCGTATCCGCCGAAGATCACGCGGGTAATACCGGCTGCGGGGCATGCATGCCCCATAGCCGTGCCGGAGAAAGAAGCAGCGCAGTGCTGCGATATTTACTTTATCTTATCTTGATACAGCTATCTTTGCGGCCGTGTAGGTGTTTCTCATGAGCATGGCTATAGTCATGGGTCCCACGCCGCCCGGAACAGGGGTTATGTATCCCGCAACCTTTGAGACCTCGTCAAAGTCCACATCTCCGCAGAGCTTGCCGCTTTCGTCTCTGTCCATTCCGACATCTATAACTACTGCTCCCGGCTTGACCATGTCAGCCTTTATCATCTTTGCCTTTCCGGTTGCGACGACGAGTATATCCGCCTCAAGGCATTCTTTTTTGAGGTCTGCGGTCTTTGAGTGGCATATTGTCACCGTGCCGTTAGCGTGCAGCAAAAGCATTGCCATCGGCTTGCCGACGATATTGCTTCTTCCCACTACAACGCATTTCTTTCCCGCAATCTCCACGCCCGTTGACTTGATAAGCTCCATGATTCCCGCAGGGGTGCATGGCAAGAAATTATAGTCGCCCGTCATTATCCTGCCCACGTTTATCGGATGGAACGCATCCACATCCTTGAGCGGGGATATGGTTTCGATTACCGACTTCTCGTCTATGTGCTTTGGCAGGGGCAGCTGGCAGAGTATGCCGTGAACCGCGGGGTCTCTGTTGAGCTTTTCTATAAGCTCCTTGAGGACAACCTCCGGCGTCTCATCCGGCATCAGGTATTCAAACGACTGAAATCCCACGTCCTCGCATGCTTTTTTCTTGTTTCTTACGTATATCTTCGATGCGGGATCCTCGCCTACAAGTATTACCGCAAGTCCCGGCTTTACGCCGGTCTTTGTTATGAACCCCTTTGTGTCCTGCTTTATCTGTTCACGTATGCTTGCCGAAATTGCTTTTCCGTCAATTATTTTTGCTGTGTTCGCCATATTTCTCCTCCTAAACATTCCCTATATACAGCACATGGCTGCCGGCAATTTTCCGGCAGCGTCCGCGCTTGGTGTACTTAATTATTTGTCTGTTTTCGTGTCGTTTTCCTCGTCTGAATCGGCGGCCTTCTTTGGCTCTTCGGCATAGGAATCTGAAGAATCGGGTGCGTTTTTCTGCTCAGAGCCGCTGTTTTCTTCCTCGGCATCCTCAGTATCCGAAGAGTCCTCCGCGTCCGCGCTTTCCGTTTCAACATCCGAAGGCGTTTCCTCGCCCGAGCTTTCATTCACATTCTCGCCCTCTGCATCCGCGGCAAGTATATGCTCCTCAACCTCGTCATCTGCGTTCTTTCCGCGCTTTCTGCGGGATTTGAGGTTCTTTTCATCGTACAGCCGAAGCAGTTCCTTTGACTCGTCGGTGGCGTAGTAGAACGTGTAGCCCTTTTTCTTGACCGTCACATACATATATATCAGCAATGCGGCGGCAAATATTACACAGGTTCCCGCTACGAGCTGAGAAACCTTCAGCTTGAGAGTTTCTGTGTTCACAAGGTACAGGCTGTCCGTTCTCAGTCCCTCTATCCAGAACCTTCCCAGTCCGTACCATCCTATATACAGCAGGAATATCTCTCCGTCAAACTTGCGGTGCTTTGAATAGAAGTGAAGCGCCAGGAATCCCACAAGGCACCACAGCGATTCATACAAAAAGCACGGGTGCGCTATCATATCGAGTGCGCGGTTTGCTATGACGCTGACGTTTTCGGGGTAGTAGAAGAAGTACAGCTCGTTTAAGATATCCTTTGAAACCATGCCCCACGGGAGCGAGGTCTTTGAGCCGAACGCCTCCTGATTGAAGAAGTTGCCCCAGCGTCCTATGCACTGGCCTATCAAAAATCCGAGTCCGGCAAGGTCAAGCAGCGGCGCGATTTTGACTTTTCGTATCTTTGCAACCAAAAGTCCGAATATCAGTGCGCCTATTACGCCGCCGTAAATTGCAAGTCCGCCGTCACGTATGCTCAGAGCAGCCCACAAATCAAACGTTCCCTCATCGGTGAGGTACTTGTCAAGGCTGAATACTACGTAGTACGCTCTTGCTCCGATTATTCCGCCTATGAAGCCCGCAAGAACCGTATCGGTAAATCTGTCCGGCTCCAAACCGAACTTTCTGACTCTTCTGTACGCATATATCATCGCCAGAACCATGCCCAAAGCTATGAGAAAACCGTACCAGTAAATCTCAAGGTTCAAGCCGGGTATTGTGAACATGACGTTGTCTATCTTGATTCCGTTCTCGAAAAGTCCGCTGTTGGGGAAGTATATCACCCCTCCGTCGCTGTCTAAAAGCTCACGAACGAAATCCGCTGTCATGGATAATAGCATTTTTTATTCCGCCCTTTCGTCGTTAAAATATCGGGTGTTATCACTGCTGTGCAGGCTCCACTATTGAAAGGGAGGAGTTTTCCTGACAAAGCAGCTCGTCTATCGCCCCCATAACATCCTCGTACTTTAAGGACGCAAGGGTTTCTATTGCATCAAACGGCTGTGCCGAGTTGATGTATGAGTCAAGCATCAGCGATGCGCAGCTTTCTACGTTTGCAAAAGCTCTTATCGCAGAGGCGTACCTCGATTTCTTCATATCGTTAAAGTCCTCGCGGCTTATGCCCTCTCGCTTCACTCTTTTTATCTCTTCGTTTATAAGCTCTCTGAGCTTGACGGGGTCTTTTGACTCTCCTTCTATTATGTTTACGAAGAATCCTTCGCCGTCTATCGTCTCGGAGCCGAACGTGGAGTTTATGAGTCCCGCCTCGAGGTTCTTCTTATAAAACTCCGATGTCGGGCCGAATATGAGATCCATCAAAAATGCGCTCTCATACTCTTTCTTTATCATTTGTGCGCCTATGCAGGGAGATGCCTTAAATCCCACGGCGAAAATCGGGACGCCTACAGGCATTTTGCAAACGCATTCGCTTTGTGCGACGCCTGACGGCTCGTCGGGGAAAATTGACCTTAGCTCGAAGTCCTCGCAGGGCTTTAAGAGCTTATCCGCGACCTCCAAAACATCGTCAACCTTGCAGTTTCCCGCAACCGACAGCACCATATTGTGAAGATTATAAAACGTGTTGTAGCAGCGGTACAACAGATCCGCATCGATTTTTGCAATCGACTCCACCGTTCCCGCTATGTCTATTCTTATCGGGTGCTTGTAGTACACCGCCTTGAGCAGGTTGAAGAGCACTGCGCGATAGGGGTTGTCCTCGCACATTTTTATTTCCTGTCCGATTATGCCCTGCTCCTTGTCAACAGTCGCCTGAGTGAAATACGGCTTTTGCACAAAGTCCAAAAGTATCGACAGCGACTCCTTGAAGTTAGACGTGCAGCTGAACAGATACGCTGTCTTATTAAAGGATGTGTATGCGTTTCCGCTTGCTCCCGTCCTGGCATACAGCTCAAACACATCGCAGTCCTCGTTTTCAAAGAGCTTATGCTCCAAAAAGTGCGCTATGCCTTCCGGAACGGTGACATAATCGGCGTCCTTCTTTGTCTTAAAGGTGGTGTTTATAGAGCCGTACTTTGTTCCGAACAGGGCGTATGCCGTGTTGTATCCCTCCATCTCCATGACGTATATGGACAGTCCGGAGGGATGCTTGATGTAATAATACTTCTCGCCCGTTCTTTCGTTTACGACAAGCTGTTTTTCATAATTCATATTACTGCTCTCCTATGTTCCTGAGTACAAATACCGTGTCAAGCTTCATCTGTGCGGCAAGCTGTATCACCTGCTCGCGTGTGACCTCGCAAAGCTTTTCGGCATACTCCTGCGGCGTCAGAATTTCATTTCTTTGATTGCACCTGAAGTACCACAGATCTATCGATGAAATTCTGTCCTCGCTCGAGCTGTATGCATTTGCAAGGTATAGCTTGGCGTTTGCAAGCTCGTCGTCGGTGAACTCTCCGTTTGCTACCAAAGAAAGCTGGTGGATTATCTCGTCTTTTGCCTTATCTATGTTGTCGAACTCCACTGCGCTGACTACGAACATCGTTCCCTTTGTCTCGGAGTAAATTGACTGGCAGAAGTAGCAAAGGCTCATCTTTTCCCTCACGTTTGCAAAGAGCTTTGAAAAAGTCGAGCCGCCGTAAACGCAGGACATTACCTGCGCCACACGCAGATCATGCGTCTTTGGCTTAAAGGCGAGAACAAGGTTTGCCTGAGAAACGTCCATTTTCTCCTCGGCGTATGCGGTGTCGGCCTTTACAGCGCTGTAATCGAAGTATTTCGGGTCGGCAAAGCTTGTCCTTGCGGTGTCGAACGCATGGCTGAGAAGCTTTTCCGCCTCGTCAAAGTCGCCATGTCCGCAAAGGGATATTTCAACCTTTGCCTCCGACAGGAGCTTTTTATAGACCTCGTATGCCTTTTGCGGGGTGACGGATTCAACCTCTTCCCTGCTGCCGTAATGCTTTGACGCACTCGGCTCGCCCTCATAGACGGTCTTGAACGCCTCGCTGAGAGCGTAGGAAACCTTGTCGTTTATCTCTGCATCTATGGAGTCTAAAAAATCCTTTCTTCTCATCTCAAACTCCGCCGCGGCAAAGCCTCCGTTTTCAAGTGCGGGGCGGAATATGCAGCCCAAAAGTATCTGCGATGCCGGCTCGGCTATTTTGTCGCCGTCCAGAGCATACACGTCCGAAAGGTAATCTATGCACACTGTCACCTCGTACATTCCGCCGATCTGAGAGGCAGAACCGGTGACAGTTGTTCCGTAAAGCGCGTTCAGTTTCTTGTTAAGGAGCGTTCCTGTCGGGTAATCCTCGCTTGAGGATGTGATCACTGACGGGATAAGTGCAAGTGCAGCCGCGTCTTCTCTTTTATATTCGGTCAGGAACCTGACGTAGACCGAGTTAGTTTTGAACTTGGAATCGGCTATTTTCGATATTGCGACTCCTCCGCCTAACTCTGTCCTCTTATATGCTGTTTGCAATAGGACTCACCTCATTAGAAATAGATATTTGTATTCTACCACAGCATGCCGATTTATGCAAGTGTCCGCAAGAGTTGTCCGCAATAAAAAGCAAAAACCCGTTCCCGCGCAAAATACGCAGAAACGGGCTAGCATCATTATTTAAAACACTCCGCAATTAAGTGTTTGCGTTTGCCTGACTGTCAGGCGCAACCGGAGGGTTGTGACCTGCGAGCGCAGCCTTTTTGTCATCATGCCTAAACAAAATCTTGAGCACTATAGGCGTTGCGAGCGACGATACGAGTATCAAAAGTATTACCGCCGTGAAGAACCTGTCATCGAGCAGTCCCGCGCCAAGTCCCTTTTGCGCAACTATCAGCGCGACCTCGCCTCTTGTCATCATGCCGACGCCGACTTTAAGCGAGTCGCCCCAGCTGAGCTTGAACGCCTTTGCCATAAGTCCGCAGCCGATGATCTTTGCCACAAGTCCCACAAGCACGAAGCATATCGAGAAGAGTATAAGCTGAGAGTCTATGTTGTCAAAGCTCGACTTGATACCGATGCTTGCAAAGAATATCGGGCCGAAGAACAGGTAGGAGCTTACATCCACCTTTTCGTTGATATACTTTGAATCCTGGAGGTTGCAAAGGATTATACCGGCAACGTATGCTCCGGTGATGTCCGCAACTCCGAAGTACTTATCAGCTATGTACGCCATTGCAAGGCAGAGGGCAAAGCCGAGTATCGGTATTCTTCTGTGATGAGGGGCGCGCTTGTCGAGGAATTTGAACACATAGTAGATTGCAACACCCACAACAGCGCAGAACACAAGGTACAAAAGCGTCTTGAGCGTAACGGCAAGCACTCCGCCGCCGTCTGCGTTGTCGGCGCCGCTTATACCTATGACGAACGTCAAAACAATTATTCCTATTACATCGTCTATTACAGCCGCTCCGGTTATGATGGTTCCTATTCGTCCCTCAAGCTTTCCCAACTCCTTAAGAACCTCAACCGTAATGCTTACGCTTGTTGCGGTTAAAATAGTGCCGATGAACAAAGCCTTATAAAATCCTTCCGTTCCTATGGCAGAGAATCCGTAGAAGCAGGAGTACAAAAGAGTTCCTCCAACCAACGGCACAAACACTCCCGCGCACGCCACTAAAAGCGCAACCGGTCCGGATTTGATAAGCTCCTTGAGGTTTGTGGTGAGTCCCGCCATGAACATCAGCATGACCACACCGATTTCCGCAAAAATACTGAGTTCATCCGACTCCGTAACCCAGCCGAGCAGCGGACCTATCAAAAGTCCCGCTATGATCTCTCCTACCACCTGAGGAGCGCCGAATTTCTTGGCAACCAGTCCCAGTACCTTGGCGGAAATAAGTATGATCGCTAAATCGCGAAATATCTCCATTGATTCCACCTTCTATACATACAAGTTTTCTATGCTACTTATTATACACCGGTTTTTTCAGTTTTCAAGAAGGGAAAATAAATCAGTTGATTTGCAACAAAAAACTTAATATAATGTAGATAATTATTATCTATTAGAAAGGCAGAGCGGAACAAATTGTGTTTAGTTTAGAGTATTTTAATTCGCTTACACCATATGTTGAGCTGCTTAAAGACAGCAAGCTTCCGATATTCGTATGGGGAATGGGCGACGGGTGCATAAAGCTTTTTGACGTGTTTGACAGGTACGGCATACCCTGTGCAGGGATATTTGCAAGCGACGAATTTGTGCGGGACAAAACCTTTTTGGGTCACAGGATTCACAGCCTGTCCGAAATAGAAAGCCGAATCGACGACTTTATAATAGTTCTCGCTTTCGGCGCGGGGTACAAATCCCTGATAGACAAAATCGACGGCGTTGCAAAGCGGCACAAGCTGATTGTGCCGGACATGCCGGTTGTCGGCGGCGGACTGTTTACAAAGGAATACCTGCGTGAAAACTTCGACAGCCTTTTAAGAGTGTATAACCTTCTTTCGGACGAGCGCTCCCGCACATGCTTTGAAAAGCTGATCGAGTACAGGATAACCGGAGAAATATCCTGCCTCAAAAGCTGTGAAAGCGACCCGAGCGAAGCTGTCGGCATACTTTCTTTCGGCAGCGATGAGACATACGCCGACCTCGGCGCATATACCGGCGACACCGTAGCGGAGTTTGTCGATGCAGTGTCGGGAAAGTACCGCCGCATATACGCATTCGAGCCGAACGCAAGAAACTTCAGAAAGCTGAAGGAAAACACCGCGCACCTTGACAACGTCGAGGCGATAAACGCTGCGGCAGGCGATGAAAACCGCATGATAACCGTGTCGGCAGGCGGAGGAAGGATGTCCCGTCGGGCGGACAAGGGCGTGCAGATAATGCAGCTGACGCTGGACAGCGTGCTGAACGGGGACAAATGTTCCTACATAAAATATGATGTAGAGGGTGCGGAAATGTCTGCCGTGTGCGGCTCGGAAAAAACTATACTTGAGTGCCGCCCGAAGCTTTGCATAGCGCTGTATCACAGGGTTGCGGATATATTTGAAATACCTCTTAAAATACACGAGCTGTGTCCTGAGTACAGCTTGTACATCAGGCATTTTCCCTACTATCCCGCATGGGACACAAACCTTTATGCCGTTTTGAAACAGCCGCGTAACAGCATCGTCACCTGAAAGTACAGCTTGTAACCAACTTGTCATCTATTGTAATTGCTTTGTTCTTGATTACCATGTGGGTTGTGGTACAATGTAGATGTAGACAAGAGTACAAAACGTACACGACAAGAACGAGGTGACAACGATGAGCAAAAACAAGATTCGCGTTATAATTGCACTGGCAGCAGCGGTTGCAATAGTGGCAGCAATGGCGGCATGCGGAAAGATCGAAGACGACTCCGCTAAAAGCACAGACGGCAGCGACTTGTCGCCATCGGAGTCGGTAACTCAGGACACAACCCTTTCGCAGGAGACCACCGATCCGTCCGAGACGGAAGAAGTGACAGAGCCTCAGGTGACAACTTCGGAGCCGCAGGAGACCGAGCCGGAAGTTACTACGGATCCGGCAGTGACTACGGAACCTGAGGTGACGCAGACGGTTCCGGACGAAACTCAGCCCGTGACCGAGCCGCAAACTCCCCAGACAAGCGAAAGCCTGTATGAAAAGATTGTGGACATTGCCACGCAGCAGATAGGCATACCCTTCACAATGGGCGGTTCTTCACCTGAAGAAGGCTTTGATACATCCGGACTTACATACTACTGTGTAAACGCAGCCGGCGGCGATTTCCCGAGGAGCTTAAAGAACCAGCTTGAAAGCGGAGACAAGATCCCTTATAACGAGCTTTCGGCAGGCGACATTGTCTACTTTGCAGCTGAGCCGGGCGGCGAGGCAAGTTTCTGCGGAGTATACGTGGGCGGCGGACTGATAATCTACTCCCCCGTGCCCGATGAGTTTGTAAAGACCGCAAACATCACGACAAATTACTGGACGTCAAGGTTTGTGACCGGCATACGTCCCTATGCAGCGCAGTAACTTGAGCATGATAAAAAGCTGCAAAACCAATTAAGATATCTTCATATTTTTTCCTCCATATAAATATAACCAGACAAAAGCCTACAAAAAGAGCGTTTCAAAACGAAACGCTCTTTGGCTTTTTTACGGTGATGTGATTTTATGTTGACAACGAAAGATGTTTGTGATATTATTTCATTCGATAAAACAGGGGAGCTCGTATGCGGGCTGAGAGGAAACGGACTGACGTTTCGACCCATAACCTGATTCGGATAATGCCGACGTAGGGCGACCTGATTTTTTCAGGTGACGACATAACGCTGTGTTTGCCTCGGAATTATCTGTTCCGCGGCTTTTTTATTTGCTGCGTTTGCAAAAGCGACATGAGCGAGCGGGTGTTTTATTGACATTACATGCATATAAAAAGGAGAAATCAAAAATGCGTGACAAAAAACTTTTGGCGTTAGTTGAAAGCGCCATAATGATCGCTCTTGCGACCGTGCTCAGTATCTTTAAGATCATAGATCTGCCTTACGGCGGATCGGTGACGATAGCATCCATGCTTCCCGTTGCGATAATAGCTTACCGCCACGGCTTGGGATGGGGCATCGGCTCGGGATTTGTGTACGGCGTGCTTCAGCAGCTTTTAGGTCTTAACAGACTCAGCTGGGTTACCGGCTGGCAGAGCATAGTTGCCGTTGTGCTGCTCGACTACATCATAGCATTCACGGTAATAGGCTTTGCGGGAGTGTTCCGCAAGTCGATCAGCAACCAGGCTGTCGGACTTTCGATGGGATGCCTGCTTGCCTGCATTCTTCGCTACGCATGCCACGTTGTGTCCGGCGCCACCGTTTGGGCGGGACTTTCAATACCCACTCAGGATGCGCTCATCTATTCCTTCATCTACAACGCAACATACATGCTTCCGGAGGCAATAGTCCTGATTGCGGCAGCCATGTACATAGGCTCCACCATCGATTTAAGAGCTGCAGTTCCCACGAGGATGTATCAAAAGAGTGAGGACAAGAACACCGCGTGGATGCTGCCGGTTGCGGGGCTTTCGGTTGTTGCGGCGGTTGTGTATGACGTTGTTGCAATCTTTGCTCATCTTCAGGACGCCGAAACCGGAGAGTTCACCATAACCAACATCGCCGAAGTCGATTGGACGTCTGTAATCGTTGTGACCGCAATAGGAATAATCATGGCTGTAGCTCTTGCATGCGCTCGCAACTTCTCAAGAAAGCAAAAAGCTTAAAGCTAAAAACAGGCTGCATATGAAAGCTTTAATTCTCACCCCCTATCTCAATGGCATGCCGCCCGAGCGCTTAACAGCCGGCTGCGACATGACAATATGCGCCGACAATTCCTATGAGCTGGCTCGCGAGCTTGGCATTCACCCCGACGTGATTATAGGGGATTTCGACCACGCAAGCCCCGGAAAAGCGCTTTTGCCGCACGGCGAGCATGCAGATGTCATAACCGTGCCCTGCGAAAAGGACGACACAGACACCATGCTGTGCATAAAATATGCGCTCTCAAAGGGCGCGGACGAAATCGTAATAGCGGGCGGAATAGGCGGCAGGCTTGACCACACCGTGGCAAACATACAGTCCTTGGCGTATGCCGAGTCGCACGGAGCAAGCGCAATCATGGCGGATCAAAGAAACGCCGCCATGATAATAAGCGGCAAAGTATGCATACCAAAGACCCATGGCAGCTATTTGTCGGTGTTCGCATACGGCGGAGACTGCGAAGGCGTGAGCGAATCGGGCGTGAAGTACCCTGTCAGCGGGGTGACGCTCAGCGCAGACTTCCCTCTCGGCGTGAGCAACGAGATAATTGCGGACTTTGCACAAGTCGAAGTGAAGAAAGGAAGGCTTTTGATAGTTGTTTCCTCAAAGGAACAGCCGAAAACATAGCTTTTCACCCCCGGGGCAAGCTTGCCTCGGGGGCTTTTTGCGCGCCTTTTGTAAACTGTAATCAAATATTAATATCTTTTCACTTTAAAATAGGTCTGAAATCTGCTATACTGTTGATAATTATATTTTACGTGAAGAATGTTGAACGGAACTAAGGAAAGGACTATTGCAAATGCGCAAGCTCAGTTTACTCATATGCGTATGCTTTTTAACCGTGATGATGGCGGTGAACGTACAAGCGATCACCTTCTCACTGCCGGACGGCACAACTATATATTCGGAGGCGGCGTACCTTGTCAACCTCGACACCGACGAGGTGGTGTATGAAAAGAACGCCGACAAGCAGCTTGTTCCCGCCTCTTTGACAAAAATCATGACCGCCATAATACTTTTGGAGGAGTACAAGGACAACATTTCCGCGCTGTCTACTACATACGTTTCCGGCCCGTCGGCATGCTTTGACGAGCTGTACATGACTGGCGCCTCTACCGCGGACATAAGAATCGGCGAAAAGGTGTCGTATAAAGACCTGCTTTACGCGATGATGCTCCGCTCGGCGTGCGAAGCAGCCAACATCATAGCGTACAACATAGGCGGCGGAAGCATACAAAACTTTGTCGATATGATGAACGACAAGGCGGCACAGCTCGGATGCGTAAACACTCACTTCACAAACGCGCACGGCCTGTTCTGGGAGGATCACTACACCACGGCAAGAGACATGGCGGTAATAACCGAATACGCCATGAGCCTGCCGATGTTCACCGAAATATCCTGCACCGTTGAGTACACCATGGAGGCTACCGACTACCATCCCGAGCCGAGAACAATATCTCACACAAACTACATGATGTCCCGCACAAACGGCGGCGACTACTACTACGAATACGTCAAGGGAATAAAGACCGGAACACTTGACGAGGCGGGAAGATGCTTGGCGTCGCTTGCATACAAGGACGGCTACAGCTATTTGCTGATAACCATGAACGCACCTCAGCAGGACGCTCAGGGAAACAACGTATTTTACAACTTCATAGACGCAAAGACGATATACGAATGGGCATTTGACAACCTTGAATACACAGACATAGTTTTGGCAACGGAGGAAAAAGCCGAGGTGCCGGTGGAATACGGAGACGGTCAGGACTACGTGATAGTCCGTCCCGCACAGGCGTATTCGCAGATATGGAACAAGTCCATACCGCTCAGCTCAATACATCAGGAGATAACCCTCGATCAGAACGTGGTTGCGCCGGTAAACGCCGGAGATAAGCTCGGAACGCTCGAGCTTTCATACGGCGGGGAAACGCTTGCCACGATAGACCTCATCGCAACTCAAAGCCTTGCCAGGTCGGAGCGCAGCTCTATGGTGACTGTGGCAAAGAGCTTTATCGGTTCCGACGACTTTTACACCGCCCTTAAAATCACCGTTGGGTTTTTTCTTGCGTATACTGTTTTGATCATAGTGCTTAAAATAGTGGTTCACAACCAAAACAAAAAGCGCTCCCGCCTTTACGGAACGCCGAAAAAGAGAAAATAGCAAAATAAACTCCGGACTGCATGCGCCGTCCGGAGTTTTCGGTTTACGTGATGGTTTTTCCGTCGTACTTTATCGTGACGCCCCGGTTAAAGGGCGTTTTTTTGACGCTCAGCTTTCCCGCCTCCATTCTTATTCCCAAAATGTCCTCGGTGATCGCCTTGTAATACCACGCCGCAGAGCCGGTGTAAATCGACCACCCGCCCCTTGAAAAGCAGTTTTTGTTTGCATACACGTCCGCACAGACATAGTACGGCTCGGCTTTGTAACGCTCGCTCTTTGAGTGCTCTATCGGGCTTATGCTTTTCAGCACAGACATTCCCTCGTCGTATAGCCCCGCCCTCAACAGCGCCATTCCGAGCCATATGGCTCCGTGAGTGTACTGCCCGCCGTTTTCACGTATTCCCTCGGGGTATGCGCAGATATATCCGGCATACGGCTTTGAATCGGGCTTAAACGCAGGGGTGAAAAGCTTTATAACTCCCCTTCCCGGGTCCGCCAAGCTGTCGTATGCGCTTTTTAATGCGTGCTTTGTAAACTCGACGTCACAAAGGTTTGCAAACTGCGCAAACGACTGAGAAATCGAGTCGATCCGGCAGGCGTCTGACGACGGAGCGCCTATCGGGGTGCCGTCATCGGCATACGCCCTCAAATACCAGTCCTGCGCCCTGCCGTGGGCGGTTATGGACTTCTCAAGCTCATCGGCATACTTGTCGAGCAGGCTGCAATACTCGCCGTCTTTGAACCTGCAAAGCTTTGAAAACCGCCTTAAAACCAAAATATAAAACTCCGTCAGCCATACGGATTCTCCCCGCCCCTGCTCGCCGAGCTTTGAAAATCCGTCGTTCCAGTCGCCGGTGCCTATGAGCATAAGCCCGTGCTCGCCCGTCTGTCCGGCGCGGTAATCTATGGCGCGCTTGCAGTGCTCATAAACGCTTTCCCGATTTGCGGTCTTGTACACCTCCCCGTAGCACTCATTTTGACCGCTGCGAAGGTGTATTCCGGCGCAATAGCTCGCCTTTATATCAAGGATGGAGGCATCCCCCGTCTTGTTGACGTACTCGCATACGGCATACACAAGCCACAGGTTGTCGTCAGAAATTTTAGTGCGTATGCCCCTGCGGTTGTTTTGCGGCAGCACATGCCACCAGTGCAAAACGTCCCCCTCCTCAAACTGTGCCCCGCAGCACAACAGTATCTGCCGCAGGCATGCCGACGGGTTCTGAAGAAGTATTCCCACGGCGTCCTGAAGCTGATCGCGGAATCCGTATGCGCCGGAGCATTGATAAAATCCCGTCCTTGCCATTATCCTTGCGTGAAGCGCCTGATACCTGAGCGTGTGGTTTACAAGCACATCCATGTCGCCTATGCCGTTGACGGAAAGCTCATGCTCGCAGCTTGATTTTTGCGGCGCATAAAACCTGTGCATCTCAGCGGCTGCTTTTTTGCTCAGCGCATAGGACAGGTAAAACTCCGCCGACCATTCGTCGTCATCTATGCCGCATATGCATGCCGCCGCGGGGTCTGACGCAGGCGACACACAGCTGTCAAACCGCCCCGAAAGCACCCTTTCACGGTCTGTCGAGAACACGCAGTCACGGCTGCAGCTTACCGCCATATACCCGCTCACAAGCGAGGCGGGATTTGACAGCACAAGCGTTCTATCGTCCGCCGCCTGCGGCAAAATCATATATGCGCGGTTTCGGCTTTCGTCTAAGCACGGCTCAAGGAGCAAACACAGCTTTGCGCCCTTGCAGCCTCTAAGCTTAACGCTTATTCTCGCGCACATTCCCTTTTGGGACACTCCAAGCTCCACACTTCCCGACGCGCCGCCTTTTTTAAAGAAGTACTCCGCCTTGTTTTCCGAGAACGCTGCGCATGCGCCCGAGACGATGTCATAATACCCGTCAGGCATCGCCAAAATCAGCCGCTGACCGATGTTGTCGCGGGATGTGTCGTTGTCCCACGGCGTGAGGCGAAGCTCTCTTGAGTTGAACGCATAGCAAAAGCCCATGGAGCCGGATGAGCAAAGTATACCGAACTGCTGCGACGACAGCACATGACACCACGGGAGCGGCGGCCTTTCCGTTATCACATACGCCCCGTCGCTTCTGAATCCGCCGCAGCGAACATCCCTCTCAAAGCTCTGCTTGTCCGCCTCCACGCTCAAAACTTTCACTATGTTGTCCCGCTCGGCAGGCTCCTCACCGCTCAGCTCTTCCTCCGAGATGTGGCACGCGTAAGCCTTTAAAAGCGTGACAAGCTCCTGCCGTACCTCGCTCACATCCACACCGATTATTCCGCCCGGGGAATAAAGCATTCCCTCTACACCTGCGTCCCTTGCCGCACTTACGAGCATTGAGAAGTTCTTTCTTTCGTACTTTGCGCTTTCTCCGCCGTCGTCATACAGCACCGCAAGCTGAACCTTTATCCCCGCTATAACAAGCTCGGAATACGCCCGCAGGTAGGTGTAAAGCATGTTGGGCGCAACTCTTTCGGTCAGCTCAACAAGGATAAGAGGGATGTCCACAGAGACGGACAGCTCCCACAGCGCCCTTAGCGGCAGCTTGTTTTCAAGCGTGGCTTTTATCCGCTTTTCGCTGCTTTCCGGCTTGAAAAGCACGGCCGGCAAAAGCCTGTTTGCAAACCTTTGAGCCTGCGTCATTCCCTTGGGGCTGAACATCGCAATTTTCTGCTCGCCCCTGAGCCTGCATGCCGAGGCGATAAGCTCGTCATAGCTGTCGGCGGCAAGAATGAACATATGAAGCTCCGTTTCGGATTTCGGCGGCATGTTCAGGCTCACTTTCATAAACACGCAAGGGTCCGGCTCGCTTATATAGCTCTGCGGGATGCTGTCTGCGCAGTCAAACAGCCCGCACACGCCGTCCGGCATATGCAAAACCTCCTCGCGGTCAAGGGACACCGTCATGCTCACATCCTCATAAAAGCCCACCGCCATATATGTTCCCACTCCGAAGTCGTCAGACCTTGTCACGGTGGCAAGTTTAAGCTGCGCGTCATAGTCCGCCCTCAAAAACAGCTTGTTAAAGGTAGGATGCGCACTTTCCGCACCGTCAGACGCCAAAGAAGGCTCTATATATGCAAAAAGCTTTGCGCTCAGCTGCTCCGACGACGTGTTTTCAAGTGCGAAAGTCCTTATCTCGCACGGCATGCTCTCATGCAGTCCCACTTTCATGCCCGCGCTCAGCGCTCCGACATTCTTATAGTAAGCCGCATAGCCGTTGGCGAACTCGCAGGAAAATCCCTTCGCGTCTGCCGAGGGGTCGGGAAGCCTGCAAAGCGACGAGGCGGTTTTGCCGTCGCTTATGCCGAAGAACGCACCTTTCGGGCGGAGTATTCGGTCTTTGGTCTTAGAATAGAGGTTTCTTTGACGGTACATAGCGCAGCTTATGCCGCTGTCGGTCAGGACAAGGGTATACTCGCCGTTTGTCAAAAGCCTTGCGCGCGGATTTGAAACTGATATGCGCTCGTAACACTCCGGTTCGCTCTTTACAGGCTCGCCGCGCGTGTCCTTAGGCTTAATGAGCATGTTCTCGCAGATATTTGCATCAAGCCGCGGACGCTCCTGAATAAGCTCGTCCGCACCCAAAACATTTACGTCCCTTGAAAACCTCTTTCTGAAAATACCGTCCTCCAAAAGATTCACCGCCGCAAGCATGCTCATCCCGACGTGGTGAGACATATAGCTCTTGACCACGGCGGGTTCGGACGATTTAGAACCGGGCGGCGTAAAATCAAGCGCCTCGTAAAATCCGTACCTTGAGTACATGCCGTATTTTTTGAGCGTTTTAAGGTTTTGCATGCCCTGCTGCGGCGCAAGCTCCATCGAAATATATGTGGAGTAGGGCGAAACCACATAGTCAGACTCCAGCCCGCGCTTTACGCCTGTGCCCGGGACGCCGTGAGCCAAATATCTGTACGAAAGGGAGCTGTCAAAGCTGTAGTAGCCGCTTTCGGATATTCCGTAGGGGCGGTGCATGCTTTCGGCATAGCTTATCTGCCGCCTGAGCGCATACTTTAGACTTTCCCTTTGCAGCGAGCCGTCCGGGCTTTCAAGGAATATGCATGGCATAAAATACTCAAACATTGTTCCGGAGTATGACGCCGCCCCGCTGTATGCGCCGCTTGATAGCATGGTTCTTGACAGCCTGTACCAATGCGACTTCGGAACCTGCCTTGATGCTACGGCGTAGTAAGAGCCGAGCCTTGCCTCGCTCATGAGAAAGTCGTACTTTGCCTTGTCGGGCGTGCCCGATGCGGGGTTTATGCCTATGCTCATCAGTCCGCGCACGCTGTCGTAAAAGATCCCGAGGTCTGTTTCGGCTATGATTTTCTCTATGCGCCTGATCTGTTTTAAAAGCTCCGGGCAGCGGGTCAGGTACTCTTTAAGGCCCTCCTTCAGCGCGACAAGGGAGCAGACAAAGTTTGCGCTGTCCACGCTTGAGACGTACGGCGCGGGGCAGACCTCAAGCGTCGAGGTGTTATACCAGTTGTAAAGGTTTCCGTGGTATTTTTCGAGTTTTTCTATGCTGCAAAGGGTGTAGGAAATTCTCTTTGAAAGATTGTGCACGCTTATGAGCCTGCGGTCGCATGCGGCGAGAGCGGAAAGCATGTACATGCCTATATTTGTCGGCGATGTCCGGTGGCATATGCGGTATACCGGAGCAAACTGAACATTGTCCACGGGCAGATAGTTGTCAGCCTCCGTGACGTAATCGGCAAAGAACTTCCACATGCTTGCGACATGTCCGCTCAGCTCCCTTCGGTCCCTGTCCGAAAGGGATTTTAAAGGCGGCGGGCTGTATGCTGCGAATTTGCGGGAGATCAAAATCGGCATGGCGCAGAACACAAGTGCAAAGACCTTGCATACTGTGCTCATAGAGAACAGCAAAACCGCCGAGAGCACTTCGGAAAAGAAGAAATATCTAAACGGGTCGGTTCCTGATTTGTCGGCGGCGGCGGATGTCGTCCACTCCAAAAGCTTTTTGCGGCTTATAAGCCTTACGGCGCCGACGAAAACGGCTCTCGCCGACTTGACGGCAACCGCGGGAAGCATGACAAGCTGATAAACAAGCCTCTCAAGGCACTCTCCGCTTTCGTTCAGCAGGAAAGAAAAGTACCGCCTGTGCGAGGCGTTTTTGCGGAATGCTGCGCTCAAAAGCCCCCATATCTCCGGAAACAAATACATCACGACAGCCGCCGCAAGCAAAGTGTTATACGACCAATACGCCCACGGGCAGACGAGCAGGCTGAAATAAAAGGCTGCAAACACCGCTGCAGGAGTCACGGCGCGCCTTATGTTGTCCAAAATCTTGAGCTTTGATATCGCGTCGAGCTTTTTGCAGAACAAAAACGGGATGTTTTGCACGTCTCCCCTTATCCAGCGGTCAAGGCGTTTGCAGTAACTCACCGCATTTTTAGGAAAGCCCTCGTAAAACACGACGTCTGAGGCGTACGCCGAATGCAAAAGCTCGCCCTCTATGATGTCGTGGGACAAAAGCCTCTCGTCGCAAAGAAATGAGGTGCAGCGTATCATAGCCTCGACGCTTATAAGTCCCTTGCCGCAGAAGCTGCCGCGTCCGAAAGCGTCCTGCCACACATCTGTTCCGTCCCCGTCATATCCCGAAAGCGAGCCTATTCCGCCCATTCCCCTCGCAAAACGTGTGGATATCGAGTCGCCGAGCCGCGTGACCATCCTCGGAGATATCAGCGCGCAGCCGCTTATTACTCTGCCGTCCTTGATGACGGGCTTATTTGCAGGATGCAAGGCTATGCTCAAAAGCTCCCTTACAGAGTCCATCTGCGGCTCGGTGTCGCTGTCCACCGCGCATATATACTTTATCCCCACAAGCTCCTGCGCGCCCTCCGACACAAAGTAAAACTCCGAGTTTTTGGCATGCGTGCCCGCCATAAATCTGCAAAGTGAGATTATCGCGCCGCGCTTTCTCCCCGCGCCCATGTATTCGCCCTGGGTTTTTGAATAGCTCCGCTTTCTGAGCATGCATACAAACCTGTTGCTTGATTTTATCTCGGGGCAGGAGTTTAAGCGCTTTACGGTTTCGTTCAGGCTTTCAACGACAGCCATATCGTCGGCAGTGACCTGCGAGCTGCTCGGGGCAAAGTCGCAAAGGGCAACCATCTTTATGTTGTCCTGAGGATTTGCGGCGTACAGGCGGTACAGCCTGTCGTAAAGCGCGTCCGCATCGGCAGGCTCTCCTATGACGGCGGACATGACTACCGCGCAGGGCGTGTTTTCGACGGTATCGCAGCTCGGATCAAGCCTTGCAAGGCGTCTGTGGCGGCACGTTCTGAGCAGGATTTTATCATAAACAGCCTTCACGGCGCATATTGCGGGAAGTATCAGCAGCACGCCCATCCACACGGCATCCGCCCACGCTGCTATGCCGAAAGCTATTGCTGCGCTCATAACAGTCACAACGGCTGCCGACAGAACAGCAAACGCCGCAGAATGCGCCTTTTGAGGCTTGTTCAGCTCAAGGGCGTTTATTACGCCTTCGCTGTCGCATGTTTTGACAAGGTGAGATGCAAGCTCCTGCGCGGAAACGCCCCGCAGGCTTGCCATGCGGTAAAGTCTTGTCCTGTACGCATGCTTTGTGTTCAGATCGCTGTGCATATACACCTCATCGTGCGCAAGCGCCCGACAGACGGGATTCAGCTCATCGTTTATCTTCACATCATCCAGCGATGACAGCCTTGAAAGTATGGTCACGGCGTGCCTCAGCTCTATATCCGGCTTTTTGCCCGACACGGCGGAGTGCACCGCACCGACAAGGCGCATGCACACCGAATATTTCAAAGATTCAAGCGCCGGAGCGTCACAGTCTTTTTTAAGGCTCTTTATTTTAAGTATAAACTCATCGGCGTCGAGCGGCTCGTCACAGCCTATGGCAATGTCCGCAAGCTCAAAGCTGTCGCTCACGCTCATCAGCCTGTCATAGCCCAAAAGATAGTCGCAGCCGGCGGAAACGGTGTGATAGTTGTCCGCGAAAAACTCCTCGTCGGAGCAGCTGCATCCGTCGGAGCTGCTGCATCCGTCGGTGCAAATCCTGCGGTACACGGCGTCCATTTTTCTTTGCATGGCGCGCACCCTTTTGCGCAGCTTTCCCGCGGCGGTGTATTCGTCCGCATTCGTGACTGCCGCGCTGTTTGCGTCCAATATATCCATTACGTCCATAACATTCACCCTTCTTTATTCTGCTTTTTAAAGCGGCTGTTTGATGGTTATTTAAGGATATTATTGACTCGCTTGCGGCAAAATATGTGTTCTCGCTAAATTGCTCCGCTAAAAATAAATATTGCGTATTGCGCGCAGTGCTTTAACGTGGTATACTATAAAATACTTATTGAATGCTTGGAGGTGCAAACACCAATGAAATACTTAGTAGTTCTCTGCGACGGAATGGCTGACTATCCCGTTGAAGAGTTAGGAAACAAAACGCCTATGCAGGCGGCGCACAAGCCCAACATGGATATGCTTGCAAAGGATTCGGAAGTCGGACTTGTAAAGACGGTTGCGGACGGATTAAAGCCGGGCAGCGACGTGGCAAACCTCTCGGTTTTGGGCTACGACCCCGCGGTATACTATTCCGGAAGGTCTCCGCTTGAGGCAGGCTCTATAGGAATAGACATGAAGCCGACCGACGTGTCGTTTAGGTGCAACCTCGTGACGCTTTCCGACGAGGAAAACTTTGAGGACAAGACGATAATAGACTACTGCGCGGGAGACATATCCTCCGCCGAGGCAAAGCAGCTCATAGATTATCTCAAGGGCTACTTTGACAACGACAGGTTCTGCCTGTACGCCGGAGTAAGCTACCGCCACTGCCTCATATGGCATAACGGCACGCTCGACGTCGGAACGCTCACCCCGCCGCACGACATAACCGGCAAAAAGATTGCAAAGTACATCCCCACGGCGGAAAACGCGCGCCCGCTCCTTGAAATGATGAAAAAGAGCTGCGAGCTTTTAGCAAACCACCCCATAAACATAGAGCGCGTCAAAAAGGGCTTAAATCCCGCAAACGCCGTCTGGTTCTGGGGAGAGGGCGTGAGAAAGCCGCTTGCGTCCTTTAAAGACAAGTTCAGGCTGAATGCGTCGATGATTTCGGCGGTAGACCTGCTGAAAGGCATTGGCAAGTTCTCCGGAATGCATGTTGTGAACGTAGAAGGCGCGACCGGATATCTTGACACGAACTTTGAAGGAAAAGCGGAAGCCGCCGCCAAGGAGTTTGCTGCGGGAAGCGATTTTGTATACGTGCACATCGAAGCTCCCGACGAATGCGGACACAGGCATGAGATACAAAACAAGGTCAAAGCGATAGAGCTTATAGATCAGAAGGTGCTCGCCCCGCTGATAGAAGCGCTTAAAGCTTACGGCGAATACAGGATAATGATACTTCCCGACCACCCCACCCCGCTTGCTCTCAGGACGCATACAAACGACCCCGTTCCTTACCTGATATATGACAGCCGAGTTCGCAAAAACGGCGTCGATTGTTTCTGCGAGAAAACGGCAAAGCAAACAGGCATATACGTCCCGACAGGACACACGCTGATAGACAAATTTATAAAGGGATAAAGAAAACCGGCGCCCGCACTGTAATCTGCGGATGCCGGTTTTCTTTATTTTACTTTGTCACTTTGCAAGCGCCGACGCAAGCTCTTCAAGCTTGGCTGTCGATGCGGCGCTAAGTGCGGAACGTATGGTTACAACGGGTTCTTCAAGGGTCAGATCCTTGCAGCCCTCAAGCATCGCCTTGATGTTCTTGGCAGCCATAGGCGCCCAGGTGCCGTTTTCGATTATTCCGACGGTTCTGTTCTGATAATTTCTCTCGATAAGGTGGTCTATATACTCCTTCATGCAGGGGAATATTCCGCCGTTGTAGGTTGTGGTGGCAAGAACAAGCTTTGAGTATCTGAACGCATCGGCAACAGCCGCAGCGGTGTCGCATCTTGCAAGGTCATATGCTGCAACCTTGCAGCCCTTTTTCTCAATGAGATCTTTAAGCTCATTGACCGCCTTTTCGGTGTTTCCGTAAACAGAGGAGTATGCTATCACCACACCGTCCTCCTCCGGAACATAGCTTGACCATGTGTTGTAAAGCTCTAAATACTTGCCAAGATCGTCCTTTAATACCGGTCCGTGAAGCGGGCAGATCATAGATATATCAAGCATGGACGCCTTCTTCAAGAGCGCCTGTGTCTGAGCGCCGAACTTGCCGACTATGCCGATATAATACCTTCTCGCCTCGTTTGTCCAGTCCTCGCTCACATCGAGTGCGCCGAACTTGCCGAACGCATCGGCGCTGAACAAGACCTTGTCGTGGGTGTCATAGCTGACTATTACCTCCGGCCAGTGAACGAGCGGAGCGGTGAAGAATTTAAGCGTGTGCGCGCCAAGCTCCAATGTGTCGCCCTCGCCTACTACAACGCGCCTGTCGGCATAATCGGTGCCGAAAAACTGCGACATCATGGTAAACGCCATCTTTGACGCAACTATAACGGCGTTAGGATAGCGCTGCGCAAAGGCGTCGATATTTGCCGAGTGGTCAGGCTCCATGTGCGAAACAACAAGGTAATCGGGAGTCCTTCCGCCGAGCGTGTCCTCAAGATTTTTAAGCCACTGATCCTTAAATCTCGCATCGACGGTGTCGGTTACGGCTATCTTTTCATCCCTTATGACATAGGAATTATAGGACATGCCGTTTGGCACCTTGTACTGTCCCTCAAAGAGGTCTATGTCGCGGTCGTTTACGCCGACATAAAAAATATCGTCTGTGATTCTCATATTGAACATCCTTTCAAAGCTTTTAGTTTTGCCATATGTTTTGAGGCAGGGAGTTTAAAAACTCTATAAGCTCGTCTGCCATTTCTCGCTGTTCAGCATTTCTCGGGTGGCCGGGGGTCGCCTTTCCCGTGCGCTTGTACATCAGGTGATAAACGCCGTTTTCCTCGCCTCCGAGGCGGTTTTTTATCTCCTCTATCGCATCGTCCCAGCCGCTGTCATGCCCCATAAGTGTTAATGCAAGCACCACCGCCGCCTTGGGCGAGTGGGAACGCACAGAGTTGATTATCTGCATATATCTTGTCTCCCACCTGTCGCGGTACTCGGGGTCGTATATCTTGTCATTTCCCACGCTGCTGTCGTTTTGACCGACTGCAAAAACTATTACGTGGGGAACAAATCTTGAAAAGTCCCAGTTTGTGATTTTATCGCCGGAGCAATATCTTAACTTGTCATAGCACGATTCAAGCCCTTTTGTCGATGGCATTTCAAAATATCCCGTGCCGTCAAATATCGCTATTCCGCCCTGAGATGTGTTATACACCTGTGCGGGAAGCTCCCTTGCGCATATCATGGCATAAGTGTGCCACGAGTTATCCCTGCTGCCGTCGTTTTCGGCGGGATCGGGTTTGCCCGTGCAGTCGTCATAGTCAACAAGGTCGCCCGCGGTGACCGAATCGCCGTAAAACTCTATTTTCTTTTCGGGAAGCGGATCCGGCTCCAAAAGCTTTGCGCCGTCGTCCAAAATTATCTTTTCTATATCGAAATAATGTCCCGCCATCCGCTTATATATTATCGCCTCGTGCCTGTCATCGGCAAGGTTTGAAGCTATATGCACGGTCTGCTCGCCGTCCGCCAGCTCAATCTTTTTCTCCTCGCCGTCTATCACCGCGCCGATATACTTGCCGTTCCAGAAGCGAAAGTTGTTGATCTTAACGCTCAGGCTTGTGCCGTCAAAGTAAAACTTCACGTAGCTGCCCGGCCAGACGAGCTTAATTCCGTTCTCGATGTCGGTATCTATTCTTCCGAAAAGCTGCAACATGCCGCCGCAGTTGCCGCAAACATTGATTTCATTCATACGGCTGTTTCCCTTCACATTTTTTGCACGCTAAAAAGCCGTGAGCCTGATGCATCCTTAAATCTTATGGCTTTGCTCGCGGCGCTCCGCAACATGTAGTATACATTACCTTTTGAATCAAGTCAATACTGCCACCGACGCGGCGTCAAATAAAAGCGGCGCATATTCGCGTGCAGCACAAAAGCCCCTGCGATTTATCTTCGCAAGGGCTAAGGTGTGTATAGGTGTACAATTCTTTACTCGGCGGTGGTTTCACCTGTTCCCGACTCGTCAGGCAAGGATGCCTCGGTTGTAGGCACAGTCGGCTCTTCATCGGGGACGTTTGTGGGAGTATGGGTGTTATCCGTACTGCTTGTATCGCTTCCGACTGAGTTATGAGTTGATGACGTCGTATTCTTAGTTGAATCGGTCGTATCCATGGTGCGTTCCGTTACTCCGGTGGTATGCGACGGGTCATTCATGCTGTCCCCGTTACATCCCGAAAGCATGGCGGCGCTCATTACAATCGCCGCAAGAACAATGAGAATTCTCTTCATTTTTATTTTCCTTTCAGGTTTTCATATTGCAAAAATCCGATGCATGCGCCCGAGTTTTGAATATGAGGCACATTTTAAACATGCTGTTACATGACACTGCATGCTATCGCTATTATGCCGCAAGGAAAATAAAATATTCTTTTTATCCGATTGTTTGCTCTGTTTTTAGCTGTTTACACAGGTCTGACGTCAATTTTAAGGCTGTATTTTCCGACAAGCAGCGAGTTTACGTCTATTATGTACTCCGCAAGCACATGCGCGCCCTCGTCGGAATAGGATGCCTCCACCTTTTCGGCGCTGACGCCCATTGTCAGGCTTCCGAACGGAGTGTTGTAGTGGCAGTAGTTTTTCTTGTCAAGCTCCACCAAAAGCTCCGCCTCAGAGCTTCCGGTGCGTATCATTTTCAGCCATTTGCCGTCTATGACGTTTACGGTGGTGGTTGAACCGTCGTATCCGGTCGCCTCGGTTTCGTTATACCTGATCAAAAGGCTGCCGTCAAAGCTCACGATGACATACTGTCCTTCGGTTATTATTTCGGTGGTGTCTGTTTCCTCTCCGCTCGTTTGTATGCTCTTTATTGAAATTATAGCGTCCCTCATATTTTCCCCACGCTCCGTTATTCAAGCACGCAGCTTTTAACTTCTATCTTATCTATTCCGTCCAAAAAGTGCTCCGCGTTTTCCTTAAACAGCTCTGTACTGTCGGTGCAGTACAAAGTTATCCTGCCCGGCTGTGTGCTGTCGTTTAAAAGGTCATTTTGCTTGAGCACCTTATATGCATATTTTCCCGCTTCTCCGCCGGACGATATGAGTTTGACATCGCTTCCCATTATCATAGATATCACGTCCCAGATTATCGGGTAGTGGGTGCATCCGAGTATCAAGGTATCTATACCCTCATCCCTGAGCGGCAAAAGATACTCCTTAGCTATCTCCACGCACGGGGAGCAGTCGGTACCTATGTATCCGTTTTCAACCAGCGGTACAAACATCGGGCATGCCTTTTCAAACACCTGCGCATCGGGGAGCTTTTGCTTTATCAAAGCCCTATAGCTTCCGCTCCTTATCGTCGCGCCTGTGCCTATTATGCCTATGCGGCGGTTTGATGTGGCTGCAATCGCTGCGTCCACCGCAGGAACTATCACTCCGGTATAAAGGCCCTCGCCGAAGTCAAATCCCGACGCAAGCACGCTTGAAACCGTTCCGCACGCAGATATGATCATTTTCACTCCGAATTTCTTTAAAAAATCAAAGTCCTGCTTAGCGTATTTTTCTATGGTCTCGCGGCTTTTTGTGCCGTACGGAACCCTTGCGGTGTCGCCTAAGTATATTATATCCTCACAGGGCAAAAGCTTAACAAGCTCCTTTACCGCGGTAAGCCCGCCGACGCCGGAGTCAAACACGCCGATGGCGCGGTTTTTATCTGTCATTATAAGATTCCCTTCCGTTTTAGGATAGTTCAAAGAGCATGTTCGGCTTATATGCGAGATATGCATGCCATACAAAATATATTTCGCTCACATGCATATTATGCATAACGCCGCCCCGATACCGCTAATCGTCGAGTATGCTCTTTGACGGGCTGTTATTAAACTTCTCTTTTTCGCTGCTGCGAATAGAAACTATATGCCATATCTCAAGCATGGCAAGCGCCGCGGAAATAATGATTATTGCCACAACAGGCATGTATCTCAGCTCAAATGTAGGCGTGAAAACAACGCTTGTTCCGTGGGCAACGTCTATCATTTCACCCGCGTGAACAAGGTACACCGCCGCGCCCGCAGCGCAAAAAGGCAGCTGAAGTATATAAAACCTCAGATACATCAAAACAAGGCTCGCCGTCATCAGCAGGCTTCCCACCAAAAATCCCGTGGCAAGGTGAGAACTTTCCGGGGAGTTTATGTAGAAATTGAGTATGGTTACGCCTGCCCAGAAAAAGCAGGACCACACGTATATAAGCGTGACTATGACTTTAAGAGTTATAGTAAAGCCGTTGTCGCAGTATCTGTATTTAAGCGTTTTCTTCTGCGTCTTTGGTGTCGCCGGAGTCTTTACATTCTGCGCTGTTTGCGTCACTTTCATAGCTTACCTCTTCACATATCCTTTCAATCACTTCAAACCTCAAAAGCACATCCTCGCGAAAGCTGAGCCTTCCCCTGTCGCCTATATTCACCTGCGAATACTCAAGCGGCGTCACCCGCAGCTTCAGCTCATTCGTTCCGTCCGGCGAAAAGCTCACAAAATACGCTTTTATCGGTTTTTTCTTGCCTGTCACGCTTACGGGCAGCTCCGCCTCGCTCTTGTCTGAGACATGTGCATCAATTGTATAAACCTCTACGTCTTTGTTTTTGTGCAGGTGAATCAGACCGTTGACTATAACGTATACAAACGCAGCCATAAAGCCTATGCTGACTACTATAGCCACAATTTCCATGAATTTTTCCATATTCCGTTCCCCCTACTGTCACATTTGCCGCATGATGCAAATAACATTGCAACGGGTCGATACATTGTTGATATATTATATCACACTTACAAGTTAACATTCAAGACCGTTTTTGATAAATTGCAAGGCATAGTTATAAAAGTGTACCCGCACGGCGTACATCCGTGCGGGCAGATTGTCATTTTTCAAGTGGCTTCGGCGACCGCGTTGAGCCTATTTAGCTCTCGGGTACTTGTCAGCGTCCTCCGGAGTGATTTTTCTTAAAACGCGGCAGGGATTTCCCACCGCCACAACTCCGGACGGTATGTCCTTTGTCACAACACTTCCCGCTCCTATAACGGTATCGCTTCCTATGCTCACTCCGGGCAGCACGATAACTCCCGCTCCGAACCAAACGTTGTCGCCTACGGTTATCGGGTACGCAAACTCAAGGCCGCGGTTTCTTTGCTCGGTATCAAGCGCGTGACCGGCCGTCGTGAACACGCAGTTTGGAGCTATGAACACGTTATCTCCGAAGGTTATCTGTCCGCCGTCAACAAGCGTGAGGTTGTGATTTGAATAAAAGTTTTCGCCGATCTTTACAGTGTATCCGTAATCGCACCAAAACGGCGGGGTCACATAAAAGCTGTTTTTTGTGCTTCCCAAAATCTTTTTCATAAGAGCGTACTGCTCGTTCATCTGAGACGGTTTGAGGTTGTTGTATTCATAGCACATGTCCTGACACTTGACACGCTCGACGGCAAGCTCCTTGTCGTAATTCGCGTCATACAAAAATCCCAAATCCCTTTTTTCCTTTTCAGTCATGTTTCGCTCCTCACTTGTGATGATGATGTTTTATGATTCCCAAAGCCTTTGACAGTTCCATTACGATTGTCGGAGCCACTATGAGACCCAAAGCTACAAGATACAGCCACGGCTCAAGCAGCACAAGTCCGAATGCTATTCTAACGGGTGTGAACAGCACAAGCGCAACCAAAAGCACGGATATAAGCGACGACCAGTTGAGCTTGTGGTTTGTGAACACGCCTATCTTGAAGATCGAATGGTCTGAGCGCATGTTATACGCCTGCAAAACCTGCGTCAAAGAGAGAACCGTAAACGCCATTGTCTGGCCGCCCTCGATAGTTCCCGTCACTTTTTCGCCTATCACAAACCCCACAAGGGTTATGATTGCAAACATCACGCCCTGAAGAACCACTTTTACTCCCAGGCCCTTTGCAAATATGCCTTCGTTTTTTTGCTTGGGCTTGTGATCCATGACGTCGTCCTCTACCGCTTCCATTCCCAAAGATATTGCGGGGAGGGAGTCGGTAACAAGGTTAATCCACAAAAGCTGCATGGACAAAAGCGGAGTCTTTTGCCAAAGTACCATTGCGAAGAACACCGTAAGGACTTCGCCTATGTTTGTTCCGAGCAGGAATCCTACGACCTTCTTTATGTTGGCGTATATTCCCCTGCCCTCTTTTACGGCGTCTACTATTGTGGCAAAGTTGTCGTCCGTCAAGGTCATGTCTGCCGCGCCCTTTGCAACATCCGTTCCGGTTATGCCCATTGCGCAGCCGATATCGGCAGCCTTGAGCGCGGGAGCGTCGTTTACTCCGTCGCCGGTCATCGAGACAACCTGTCCCTTTCTCTGCCATGCCTTGACTATGCGAATTTTATTTTCGGGTGAAACTCTTGCGTAAACAGCTATGTTCTCAACCTGCTTGTCAAGCTCTTCATCGCTCATCGCATCAAGCTCCGCTCCGGTTATCGCCTTATCGGTGTCGAGAAGTATTCCCAGCTCCTTAGCTATAGCCGACGCCGTTACGACGTGGTCGCCTGTTATCATTACCGGCTTTATGCCTGCACGGCGGCAAAGCGCAACCGCCTGCTTGGCCTCAGGTCTCGGCGGGTCTATCATGCCGACAAGTCCCATAAAGTGCAGCCCGTTTTCAAGCTCCTCAGATGTGATTTGCTCCGGCAGAGCATCAATCTCCTTGTACGCTATTGCAAGAACTCTTAATGCGTCCCTGCTCATCGATTCCGTCATTTGCTTTGCAGCGTCAAGGTCGCCGCTTATGCACCTTTTGGCCATGACGTCAAATGCGCCCTTGACAATGACGACGATTTTGCCGTCTATGCGATTTACGGTGGTCATGAGCTTTCTGTCGGAATCAAAAGGTATCTCGGCAAGGCGCGGGTATTTTTCGCCCAAGTCGCCCTGCTCCATGCCGTTTTTATGCGCCGCGACAATTATTGCGGTTTCAGTGGGGTCTCCGAGGTGCTTTTCCTCATCGTCCTCAAAGACAACCGAGCCGTCGCAGCAAAGCGTTCCGTACATAAGCAGCTCTCTTATCTTTTCGGAGTTTGAAGAGCTTATAAGCTCGGTGTCGGAGTCTCCGTCCGCATACGCTTTGGTGAGCGTCATGCGGTTTTGAGTGAGCGTTCCGGTTTTATCTGAGCATATTACCGATGCGCTTCCTAAGGTCTCAACAGCGGGGAGCTTGCGGATAAGGGCGTTCTTTCTCACCATGCGCTGAACGCCTATTGACAAAACTATCGTGACTATTGCGGGCAAGCCCTCGGGTATTGCGGACACCGCCAGCGAGACCGCCGTCATGAATATCTCAAGCACCGGCGTGCCGCTTACGAGTCCTACCACAAATATGACCGCGCACGCCGCAAGCGCCATTATGCCAAGGTATTTGCCGAGCTGAGCAAGCTTTTGCTGCAAAGGAGTTTGCGTGTCCTCCTCGTTGTCTAAAAGTCCCGCTATCTTTCCCATTTCGGTGTCCATGCCGGTGGCAGTGACGACTGCGGTGGCAGTTCCGTAGGTTATCGAGCAGCCGGAGTAAACCATGTTTTGCCTGTCGCCGAGCGGAGCGCCTTCCTTAACCTCGGCAAGGTAGTCCTTTTCGGACGGCACAGACTCTCCGGTAAGCGCAGATTCCTCCGATTTAAGCCCTGCGCTGTGAATGAGCTTTGCATCTGCGGGCACGAAGTCTCCCGCCTCAAGCTTTATTATATCTCCCGGGACAAGCTGCGACGCATCGATTATGCTTTCTTTTCCGTCGCGGATTACCCTTGCATGCGGCGCGGACATGTTTTTAAGCGCGTCAAGCGCCTTTTCCGCCTTTCCTTCCTGGTATACGCCCATTATGGCGTTGAGGATAACTATGAGCAGTATCAGCGCCGGCTCAAACAGCTCGCCCCAATTTTGCTCCACGCACACAACGACAAATGACACGATCGCCGCTGCGATGAGTATCAGTATCATTGCGTCCTTGAACTGGTCAAAAAATCTCTGAAGGGTGGTTTTCTTTTTCTTTTCCTTGAGTTTGTTCTGACCGTACCTGCTCAGTCTGATAGATACTTCCTGAGAGTCAAGGCCCTTTTTAGGGTCAACGCTCAGCTCTTTTAAAAGCTCGTCGTTATTTTGACAATAAGGGTTCATTGCATCCTCCGAAATATTTATTTTATAATTATAACCTGATTTTTATCGTCTTTTGTACATCTTTTAACCGATTATCCATGCCTGCGCGCTGAAGTCGGAATCGGCGGCGCCGTACTGCGCAAGTATCTTTTTGCCTTTGGCGTTGCCCATGGCATTGCCTATGGCATTGCTCACATCGACCGGCTTTGACATTGCAAACCTGTGCGCAACAACAAGGCTTCTTTCTCCGTACTGCCTTATCACAAGCTGGTTGCCCACAGGAGTGTTAAAGCTTTGAGCCGTGCACTCTATGGTTGTGGTGACGCCGTTTTTAATTATGTCTGCGGCTTTCTTATAAAACGCTATGCCTTCGTCTATGAGCTTCCACTGCTCGTCGGAAAGGCTGTATATGTCTCCGCTTAAACACATGCGTCCTAAGAACGTGTTTACTATCGAATAGTATATCCTCTGCGCGCTGTCGCTTGTGCGCATGACAGCCCATATCTGGCTTTGAGACGGCTTCATCACCCGATGCATGTTTGCAGCTATCATTGGTATTGCCGTTGTCTCATGTGCATCGGAAAAGCTTCCCTGCGAGCAAAGCTCCATCATCGACGGCTCCGACCTGTGACCTCCGCTTGAGCAGTTTTCTATGACTATATCGGGCACCTCGCGGCGGATTTTCTCAAAGAAGCGCCGGCTTGCCTCTACTTTTCTTCTGAGACCCTCGCCGAGGCTTTCCGCGCCGTCGCATCCTATGCCTATTGAGTCGTTATAGTCTATCTTAACGTATCCGAAACCGTTGTCTTTAAGGAGCTTTATCACCTTTTCGGTGAGATATTCTACCACCCACGGGTCCTCCATATCCCAAAAGCGTCTGTCGCCGGATGTGATGTAGCACCCGTCCTTTTTCAGCAGGTGATCGCTGTTATAATACTTTGACCCTCTGCCCACGGTCTCAAGCTCAAACCATATTCCCGGTATCATGCCGCGAGAACGTATGTAATCGGCGGTTGCTTTGAGGCCTCCCGGGAACTTTTCCTCGTTTACCTCCCAGTCGCCTATGCTGTTCCACCAGCCGTCTCCGTGTCCGTACCATCCTGAATCCATCACCAAAAACTTTATGGCCTTGCCGCTAAGCTTGTCGCATATTCTCTTCATGTTTTCAAAGCTCGGATTGCCCCATGTCGTGCAGTACTCGTTAAACGCTATGTCCATGTCGCAGTCGAGCGGCGAAACGTTGGGATGCTGTGCCTTTACAAGCTTGTCGCACGCCTCATAAAGCGTGCTGCCGACGGCTATAACCGCCTTTGGCGTTGTAAAGCTCTCCCCCGGCGCTATCTTTTTGAACCAATGCCCGAAATCCCTGTCCGCTATTCCTCCGACAACTGCCAGCGTCTCATCCTCGCGGCAGCTCACTTCCATCTGCCACGACGACGCCAAATAAAGCTGCACCGCGACAAACCTCTTGTTCTCGCTGTCCTCAAGGGCTATGAAGGGAAAATACTTTCTTACGGGCATTGAACCCAAGTTTCCGAACTTCTCAACTCTTGTTGCGCATCTGTTCCATGACGGCTCCAAGCCAAGCTCCACCGTGGTTTCGGTTCTGAGCCTTCCCTCTGCGCTCCAAAACGACTGCATGCGGTGAATTTTATCCGCCTTCACGCCTTTTATCGCAAACGACGAGAGCATTTCAAGCACCGCCTCGCTGTCGGACAGGTTTTCAAATGTAGTGCTCACCGCCACGGCGTCGCCTATTTGCTCTTTGTTCAGGGTGACGCGGTGGCCGCGATGATTTTTATACACCGTCTTATCCGGCGTGTCGGATATCTTCTCAAGAGATTTTGTGGATTCCGACCTGCAAAGCGACAGCCCGTTTGTAAAACCGTCCGGGTGCGCATCCCCTCTTAATTTAAGCTCAACGTAAAACTCCATAAATGCCTCCAAGTACTTAGTTGCAATGTCAACTACAGTTGCTGCGTAAACTACGCAAAAACCATTTTACCATATGCCATAACATAAAAGCAATAGTTTTTAAGCTGTATGCAGCATGCTGACGCGTTAACGTGCCAAGCAGCACATGGCTTGAAACGGTTTTGTCGTTTGTTGTTGAAAATATACTGAGCGCATGGTATACTTATCAAGACGAATTTATTAAAAAGAGGCGGGATTTATATGGAATATCGCACGGAACACGACTCTTTGGGCGAAGTCGCTGTCCCTGCCGACAGGTATTGGGGAGCGCAAACTCAAAGGAGCTTTGAAAACTTTAAAATAGGAATAGAAAAAATGCCGAAAGAGATAATACACGCTTTCGGTATACTCAAGCTTGCTGCGGCGAGGACAAACCTTGAGCTTGTCCCGCAGAGGATGACGCAGGAAAAATGCCGCTACATCAGTGAGGCGGCAAACGAGGTGATAAGCGGCGCGCTTTCGGAGCACTTTCCGCTTGCGGTGTGGCAGACGGGCAGCGGAACCCAAAGCAACATGAATGTAAACGAAGTGATTGCAAACCGCGGCAACGAGCTTGCCGGCAAAAGGCTTTTGCATCCGAACGACGATGTGAACATGTCTCAATCGTCAAACGACACCTTCCCCACCGCCATGCACATAGCGGCGGTGCTTGAAACGGAGAAAACTCTGCTTCCGGCTATCAAGACGCTTGCGGATACGCTTGCAAGGCTTGAGAGCGAAAACGCCGGCATTGTAAAGAGCGGAAGAACGCATCTTGAGGACGCAACGCCTATTACCTTCGGGCAGGAGATAAGCGGATGGAGGGCGTCTCTTGAAAAGGACGCGGAGCTGATACGCCTGTCAGAAAAGCCGCTTAAAGCGCTTGCGCTCGGAGCTACCGCCGTCGGAACGGGACTTAACGCGCCGAAAGGCTTTGACAAGGCGGTTGCCGAAGAGGTGAGCCGCATAACCGGAATAGATTTTTACACTGCGCAGAACAAGTTCCATGCGCTGTCGTCAAAAGACGAGCTTGTGTTTGCGCATGGTGCGCTGAAGGCTCTTGCATGCGACCTCATGAAGATAGCAAACGACATCCGCTGGCTTGCAAGCGGTCCGAGGTGCGGACTCGGGGAGATAACCATCCCCGAAAACGAGCCGGGTTCTTCGATAATGCCGGGCAAGGTCAACCCCACGCAGTGTGAAGCGGTGACAATGGTTGCGGTGCAGGTCATGGGCAACGATGTTGCAGTCGGCATGGCGGCGTCTCAGGGCAATTTTGAGCTAAACGTGTTCATGCCGGTCTGCATATACAATTATCTTCAGTCTTTGCGTCTGCTTGCCGATGTGTGCGTGTCGTTTGAGAAAAACTGCGTAAGAGGAATCAAGCCGATAAAGGAAAAGATGCAGGAAAATCTCCACCGTTCGCTGATGCTCGTGACGGCTCTGACGCCGTACATAGGCTATGAAAACGCCGCAAAGGTCGTGCACAAGGCGCACAGGGAAAACCTCTCGCTCAAAGAGTCCTGCGTGGCTTTGGGATATCTTTCGGAGGATGAGTTTGATAAGTACTTCCATCCGGAAGAAATGGTATGATGGCAAGGGCAAGGGCAAGGGCAAAGGCGGCAAAAAATAAAATAAGATAAACCGAAAGGATGCGCATAAAATGAACATACGTGAAGAATCGCTCAAAAAGCATTACGAATGGAAAGGCAAGATAGAGGTTATATCAAGAGTCAAGGTCGAGACAAAAGAGGATCTGTCCTTGGCATACACCCCCGGCGTAGCGGAGCCGTGCCTTGCGATAAGGGACGACATAAACAAGTCGTGGGAGCTGACAAGGCGGTCTAACCTTGTTGCCGTCATAACAGACGGAACGGCTATACTCGGTCTCGGAGACATAGGCCCAGAGGCGGGCATGCCCGTTATGGAGGGAAAGTGTGCTCTGTTTAAGGAGTTTGCCGACGTGGACGCATTCCCCATCTGCCTTAAAACAAAGGATGTAGACGAGCTTGTCCGCACGATTTATCTCATGTCGGGATCGTTCGGAGGAATAAACCTCGAGGACATCAGCGCGCCGCGCTGCTTTGAGGTGGAGAAAAAGCTCAAGGAAATATGCGACATACCGGTCTTCCACGACGACCAGCACGGCACGGCGATAGTTGTAGCCGCAGCCCTCATAAACGCCCTAAAGGTTGTCAAGAAAAACATTCCGGATGTAAAGGTTGTCATAAACGGCGCGGGTTCTGCCGGAATAGCCATAGGCAGGCACTTAATAAACCTCGGACTTAAACACCTTGTCATGGTTGACCGCTTCGGAATACTCTCTCGTGACGACACGAGCCTCAACCCTGCGCACATGGAAATGGCTAAAATCACAAACGACGAATGCATGCACGGCAGCCTTGCGGACGCCATGCGCGGAGCAGATGTGTTTATAGGCGTCAGCGCGCCGAACATAGTTTCTAAGGAAATGGTTTCATCGATGGCGGACGGCGCAGTGGTGTTTGCGATGGCAAATCCTACGCCTGAGATCATGCCGGATCTTGCGCTTGAGGCGGGAGCTGAGGTTGTCGGAACGGGACGCTCAGACTTCCCGAATCAGATAAACAACGTGCTTGCGTTCCCGGGAATATTCAGAGGAGCGCTTGACTGCCGTGCTAAGAGCATAAACGAGGAGATGAAGGTTGCGGCGTCCTTTGCACTCGCATCGCTGATACCGGACGAGGAGCTTTCAGCGAAAAACATAATCCCCACCGCGCTCGACAAGCGCATAGCAAGCGTAGTTGCAGCCGCAGTCATAGAGGCCGCAAGAAAAACCGGAGAGGCAAGAATATAATTTTTTACAAAATCACAGTCCCCCGCCGCCATATTAATGCGTCGGGGGACTTTTTACGCAAAATTTACGAGATCTATAGCAAAAAGTATTGAAAATGCATGAGCTACGTGATATAGTTATATACATGAAATTATGTGCAAGGAGATTGATAGGAATGATTATGACAGCAAGCAAGCAAGCAAGCAAGCAAGCAAGCAAGCAAGCAAGCAAGCAAGCAAGCAATTTTAGCCGCTTCACGCTTTCTTGTCAAGTCGAATTTTGCACAAATTTTTAGGGCGTGCTTTGTCTGCTTTAAGGGGCAGGTGCGCTTTTTTGGATTTACACAAGTCTTAAACACTGTGCTGCAGCACATTTAAGACAAAGACATTTTAAAGTATAAGAGGTGTAAAGTATGAAGAAAAACATTTTAGCTGTTCTGATAGCGGCTGCACTTTGTCTGGGACTGCTGCCGGTAACAGCGTTTGCTGACCCTGTTCCGGAGGACATCTGGACTAATTACGCCGCGGAAAGTTTCAACGCAGGCTCCGGCACCGTGGAAGACCCCTATCAGATTGCCACCGCAGAGCAGCTTGCAAAGCTTGCCAACGACGTGAACGGAGGAACCTCGTACGACAATACATACTTCGTTCTCACAAGTGATATTGACCTGAGCGCCCACCGTTGGAAGCCCATAGGAATTTCCATATGGTATGATACCGGTGCTACGACACAAAAATGGTTTGCAGGCTCTTTTGATGGAGGAAACCATGTGATCAGCGGAATGTATGTCGATGAAAGCGCCGATAAAAACAGCGCCGGACTTTTCGGATGCATACAAACAGGCACAAATGTCGGCGTGAAGAATCTTGTCATTTCCAATGCAACAATCTATACATGTGATTCGGGCCTCATGGAATGTTATGCGGGAATTCTTGTCGGATTCGTTTCAGGAAACAGAGATCATCCCATCAGCTTTGAGAACATCACAGTGTCCGGATCTATTACAACGGACAGCTATACCGGATACAACAACGTCGGAGGCATGATCGGATACGCAGCTTGGGCAAATGTTACAAACTGCCATGCTGAAAACATAACTATAACCGGCTCAAGCAACACCGGCGGTTTTGTCGGAAATGATGGCGGTTCCACCTACACGGGATGCTCGGCATCCGGAACCTTGAACGGCAGCTGGTCACAGGGCGGATTTGTCGGATACACTACCGGATTCTACGCAGAGCCATCCGTGTTCACTAACTGCTTCGCGAATGTAGACGTTAACGGATATGACTGGAGACTTGGCGGTTTTGCGGGATTTACAGAATCAGGTGTATTTATAAACTGTTTTTGCATAGGTGACGTAACAAGCACTGTAACCGGATTTAATCCTAAAGTGGGCGGATTCTTCGGTGAAGTCGGCAACGACGTAGATCAAACTAACAACGCGACAGCAACTAACTGCCATTCGGCGGGCGTTGTAACATCTATATCCTCTGAATATGCGGCCGGCGGTTTTGCCGGAACATGCGTTTCAGGTTCATTTAGCGACTGCTCATATGATATCGAAAAGAACAGCGGCTTGAGCGCTGCAGGCGACGGAAACACCGATCAGAGCGGAATCACCGGAGAAAGCACTGAAACGGTATTAGCAACTATTTGTGAGGACTACTACGGCGGACACCTGTACGGCACAGAGTGGGTCGTAGATGTTGCGCCCACATGCTCAACCTTAGGAAACCAGTGCCACGTCTGCGTGAGATGCGGAGCAAAGACCGATAACACTCCCATCCCGACTATACCTCACACTCCGGCTGTAAAGAACGTAATCCCCGCAACATGCGAGCTTGACGGAAATGCGGGCGACCTGTACTGCTCTGTATGTGGACAGCTCCTTTCTACAAACAACATCATACCCAAGCTCGGACACAGCTTCCTCGACGGCAAGTGCATAGTATGCGGAGCTGTTGATCCCGACTACGTACCCGACGTAGACATCCCCGAGACCCCTGACGAGGGAGAAGAAATAGTCATCGAAGACCCTGTAGAGGGCGGAATAAGCCTTACCACTTCCGATTCGGTTAGCAGTACTTCAAGCGACAAGGCAGTTATAACCTTGATCGCAATTGCTCTTATCTCTGCTGCGGCCGTTGTAGTTGGAAAGGTCAGAGCGTAAACGCGCAAAAGCATAAAAACTAAACAAACAAAATCAGTCCCATGCACACCCAAGGTATGCATGGGTAAACAAACAAATTCAGTCCCATGCACACCCAAGGTATGCATGGGACTGATTTATGCCGTAATTTAAAGCCTGCTCACAAAATCCTCATAGCCGAAGCGTTTCCACAGGCTGCACTTGTCTCCCCGCTTTATATAAATATCGGGCAGAGGCATGCCGTTAAAGGTGTTGTTCTTAACCATAGAGTATATAGCCATATCCAAAAAGACGAGCCTATCCCCTTCTTTCAGCTCACGGTCGAAAGAATATGTTCCTATGACGTCTCCCGCAAGGCAGGTAGGTCCTCCGAAGGTATAGGTATATGCCTTTTCGTTCGGCTCGCCGCTGTCCATGAGCGGCGGGCGGTACGGCATTTCTATGACATCAGGCATATGGCATGCGGCGGACGTGTCGAGGATGACGGTGTGAGCCGCTTTATTCTGCACTTCAAGCACCGTTGTAACAAGATATCCCGCGTTCAGCGCAACAGCCTCTCCGGGTTCGAGATAAACCTCCACGCCGTATGCGTTTTTCATGCGCAGTATGCACCGCTCAAGCCGCGGTATATCATAATCGCTGCGGGTTATATGGTGCCCGCCGCCGAAGTTTATCCACTTCATTTTTTGCAGGTACTTGCCGAACTTTTCTTCCACCGCCTCAAGCGTCAGCTCAAGCGCATCGGAGTTTTGCTCGCACAATGTGTGAAAATGCAGACCGTCTATCAGCGAAAGGAGGTCGGGATTTTTTGCTATCCCCTCCTCAAGCTCTTTTGCGGTGGTTCCGAGCCTGCTGCCGGGCGCGCATGGGTCGTAGATGGCGTGACCCTCCTGGGTGGATTTTTCGGGGTTTATCCTAAGCCCCACCTGCAAACCGGCGGATTTTGCACGCTTGGCATAAAGCTCAAGCTGTCTGACCGAGTTAAACACGATGTGATCGCAAATTTGCAGGATTTCGTCCATGTCATCATCCTTGAACGCCGGCGAAAAGATGTGGTTTTCCCTGTTCGGCATCTTGGTATGGCACAGCCTTGCCTCGTATATTCCGCTTGCGGCACAGCCGCAGAGGTATTTTGATATCAAGGGATAGAGGGCGTATGCGCTGAATGCCTTTTGTGCTAAGAGTATTTTGCAACCGGTTCTATCCATGACGCCCCTTAATATTTTGAGGTTTTTCTCGATGAGATCCTCATCTATGACGTAGCAGGGCGTTTTTACCTCGTCGATGAACATATCTTAATCCACCAACGTCGGGTTTTCGTCTACAACCCAAGGAAGTCCCCACTTGTTGAGCGCATCCATGAACGGATCGGGATCAAGCTCTTCAAGGTTATACACTCCCGGCTTTCTCCACTTTCCGTTCATGACAAGCATAGCGCCTATCATTGCCGGCACGCCGGTTGTATAGGATATTGCCTGAGAGCCGACCTCTTTATAGCACTCCTGATGATCGCAGACGTTGTAGATATATATGGACTTTTCCTTGCCGTCCTTTACTCCCGTGAATATGCAGCCTATATTGGTCTTGCCGACGGTGCGGGGTCCGAGCGATGCGGGATCGGGCAAAAGCGCCTTCAAAAACTGTATGGGCACTATCTCCCTGCCTTCATACATAACCGGCTCGGTGCTGAGCATTCCGACGTCCTCAAGGCATTTCATGTGAGTCAGGTAGCTTTGTCCGAAGGTCATGAAGAAGCGTATTCTCTTTACGCCGGGGATGTTCTTTGCCAAAGACTCTATCTCCTCATGGTGCAAAAGGTACATATCCTTCATGCCTACGCCGTCAAAATCATACTCGCGCTTGATTTCCATGGGCTTTGTCTCAACCCAGTGTCCGTCCTCCCAATAGGAGCCGTTTGCGGAAACCTCGCGAAGGTTTATCTCGGGGTTGAAGTTTGTTGCAAAGGGGTATCCATGGTCGCCGCCGTTGCAGTCGAGAATATCTATATAGTGAATTTCGTCAAAATAGTGCTTTAAGGCATATGCTGTGAATACGCTTGTCACGCCCGGGTCAAATCCGCTTCCTAAGAGTGCGGTTAAGCCGGCGTTTTTAAACCTGTCCTGATACGCCCACTGCCACGAGTAATCAAAGTATGCGGTAAAGCCTTCATCCTTGCATCTTTGCTCATATACTTTTCTCCACTCGGGGTCGTTTGTGTTCTCCGCCTCATAGTTTGCGGTGTCCACATAGTTTACGCCCGCGGCTAAGCATGCATCCATTATCGTGAGGTCCTGATACGGCAGTGCAAGGTTTAAGACGACTTCCGGCTTATAGCTGTTTATGAGCGCTGTAAGCTCCTCTGTGTTGTCCGCATCGACCTTTGCCGTGGTTATCTTTGCTTTTGAGGTCTTTTCAAGCTTTTGCTTGAGCGCATCACACTTTGAGAGGGTGCGGCTCGCTATCATTATCTCGTCGAAAACCTCGTAGTTTGCGGCACATTTTTGAATTGCGACTCCCGCGACTCCGCCGCAGCCTATTACCAATAATCTTCCCATAATGACTCACTTTCTCCCTTTCGATTTTATTTTTGCAACGCAAGTATCAGCTCTCTTACAACCTTGCACGCAAGAGCGGTAGACGCTCCGCTTTGGTCGTAATGAGGGCTTAGCTCGTTTACGTCGCAGCCTACTATGTATGACGGCGAGCACACTGTCACTATTGCCTGCAGCAGATCCTTAAAGCTCACGCCGCCCGCTTCCGGTGTTCCCGTTCCGGGGAAAAACGCCGGATCGAGCACGTCAAGGTCTATTGTGAGGTAGATGGGACTGCCCTTGAGCGTTTCAACCGTCTTTGAAAGCCCGTCGAAGTCAAACTTGTGCATTTCGGTGTGACCGCTTTGCGACCACTCAAATTCGCTCCTGTCTCCGGAGCGTATGCCGAACTGGAATATGCGTCCGTCGCCGACAAGGTCATGGCAGCGGCGTATGACGCATGCATGGGAAAGCTCCACGCCGAGGTACTCCTGACGCAGATCCGCATGCGCATCAAAGTGAATTATCTTTACATCGGGGTGCTTTTTATACACCTCTCTGAAGACGCCCAGCGTGACAAGGTGCTCTCCGCCTATCATGAGCGGGAGCTTGTCGTCAAGGAGTATCTGCGCCGTTCTTGCGGAAATCTGCTCTAAAGCAAGCTCGCTTGAACCCATGCTCAGCTCTATGTCTCCGCTGTCAAACACCCTGCAATCGGCAAGGTCTTTATTTTGATAGGGGCTGTAGGTTTCGAGTCCGTATGACTCGCCTCTTATCGCACGGCTTGCAAATCTCGCACCGGGACGGTATGACGTCGTGGAGTCAAACGGCGCTCCGAAGAGCACTATATCCGCATCGCCATATTCGCAGTCGCACGCTATAAATGTTTCTACGTTTCTTTCAAGCATATATTATTTCCTTCCGCTAATCAAATCAATCGGGGATGTTTTCAACGTCTTGGAGCATTCTCTCCACATACGCCGGCAGTGCAAAGCAGCCTCTGTGCAAATTAAGGGTGTAATAGCGAGTCTCTATGTTGAGCGCCTTCCACTTCTTTGCGTGAAGATCCTTTACGGGGTGGTATCCCTTAGATGCAAATCCAAACAGCCAATATCCCGAAGGATACGACGGTATGTGCGCCTGATAAACACGGCTCACCGGAAAGTTTTCAAGTATTCTCTTGTGCGCCTTCTGGGTTTCAAGTCTGTCCTCGTCATAAAAAGGGCTTTGGTGCTGGTTGACCATTATGCCGTCCTCTTTGAGCGCACGATAGCAGCTTCCGTAAAACTCTCTTGACAAAAGGCTCTCTCCCGGGCCGTAAAATCCCGCCGAGTCAACTATTATCACGTCGTACTCATTCTCGATGTGGCGTATGAACCTGAGCGAATTATCGGAATGTATCACTACCTTAGGATCGGCAAGTCCGCTTGCGCAGAACGGCAGGTACTTCATGCACGCCTCGACTACGCCCTCGTTCACCTCAACCATGTCTATTCTCTCGACGTCGGGGTACTTCAAAAGCTCTCTTATAACTCCTCCGTCGCCCGCGCCGAACACAAGTATCTTTCTCGGGTCGGGATGCACGGCCATGGGCACGTGGGTCATCATTTCATGGTATATAAATTCGTCCCTTTCGGTTGTGATGATATAGCCGTCAACCGTCAAAAACCTTCCGAACTCCGGCGATTCAAATATATCAAGGCGAATATACTCGTTTTCCTCGCTGTAAAGCTGCCTGTCCACCTGCACGGAAAGCTTTACCCTGGGAGTATGCATCTCAGAAAACCAAAATTCCATTTACTCTTGCCTCCCTAAATCCGCTCTTTTATTACGTTGAGTCTGTCTACCTTCTCGTCCTCCGGACCTGTAATGGAGCAGCCCTTTTCCTTGGCGTAAAGAATATAATCTATTATCTCTCGGGTTATTCTCTCGCCCGGGGCAAGTATCGGTATTCCGGGGGGATAGCACATGACGAACTCCGTGCATATTCTTCCCTCCGTCTGCTCTATGGGTATCATCTCTTCCTTCTCGGAGTAGAACGCCTCCTGAGGCGTCATGACCACCTGAGGCGAGATGTACTCTCTGTCCAAAAGTCCGGTCTTGTCCTTCATGTACCTGCTCTTTATGTCGTGCAGGGCGCTGACAAGCCGCTCGGTTTCTCTCATCCTGTCCCCTATGGAGATATAGGCAAGTATATTTCCTATGTCGCCAAGCTCCACCTGTATGTTGTATTCGTCGCGCAGCAAATCATAAACCTCTATGCCCGCAAGTCCTATATCAAGCGTATACACCGTCAGCTTTGTGGTGTCAAAGTCGTATATGCTGTCGCCGTTTATCAGCTCTTCGCCGTAAGCGTAGTATCCGCCTATTTTGTTTATCTCAGTTCTTGCATACTGAGCTATGCGCTCAACCTCCGCAAACGCCTCCTTGCCTCTTATGGCGAGGTTTCTGCGGGATATATCAAGGCTTGCAAGCAAAAGATAGGATGCGCTTGTAGTCTGCGTGAGGTTTATCACCTGGCGGACGTATCCCGGGCTTACGTTCGGGCCGACAAGCAAAAACGAGCTTTGCGTCAGGCTTCCGCCAGACTTGTGCATGCTCACGCTTGCCATATCCGCACCGGCAGCCATAGCGCTTATGGGCATGTCCTCGCCGAAATAAAAATGCGTTCCGTGAGCCTCGTCAACGAGCACCATCATGTGATGCGCATGCGCAAGCTCCACTATCTTTTTAAGGTTTGAGCATATTCCGTAGTAGGTGGGGTTGTTGACAAGTATCGCAACCGCATCGGGGTTTTCCTCTATGGCCTTTTCTACCTGAGATATCTCCATTCCGAGCGCTATTCCAAGCTTCTTGTCCACATCGGGGTTTACATATATCGGGGTGGCTCCGTTTATAACAAGCGCATTTATAACGCTTCGGTGCACGTTTCTCGGGAGTATTATCTTCTCGCCTTTTTTGCTCGCCGTTAAAACCATCGACTGCACCGCAGACGTAGTTCCTCCGACCATCAAAAACGCATGCGCTGCGCCGAACGCCTCGGCGGCAAGCTCCTCCGCTTCCTTTATGACAGAAACCGGATGACAAAGGTTGTCGAGCGGCTTCATTGAGTTTACATCAAGCTCCACGCACTGCTTGCCCAAAAGCCTCACAAGCTCCGGATTTCCCCTTCCCCTTTTATGTCCGGGAACGTCAAACGGGACTACTCTATTCCTTCTGAACTCCTCAAGCGCTTCGTATATCGGCGCTCTTTCCTGATTCCCCATCTTCTAACCTCCGAATAAAAAAATAAAAAAAGACGAAAGCAAGTTTTCTAACCTGTTTTCGTCGCTGTATCCACCATAAAGCAAGGCACACGCATGCACTGCCGCATTATTTCAGCCGCAAGGCGTTACGCTAAAGTCTGCACGCAGCCGCACACAAAGTCTGTGCTAAAGCATACACTGCATGCCATAATGCAGATTGGTTTGCGTCACATGGATATCCAGAGTCTATATAGCAAATATTCCGCTTTTACTACTCTCATTGACCGTTTTACAAGTTAGGGCGTCTTGCGACGCCGGTTTATAGTTACCAACTTAAAAAACCGGGCTTAAGCCCAACGATGAAACGCCTTTCACATTTCATCATTTATCAACGCGCAACACCGTTTTAAAAGGTCTTGCGCTCGGCAGTTGACCGCTTTCGGGTGCCGCCATAAACGGCTCACGGTCGGATAAAATACTTACCTGGAAGACTTCAAAAGACACCTAATAACGTTTCCCATTAAGATTTAAGTTATCACATAAGACCCGCTTTGTCAACCGCTTTTCATTAAGAATGAGTAAATATTTTGTCAAGCCTGCGCGGTGCGGCTCTGATTATGGATATTTGCAAGGTTTTTTGGCGAGCATCAAAAAAGCGCGGGCAGCTAAAAAGCCGTCCGCGCTGTTTTTTATCTTGCCTAAATGCACGCAAATGTATTTACACCTTGTGTTCGGTTATATCTCCGAAATGTCTGCCTGCGAAAGGGTTTCGACGCCGTTTGAGTGGAGCACCTGCTCCGCAGCTTCGTTGTCGTTTACCCGAAGGACAACATATGCGCCGAGGTTTGTAGATGCGGTGAACGCATACATGTACTCGATGTTTATATTTGCATCGCCGAGGATTTTAAGTATGTGATAAAGCGAACCCGCCTTATCGCTCATCTCAACGGCTATGACCTCAGTCACGGACACGAGCGTATCCTCGGACAAAACATCCCTTGCCTTTTGTACGTCGGCAAGTATCAGCCTTAAAATTCCGAAGTCCTTTGTATCAGCTATGCTCATCGCGCGGATGTTTATATCCTCGTCCGCAATTCTCTTTATCATTTCAAGAAGCCTTCCCGGCTTGTTTTCTACAAACGCTGACAACTGCTTGATTGCCATAAAAATCCTCCTTAGTCGTGAAGTTTTCTGTTGTCTATTACTCTTACCGCCTTGCCCTCACTTCTTGTCACGGTTTTGGGCGCAACAAGGTGAATCTTGGGCTTGATGCCGAGCATCGCCCTCATCGCATCCTCAAGCGACTTTTCCATCTCCTGAGTTTCGCTCATCTTGTCGGAGAACTGCTCCGGCAAAAGCTCTACGTTTATATCAAGGGTATCGGTGTTGTTCTTTCTGTCAACTATTATCTGATAGTTAGGAGAGTAGCCCTGATTGAGCAGCACTGTTTCTATCTGGCTCGGGAACACGTTTACACCTCTGATTATGAGCATGTCATCGCTTCTTCCCAACGGCTTGCTCATCTTTACATGAGTTCTTCCGCAGGAGCACTTTTTACGGGTGAGTATGCATATATCCCTTGTGCGGTATCTTAAAAGCGGGAACGCCTCCTTGTCAAGCGATGTGAACACCAGCTCGCCCTTTGAGCCTTCGGGGAGAACCTCGCCGGTATCGGGGTCTATTATCTCAGCGTAGAAGTGGTCCTCGTTAATATGCATGCCGGTCTGCTCCTCGCATTCAAACGCCACGCCGGGACCGCTTGTTTCGGTGAGTCCGTAAATGTCATAAGCCTTTATGCCGAGGCTCTTTTCTATGCTGCGTCTCATCTCTTCCGTCCACGGCTCCGCGCCGAATATTCCCGCCTTGAGCTTGTTGTCCTCCGGCTTATATCCGCGATCCGCCAAAGCCTCGCCGAGGTATGCGGCATAAGAAGGCGTGCAGCAAAGAATTGTAGAGCCTAAGTCCATCATAAACTGTATCTGCCTTTCGGTGTTTCCGGACGACATGGGCAGCGTCAGGCATCCCACCTTATGAGATCCGCCGTTGAGTCCGGGGCCTCCGGTGAAGAGTCCGTAGCCGTAGCACACGTGGCATACGTCCTCGTTTGTTCCTCCGGCGGCGACTATAGCCCTTGCGCAGCAGTCCTCCCAAAGGTCTATATCGTGCTGCGTGTAAAACGCCACAACTCTTTTTCCCGTTGTTCCGGATGTGGACTGTATTCTGACGCAGTTTTTAAGGTCTGTTCCCAAAAGTCCGTAAGGATAGGTCTTTCTTAAGTCCTCCTTAGAGATAAACGGGAGCTTTTTTATATCGTCAACGCTCTTTATGTCCTCCGGCTTGACGCCCTTTTTGTCCATGAGATCCCTGTAGTATGCGACGTTTTCGTAAACGTGCTTGACCTGGCGAACTATCTTTTCGTTCTGGATCCTGAGAATTTCCTCCCGCGATGCAGTCTCTATCTCAGGCTGGTAGTATCTTGACATTTTCTTTGACTCTCCTTACCTTCTTTTGATTTAAATTTATATTGCCGTGGAGCTACTGAGCCGCACCCAGCTCAAACGCCTTTTTGTTCATCTCGACAAACTGCGGCTTTACGCACTTTTCTATGGCTGAAAGCCACTTTTGCTCGGGTATGTCAAAGTACTTTGACAGTCTGCCCATCAAAACTATGTTTACCGATTTTGCACTTCCCGCTTGCTCCGCAAGGCTGAGCGCGTCTATATCATCGACATGCACTCCCTTTGCTTTAAGCTCCTCGAGGACGTTTTCGGGATACTCCGCCGCACCTGTGATTACGGGCATCGGGTCTATTTGCTGAGTATTCACTATTATCTTTCCGCCCTCTTTAAGGCAGGGCGCATGCCGAGCCGCCTCAAGCTTTTCAAACGACACGATATAGTCCGCCTCGCCCTTTGTTATCACGGGGGAGTAAACCTTGTCGCCGAACCTGACATATGTCACAACCGAGCCGCCCCTTTGGCTCATGCCGTGCACCTCGCTGACCTTTACATCGTATCCCTCGTCGGTCAGAAGTACGCCCAAAAGCTTGCTCGCAAGTATACTTCCCTGACCTCCTACGCCAACTATCATAACATTAACGGTATTCATAATACTTTTGCACACTTACCCTTTCTGTATTGCGCCGACCTTGCAAAGCTGCTCGCACACGCCGCAGCCCACGCACTGCGTAAAGTCTATGTGCGCCTTGCCCTGCTTCATGCTTATTGCGGGGCAGCCGAGCTTCATGCACATCTTGCAGCTCACGCACTTATCGGCGTCTACCTTCACGGGCGGCTTCGGCTTTACGTATTTGAGCAAAACGCAGGGACGGCGTGAAATTATAACCGACGCCTCATCGGCTGCAAGCTCTTCTTTAAGAACCTCGTCGCACTCCTTCAGATTATACGGGTCTACCACTCTCACGCGACGGATGCCTATTGCATGGCATAGATCCTCAAGGTTTACCGCAGCGGCGGGGTCGCCTTTGATATTATAGCCGGTGGTGGGGTTTTGCTGATGTCCGGTCATGCCGGTTATGGAGTTATCTAAGATGATGACGGTGGAATTTGAGTTGTTATAGGCTATGTTCACAAGTCCGGTCATGCCTGAGTGCATGAAAGTCGAGTCGCCTATTACGCAAGCCGTCTTGTGCTCCGACTCGCTTCCGCCGGCTTTGTTAAAGCCGTGTATGCCCGAAACGGACGCGCCCATGCACAGTGTGGAATCGAGTGCAAAAAGCGGAGCCGTGCTTCCTAGCGTATAGCAGCCTATATCTCCTAAAACGGTGACCTTGTTCTTTACAAGCGTGTAGAACATGCCTCTGTGCGGGCAGCCCGCGCACATCACGGGAGGACGCACGGGTATTTCGGAATCGGCGCACACGCTCTTAGGCTCTTCCATGCCGAACGCGCGGCGTATGGTAGCCTGGTTGTATTCGCCGACGGGTGAAAACATCTGCTTGCCTATGCAGTCAACTCCGAGCGCCTTTACATGCTGTTCTATTATGCCGTCAAGTTCCTCTATGACGTAAAGCTGCTTTACGCCTGCGGCAAAGTCACGTATGAGCTTTTCGGGCAGAGGGTTTATCATGCCGAGCTTGAGTACGGACACGCTGTCGCCGAACACTTCTTTTACGTATTCATAGCATGTTCCCGCGCAGATAATGCCCATTTCGCTGTCGGTCTTTTCGACTCTGTTAAACCTGCTTGTCTCTGCGACCTCCTGCAAGCGCTTTGTCCTCTCCTCGACAAACGGATGCCTTTTTGCTGCGTTTGCGGGAGCCATTATGTACTTGGCGGGGTTCTTCACATATTCGCCGAGCGGCTTTTCCTGCCTCGGCTCAAGCTCAACGGCATACTGCGAATGCGCTATTCTTGTGCACATTCTCACTATCACCGGAGTGTCAAATTCCTCTGACAATTCAAACGCCTGCTTGACGTACTCCTTTGCCTCTGCGGAGTCGGAAGGCTCTATCATCGGCACTTTTGCGGCTATGGCGTAATGCCTTGAGTCCTGCTCGTTCTGTGACGAGTGCATAGCGGGGTCGTCTGCGACAAAGAGCACAAGTCCGCCGTTGACGCCGGTATAAGAGAGCGTAAAGAGCGGGTCGGCTGCGACGTTTAATCCCACATGCTTCATGGCGCATGCGCTTCTCACGCCTCTTAAAGATGCGCCGAATGCAACTTCTGCGGCAACCTTTTCGTTAGGCGCCCATTCGCAGTAGATTTCATCATACTTTGCCGCATACTCTGTAATCTCCGTTGAGGGGGTTCCGGGATAGCTTGATACCACCTTCACTCCCGCCTCATAAAGACCTCTGGCAACCGCCTCGTTGCCAAGCATTAGTTTCTTCAATGTATTCATCCTTTCTGTTTTATAGGGATTTAAAAAGCACAGTTACATGTTATTTTCCCAAGCTGTCCGTTATCTCGACTGTCTTTGTCTTTTCGTAACAGCTAAACATTTTTTCAACGCCCTCAGGTCTTGAGCCGGGGGTTATAAGGCTCACGACCGGCACGATTATCAGTCCGCCGAGCATTGCAAACACGCCGGAGTAAAGAGAGTTTGTGAACACAAACGACAGCACCGGTATATTTGAAACATCCAAAGCGCCGAGCGACACAAAAAGCTGCACCGTCTCAAGTCCGACGCCGAACACAAACGACGCTATGACCGCCGCCTTTGAAGTTTTCTTGAAGTACAGTCCGTACAAAAACGGCGCTAAGAATGCGCCCGCAAGCGCTCCCCACGACACGCCCATCATCTGAGCGATGAACAGGTTCTGACTTCTCGCCTGATATATTGCTATCACCGCCGAAACGGCTATGAACACCACTATAAAAGCACGTATAATGAGCATCTTTTTCTTCTCGCCAAGCTCTTTTTTAGACACCGGCTCTATAAAGTCCAGCGTTACGGTTGAGGCGCTTGTCAAAACCAAAGATGACAGCGTTGACATAGACGCGGAAAGCACCAAAACTATCACCACGCCTATTAAAACAGGCGTTAAGCTCGAGAGCATCTGAGGGATGATCGCATCGTATCCCTCCGCCGCCACATCCACGTCATACAGCCTGCCGAATCCGCCGAGGAAGTAGCATCCTCCGGCGACGACTATTGCAAAGAGTGTGGAGATGACCGTTCCGGTCTTTATTGACTCCTCGTTTTTTATTGCGTAAAACTTTGCAACCATCTGAGGAAGTCCCCACGTTCCGAGCGAGGTGAGTATGACTACGATGAGCAAAAACACCGGCTGCGGGCCTAAAAACGAGGCATACTCCCAGCCGCCGTTTGCGCCGGTGGCAAGCTCTTCCGTCGCCGCGGCAAGTCCGCCGTTGTCCCTAAGCACCGCCAATATGACCGCAACTATTCCCACGAGCATGATTACGCCCTGAATAAAGTCGTTTATGGCGGTTGCCATGTATCCGCCGACGATTACGTATATTCCGGTCAGAACGGCCATCACTATAACGCACACCGAGTAGTCTATGCCGTCAAACGCCATGGAAAACAGTCTTGAAAGTCCGTTATACAGCGATGCCGTATATGGTATCAAAAATACAAACGTGATTACAGACGCCGCAATCTTTAAGCCCTTTGACTCAAACCTTGCGCCGAAGAAATCCGGCATTGTCTTGCTTGAAAGGTGCTGAGTCATTATTCTTGTTCTTCTTCCCAATACGCTCCACGCCAAAAGCGAGCCTATAAAAGCGTTTCCTAAGCCTATCCACGTGGAGGCGAGTCCGAAATTCCATCCGAACTGTCCGGCGTATCCGACAAATATGACGGCGGAAAAGTAGGAAGTGCCGAACGCAAACGCGCTGAGCCACGGCCCTACCGAACGCGAGCCTAAAACAAAGCCGTTTATGTCCGTTGCATGCTTTCTTGAGCGTATGCCTATGTAAATCATGAGTGCAAAGAAGCACACGATAAGGCAAAGAGTGATTATCATCGTCTCAGTCATGTGATTTCCCCTTGTACTTTATTTTATCCTATATTCTGTTCCAGCACAAGATGCTCTGCGCCGTAAATTCTGCGCAAAAGCGGTTTTTCTATCTTGCCTGTCGGGTTTCTGGGCACGTCGGCGAAAATTATGCGTCTTGGGCGCTTATATCTGGGCAAGCCCTTGCAGAACTCGTTTATTTCGTCCTCCGTACACTCAAATCCGTCCTTGATCTGTATTATTGCGGCGGCTATTTCTCCGAGTCTTTCATCCGGCAAGCCTATTACCGCGACATCGCTGACCTTTGAAAAGCCGCGTATGTAGTCCTCTATCTGCACGGGGTAGAGGTTTTCGCCTCCGGTTATTATGACGTCCTTTTTCCTGTCAACCAAGAATATGAAGCCGTCCTCGTCCTTTGTCGCCATGTCTCCGGTGTAGAGCCAGTCGTCTTTTAAGGTAGCAGCCGTCGCCTCGGGGTCGTTATAGTAGCAGACCATTACGCCCGCTCCCTTTAAGCAAAGCTCTCCTACCTGTCCCGGACCGACATCGCAGCCGTTTTCGTCTACTATCTTTACCTGCCATCCGTAGCCGGGAACGCCTATTGCGCCGACCTTGCTTATGTTCTCTACGCCCAGGTGAACGGCGCCGGGGCCTGTGGACTCCGAAAGTCCGTAGTTTGTGTCGTATTGATGATTCGGGAAGTACTCAAGCCAATGCTTTATCAGGCTTTGCGGCACGGGCTGCGCGCCTATATGCATAAGTCTCCAGTTTGACAGGTCGTAGTCGGACAGCTTAAGTCTGCCGCTGTCCAAAGCGTTTAATATGTCCTGCGCCCACGGCACCAAAAGCCACACTATCGTGCACTTTTCCTTTGACGCCGCCTCGAGTATAAACTCCGGCTTTGTGCCCTTCAGCAAAATCGCCTTTGAGCCGCTTATCAAAGAGCCGAACCAATGCATTTTCGCTCCGGTATGGTACAGCGGAGGTATGCACAAAAAGACGTCGTCTTTAGTCTGTGAATGATGCTTTTGCTCGACAACGGCGGCGTTCATCAGCGCGCGGTGGCGGTGCAAAATGGCTTTCGGGAAGCCTGTTGTTCCGGATGAAAAGTATATCGCCGCATAATCGTCCTCGCAAAGCGGTATGCCCGGGTTGGAGCTTGAGCAGTCTGCGGCAAGATGAGCATAGCTCTCCGCAAAGGACGGGCATCCGTCGCCGACGTATATAAGCAGGCGGTTTTTGCTTATGGTGTCGGCGATCTCCTCGACACGTCCTATAAACTCTGCGCCGAACATCAAAACGTCCGCCTGAGCCAGATCAAGGCAGTATTTTATTTCATCCGATGAGTATCTGAAATTGAGCGGCACAGCCATCGCGCCGGTCTTGAGTATGCCGAAGTATATCGGCAGCCACTCAAGGCAGTTCATCAGCAGAACGGCAACCTTATCGCCCTTTCCTATTCCCCTCGACAAAAGCACGTTTGCAAAGCGGTTGGCTTTTTCGTTGAATACCGACCAGCTTATTTCACGGCGGTAGCTTGTGCGCACGGTGGGCTGTACAAGCTCGTATTCACGCCACGTGAGTCTGCGGTCCTCCGGCAGCTCGGGGTTTATTTCCACAAGCGCAATGTCGTTTCCGAACTCTGCGCTGTTTCTTTCAAGCAAATCAACTATTGTCATCGTATCACCTTTAAATTTATATTTTTTATGCTATAATTAGCTTAGTTTCATCTCAAGAAGGAGCATAATTATGATAATTGATTTTCACACTCACACGTTTCCCGACAGCGTAGCGCCCAGGGCGATAGCCTCGCTTTCGCAAAGGGGAAACATAAAGCCGTATTCCGACGGCACTCTTAACGGTCTTAAAGAGTCCATGAAGCGCTCCGGCGTCGATTACTCGGTAATACTCCCTGTTGCAACAAGCGTGCACCAGGTGCAGTCCATCAATCACCTCGGCGCTCAGCTGAGCGGCAAGGACGGCATAATATACGCCGCGGCAATCCATCCCGACTGCGGCAACCTCGACGCGCTGTTAGACGACATAAAATCCGCGGGATTCTTCGGCATAAAGCTCCACCCCGACTATCAGGGCGTGTACTTTGACGACCCGAGATACATAAACATAATGGAGAAAGCGGCTCAAAGAGACCTTATCACCATCACACATGCGGGAATAGACGTCGCGTATCGAGACGACGTCCACTGCACGCCCGATATGGTCTTGCATGTTTTGAACGAGCTGCGTGGAATTATCGAGTACAAGCTCGTTTTAGCGCACCTCGGCGGATTTGAGCTTGAGGACGAGGTTATGGACAAGCTCGTCGGAAAGCCCGTATACATGGACACAGCCGCGGTTTTGAGCATAAATCCCGAGAAAAACAGGGAAATAATTCGCCGCCACGGCGCAGACTTCATAATGTTTGCAACCGATTCCCCATGGGCGCCGCAGGACGAGTTCATAAAGCTGATAACCTCGCCTGAATACGGGCTAAGCGATGAGGAGCTTGAGAAAATCATGTACAAAAACGCACTGAAACTTCTCTGCAGCGTTTGTGACATCGGTTGCGCTCAATAAAGCTTTAAATTGCTAAATTGGATTATAACACAGTGCCGCTCATAAATCAAGGACAAAAGCACAAATTACGAGTTTTTTATGGCTGTTTTTAATTGCGCATGTCTTTTGGGCGTCTTATATCCTTTTTCAGCTTCCCCGCTTACATATAAATACCAACGAAGAACCGGCATGCCGCCGGCTTTTTTATATATCGGAGCTTTTATGGGTCATGCGGCGCTGAAAATTTAACATCACGCAAACATTTTGCAAGCAATTTAAAAACATAACCGCCGTAAAGTATAGGCATCAGGTGAGAAATCACATTAAACGGAGGCTGCTTATGCAAAAGAAAAATTTCATAACGCTTGTTTTGAGCGTAATCGGAGGACTTTTGTTCGGAATAGGCATGTGCATGTGTCTCATAGCCGAGTGGAACGCATTTAACGCGGGAGTTGTCATAGCTGCCGTGGGCGTCATAGTGCTTGTGCTCATGCTCATACTCAGACTGCGTGCAGAGGGAAAAACACTTAAAATCAATATAAAAACCGTGGGAACGGTGATTTACGGCGCGTTCTCGGCGCTTGTGCTCGGCGTGGGAATGTGCATGGTTATGATCTGGAACATGCTGATTTTGGGCATAGTTTTGGGCATCGTCGGCATAGCGCTTTTGCTTTGCCTCATTCCGATGATAAAGGGTGTAAAATGATGAATAAGTTTGCGATTGCCGCGATAGTTGCTGCGGCGTGTGCGGTATTGGCAATAATAATTTCTGCAATAAGGACAAGGAGGGCTTTATATGACTGCATCGAAGATTGTGAAGATGAATGAAAAGATAGCCGAAAAGGTCACGCAGGGCTATAAAAAGATTGAAGAGGGCGTGACAGAGGGCTATAAAAAGATTGAAAACGGCGTCACGCAAGGCTACAAAAAGATCGAAGAGGGAGTGACGGGCGGCTTTGAAAAAATCAGCGACAAGTTTGTGGAAGAGTTTTTGGCAAAGGACGGCGAGACGGTCGAGCAAGCCAGGCAAAGGCTCGGCAAAAGCTGAGAAAACACAGAATGCGCGTATTTGCATCGATTTGCGTTAAAAAAGTGTGGAAACGTCGAGTGCGGCGGGTTATAATGGGTGTAGAGCTTTAGCAAGCAAACGCCGCCATCACATAAACAAAACTTTAACACATGGGTGGTATAATGATAAAAAACGCGGAGGTGCAAAAGCACATGTTCAAAATACTGGTTGTAGAGGACGACAAGGAGCTAAACCGCACCGTTTGCGCGTACCTCAACCAAAACGGATACAACGCCGTAGGATGCCGCAGCGCCGACGAGGCATACGACGAGTTCTACGGCGGAGAGATATTCGACATGATTATTTCCGACATAATGATGCCGGGAACGGACGGCTACGAATTTGCAAAGACCATACGCACTCAAAATCCCGACATACCGATACTGTTCATGACGGCTAAGGACGATTTTTCTTCAAAGCAGCGAGGCTTTCTCGCGGGCGTTGACGACTACATGGTCAAGCCGGTCGATTTAGGCGAGCTGCTCCTTCGCATAGGCGCGCTTTTAAGGCGTGCAAAGATAGCCACAAGCCACCACTTAGAAGTCGGAAGTCTTGTTTTGGATGCGGACGAGCACACAGCATATCTTGACGGCAAAGAAATTTCGCTCACGGTGCGGGAATTTAACCTCATATACAAGCTTTTGTCCTACCCCAAAAAGACCTTCACCCGCTCGCAGCTCATGGAGGAATTTTGGGACGGAGACAGCTCGTCGGGACTTCGCACCGTCGATGTATACATGACAAAGTTAAGAAGCAAATTTGCCGAGTGCCGCGACTTTGAAATAGTCACCGTCCACGGCTTAGGATACAAGGCGGTGCTGAAGTGAGGCGGCAAGGTGAAAAATTAAAGCGCGTGCTGCTCGCCGTAAGGGGATGTTTTATATTCTTTGCGCTGCTCTGCTTTGTGATAACCTGCTGCATGGTGCTGTTTCTCGAGACACTCTCAAGCGTAAACGGCATAGAGCTGTCCGGCGATCAGATAAGTCAGGCGGCAACCGTCACATTCATAAACGTAATACTTCTAAGCCTTATTTTCACCGTAATAGACGCTTTAAGGCGCAGATTTCTTGTTGACAGGCAGATAAAAAAGATTGTAGACGCGACAAAAAAGGTCATGGCGGGAGATTTTTCTGTCAGGATTGCGCAGATACGCGGCGGAAGCTCTGCGCAAGGTCTGAACGAGGTTATAGTCGGCATAAACGAGATGACGCAGGAGCTTTCAAAGATGGAATCACTGCGTTCGGACTTCATATCAAACGTCTCCCACGAGCTTAAAACTCCCCTTGCGGTCATACAAAACTACTGCACGCTTTTAAGCGACCGCAGCCTTCCGGAGCAAAAGCAAAAGGAATATTTAAGCGCGATTTCAAGCTCATCGAGGCGGCTTGCCGGCATGATAACGAACATACTCCGCTTAAACAAGCTTGAGAACCAGACGGTATACCCCGACGTCAAGACTTTTGATTTAGGCGAGCAGATTTGCGAATGCATACTTGAGTTTGAGGATGCAATTGACGAAAAGGGGCTTGAGCTTGAAACCGAGCTTGAGGAGGGCGTCAGCGTGACGGCTGATCCGCAGCTTTTAGAGCTTGTGTGGAACAACCTTTTGTCAAATGCGATAAAATTCACCGACAGCGGCGGAACTGTCACCGTAACACTGAAAAGCGACGGGGACAGCGCATCAGTCAGCGTCAGGGACACCGGCTGCGGTATAGGCGCAGACGAGGGAAAACATATATTTGAAAAGTTTTATCAGGGGGACACGTCCCATTCAACCCAGGGCAACGGCTTAGGGCTTGCGCTTGTAAAGAGGGTTGTAAACATACTTCATGCAAGCATAGAGGTTTCGAGCGAGCTTGGAAAGGGCAGCGTGTTCACCGTAAAGCTTCACAGGGGAAAATATGAACAGGACTAAAATCAAAAGCTGCCTTAAAGTCGTAAAAGGCGCATTAAAGAAAGTATTTTGCCTGCCTACGCTTGCGGTGGTGTGCATTTCCGTGCCATCGCTTGTCTTTGTGTTTATAATACTTGCGACGTCGAACCGCTCTGCGGCGGCCTACGCCGCGTATATTCTTTCCGCATACGCCTTGGCGATTTCCGTCGTCTGCGTGGTCAGGCATGCAAGGCAGTTTCGGCGCAAAAAGCTGAGTTTTCCTATCATTCAAAAAATCCGCGGGATACCTGTCGGCGACAGGATTTTAAGCGACGACGAGTTCCGCTCCGAGATTGTCATGTATGCGGGGCTGTGCATAAACATACTTTACTCTGCGATGAACTTTTACTTAGGAGCAAGGTATGAATCTGTATGGTATGTGATGCTTTCATTTTACTACATACTTCTTTCGGTTATGCGCGGGCTTGCGGCAAGCAGGCTGAGAAAAAATCAGCACGGGCTTGACATGAAATCGCAGCTGCGAAGCTATCGGGACTGCGGAATAACCCTTTTGGTGATGAATCAGGTTCTCACCGGTATTGTGATATACATTGTAAACAACGGTCAGAGCTTTGAATACTCGGGCAACTTAATATACGCCATGGCGGCATACACTTTTTACATCACGATAAACGCCGTCGTAAACGTGATCAAGTACCGAAAGCGCGGCAGCCCCACTATGTCTGCGGCAAAAATGATCAGCCTTACGGCTGCGCTGGTGTCCATGCTTTCGCTTGAAACCGCAATGCTCTCAAGATTCGGCTCGGATGACGACCACGATTTTCGCGCTGTAATGACATCCGTGTCGGGCGGTGCGGTATGTGTAATAGTTCTTGCAATGGCGGTTTACATGATAGCGTGGTCAACCTCTCAGCTCAAAAAGCAAGCCAAAAATCAGCTTTAACAGCAAACTGAAAATCAGCTTTGTTCTAAGGAGATAATTATTATGAATGAATCTAACGACAACAAAAAATTCAACTACAGCTACTCCGCCGACGACATACCCGAGATAGAAAAGATACGCAGCAAGTATATCGAAAAAGAGGAAACGAGCCTTGACACGCTCCGCCGCTTAGACAAAAGGGCAACCCTTCCCGGCACCATGGTCTCGGTGAGCATGGGCATAATAGGCACGCTGCTGTTTGGCGCGGGGATGTCATGCGTCATGGTGTGGAGCGACAATCTTTTCATTTTGGGAATCATAGTCGGCATTATCGGCATAGCTTTTGCCGCAGCGGCGTACCCCGTGTATTCACGCATTACAAAAGCCTGCCGCAAAAAGATTGCCCCTAAAATAATGGAGCTATCCGACAAGCTGCTTAAAAAGTGAGCGCATCACAGCGCATATGAATATAAAAACATTTCACCCGCAGAACACTGAGTGCTCTGCGGGTGAAACGCGCATGTGCAGATTTGCGGGTATGGTTATGGAAGCGAAGAAATCTGATTTTTATGCGCCGGATGCGCGCTTTTATGCAAGCTCCTTTATGCAGTCGTAAACGGCATTTCCCATAAGCTCGTATCCGGTGCTGTTAAGATGCAGGTAGTCGTTTGTATACTTAGAGTCCATGATCTCGGGGTCGTCCTCATCTGCAACCATTGACGCCAAATCTATCGCCGCGTCAAAGTATCCGGAGTTGAGTATGAAATCGTTTATTTCAAGCCTTGCAGGCTCTCTTGCATTCTCATAATTTGAGCCGCCGGAGGATGTGTCGTCATACTGGCTGTTTTTGAAGGGAAGCACAGTCACGCCTATCACTTTCATGCCGATTGCGTGGCACCTGTCAACCCACGTCTTATATTGATTTATAACGCTTGCGGAGTCGTTATTTGACATAAAACCTATGGTGTTTATTCCCGCAAGTATTACGCAGTACTTTGCTCCGTTTACGTTGAGCACGTCGCGGCTAAACCTTGACTCTATTGCGCCCATCCAGTCGCCGCCTATTCCCTTCGCGGCAACCGCCATGTTTTCAAGGCTCGGGTCGTCTGCTAACAGCTCCGAAAGGTAGTCGGAATACCTGCTTAGAGTGTTGTTGTCTATTCCGTATCCGTCGGTTATTGAGTCGCCTAAGCATATTATCGTGTCCACATCGTCAGATATGACGTCTATTTCCTCGACAAAGTACCACGAGGTGGATGTGTTGCCGTTTGAGAAGTCGTTTTGCGTCAGGTTTTCGCCGTCGCCGAACCATGTATAGCACCTTGCAGATTCGTGATATGTGATTGTCTGAGGAACCTCGGACAAGCTCATCGTCACACCTACGCACTCAAGCGGCTCAAACTCAAAGTCAACCGCATCCGTCGATATTTTTGTCCCCGCCGGAACGACTATTCTCTCGTCGCCGTTGTATGTGACGGTGACGGCAGTGTCGGAATCTATTTCATAGTTTCCCCACTCATTCAGCTTTGCTATGCTCATGCCCTCTATCACAAGGTCGCTCTTTCCGTACTGATTTGATATTACAAGGCTTACGCTGTCCCCCGACGAGGACAGGCGCATCTGCTGCCTTACGAGGCTGCCTCCGAGCGACTTATCGGCAGAAGAAAACGCAGTGCTCCATACCGCAGAGCGAGCCAAGCTTTGAGCCTGGCTTGCCTGCGCGTCAGAGTTTACTAACACTCCGTCGCTGAAATTTGCGTTTTTATTCGTCGTCAAAACGATTTGGTTGATTACAAATCCGTCCTCCCTGGGGACGATGGTGATTGTATGCTCGCCCGCCGACAGATCTATGCCCCTGCCGGCCGACTTCCAAAGCTTATCGCCGTTCATGGGGTCTCCGGCATGTGTGTAGCGAAACTCGCCGTCTATCATCACATGATATGAGTCGGAATCCATATCGGGGGCGCTCATATTCACAAACAGGTAATACGTTCCCGCGCTGTTTACATCGATTTTATAGTTTACGGACGGTGCGCCGGACAGGTTTTCAGATGTGTTTTCCCACTTCGCTCCGGTGTCAGGCTGTATTGAAAGCCCGCAGCCGTCAGAGCTTAAAACCCACTCGTCCTCGCCGGTGGTGTCCGTCCACGCCGTGTCGCTTTCGTCGAGCGCGCTCGTGGCGTCTATTACGATGCTTCCGCTGTCAACAACAATTGATTCGCTGTCCGAGCTGCCGTCATCGCCGTCCGAGCTTTGGGACGGCGCCGTGCTCTCGGCTCCCTCAAGCACGCCGTCCGTAAAGCTTGCATTCTTGTTTGCCGTCAAAACGATTTGGTTGATTACGAATCCGTCCTCTCTGGGCACTATGGTGATCGTATGCTCGCCCGCCGACAGCTCCGTTCCTACAGACGCCGACTTCCAAACCTTTTCTCCCGACATGTCGCCGGAATTGTGCGTGTATGCATATTTTCCGTCAACCACAACGTGATAGGAGTCAGCGTCTGCGTTCGGAGCGCTCATATTCACAAAGAGGTAGTATGTTCCCGAATTATTTATTTCAACCATGTAATTCAGAGACGGCGCGCCGGATAGGTTATCCGATGTGTTTTCCCATTTTACTCCCGTATCCGGCTGTATGGAGAGCCCGTCCCTATCGGAGGTAAGTGTCCATTCATAATTTCCGTCAGTGTCCGTCCAAGAGTACTGACTCTCATCAAGGGCGTTCGCGGCGTCTATTACAACCTCGCCGCCCTCCTCGAAGTATGCAGTGCCCTGGTTCGGGTCGGATACTCTGACCGAAATCTCATATGTCAAATCGTCGCAGCCTTCTGCGCTGAAGGTAAATGTCAAAGCGGCGCTTCCGGTATTTTCGGATGCGGTGACGGTGTATCCGCCGTCCGCAATGCTCACATCCGCAACATCGGGGTTGTCAGACGCTGCGCTTATTTTAACCTCTGAGCCGTTTGTAGCGTAAACATCAAGCTCGTATGTCTTTTCCGTGCCGCTGCTCATTCGGATATTGCCAAGCCCGCTCAGCACTATTTCGTTCTCCGGAGAATAGCTTGCAAGCTCCTCCGGCAGCGATGCGACCTTTGCCTCGCCTATCGGAGCTATGTTGTTAGGGCTTTCAGCCGGTCCCAAAACAGTCGATCTGAGTGCGCCCGAAACGGTTTCTATCACCATTCTGTCCCACACGAACGATGCATCGGACATATAAACTACTATGTCGTTCCAGCCCTGCTCAACCGTGATGTTGCAGCTGAGTTTTTGGTGCATATCCATGACAGACTGGCGGAGTCCCCAAAGTGTAGCCTCGCACTCGCCGACCAAAACCTGCGGCTCGTCGTCAGACACGCCGACGGCAATGTTCATGGTGCGCTTAGCTCCCGTCTCGTCGGTTCCCTCGTTCAAAACGGGCATTCTCTCAAGCGTGAGCTTGTATGTTCCGGCGTTTTCAAAGTACACGCTGTATACAAGCTTTGCGGTGCTGTCCCAATCCTCAGTCTTAACTGCGGTGTCGGGCATGGCCTTAACGGTGTCGCCGTGGCGTCCGTTTGATACAAATACCTGCCAGTTCCTGCCGTCGTCGCCTTCGACAGCTTCGCTGTAATGCTCAGCCTCTATTGCCACGTAGCCGTTTGCCTCTATATATCCGGTATGGTCGCCGTATTCAACATCCGAGTTTACAGCGATTACATCAAACGTTGCAACCGCCACGCCGATCTTATTTCCGTTTTCATCGGCGTTGTATATAAGTATTTCGCCCTCGGCAGTTCCGCTGACCTTATCCCAGTCTGCGCTCACAAGCACGCGCTGTTCGGTTCTTGTGGCTCCGGATGTCTGCGAAAGGACTATCCAGTCATCGCTCGTCTCGGCTACCCATGCCTTTTCGATGCTTGCGCAGCTGAACACGTCAAAGTACCTCGTGTCGGACGGAATGAGCGAATTTAAGCGCAGTGTTCCCGCTCCCACTCTCAAGCCGTTTTCGCAATACGCTCCGACGGTGTCAACCGACTGCGTCACATATGACATGGTCTCCCCGCTGTCGCCTACAAGCGTCTTTGATTTTCCGGGATGCGCATAGTCCATAAATGACGTCCACTTGTTGTCGTTAAGTGAGTTGAAGTCCGAAAGTCTGTCCTTTGTCCTTTGCACAGCCTCCAAGGCAAGCTCCGCGTACACATTTGCGCTTCCCAGTCTTCCCTGCTCGGCTGCAAGCTGGTTCTTTTCGTAGTAGACAAACTGCTCGGCGATGTCAAGGCAGGAGAGAATGTTGTAGTAGAAGTGCTCGTAGAACGACAGTTTGCACTCATCGGACATCTTTTGATAAAGCGCATCTACCGTGTCCACAAGCGATGTCAGCCGTTCTACCCAAAGCAAGCCCTCGTCGCCGTTGGCAATTACGCTGAAGGCAACGGGATGAATGTTATAGTCGCCGTTTGCGTAAAACTCCGCTTTTCTTATGCTGCCGTTTATTACATAGTATTCGCAGATTGCGTCTGCCATAGCTTTAGCGTCCTCTTCGGACAGGTTATAGTCTCTTATAGCCTGGGCGGTCAGGTACTCGCCCACCGAGTCGCCGTCAAAGCTTGCGGGATCCCAAGCCATCTTGAGGAAGTATTCCATGCTCGGCTCGCTCGGCTTTATGTCTCCGACATTTAAAATCCAGTAATCATCCGCTCCGATGTTGTATGCCCTTGACATCTGCTCTGTCATGACAAACAGTGATGCGGAGTTGAGCCAAAGGTAGCTTGACGGAGGTCCCCAATACGATATGTGGTAGTAAACGCCCGCTCCGCCCGGTCTGTTTGCCTCAGCCTCGGTCAGATCCTGACGCAGGTAGTTTTCGTTGTCCTCCGCCCACATGAGCATGATGTCGGTGTTGTCGTCAAGGTAGTTTATCTCGCCGTCGCCGTTGAAGTCCTCCGATCCGTCCCAAAGCATAAACTCATTTAAGCCGGCGTTGTACACGTCGTTCATCTCTTTGTACGGGATTAAGACCTGCGGGATCTGAGTCACCATGTCCTCGCCGTAAATTTCTGCAATGAGCTGCCTTTGAGACTGTATGACGTCCTCCATAAAGCTCACTTTCTTTTGCTCTTCGGTCGCGCCCTCATATGCGCTCAGGTCTTCGCAGTTAAACGCCTCGTCATGAGGGCCTCTGACTCCGAGGGTGAGTATGCTTTCAAAGTCCTTGTTTGTCTCAAGGCGCTCACGCCAGTAATCCAAAAGCATCTCGCGGTTGAGGGTAAAGTCGTATGCCTTATACGAATCGTCGGGGTACTTGATGTCGGGATACTCCGACTTGTGCTCATTGAACCAGTCGCCCCATTCGCCCACGTTATTTCTAAGCAATATCTCGCAGTGAGACGCAGCCATTATTACGCCGTATGCCGCAGCCTCCTGCGCGTTTATCGGTATGCCGTCCTCATCAACAGCCTTGTTGAATGCGGTGGAGCTGCCGTGCATGGCGGGCCAAAGCGTATTTGCCTTCATTCTCAAGACCAGCTCAAACACATGGCGATAGTAGTTTACATCGGGAGAACCGTTCTCGGTGGGATACTTCAGCTTTGCCCACTCGGTCGATTTCTCCTCGTCGTTTATAAATATGCCTCTGTACTTTACCTCAGGGCCGTCCTCTACAAGCGCCGTGGAGTAATTGACGTCTATTTCATCCTTTACGTCTACCGGAACATCGCTGTACCAGTAAAAAGGAGAAACACCTATCTCCTCAGAGATAGTATATATGCCGTATATTGCGCCTCTTGCATCGCTTCCGGCAATGACGAGCGCAGCGTCGATTCCGCTTGCGGGGTTGGGAATTTCCTTTATGGCATACGCTTCCCAGCTGCCCTCAATGCTCTTTGCCTCGTCAAAGCTTCCGCTTTCGATTATTTCATCTATCAGCTCGCTCTCACCGATAACGCCTATAATTATGGCATACTCGGCGTTTGCCGAGCCTGTTTTTAGCTGCGGCGCCTTGCTTTGATCGGCGTTTTCAAGACGCTCGAGCTTTTTTTCCTCGTCGTCTGCAAACGTCTGCTGAATTTCTTTGTAGTCAATAGCGCCCGTGACCATGGCAATATCCTGCCTGAGGTCGTTTGCCGCCCTTAGAACCTGTGAATAAGTTCTGTCACTGTTTTCGCTTGCACTGTATGACTTATCCATCAAAACAGTGGCAGTTTTTGTTCCGTCGTAAATTCTTCCGTAGTCCACGTTTTCTGCTCCCAAATTGTCCGCATCCCCTTCGTCTTTATTGCCTGCGCAACCGGTCATTGCGACAAGATTAAGGGTCATAATCAAGGACAGTAATATTAAGAGCGCTCTTTTTTTCATTCTTGAAACCCCCCTTTAGGTTTTATCCGTTATACCCGCACCTAAGCACGCAAGGCATGCCGTCTGCCTGTAATCAGAGTACATCATTTTAAAATCTGCGTCACTGATTATATTGACTTTATTCAATAAAACATGTACAATATTGATATCATATTTTCATACTGTGAGGCATAATTATGAAAAATGTATACACAGCTTTTGAAGAGCAGATTCACATAGACACCATCAAGCATTACGCCAACTGGCGGATGCCGTATATGCATTATCACAGCGTATATGAGCTGCTTTTGATCAACAAAGGCGGCTTTAGTCAGCTGGTTGACGACAGGATACTCACCGGCTATCAATACGATGTTTTCACAATACCGCCCTACATGATGCACAAAAACAACGGCGGTATGGATCACGAGAGAACAGCCGTGAACTTTCCGATAGAGTATCTGAAAAAGTACTACACGCAGGCGGCTATTGAAGAGCTGCTGAGCTGCTATGACAAGGAGATGCACACCCTTTCGAGGGAGGACTTTAACTATATCTTTTCGGAGCTTATGGAGCTTAAAAAGCATCCGGAGGAATTTTACCGCCTTGCAAACGTGCTCATGGTGATAAAGCGCTCCGACAGATATCAGACCACGGTTCTGCCCAAGTCAAAATCCGGCGGCATATCGGAATACATCAATCGCCACTACAACGAAATAACCGGACTTTCGCAGCTCGCGGAGAAGTTTTGCGTGTCAAAGGAGCATTTGTGCCGAGTTTTTAAGTCGGACACCGGAATGACAGTCAGCGAATACACGAGCAAGGTGCGGATCAAGCACGCATGCGACATGCTGAGAACAACCGACAAAAAGGTGACGGACATAGCGTTTGCAGTGGGATACGAATCGCTCGGATACTTCAACCGCGTGTTTAAAAAGGAAATGGGTCTTTCCCCGTCTGATTTCAGAAAAGAGCAGTTTCAGGAGACTCAAAACGATTAGCAAAGCATCAAAAAGAATACCCCGCCGTCCCGAGAAAGGACAGCGGGGTTAATTTATTTGGCTTGGTATTTGGTCATTCAGTGTAAACCGCTATGTTGTCAACGTATATGGTCTGGGTTGCTCCGCCGAACGGGCCTATCTGTATCGACGCTATCTCTGATGCGCTTTCCCTAAAGCGTCTGGACTGCTCGACCAGCTCGCCGTCTACGTACATATCAAGCGTCTTTGAATCGGTGTCAATTACGAGCTTGATGCTCTTATACGCATTTTCCTCGGCATCGACAACGCCTTCCCAGCCGCCTTCGATGTTAAAGCCTATCTGAGACTTTCTCCAGTCGAACTGCACTATGTTCTCGCCGCCCTTGCCCCTTACGATGAAGAACGCAGGGTTGTCGCCGGTGTTAGTTATCATCATGTCAAACTGCACGGTGACCTTGCCGCTCACGGCGTCTATAGCCCTTTCATACCAGTTTGTCGTTCCGACTCCTGAGCTTTGTGTCACGACAAGTGCGCCGTCGCTGACAGCTATGTCGGGAGCGGAGTTTGCGGAGTTTCTTATCTTCCAGTTTGAAAGGTCGCCGTCATCATCAAAGCTTTCGCTGTAAACGACGTTTGCAGACGACGGTATGTCATATGTAGTTGTTGCCGGAGGGGCATCCTGCGGTTTTGGCTCCGAAGTGCCGGCGGATGATGTCTTATCCGCTGCGACGATGACGTTGTCAATATACATAGTCTGCGTTGCTCCGCCGAACGGGCCTATTTGTATGGCTGCGACGCAATCGGCTGATTCGCGGAATGAATGGTCTTTATAAACCTCTCTGCCGTTTACGTTCATGTCGTAGGTGTTGTCGTCCACATCTATGATCAGCTCAACCGTGTGCACGCTTCCGACAGCCGCCATAGCTCCCGTCTCATGTCCGTCGCCCGGGTCAACGCCTATGTCCGCCTTGCGGTAGTCAACCTGAACGATGTTTTCATCGTTATCCCCCCTTACGATGAAGAATGCGGGGTTGTCGCCGTCGTTGTCAACCTTTATATCAAAGCTTATATACACTGTACCCTCGCCGTGGTCGAGATTCATGGTGTACCAGTTGGTGCTGCCGACCTTTTCGCTCTGCTCAACCACAAGCATTCCGTCCTCTACGTAAAGCTCGGGCGCATCCTGCGATGAATTTCTTACAACCCACTCATCGGTGTCGTCGTTTGAGCCTTCATAGTCGTTTTCATAAAGGATCGTCGCGGTTTCGGGTATTTCCATCGGCTCGGCAGGCTCCGCCATGTATACGTTGCGGTATCTGTCCATGACCGCGTCAAAGGAACCTCTTGTCACTCCGTCGCCGGCTTTGAAATTAGTGCGGTGGTAAAGCGTCGGGCAGTCCTCGTTTTCCTCATAGAGGGTCTCCCAGTCCTCCCAAAGCTGATCGTACTTGTTTATAAGCTCTACTATTTTGTCCTCGTTTTCGGTGTTGCCCGACTCAACCTGCTTTACGTATACTCCGGTTTCAAACACCGTTTCATAAAGGCTGTACAGGTAGTAGCCGTATTTAGCGGTCAGAATCATGTAGTCCTTCTTCTCGACGCTGTCGTCAAAGGACTCCGCTATCTCAATTATCTGTTCCCACAGATCTACCGACTGCTTTCTCTCTTCAAGCATTGCGTTGCCGACATCCGTGCCCGCTGCCATTTTGTTTATCAGGTCGTCAACCGCGCCTTGCGTGTTGTCTAAGACGTCGTCTCGTGTAAAGAACTGATTCAGGCTGCCGCCGGGTGTGTTTGTTCCTCTGCCCAGTAAAACCGCATCGGAAGAAAGCAGGCAAAGCTCGTAGAATTTATTGGCATCCTCGTCATCCATGCCAAGCTCTTCCCTTGCGTACTCCAAAACTATATCCTTATCGGAGCGCGTGGTGTCCTGTGCCCACTTTTGAATGACGTATGAGTTTACATCCGCCCACAACTCATCGCCCCACTCGCGACCGAGACCGGGCTTGCCGTAGTCACCCACAAGCGCATTAGACGGATCAAGCTCTTCGCCGGTGCCGTTTATGTACGGTCCGTCCCATCCTCCGCCTCTTGACCACGTCCATACGCCGACTACAAGAGAATCCTCGGTGTTTATAATGTCGCTTAACGACTTGTTCTGGTCGTCCTGCATCATCCACTCGTATTCTTTAAATCCGTTTATGACGCCGTCTCCGATATAGTTAGGATACGCGCCCTTTCCTTCATACTCTCTTGCGGACTGCACCTCAACTATCTGCTGATGCTTTCCGGCGTTTAAGCACTGGTTGAAAGCTATGTTGCGGTGGAAGTCGCCCGCCACATATTTAATGCAGAAGTACAGGTTTTCATGCGGCTCTATGTTGTCCGAAACGGACAAATAGGTGTTCTTGTCATTGTGGAACGCGCCAAAGCTCCAGGTGCGGTATATCAGCTCCTTGTCATGCTTTACGCACAGCTCTTCGCGCAGTATATTGATAAAATCGGTGTGGCATGCCGTGTTTGCTTCGTTCCAATCGCTTATGGCATCGGTGTAAACGCTCAGAGGATTGTTTCCCTCGTGATAGGGCAGCATGTACTTTGCACCGGTGTACGTCTCGCCGGTTCTGACAAAGATTCCGTCTATGAGACTGTTTCCGTCCTCATCGACAAACACCTCAAACATTTCGTCAAACATGTCGGAAATCATCTTTTTGGTGTCGTCTTTGCGTATGTCTATTTTGCCGCCGGTTTTGTAGTCAAGACCTGTCTTGCTCATGTTGACGGGCAAAACCATCATGTCCATCATGAAGTACACCTTCAGTCCTGCCTCTTTAAATTCAGTGTACTTATTTATCAGCTCTTCCCTCTTATTTAGAATCCACTCTGTCTCGGTTTCGTTGAATATGCTTTCATCCGTTCCCTCAACCGTGTAGTTAGGCCACAAAAGTCCGTACTGGGCGGCATCGGCAAGGTCAAAGACCTTTGCGTTAAGTCCCCTCTCTATAAAAATGTCCGGACTTGTGTACGCGCTGACATAATCAGATCTTCCGGGGTTGTCGTGTATCATGTCGGCGATTATCTTCAAGCTGTTTTCGCTTGACGTTTCATCAGCGACGGTGTCCGCCGTCGTCTCTTCCGGCTCCGAAGAATCGTCGCCGTCGTCAGACGTGTTGCTGTCGGTCAAAACAGTGACGTCATCCGCATCCGACGGGTTGCTCTCGCCGGTGCCGCAAGACGTAAAGCTTGCAGCACCTATAAGAACAGCCAAACAAATCGCGGCGAACCTTTTAAACAATCTCATCTATCCTTTATCCTCCTTATCTCAAAGCGGTTGCGGTTGTCTTGGCTTTACCGAAACCTAATTGTGCAGCTGCGCGTATTTTCCTCGTCTCTTTACCGTTAAATCGTGCCGTCGGTAAAGCGCGCATTTTTATCGGTCGTCAGAACTATCTTGTTTATCACAAATCCATCCTCTCTGGGCACGATTGTGATTGTGTGCTCACCGGCAGACAGTTCTATTTCCTTGCCCGCAGACTTCCACACCTTATCGCCTGACATATCTCCTACGCTGTGGGTGTAAACATACTCCCCGTCAACCATGACGTGATAAGAGTCAGAGTCCGCATCGGGAGCACTCATGTTGACGTATACGTAGTATGCGCCCTCTGTTTCAACGTCGATCTTGTAGTTAAGAGACGGCGCTCCCTCGAGATTTTCAGAGGTGTTTTCCCACTTTCTCTTTGTGTCGGGCTGTATAGATACGCCGTCGTCTGTTGGCACCCACTCATCAGAGCCTTCGGTGACAGTCCATGCGTCAGCGCTGTTGTCAAGCGCGTCCGCGGCGTCGATTTCTATTCTCGCCTCATCAGCCTGCGACGATCCGTCAGAGGACATCGTTCCGCCCTCGGTAATCACTATGTTGTCCACATACATGGTCATATTTTTAACTGCGCCCTGAAGTCCTGCGCCAATCTGTCCTACGGCGTTTGCCGTGGAGCCGTCTTTAAAGGACAGTCCGGCAAAGAGCAGCTCGTCATCGACATAGAAATCGTAGCTGTCTGTGTCAAAGTCTATTACCACTTTGACGTTGTGCATCTGAGTTACGTCATCCACAACGACATATTTTTCTTCGTAGTGGTCATTTAAAGATATCCTGTGCTCGCCGTTTGCAAGTCTGTAATCGACCTGCGCTATCATCTTCGAGTCTGTTCCGTAGACTATGAAGAACGCGGCGTTGTAATTTGCGCTGAACTCGCCTCCAAGGCTTATATCGGCCTCAACGGTGACTATGTTCGATGAAGTCACGGGCGTGTCAACGACATACCAATTTGAGCTTCCCGGGGCATCGGTTTGAGTTATTGCCGCTTCGCCGTCGCGGACAGCTATCTTAATTTTTTGGTCTGCACCCTTTATAAGCGACCACGAATCGGTTGCGTCATAGGTGTTGAACCTCTCGCAGAACACTGCATTTTCCGGCGCGGGTGTGTCGTCAGGCTCAAAGCTGCTTACAACGCCCTTGCAAAGCGCGCACACGCCGTCATCGCCTATGATGTGATAGCTTGCAATAAATCTGCGATTAACAACCATTGCGTGCAGTTCTTCGTTTAAGTACACATACTTCGCGCTCTTGTTGCTGCTCACCGCAACGGGAGTTTGCGGATCCGGTTCTTCAGTATCGCCGTCATCAGGCTCTTCCGTTTCGGGCGGAACAGGTCCGTCGATAATGGAAATGTCGTCTATATACAGCGTGGCTGATGAAACTCCGCTTTGGAATCCAGCTCCTATACGGGTCACGCTTGATCCGTCAAATCCGCTGTCCTTAAATCCCGTGTTTTCGTAAAGCAAAACATCGTTTGCATAAAAATCATAGGTGTCGCTTTCAAAATCTATTACTATCTTAATGTCGATGGGCTGCGTAACATCAGTTATTTCGAGGTAATTATAATTTCCCGCGTCGTTGACCTTGTCGTTTAGCGAGATGGTGTTATAATCCTTTCCGCTGTTTCGCAAATCCACCTGAGCAATCATTTTGTCGCCCTGATACACAAAGAAGAACGCGGCATTGAGCCTTGTCGGCAAAGCCTTGTCAAGAGCCATTGTCGCCGTAACCGTGACGGTGTTTTCCTTTGTCGAGGATTCGCCGAGGTCATAAATGTACCAGTTTGAGCTGCCGCTGACCCTGTCGCTTTGGGCTATGGCCATGCGTCCTTCATCGACTGTAACAGAGAGCTTATCTGTGCTGTTAGAGCCTTTAAGTTTCCAGCCTGAAATATCGTCATCGCTGTCGAACGTGTTGGAGTACACCTGCTTGCCGGCTTCTACTTCTTCCTGTATTGCGACAGTGAGGTTATCTAAGTATATTGTCTGCGTTGCTCCGCCGTAAGGTCCTACTTGTATTGACGCCACCTCGCCGGCGCTTTCTCTAAAAGCCCTGCCAGAGGATATGAGCTTATCATCAACATACATATCAAGCGTTTTTGCATCGGTATTTATCACAAACTTTACGTTCGTGTAGACGTTCTCCGCTGCGCTGACCGCTCCTACCCATCCGGAGCTCATGTTAAAGCCTATCTGAGATTTTCTCCAGTCGAACTGCACGATGTTCTCGCCGCCCTTGCCCCTTATGATGAAGAACGCGGGGTTGTCGCCGGAGTTGGTTATCTTCATGTCAAAGGACACAACCACCGTTCCGCTCAGCGGCTCGTCAAGTGTCCTTTCGTACCAAAGTGTGCTTCCCACAGAGCCTGTCTGCTCTACAACAAGCGCTCCGTCTGTAATCTTTATTGACGAATTATCATGCGTCCTGTTATCCCTTGGCTTCCACTTAACTGCTTCGCCGTCGTCGCTGTCAAATTCATTTTCATAGACAACTGTTGTCTGAATAAATGTCTCCCCTGACGTATCAGGTGTTGCCACAGCCGCATATGTCATGACGGGCAAAAGCATTGCCACAGCCAATATTGCTGCTAAAAGCTTTTTCATATCCTTACCTCCACTGCACAGTATTATCGTGTATCCGATACTTATATAGTAAAGTCGTTTTTGTGCGTACGATATAACTATGTTGACGTTTTTCAAAAAAACATGAACAATATTGACCTGCATATTTTCCCACAAGGCTTTTTCCCGCTAAAATCATTTCGACAAATATCGAGCATAATCAATAATAATTCATCGCTATCTTTGCGTATGGATGTCAAAAGGCGATAAAAAATTGCCGCGGAAGGCTTTTTGCGCACATTCCGCAGCAACATAATATTGTCTAAATTTTGAGCCTAAAGTTTTACATCAAAGGCCAAGCTGATCGACAGCATACTCAGCCTGTTCATCGGTGAATCCGTCGAACTCAAGCATTGTCAGCAAGGTGTCTCTTGTCAGGTCATCAAGGTACTCCATATAATCCTGTGCCGCCAAAAGTGCCTGTTCATTCCAGTCCGCGCCGCAGTTGTCCACGGCGTACTGCGCCTGTTCTTCGGTGAAGCCGTCATACTCGGTAAGGTTGGTGTAAAGGTCGCTGTACGAGCATGGGGTATACTCGAGCGTCTCCTGTGCCGCCTTTAGTGCCTGCTCGTTCCAGTCTGCACCGCAGTTGTCCACGGCATATGTAGCCTGTTCCTCGGTGAAGCCGTCATACTCTACAAGCTCATTGTAAAGGTCGGTATAGGAATATGCGGAATACTCAAGTGCAACCTGCGCAGCCTTTACTGCCTGCTCGTTCCAATCCGCGCCGCAGTTGTCTACGGCATATTGTGCCTGCTCGGCGGTGAAGCCGTAGTAATCAATCATCGCCTGATAAAGCCCGTCATATGAATCGGGCGAGTATTCAAGCGTTTCGGTCACGTATCTGAGCGCCTGTTCGTCCCAGTCGGCTCCGCAGTTGTCTGCGGCATACTGCGCCTGCTCATCTGTAAACATGTAATACTCGACAAGCTCCTCAACCATTCCGTCGCGCGAGTACGCCGAGTACTCAAGCGATTCCTGCGCAGCCTTTACCGCCTGCTCGTTCCAGTCAGCACCGCAGTTTTCAACGCCGTATTCCGCCTGCTCCCGTGTGAACTCTCCGTATTCAACAAGCTCCTCTATGAGCTTGTCGTGAGATGTGCTCGAAAACTCAAGCTGCTGCAATGCCGCCGCAACAGCCTGTTCGTTCCAGTCGGCGCCGCAGTTGTCCACGCCGTACCTTGCCTGCTCATCAGTGAAATACTGATACTCCATCAGCATATAATACAGTCCGTCATAGGAATAAGCCGTGTACTCAAGTGTGTTCTGAGCCGCTAAAACCGCCTGCTCGTTCCAATCCGCGCCGCAGTTATCTACAGCCTCGACAGCCTCATCATGGGTGAACGTGTACTCAAGCACCTCTACAAGTCCGTCGTATGAGTAGCCGTCCTCAAGGTAAAGCTCTACCATCTCGTTTATGTCAGCCGTTGACTCGTCATACGTGTCGCTGCTGTCGCCGCCGTCTTCGATGTTCTCGCCGTCCTGCGTCGCCTCTGCCGGATCCTGCGGCTCATCGCTCGGCTCGGATGTGCATGCAGTCAACGAAAACGCCATAATCAGCGCAATAAGAACAGATAAAAACTTCATCGTGATTCCTCATTTCGTAGAATAATTTTATTTGCCGTTACGAAAACGGATTTAGCAATCATGCTCAAATCCGACCTCTATTTTACCACATCTGCCCGCTCCGTTCAACCATATCGAGCATTTTTTAAAAAAGAATTTGCGCACAAAAAATGCCCGTGCCTGCACAATAGCCGTCATGCAAACACGGGCAAAGTATGAACATCACTCGGCAATCTCGCTCAAATCAAGCGATTGCATTGCAAAGAACTCCTCGGGAAGGTCTAAGTACTCGGTGTACTCCGCAGGGTCATACGGGCGGATGTAAACCGTGCCGCCGTCCTGCACATACGTTATGAGCACCGCCACTTCATGCGTATCCTCGCCATCGGCGGTCGCACGCATGCGGCAGTTAAAGCTCACATCAACACCGCCAACCGTTTCGGTATACACGTTGTCGTAGTTATCGGAAATCTGCTCCTGCGGCAGTCCCCTTTCAACCATGTACGTCTTGCCGTCGTATTCTATGACAGAGTAAACCTCCAAGGACACGTCGGCAATCTCATCGGCCGCAGCCTCGCCAAGCTCGCCGATGTCGCCCAATGTAAAACTGCGGTTGTTTGAGTCAACCGGCGTCACAACAATGCATGCGCTCTTGAGCAGCTCGTCGGAAGAAGGATACAAAAGCTCCGTGCCGTCCTCCGAAATTCGATTTTTCACAAGCTCTCCCACGCCGTAATCCGGTATGGCAAACACACGGTCTTTGAGTAACTGCGTGAACTCATCCGCGCTTTCCGCCTGATAGTACAGCATATACTCGGCAAAGTCGTAAGTCGAGTATTCCTCGGGCAGTGAAACCGCAAGCTTTTCACCGGGTTCACCGTTTGATGCGCAGCCGCATAAAATCAGCGCTGAGCAAAATACCGCCGCAATGCATGACACAGCCTTGAATTTGTACATGATATCACGTTCCTTTTGTAGTTTGCCGCAAGACGCACGGCAAGCTGTTATAAAGTTTTGATTTTACTTTCATCCAAGCGTAACTACATGCTGATAGCTCTCTACCAACTCGATAATATCATCGTAAAGGTTGAGAAGGTACATCTTCTTGTTGTCGGCGTTTTCGTCCTGGCTGATCATGACTATGTCGCCCCGCTCGTTCATGGCAATTGAGTTTTGGCTGAACTGCATGTTGTCAGGGACGTCGAGCACAACAGGTATCAGCTCGCCCTCCAAAGAATCAAACACCAAAAGGTCTATTTCCTCATTTCCGGACGCCATCACGAGGTATCTGTCATCACGGTAGCCCTGATATGCTATCATTTTGGGCGCATACTCGCCTATTCCCATATCGACATATGACGAACCATACATTTTGCACAGGTACAGCTCCCACGGGCGGCCCATGCTGAGCTGTTCCATCCACGTCAAGTCGTCATCGAGCAGCTTGCACCAGTTAAATATCAGCGCATAGTCATCGTTAAAGACGTAAAATTCACGAACAGATGTGAGACTTGAATCCATAGCGGCGTTCTCTATCAAGTCAGGATACTCATTGAGAATCAGCTCGTCATCGGTAAAATTGATGGCAAGCTCGTCAACCTTTTCTCCGGCCGAGTTGTACACATCCACCGAATAAACCGTTTTGCCGTCTATGCCCTGATACATCAGCAGGTACACTTTGTCGTCCCGTGCGGTCATTCGCAGGACGTTTCTTGAGGTGAGCGTCATGTCGCTCCAGTCGTCCTCGTGGTTCTCATAAAACACCGACAGCTCCTTTGTCTGCGTGTTGTACTTATAGACCATGTCGGATGTCTTCCCGTCGTTGTCCGCATACATAAAGAACACCACTTCCGTGTCGTTCAGCACGGAAATATTAAACTCGGGAGTTGCGGCGGGAACGCTTATGATGGTTTCCGGCGTGCCTGTGTTTGCCTCAAGGTCATAGCAGTACACCGGCATTATAAGATTTCCGTCCTCATCCCTGACGCCCGGGGCGCAAATCAAGTACCCGTTGACAACTTCAAATGTTCCGTCCGCCGTGCTGTACGGCACTTTAAAAAGCAGCTCGGACTCGTTGCTTTCGATATTGTAGCGGTAGTACTCAAATTCATACGGGTCTCTTGTGTTTATGTACCAATAGATGTTGTCTCCGTTAAACACACTCGGGTTATACATGTCGTTCTCGGCAATTAGCATGCCGCGAACGTTATAGCTGGAATATTCCATCGGCTCAGCGTCAAGCTCCTCTGCGGAGACGGTGAAAAAGAGTCTCTTTTTGATTTTAAATTCCAATCCCGCAGGCTCTTCTACCGGCTCATCCGGCGTGGGTGCTTCAGTCTCGGAAGGTTCTGTTTCATCTGCGGTTGTAGTCGTGGCTGAAGTCTCCCGCTCCTGTGTTTCGGATGATTCCGCAGACGGCGGGGTGGTTGTTGACTCAGCGTCGTTCGGAGTAGTATCGCCCTGTGCGCAGGATGAGAGCAGGAAAAGTGAAAGAAATACAAGCAACAATTTTTTCATACGTTCGGTCTCCTTTGCGGGTAATCTTTAATTACGACAGCGGCAGTTCACTCGTTCATTGCTACCCCACAATCCACGACGCCTACTCTGTGTAATACAAGTCCATTATTTCATGGAGGTTGACCATATACATCTCCTTATCATCGTATGTGACCCGACCGGTAGGTATCTGTCCTATCATCACGATATCGCCGTCTTCGTTCATCACGATGTTTTCGTAGTCAAACACCAGTTCCTCGTCCACATCAAGTTCAATGGGGATCATAATGTCCTCCACAGTGTCAATAATAAGAAGATCAATAATTTCGCTTTTTGAACCCATGACAATGTATCTGTCGTCCTGTATTCCAAACGCCTCGCCCTTGTATCCCATAAGTTGCGGCTCATATTGACCTATTTCCATGTCAACATACTCCGTTCCGTCCCACCTGAAAAGAAATATCTCCCATGGAAGTCCATCATCTATCTTAGTATCCAGGTCTGCAGCACTCTCCATTATTTTAAACCAATCAAAGACCAACAGATATTCGTCGTTAAACGGCTGAAATTGCTCAATAAGAGGATTTCCTACCAACTTGCTAATCGACGCCAGACTCGGATACTCATAAAGTAAGTCTTCGGCTATCAAATCATAAAGATATCTTTCGGAAAGAATCTCGCCATCCCTGTTTAGCTCCACTATTTTGTACACACCTACCCCTTCTTCGGTTTTTTCAGTCTCTTCCACGGTGTACATTAAAAAATAAATTCGGCCATCACGTGCCTCTACACCATAAATAAGCTCTGTCAAGTCTGTCAAGACAGATCCCGGATAGGTCTCAAAAAACAATGTAAGCTCATCGGTTTCCGTGTTGTAAATGTAAACTTTATAATTTGGATAGTTCTCCGAATCTATAACATCTATATTATCTACAAGGAATATTGCTTCTGTATCACTGAGTCTCGCTATGTCAAAACCGACGCCGTTAATTTTCTGAAAGGTTAAAAGAATATCGGGTTCTCCGGTATTTGCTTTTAAATCATAGCTATATACTGTCATGATCTCATCTTTCACGCCGCAAATCAAATGATCGTTTACTACTTCAAAGCATAATACAGCGTTAGAAAACGGGACTTCAAACAAATACTCGGATTCACAGCTTTCGATATTATGTCGATAATATCTAAATAGTGCATCAGGATTGTCATCGTCGCTATAAACTATTTTAACATAATATATGTAATCTCCATAGAAAACAATCGGCGTATACATGTCGTTTTCAATTGGATTCTTTACCCGTGTGTTGGTATATTTCATGTCTTCGGCATCAAGTTTTTCAGCAGAAACAGTTATAATTCTTTCTTTTCGCAATACAAATTCCTCCTCAACAGGCTCTTCTACCGGCTCATCCGGCGTGGGTGCTTCAGTTTCGGAAGGTTCTGTTTCATCTGCGGTTGTAGTCGTAACTGAAGTTTCCCGCTCCTGCGTTTCGGATGATTCCGCAGACGGCGGGGTGGTTGTTGACTCAGCGTCGTTCGGAGTAGTATCGCCCTGTGCGCAGGATGAGAGCAGGAAAAGTGAAAGAAATACAAGCAACAATTTTTTCATACGTTCGGTCTCCTTTGCGGGTAATCTTTAATTACGACAGCGGCAGTTCACTCGTTCATTGCTACCCCACAATCCACGACGCCTGCTCTGTGTAATACAAGTCCATTATTTCATGGAGGTTGACCAAGACGATCACAATAGCGTGCGCAGCATGCGACGAGCATGCTCAAATCCCGTACTTCTACAAAAGGATTCATATGTACCTTCAATTTTTCTTTTTCACACGGGTACAATTATTACCCTGTATCCGCTGTATTACGAATCATCTTAATCTATATTTAATTATAGATTCTATTTTTATCCCTGTCAACACTGCCGATTATTTTATAAATATTTTTGTAGATATAAACAAAACCCTGTCTGGAAATTTGGCAAAATGACCAACAAAATATTTTTATGTTTTACCGCACCTCCAAGGGAAATTCACTTCCTGACGCACGTCCTAAAGAGGCGTCTCCGCACATTAACGCATGAAAAAAGCGGCGATGCGGCAAAGCCATACCCGACTTTAACCACACCGCCGTTTAAGCGTTTATGCGTATTTATGTCTTATTCGCTGACAAACTGCACATTGTACAGCTCGCAGATATTCAAGCCGCTGTCGCTGCTGAACACAAAGAACAGTCCCCACTGCCCGTCAAGCTTATCTATTTCTTTGGCGGATATGCTGAAGGTGGTTGATTCCATCGGCATGTCAGCGCTCAGCTCAATAGTTCCGAGCTTTTTACTTCCCTCGCCCACCGAGACAACCTTTGAGTCTTTATACTCAACCGGTGTGTTTACCGCCGACGCAGGTCTTAGGTAGACGTCTATCTGCGCATCTATGCCAAGCGGTTTTAGCTCAACTTCAAGGGATTTTGAGCCGTCTGTCGGGGCGTCAAGGTCAAAGTTAAAGTACTTTATGCCCGCAATGACGCCGTTTCTTATATTGACAACCGGCAAAGTGGTGGTATCCTCCGAATACGCAGGGGTGATGCTTGCTCCGCCGGTGAGGTAGCTGACTATGCCCGCGGAATGTTTTACATACGGATTTAGACCTTCTATGAAGAAGCCGTTTGATGTGACCTCCGCCATGGATATTCTGACCTCTCCGCCGTCTGCGACAGACTCCTCATCCCATTCAACAGTTATTGGCTCCACCATTGCCTGGCGGGCGTATGTGTGAAGGTTTCGATGATAGAACACGTACCACTGTCCGTTGATTTCGCATATGCTGCCGTGGGTGTTTCCGCCGGCGAATGTGCGGTCGTAGCCGCCGTTTTCGTTGGGAATTATCTCGCCCATGGCGTCAACGATTATTCCGCCCCACTTCCACGGGCCTTCCGGACTGTCGCTGTAGCCGTATGCAAGCTGGCTGTAATTTTTGCCTGTAGGCTCTTCCGGCAAGCCGTTTCTGCTGTATATGAACACATATTTGTTGCCGACTTTGCGTATGGATGATGCCTCGAAGAAGCCCCATTTGCCGACGTTTTCATCCTGAACAATGTTAAACTGCGTCGGGTCGTAATCAAACGCCGTCATCTGGTCGTAGCTGGGGATATTTCTCTTAGAGGTCTCACCTTCTTTGAGAGATGACATGTTATCCTCGTCAAGCTTGCCCCACCACGATTCGACGAAGCCCCAATAGCCGTATACACTTCCGTCATCATCTACAAAGACCGCGGGGTCAAAGCCGAGTACGCCCTCTGTTTCGGTAGTGCTTCCCTCTTTCCAGTTTACGACTTCAAACGGGCCGTCCGGACGGTCGGACTTGCACACCATTGTTGTCCTGCCCCACGACTGATTGTTGGGATAAAGGTAGTAGGTCTTTTTGCCGTTTTCCTCGACAAGCGCGACATCGGGAGCATACAGAACGTCAGCGGTTCCATTTACAACCGACTCAAAAATCACGCCGTCGCACCGCCAATCGGACAAATCCTCGACGGGTGCAGACCAAACGACGAGGTCTGTTCCGCAGTATGCGGTTTTAAGGGTGTCATGCGAGCCGTAGACGTACAAGCGATATTTTCCCGGGTTGTCGGGGTCCTCAAAGACATACGGCTCCGCATCGGGGATGTATTCCCAAAGCGGCAGGTACGGATTTCCCTGATATTCCGCATCATAATTTACAGTTGCGCCTACATTCACGTTGTTACCTCCATCCGTGTCGCTGTCGCCTGAGCAGCCAAGCAGCGAGACTGCCGTTGTTGCCGCGAGCGCTGCGCAAGCGATCTTTCTCAATATTTTCGACATCATATTTTCCTCCGAATTGCAATTGGCTTAAAATTGTTATCCTTGTGTTCCAAGTGTTGCAATGGCTGATAGGCAGCCGCAGCTGTCCACCACGCGTTATAAAATAATATTACTATAATTTTTTAAACATTTCAACGGTATTTATGCGATTTTTTCGTTTTGATGTTTGATGTGCCCCGAGCGATTAAGCAGATAGCATGCATGTATGCGTGAACGGGAGTATGAGCAGAGCATGCAAGTGTGAAAGGCGGCACAGCAGCATGATCGTATGATACATGACTGTATGATAGAGGCATCGCACACAACGACACAGCATGGGGACAGAAAAATTGCGGCAACAAAAAAACAGGCACTGTTTTCAGTACCTGTGTCTTATCTTATGTTATGACCTCACCAACAATAAGAACTCGCAATGGTGCATTGCTCTCTATACTATATACACGATCACGCGAGGAAATCTGTGGACTTCTTCTAGTGCGCCCGCCGCGTATAATAGACAAGGTGGAACCCCAAAACAGAGGCTCTCCCCACATTTCAGCCTACATTGTTCTTTAAAACCTCAAAGGCCTGCTTGATCTTGGCCGCCATCAGTTTTCTACGCTCAGCCAAGAAATCCTCATAGGGCATGCTCTCCCAACCATGTGGAAGAGCATTTTCTTCTTCCATTCTTTTGATGTCTTCTTGACTGCGGCCTTCGCAAACGACAGGATAATAAACCGACGGGGCATCGTCGAGTATCTCCATATTATCTTTCCAATCAATAAAAGCGTAATTTGCCATCTGGTTTATCTTGGAGTCTTTGTATCCAAGCGTCTTTAGATAAGCCTTCGGGAACAAATGATGCTTCTCCAACGATTTTCTCTTTCCGTCGGAACCGGACTCGAACAGTTTGCTGACAAGCAGATTACTCTTTGAAAACAGGATCCGTGCATTCAGGATGTTAAGTGCAGCCACATAAGCATTCCACGCATTGTTGCCTCGACCAGAAACAGCGAGACCCTCCGAACCAATGAGAGTGATGTCGAAGTAGTCATTTGTGAGGCGTTCCTCGACCCTAGACAAAATAAACTGCTTGTACTCATCAAAAGTGGACAATTCCTTTATGGAGTTCAAATGGTTTTCAACCGTAGACTCAAATGATTCGGTGTATAGCGATACCAAAGATGCGTAGAAGAACCACAGCGAAGTCAAATACATATTTTCATTATATGACGCATTGAACCGATACTTCGCAATCAGATAGAGCGAATATGTGTAATAAATCGAATTTCCAGAAAGGATCAGATCCCCAGACAAGTAGCCGGCATTCATAATGGATTTTAAGAACTCGTGCCAATTGTGAACGTCAAGTACATCCGGAAGCTTCTCTTTCAGTACATTGAAGCGCTGATTGCGCAGGTTATCATCAACAGCGCCTTTTTTATCAAAGTCCGCTCCGCGAAGCAGCTTGTATCCATATTTCAGACGAGCCCTGTCAAATGCGTATGCCATGACAACTCGAATGACATCTTGTGCTGTAACCTCCGTCAGTTGATTATATGATGTGATCTCATTCTTTGCCGGGTATGTAGACTCCCTACTGAAGCGTTCGATTTCCTTGCGACCCTCATCCCAATACAGAGAGAGCAACGTAAGAATAAAATCGTTCTGTTTCAGAGCTACGCCACCGGAATTAACACGGACAAAGATTTCTGATACGTCCTCTTCTTCAGCATTAGCCTTAATGTCGAATACCGGGAGTGTGTGCTGCTTCAAATTAGAAAGCGCAGTGATGTTTTCGGAGATAAGATCTTGCTCCTCGTCGTTAAGCGTTACGCCCTTGGAGGCCCGATATTCCTCCAGATTCTTTGTAAAGTTGTTGATCAGCTTCGTAATATTCGATGTGGTAAATACCTCGCTAATGTTATAAATCCATTCAGGATCTTTTTTAGTAGCCTGATCACCAACCTCGAACTTGTTTCTCAATGGGCAATATGATATAACTATAGCCTTTTCATCATATTTAGAGTTGACGACCTTTTTTCCTTTCATTACGGCATAAAGCGATGTTAGCCTCTGCTGGCCGTCAATAATAACCTGCTTCGGAGATTCGTAGTTATGACTGCCTATTCCGATAGTTTTCTTTTTCTCCAGTGTAGGGCACTCCCACAACATCAAATAGCCAATAGGATATCCGCGCATCATCGAATCAAATAGATCACGAACTTTGGAGTCTTTCCAAATAAATGGCCTTTGGAGTTCCGGAAGTCCGAGTTCTCCGGTGTCGATCTTTTCAATCAACTGGTTAACTGTCAATGTTGTGTTACTGAAAATCTGTTGCATCTTCCGATCCTCCCATTTAATCCATGAACAAGTTCTGGATATTATATTGTATATATAATATCACTTATAACTGCTAAATTCAATAGCATTTCTATCACTTAGAAGCGAGCTATTCCCAGCTTTATTTTTTTGAGCGGCTGTAAATTAAAAACCAAAATGCATAAGCGAGACGCCTGCAAATCGCAAACCATCGCCGATAGTGGGCGCATCTGGTTCAAAACGAGGCGTTCCGTGTAGAGACAAGGAGTAATGCTATGTGTGAAAATTGTCTCAAATGCACTTTCGGAGCCGAAGAATGAGCGTAAACCTATAAATAAGAATTTCCCGTCGCGACTTTTCAAATGTGACGTCTTAATATGGCAGGAGCAGAAGGACCCCCTTGCGGTTAATAGTCACTTCACTTCGTTCGTGACTAAAAAAGCCGTCTTTTACATTTCCCTCTTGTGGTTAATAGTCACTTCACTTTGTTTGTAACAAAAAAGTCATCATTCACATTACCCCCTTGTGGTTCCCAAAGCCGCTTTTCGCTCCTGCTCGTCGCTTGCGGCTTTGACCACTTCGCCAACTTCTGCTCGCTGCTTCCGCCACCTCCGTGGTAAGCAGCCACTTCACTTTGTTTGTAACAAAAAAGTCATCATTCACATTACCCCCCTTGTGGTTCCCAAAGCCGCTTTTCGCTCCTGCTCGTCGCTTGCGGCTTTG